>Ga0316206_1000110_pt1 | contig 165145 bp, 156 predicted proteins | sample 6monthpyrite_MG_FD_204942 | JGI IMG/M metagenome (GOLD analysis project Ga0316206, IMG submission 204942) | Microbial mat bacterial communities from mineral coupon in-situ incubated in ocean water Damariscotta River, Maine, United States -... | ecosystem: Environmental > Aquatic > Marine >... | reverse complement strand
CGCAGAGAAACATTCAAGCAAAACCGATCCGCTGCCCTGGCCGAATGGCGCCAACTCGCCGCCTGAGTTAGGGTAGACGGTCGATTTCGGAGACCGGTTCGCGTTTGTCTGACAGCACCATCCTCTCCTCCTTCGTGGCGCTGACCCTGTCGCCAATGATGGCCTCCAAACTCCTGCGCCCGGCGCGCGAAGCCCGCGGCATGGCCAAATGGGTCAATCAGGTCGTCAATGCAACGCGTGACAGCTATCGCCGCAGCCTCGAACTCGTCATCCACATGCCGCTGCTGGTTTTGCCGGTGATCGCCGTCGCACTCGCCGGATCCGGCGTACTGCTCAACCGCCTGCCCTCCGAGCTGACGCCGCCGGAAGATCGCGGCTCATTCTTTTGACGATTCAGCGGCCCCGAAGGCGCCAGCTTCGATTATATGGCCGAACAGGCTGGCAGTGTTGAAGATGTGGTGCTGGACTATATCGAGACCGGCGAATTGCGCCGCGCTCTCGTCATCTCGCCTGGCTGGGGTGGCGGCGGCTATAATTCCGGCTTCGTCATCGGCACCATGGTCGATTGGGATGAGCGCCGCCCCGGCGGCGAAATTCTCGATGAGATCAATGGGCGTTTTGGCCAGTTGACCGGCGTGCAGGCCTTCGCCTCGATGCGCTCCTCGCTCGGCGGCGGTGGCGGCGGCGATGATATCCAGTTCGTGCTGCAAGGTCCGGAGTATGAAGTCCTCGATGCCGAGGCGGAACGCCTGCTCGCCGCAATCGGTGCCGGCAATCCCAATCTGGTCCGGGCGCGCAAGGACTACCAGCCCAATAGTCCACGCCTGGTGGTCGATATCGACCGGGAACGCGCTGCCGCGCTCGACGTTTCCATCGCCGCCATTGGCCAGACATTGCAGACCCATCTCGGCTCACGCCGGGTCGGCCAATACATCGATCGCGGTGAAGCCTATAATGTGATCATGGAAAACCGGCGTGAGGACCGCTCCAGCGCCGGCGATCTGGAATCACTCTATGTCTCCGGACGCGGTGGCCAGCTCATCCCGCTATCCAACCTGGTCAGCGTACGCGAAGTCGGCGAAGCCTCCTCGCGCAACCGCGTCGACCGCCAGCGCTCGATCACCGTCTCGGCCACCCTCGCCGATGGCTATACGCTCGGCGACGCCGTCGCCTGGCTCGACGACTGGTCGGCGCGTGAACTGGCGCCAGGCCTGTCGACAAGCTATCTCGGCGGCGCCAAGGAATTCCTCAACGCCAATACCGCAATGCTGTTTGCCTTCGGCATGGCCCTGTTGATCGTCTTCCTGGTGCTGGCGGCGCAATTCGAAAGCCTGATCCAGCCGCTCGTCATCATGCTGACCGTGCCGCTCGCGGTGGTCGGCGGCCTGTTCGGACTGGAGCTGGTGGGATCAAGCCTCAATATCTACTCCCAGATCGGGCTGGTCATCCTGATCGGGCTGGCGGCGAAGAATGGCATTTTGATCGTCGAATTCGCCAATCAGCTGCGCGAGGAAGGCCATGACCTGCTCGAGGCGACGCTGGAATCCGCGACAACCCGTTTCCGCCCCATCCTGATGACCGGTATTTCGACGGCGATTGGTGCCTTCCCGCTGGTGATCGCTTCGGGGCCCGGCGCGGAAAGCCGGATCACGATCGGTGTCGTCATCTTCACTGGCGTAACCGTCGCCACCCTCTTCACCCTGTTCGTGGTGCCGATTGCCTATGCGACACTGGGCCGTTTCACCAAGACACCCAACTGGATGTCGAAACAGCTCGAAGCCCAGGCCCAGGAAGCCGGTGTGGATGTCTCGGTGGTGGCGGAATAGGTCTCAGACGGCTGCAACGGCGAAACGGGCAATTCTATAAATACCGGACTTTGCCCTTGCGGCCGATCGCGCCGGCCAGTGTGCCAAGCAGCGAGACCGAGCGCTCAACATAAAGATCGTGGACGCTCTCATCGACATCGAGACAGACCAGGCCAGGCTCGACGCGCAGGGTGAAGCGGTCGAGCAGGCTGGCGGAGCGGCCCGACAGTTTGGCACCCAGCCGCAATGTACAGCCGAGCATTTGCGCGACATCATGCTGGGCTTCGTCAATCAGATGGAAGACCGGCTGATCCTCGAGCGCACTGCGCTTGCCGCCATAACGATGGTGCATCACCGCGGCGAGAAACACCCGCTCGGCGTGATTAATCCCGGCGAACGGCGCGTAGAGCACGCTGTCACGCGTCAGTTCGAGGCGGTGATCGGGATGACGCCGTGCCCCCAGATCCGCCAGCCGGGCGGCGGCTTCCTGCAGGACGCGGTCGCGGCGCGGCGTGAACACCGTATCGACATTGGCCATCGCCGGGGCAATCCAGTTGGCCAGTGAGCGCCCGAAATCCGGCGTTGGCGAGACCGGCCGCGCCAGCGCTTCAGCGCCGGCGATCAATGGATCGATCGCCTGCACGGCCGTCGGCAGACCTTGCATCAAAACCCCTTCGCGCAGGCCGTAGGCAGAAAACACGACATGGGAGAAGTTCCCCATCTCGACGATGCGGCTGAGCAGTAGCGCGGCGTAGGGAATGGTCGGAGCGCGGCGCGAGGAAATGCCGGGAATACCCGCCAGCGATGCGGTGCTGAGCCGGCTGGCGAGACGCGTCAATTCACGGACCCGTTTGGCGTCGATGCGAAATTGGTGGGCAACGCGCAAGGGATAGTCGGAGCGCGCGAAAGCCAGCTGCGCCAGCGAGCGCCAGGCGCCACCGATGGCGTAAAATTCGCCGCCTTGTCGGAGCAGGACACCGTCCTCGCGCAAGCGTTCATCAATCACCGAACAGACCGCATCGGCATCCCACGGCCCTGGCGGGATCGCTTCCTGGGGCCCGAGCGCGAAAGTCTGCCCCTCACCGAGCGCGCCATGATCAAGCGGCGTCAATTCGAGACTGGATCCGCCCAGATCGCCCATCATGCCGTGCGCGCCGGGAATACCGGTCACCAGGCCGAGCGCCGCCAGCCCGCCCTCTTCGGCCCCGGACAATACCCGCAAGTTGAAGCGGGTTTCCTCGCCAACCCGGCGCACAAACTCCGCCCCGTCGCTCGCATTGCGTACCGCGGCGGTGGCGACGGCGTAGCGTTCGCTGACCCCCTTGGCGTCGAGCAGGCGTTCGAAACGTTTCAGGGCGCGCATGGCGATGTCGATATTGTCGGGATGCAGCGTGCCGCGCTGGCGCAGACCACGGCCAAGCCCGGCCATCACCTTCTCGTTGAAAACCGGCCAGATCGCCCGCCCCTCAAGGCGGAAATGCACCATGCGCACCGTGTTCGAACCGACATCGATCACGGCGATATCACGTTCCACCGCATTTTCCGCGAAGGCCGGCGGGGTGGGGTTTGCGGGGTTCAACGGGCCTAACCATCCCCCGTCAGAACCGGTGGTTGATCATTTTTGAGCGCATGGCCGCGTCCGGATAGGCTCGGATTGGTCATGAAATAGGCATGGGCGCTGAAGACTTTTTTCATGCCGGACGTATCGACGCGGCGATACTCACCCTGCGCGTCCATATACCAGCTCTGGGCGGTATCATTGAGATTGGCGACCATGATCTGATCGAGCACCTGGCGGTGCACGGTCGGGTTCTGGATCGGGCAGAGCAGTTCAACCCGGCGGTCGAGATTGCGCGGCATCCAGTCCGCCGAAGAGATGAACACCTTCGCTGCCGGAGACGGCATTTCGCCGCCATTGGCGAAACAGGCGATACGCGAATGCTCGAGAAAGCGTCCGACCAGGCTTTTGACCCGGATATTCTCGGACAGACCGGGAATGCCCGGGCGCAGGCAGCAGACACCACGCACGATGAGTTCGATGCGCACGCCGGCCTGGCTGGCACGATAGAGACCGTCGATGATTTCCGGGTGCACCAGCGCATTGAGCTTGGCCCAGATCGCCGCCGGCCTGCCGGCCTTCGCATTGGCAATCTCGACATCCATATGCGTCAACAGGTCTTCCTTCAACCGCAGCGGCGAGACCGAAAGGCGTTCGAGATTTTCCGGTCGCGCATAGCCGGTGACGAAATTGAAGATCCGTCCGGCATCACGGCCAAAGGCCGGGTCAGCCGTAAACAGCGAGAGGTCAGTATAAACGCGCGCCGTGATCGGGTGGTAATTGCCGGTGCCGAAATGGGCATAGGTGCGCAAGGCTTGCCCCTCACGCCGCACAACGAGCGATATCTTGGCGTGGGTCTTGTACTCCATGAAACCATAGACGACCTGGACCCCGGCGCGTTCCAGATCGCGGGCCCATTTCAGATTCGCCTCCTCATCAAAGCGCGCCTTGAGCTCGACCAGCGCGGTGACATTCTTGCCCGCCTCGGCGGCCTCGATCAGGGCCGCGACGATCGGCGAGTCCTTCGAGGTGCGGTAGAGTGTCTGCTTGATGGTGACGACATCAGGATCAGCCGCCGCCTGGCGCAGGAATTTGACCACGACATCGAAGCTCTCATAGGGATGGTGGACGATGATGTCCTTCTCCCGGATCGCCTCGAAACAATCGCCGCCATGATCGCGAATGCGTTCCGGATAGCGCGGCTCATAGGGCGCAAACACCAAGTCGGAGCGGTCATCGGGGATGAGCTGATCGATCTGGGCCAGGCCGAGCAGGCCCGGCATGGGCACCACATCCTGTGCTTCGGCATGCAGGTGGGCGACGATAAAATCGCGGAGTCCGGCAGGCATTTCCGCATCCAGCGTCAGGCGCACAATAACGCCGCGGCGGCGCTGCTTCATCAGGCGTTCGAACTCGAGCACCAGATCCTCGGATTCCTCCTCGATCTCGATATCGCTGTCCCGGATGACCCGGAATGCCCCGCGCCCGAGCATTTCATAACCCGGGAAGAGCTCGTCGACATACATCGACAATACGGTCTCCAATGTCACGAAACGCCGGTCGGGACGCGTGCGTTCGCCATGCGAGCGCGCCGGCAATTCGACGAAGCGTTTGACGCCCGAGGGCATCGGGATCAGCGCATTCATCAGCTTGCCGGTTCGGTTATTGCGCAATTGCAGCGCCAGAGCGAAGCCCAGATTGGGGATGAAGGGAAAGGGATGCGCCGGATCAATCGCCAGCGGCGTGATCACCGGCAGGGTATGGGAGAGAAATTCGCCGCGCAGCCAGGCAATATCGGCGCGTGACAAATCAGCCTCGGCGAGGACACACACGCCGAGCGCGGCGATCTCGTCGCGCAAGGCGCACCACAAGGCCTGTTGCTTGCCCATCAGATCACTGGCCAGGACATGGATCTGCTCGACCTGTTCGGCCGGCGTCAGCCCGTCGAGGCTGGTGGCGGTAACGCCATTGCGGATTTGCGCCCTCAGACCGGCAACGCGCACCATGTAGAATTCATCGAGATTGCTCGCCGAGATCGACAGGAAGCGCAGGCGTTCCAGCGGCGGATGATTGGGGTTTTCCGCCTCGCCAATGACGCGTCGGTTGAAGCGAAGCCAGGACAATTCGCGGTTCAGGAAACGCTCCGGTGACACCATCAGAGCGGCGATATCCGGCTTGTTCTCCGTCTTGACGGGCAAACTCATTCGCTCTCTCCATCCTCGGGCAGGTCTTCCAGCACCGCGCGTGCCACGGCGCGATTGACGGGCGTCCGCCGGGCCAGGGCGAGCTTGTCCATGCGATCAACAAGAATTCGCACCGCCGAGACCGAACGCTCCATCCGCGGCAGCATATACTCTATAACGCCCGGCCGCAGCGGTGCGCCGCGATCCCGGAACTGCTTCAGCAAAAGCCGGGTCAGCAATTCATCATCGGGTTCGTGCAATTCGACATGCGGCAGAGCGCGCAAGCGCGAAACCAGGTCGGGCAAGCTGGCGCGCCACAGCACGGGCGGCGTGCGCCCGGTCATCAGCAGGCCCGGAATATCGCCTTCCGCGGCGCGATTGATCGCGTGAAACAGGGCCGCATCATCAATCCCGTCATCAACATCCTCGACCAGCAGGCTCTGCCCCGACGGCAGCGTCTCCAGACAGGCTGCGAGGCCATCCGCACCGGTGGTTCGGGCCGCGGCCCGGTGGGCCCAGATGGCGGCGAGATGGGATTTGCCGGCCCCGCCCGGACCGGTCAATGCCATGACGGCGCGCGGCCAGTCGCGCCATCGCGCCAGGGCCGCGACAGCGTCCGCATTGGCGCGGCCTTCGACGAAACTCTCCGCGCTTAAATCCACCCTTACAGGCAGGTTGAGCACCAATTGCCCGGTCATGCGTTCAACGTCCGATCCTGGCTCAAAAAGCGCTGCGAACGACCCAGCCGAGTCCGGGATGCTCTTCCAGCGCGGCGCCGCGCTCGGCAAGCTCGGACATCAGCTGCTCAAGCGCGCCGCGATGGCTCACCGTCATCAGGGCCCCGTCGCGCGAGATCGCGTCGAGGCGCGCATCGGTGACAAGCGAAGCACCGGTCAGGGCCGTTTGCAGCGATTGCCATTCGGCCTGGCCGCCATAAATCACCGTGATGCGCATTTCCTCGGTGGCGGTATTGCGCACAATGGCTTCGCGCTTCCAGGCGTTCTCACGACCGGTCACGAAGGTCAAAGCGCCATCGCGCCAGGTGCCATAGACGGTTTCCGGCCCCCAAGTATCGACGGTCATTTCGACACCACTCTCCAGGCTGACGAGGAAGCCACCAATGCGCCGCACGCCATCGCGCTCCTGACCGCGCAAAATGGCGATGCGGCTGACGCCGTATAGCGAGGCGATTTCGCGCAGGCCTGCTTCGTCCAGCGCCAGGGCGTCGCGTGCCGACAGGATCGAGCGCCCCGTATCATTGGCCGGCACGATCATCGGTGCCAGGGCATGGGCGTAGGAGCGGCTGGTCCACGCCGACAGCCAGGGATTTTCGTCCCAGAGATAAAATTGTCCGCCGGCATCATAAACCGGAAGCACGAGAGTCGGCCGCGCCTGGGATTCAACGAAGGGCACGCCATAAGTATTGAGCAGGCGCACCACGGCGCGGCGGTCGAAATTGACAGCCAGCTCGCCGAGATAGCGTGTGGCGCTGCGCTGCTCATTATCGATCTGCAGGCCGGAAATCAGCTCGGCAATCGCGGAGGCGTCGAAGATGGAATCAATCGCGCCGGCCGAGCCGAAATCGAGTGGCGTACCGACGCGATCCTCCGGCAGGGTCATGCGTTCGATCAGCCGCTGCGCCGCCATCGCCTGTCCACGCCGCATGGCGATGGTCTGGGCATCGAGCGCATTGCTGCCAGTGGCATCAATGGAGACGCCGAGAATCGTATAGGGATCATCAGCGCTCGCCAGAGCGGGAATGGCGAAAAACAGGCAGATCGCGGCAAATATCGGTCGCACAGGCACGACTCCTTGGTATCGATTGGTCTTTAGTATAGCCAGACACAGTCGCGCGTGAAGCCCGTCACTTGCTTCTCAGGCAGGTTTCGACTGTACTCCGCCGCGTTTCACACAGGGCTTGGAAACCAGCATGACCGCCAGCGATGACAAAAACCGCCCCAACGGGCTGACCTATGCCGCCAGCGGCGTCGATATCGATGCCGGCGATGCCCTGGTCGACCGGATCAAACCATTGGCCAAATCGACCCGTCGGCCCGGCGCGGCGGCCGATCTGGGCGGGTTTGGCGGCGCCTTCGATCTCAAGGCGGCCGGCTATCACGATCCGATCCTGATTTCCGGAACGGACGGGGTTGGCACCAAGCTGCGTCTGGCGATCGATACCGGCAAGCTCGACACGGTCGGCATCGATCTGGTCGCGATGTGCGTCAATGATGTTCTCGCCCAGGGCGCCGAGCCGCTCTATTTCCTCGACTATCTCGCCACATCACGGCTCGACCCGGTGCGCGGCGAAGCGATTATTGCCGGTATCGCCGCGGGTTGCCGCGAAAGCGGTTGCGCCCTGATTGGCGGCGAAACCGCAGAAATGCCCGGCATGTATGAGGGCGATGATTTCGATCTCGCCGGCTTCGTCGTTGGCGCCGCCGAGCGCGGCAAGCTTTTGCCCGACCATGAGCGCATGGCCGCCGGTGATGTGCTGATCGGCCTCGCAGCCTCCGGCGTGCACTCCAATGGGTTCTCACTGGTGCGCAAAGTGGTCGAGCTCTCCGGCCTGACTTGGTCAGACCCAGCCCCGTTCGCGCCCGAATTAAGCCTCGGCGAAGCCCTGCTGGTGCCGACACGGCTCTATGTCAAAGCCTGCCTGCCGCTGATCAAGGCCGGCCTGGTCAATGGTCTCGCCCATATCACCGGCGGTGGCCTGGTCGAGAACCCGCCACGCATGACGCCGGACCATCTTGTTCCTGTCATCAATTACGACGCCTTCGAACTGCCACCCGTCTTTGCCTGGCTGGCAAAGGCCGGCGGTATCTCGGCGCATGAAATGCACCGCACCTTCAATTGCGGGATCGGCATGTTACTCTCGGTTGCACCCGGTGATGTCGATGCGACGATCAGCGCGCTTGCGCAAGCTGGCGAGACCGCCATGATTATCGGCGAACTCAAACCAGCCTGAGTCCAAGCAAAGCCGCTGACTTCAATCAAAGCCAAGGATGCACAAGATGGCGAAGACCAAGATCGCTGTGCTCATTTCCGGGCGCGGTTCCAATATGCAGGCCATCCTCGCGGCCGCCAAGGCAGACAGTTTCCCCGCTGAAGTCGTGGTGGTCGTCTCCAATAATCACGACGCGGCCGGACTCGAATATGCACGCGAGGCGGGGATTGAGACGGAAGTGGTCGATCATCGCGATTTCGAAACCCGCGAAGAGTTTGAACAGGCGCTCGACGCCGTATTGAAGCTTTACGACACCCGTATCGTCTGCCTCGCCGGCTTCATGCGCATCCTGACGCCCTGGTTCACCGAGCGCTGGCGCGATCTCCTGCTCAACATCCACCCCTCTCTGCTGCCGGCGTTCAAGGGGTTGCACACGCATGAGCGGGCGCTGGAAACCGGCGTACGCATCCATGGCTGCACGGTGCATTATGTGCGCCCGGAAATGGATGACGGCCCGATCATCGGACAAGCGGCCGTACCCGTCCTGCCCGATGATACGCCGTCGACGCTCGCCGCCCGCGTGGTCGCGGCCGAGCACAAGCTCTACCGCCAGTGCATCGCCCTGGCCTGCACCGGCAAGGCGCGCGTTGCCGGCGGACGTGTCCGCTTGCAGGTGCGAGAATATGGTGCCGAATTGCTGATGAACCCGCACGACTGACGCGATGGGGGGGTAGCGCGATGCAAATCACCGAATCCCTGGAGATCGACGAAGCCGAGCTGGAGGAGCGCTATACCCGCGCCTCCGGTCCCGGCGGCCAACATGTCAACAAGACCGAGAGCGCAGTGCAGCTGCGCTTCAATCTCGCCGCTTCGACCTCTCTGCCGCCCGCCGTCAAGGCACGCCTGGTTCGCCTCGCCGCCAGCCGTCTGACCAAGGATGGCGTACTGGTGATCCGCGCCGAGGAAACCCGCTCCCAGGAGCGCAATCGCGCCGCGGCGCGCGAACGTCTCAAGGCCTTGGTGCTCGAAGCCCTCACCCCACCCAAACCGCGCATCAAATCGCGGCCAAGCCTGTCCTCGATCAAGAAGGTCAAGGCGGCGAAGGCGATCCGGGGAACGCGGAAATCACTGCGGCAGAAGCCGGGTACGGACGACTAGGCTGACACTTCAGCCACCGCCGCATCAATCGCCGCCAGATGCGCCTCGATCTCAGCCGGTTCGAGGAAACTGCCGCGGAAGGAGTTCTTCGCCAGCTCGATGATCTCCTCGGCTGTGAGCCCGATCGCATCAGCGGTGCGGCGGAAATTCTCGTTGATATAGCCGCCGAAATAGGCCGGATCGTCGGAATTGATCGTCGCGCGCAGGCCCAGTGACAGCATGGTCTTGAGCGGGTGATCCTCGAGCCGGTCGATCACGCACAGGCGCAGGTTTGAGAGCGGGCAGACGGTCAATGTCATCTGTTCGCGACCGAGACGAGCGATCAGCGTGCCGTCTTCCAGGGCGCGATTGCCGTGATCGAGCCGGTCGATATCCAGCATGTCGAGCGCTTCATGGATATAGGCCGGCGGCCCCTCTTCGCCGGCATGGGCGACGCGCTTGAGGCCGAGCGTACCGGCAGCGGCGAAGACCTGGCGGAATTTCGAGGGCGGATGGCCGAGCTCGGAGGAATCCAGCCCGACGCCATCAATCCGGTCGAGATGATCCGAGGCCATTTCCAGCGTCTCGAACGCGGCCTCTTCGGACAGGTGGCGCAGGAAACACAGGATGAGTTTCGACGTCATGCCCCATTTCGTCAGCGCTTCATCGAGCGCCGAACTGATGCCATTGACGACAGTGGCGAAGGCCATGCCGCGATCGGTATGGCCCTGCGGATCGAAGAATACCTCGACATGGCGGACATTGTCCGCGTGGACGCGGGCCAGATAGGCCATCGTCAAATCATGGAAATCGGCTTGTGTGATCAGCACATTCATGCCGACATAATAGATATCAAGAAAGTCCTGCAGATTGCTGAAATTATACGCTTTATGGATATCTTCGACAGTCGCGAACGGGATGTCGATGCCGTTACGCTTCGCCAGTTCGAACATCAATTCCGGCTCCAGCGAGCCTTCCAGATGCAGGTGAAGTTCGGCCTTGGGCAGGCGTTCGATCAGGGCGTGAAGTGAAGACATGCCGGGCCTCGCTGTTGCAGTGGGGTGAGTCGGCGACAAAATGACCCCACCCGCCCCGCTCGGCAAGACCATTAGCCGAGTACGATCATCGCCGTCGTCACCAGCAGGATGGCCGCGATGGCAATATTGAGGATGCGCGCCGAGCGTCCATCGGCCATGAAGCGTTTCAGCGCGCCGCCGGCGAAGACCCATAACAGGCCGCAGGGCGAGCCAAACAGGATGAAGGTGCCAACCATCAATACGGCGCGCTCGGCGGGCGTATCGGCCAGGGCGATATAGGCGCCTGCCGCCGACAAGGTCATCAGCAGGGCTTTCGGATTGACCCATTGAAACAGCGCCGCCTCATAGGAGCGGATCGGTCGCGAGCGTTCTGACACGGCGGGCTTGCCGCCGGCACCGGCCGTCGACAGCCCGGCGCGCGCAAACAGCCAAGCCATCCATAGCAGCCAGCTCGCGCCGCCAAACTTGACCAACAGAACAGCCCAGGGAAAGCGCGCCACCAGCTCGCCGAGCCCGAACACGGCGGCGACCAGCAGGATATTGAAACCGAGATTGACGCCGAGCCAGGTCGGCAAGGTGGCGCGCACGCCGAACAGGGCGCTCGACGACATCAGCATCAGATTATTCGGCCCCGGCGTCACCGACATGACGATGATGAAGCTGACCAGGCCGGTATAGAGCGCCATGTCCATGTGAAGCGTATCCCTGAAATCCGCCCGGTCATCGGCGCCGTGAACGCCGCGATTCAAGCCGCGCCGATAAAAAGGCCTGGCGTTTCCACCGGGCCTGTTGTCTGCATATCATTTCTGCACTGGAAAGCTTGCGCCCTGGCAGCGGCCTCTGGCCACAGCCACCGGGCGGGCTGTCAGAGCAGCGCCAAAAGCTCGCGCGCCGCCGCCTCGGACGAGGCCGGATTCTGGCCGGTCACCAGCTTGCCATCGACGCGGACGAAACTGGCCCAGTCCGCACCCTTCTCATACAGACCGCCATTGACCGCCAGCATGTCCTCGACCAGGAAGGGCACAATATCGGTCAGGCCGACAGCGGCTTCCTCGCTATTGGTGAAGCCGGTGACATGCTTGCCACTGACCAGGTGTTTTCCATCGCTGCCGAGCGTATGGCGGAACACAGCCGGTGCATGGCAGACCGCGCCGACCGGGCGATCCTGCGCCGCAAAGGCCTCGATCAGACGGCGGCTGTCGGTGTCCTCGGCGAGATCCCAGAGCGGGCCATGACCGCCGGGATAGAAGATGGCGTCAAACCCGTCGACCTTGATACCGGACAGCTTGTGTGTGGCCGCAAGTGCCGCCTGGGTCGGCTTGTCAGCCTTGAAACGGCGCGTCGCATCGGTCTGGGACCCTTCCGCATCGCTCTTGGGATCCAGCGGCGGCTGGCCGCCGGCCGGTGAGGCCAGGACGATCTCGGCGCCGGCATCCTTGAAGACGTAGAAGGGCGCGGCAAATTCCTCGAGCCAGAAGCCGGTCTTTTCTCCGGTATCGCCGAGTTTGTCGTGCGAGGTCAGGACCATGAGTATTTTCATGTAATCGTCTCCATTGAGGGCGCCGGCGAGATCTGATGCCCGAAGCGGTCACCAGCATGTGACCCTGCGATGGCCGCAATTCAAGGCATCACCCAGCACCAGACCCAGATCGAAAAGGCCCGCCACAATAAAAAAGGCCCGGCGTTTCCACCGGGCCCTTGCCTGCAGAACTATGGTTCAGCCTTAGCCGACCAGTTCGGTACCGGCGAAGAAATAGGCGATTTCTTCAGCGGCGGTTTCAACCGCATCGGAACCGTGCACCGAATTGGCTTCGATCGACTCGGCGAATTCCTTGCGGATCGTGCCGGCATCGGCCTGTTCCGGATTGGTGGCGCCCATGACGTCGCGATATTTGGCAATGCCGTTTTCGCCTTCAAGCACCTGGACCACGACCGGACCGGAAATCATGAAGGAAACGAGGTCGTTGAAGAATGGGCGGGCCTTGTGGACGCCGTAGAAGGTTTCGGCCTGGGCCTTGCTCAGCTGGATGCGCTTTTGCGCGATGATGCGCAGGCCAGCGGATTCAATCTTGGCATTGATGGCGCCGGTCAGATTGCGGGCAGTGGCGTCAGGTTTGATGATCGAGAAGGTGCGTTGCAGCGCCATGTTCAGAATTCCTTGGATTGGGGAGATGGGATTGACCGGCTTGGCCGGGGTGGAGATGTTGCGCGGGCTTATAGCGGCGCTTGCGCAATCTGTGAAGCCGGGTCGCGCTCTGTCGTTGGGTAGGGCATGGACCGCGCGCAAACACTCAATTTCGCGACCCGTCCGCATCAGCTCGTCACATGCGGTAAATCCGGCTGAATTGGGCGTAGGGGCCGCTAGCCAGTTCACGCATCAACGCCGACCTTGCACACTCGTAATCGACGACATCGAGGAAGACCTCCATCGTCCCGCTTCCCGTTGAACCACCATCGCAATGCCCCAGACCGAGCCAGCCAACCAACTGATCGAGCGCCTCCTCCAACTCCGCTCTGTCGGGCGTAGTCGGCCCCGCAGATCCGCCAGTCGGCATCTCATACTCGACAACCAGGGCGGTGTGCCGGCTGGGCGCGACCGGCCTGAACCCCGCCCGTCGAGCACCGGTTTCAATCTCCGCCAGGACCCGGCCTACCTGGCGATCGGTGGTGGCTGGGTGTTCCCGCACTTCGCCCCCGTCGCCACACCGCCCCCAGTGTTCCATGACAACGCCATCGCCCGGCCACGCCTCATGATACTCTAGGCTGCCGGATGTGCGGCGATACAGCTTGAACGCGGACGGCCCCTCCTGCGCCGGCGGACCCAGCTGCGGGTTGCGCAGGCAATCCTCGGGTCGGATTTCAAACATCCCCGTTACCGGTCCGGCAAATGACATCCCCGCCCATTGACCGTCAGCGGTCAGCTTCACGTAGACGGGTTTCGCGGCGGAGAGTTGATCTGGCGGCTGCCCACCGATCAGCGTGGCGACGTCATCGATGATTTCAAGCAAGCGGGCGCGTTCGGCCAAGTCGATTCGTGATTTTGCGACGGTCTGAACCGCGGCCCGGATCGCAGCCGCGTAACCATCGACGCGAGTCTTCCAAACTTCGGAAACCAGCGCCGGGTAGTCGACAATGGCGTCCGAGAAGCAGCTGTCGAGAGTTCGCTCGTATCTGGAGCGCGGCTTGCCCTGCCACCCCGTTGCTGGATGGAAAGCGGCAGGTTGAATGCGCAAGGATCCAAATCTCGCAAACGACGGTTCCGCCGCAGCTTGGCGTGCGAACTCCGATCCAAATACCGCCTCCAATTGCCGTATCGGGCCGGCATGGTCGGCGCTCAAACCAATCGTGTGGACTTCGATTTTCATGCGCGCCCTCGAATGGCTGCCACGCGGAATGTTACACTCTCGACGGGTGAGATGTCCAAGCCTTGCCCGTGCGACATGTCTCCAAAAAGCCCGCTCGCCACGGCTGTCGACACCCAAGTCCGCGGCAGGCGCTTGCGCAATGCGCAAAGCCGCGCTACGCGCCTGCCCATGCTACACATCAATGATCTGACATATCGTATCGAAGGCCGGATGCTGTTCGACCAAGCGACCTTTTCCCTGCCGCCAAAGTGCAAGATGGGACTGGTCGGGCGCAATGGTACCGGCAAGTCGACCCTGTTCCGGCTGATCCGCGGCGAAATCTCGCCGGAGAGCGGCGACACCACGCTGCGCAAGGGCGCCCGCGTCGGCTGGGTCGCCCAGGAAGCGCCGGGCGGCGATGAGAGTTTGATCTCTGTTGTGCTCGATGCCGATCTGGAGCGCGCTGCGCTTTTGACCGAGGCCGAGACGGCGACCGATCCGCACCGCATCGCCGAGATCCAGATTCGTCTGGCTGACATCGATGCCCACACCGCCGAGGCGCGGGCCGGATCCATCCTCTCCGGTCTGGGTTTCACTGCTGAAGAGCAGTTGCGGTCCTGCCGCGAGTTTTCCGGTGGCTGGCGCATGCGTGTCGCCCTCGCCGCGACCCTGTTTGCCGAACCCGATGTGCTGCTGCTCGACGAGCCGACCAATTATCTCGACCTTGAAGGCGTGATGTGGCTGCAGACCTATCTCAAATCCTTCCCCGGCGCCGTACTGGTGATCTCGCACGACCGCGATTTGCTGAACGGCTCGATGCAGCGCATCGCCCATTTGAAGGACGGCAAGGTCAATATTTTCGAAGGCGGCTATGACGACTTCGAAAAGGCTCTCGCTGAGCGCCAACGGCTGCAGGTCAAGATGGCCGACAAGCAGGATGCCGAGCGCCGGCATTTGCAGGCCTTCGTCGACCGCTTCAAGGCCAAGGCCTCGAAAGCGAAACAAGCGCAGTCACGCGTCAAGCGTCTGGAGAAGATGCAGCCGGTCGCGACCATGGTCGCCGATCCGGTCGCGCCCTTCCTGTTTCCCGCCCCGAAAAAGGCGATGGCACCGCCCATCGTGCGGATTGAAGAGGTCGATGCCGGCTATGCGCCGGGCAAACCGGTGCTGCGCAATGTCAATCTGCGCATCGATCCCGATGATCGCATCGGCATTCTCGGCCGCAATGGCGCCGGCAAATCGACCCTGGCCAAATTGCTGTGCGACAAGCTGGTGCCGCTCTCCGGCCATATGCGTCACCACAAGAAGCTCGAGATCGCCTATTTCGCGCAACACCAGATTGATGGCCTGCATGCCGACACCTCGGCCTATCAGCATGTGATCGATCTGATGCCGGATGCGACCGAGGCCCAGCGCCGCGGACGTCTGGCCCGTTTCGGCCTGCCACGCGACCGTCAGGAAACGCCTGCCGGCTCCCTGTCCGGCGGCGAGAAGGCGCGGTTGATGTTCAACCTGATCACCTTCCATGGGCCCCACCTGCTGATCCTCGATGAGCCGACCAATCACCTCGACATGGACAGCCGTTCGGCCCTGATCATGGCGCTGAATGATTATGAGGGTGCCGTCATCCTGATCAGTCACGACCGGCATTTGATCGAGAGCTCGGTCGACCGTCTCTGGCTCGTCGCCAATGGTTCGGTGACCGCCTATGACGAGGATATCGAGACCTATCGCCAGAGCTTTTCCGGCCGACCGGCCCGCGCCGCGAAGCGGCAAAAAAAGGATCTGCCGCAGGACGATAAAAGCGTCAAACGCCGCAATCTCGCCGCCCGCCGCGACGAACTCAAGCCGCTGCGCACCGAATCCGCGCGCTGGGCCAAGGAAGCCGACCGCCTGCGCGGCATTATGGACGTGATCGATCGTGGCCTCGCCACGCCGGGGCTCTATAAAAAAGACCCCAAGGCCGCCAAGGACCTGCAGATGAAGCGCGCCAAGGCCGTCGAGCTGATCGATGCGGCCGAAGCCAAATGGATGGCGGCAGAGGAAAAGCTGGAAGCAGCGCGGGCGGGGTAGGTGCGGGATAGACATAGTTCACGGCTCCCGCACCTAGCAAAGCCATAGGAAACTACTCGTCAGCGCAAGTTCCTAACATCAAGTCCAGTGCCACAGCGCCTAGGAGCGCAAACGCACTACCGTCGTTGGCCGAGTTCCCGGCCCAATCCATCCCGTTGAGCGTCGCTGCGATCTCCGCATTTGATACGCACCCATCCCGATTTTGGTCGTACGGGCTGACGGTGTCCATATCCGGAATAAACGGGCTTTCGGTCTCGCTTGGATATGGATAGGGCTCGGGTTCGGGATTCGGCTGGGAAGGCTGCGAAGACGACGGAGGGACTTCCTGGGCAAAGGTGATTTTGCCCTGCCCCGTCCAGGGCTTCGCTGGCGGAATGGCATCCGCCTGTGCGGCGGCGCTGATGCCCAATCCGGAGAACAACAAAGCGGCCGCACCCGCAACAAAACATCTCCCAATAAACTTCATGATCTGCCCCTTTGGTTACGATGGAAATGCTACCTTAAGGGTATTAGACCCAAAATCAACTCGCTTAGGTTATCGCCTTTCACCGCGCTGCGTGACCACTCGCACTTTCGGTCGCATCGAGTAAAAACTCTCAGATGCATTGAATGACTCGATGCAATCCAGTGGCGAACTGCCCGGCGTCAGTCACCAACACGATGATCGCCCGGAGCCACACAACATCGCCACTCTGACCAATGCCATACCTCGCAGCACCCAACCCTGCCGTCTTAGACGAAATAGGAGGCGCTTGGCACAAGGTAGGCTCCACGTCGCTCAACACTGGAGCGTCACGCACTGTGGCATGCCTGCATCGATTCATGTCGCAGCCAGCCCGCTCTCAACGCAGGCCTGGCAGATCAAGCTGCGCGACGACCCTGTCGGCCATGTCTGCACATCGGGCGCCGTCGAACGGGAAGACGCTGGTAGACCCGCCACGCAATTTGTCTTCAAGTGTGGCGCGCAATTGTCGCCGCGCCCGGAACAGGCGTGTTTTCACGGTCAGCGGATTAAGTGACAAATCCCGGGCAATCTCGCGCAGTTTCATCCCCTCGGCTTCATGCAGCAGGAAGGGCAGGCGCAGGTCCGGCGGCAAAGCGGCTATCGCAGCCTCCAGAATACCGCGCAATTGTGCACGTCCAAAATCGGCCTCAGGCGTGTCAATGCTGCTGAAAAGGTTCAGGATATTGGCGGGTCGATCGTCGGCCACGGTATCCTATTCCTCCTCCGGCCGCGCGCGTCTTAGCCGCATCAGCGCTGTATTGATGGCGATGCGCGTGATCCAGGTTGAAAACTGCGACCGACCTTCGAACCGGTCCAGCCGCGTAAAGGCCGAGACATGGGTTTCCTGGACCACATCTTCAGCCTCCGCATCACTGGAGACGATGCCGCGAGCGGTCCGGACCAGGCGCGGATTTAGCCGCCGGATCAGTTCGCGGACAGCGGCTTCATTCTCGTTCCGGGCTGCGGCGATAAGCTCGGCCTCGCTAGCGGGCGGTTGCGCCGGGTGCTGCGTGCTCTGATCGGTGTGTGTCCTCACAATGCTATCCTCATTCCACCCGGTGCCGGACCAGGATGGAGCTGACCGACGGCAAGGCGGCCAGGGCCTCGGGCTCGATATCGCTGGCATCGGAACTGGGCCCCTCCCAGCCAGCGTCGCTCGGGCGGCCAACCACGATCCGGCCGACCATTGCGGCCATCTCGTGCGGGATGCAGTAAAAATCATACACCCCGGGCGCATCCAGCGTCACCTCGTATGACTCGTCGGGCAAGAGAAAGCCGCTACCCCACGGCGTTGCAGCGGCCGGGATGCGGCGCTCGCGGCCAAAGAAGTCCGGGTGGTAGGCCGTGGCGGTATGGCTGTTTCCCGGATCGCGATTGACGAAGCGCACCACGGTGCCGGCGGTGACGGCGAGACCGTGCGGTGAAAACCAGATCTGCTCACCGCGCGGTGACCCACGCATTTCGATGACCTCGACTTGCCTTGCCAGTGCCTGGGAGGCCGTTGCGAGGGTGGCGATGGCGCCACCCCCGAAAACCAGGACTGTGCGGCGTGTCAGCCTCATTGGGCCAACCGCCCCTTGGCGTCGACATCATGATAAAGCACGACGTGCGCATGCGGCTCCGCCACGCCCGGATGGCCGGCATTATAGTAGATATCAACACTGGTTACCGTGTGCGACCCGACATCCAGATTGTCGAATGCCGTGCCGTCCTCGAGCGCCTGCAAGGGTGTCATATACACCGTGGCCGATAGCCTGCCGTCATGGTCATAGGCCAGGAATGGGCCGGTTGGCAGGGTTTCGGCATCGACGAAAAGCGTGCCCAGACCAGGCAGGAATTCGGGCAGTGGCAGCACGTCGCTGACCTGCACATAGGGCGCGCCCGGCGGCGCCGTTTCCAGCGCGTCTTCATCGTGGGCCAATGCCGTGGAAGTGGCCATGGCCAGCACGATCGCGGTTAGCGAGATCAGGGATTTCATGTCGTTTCCGTTCCGATGGATCCTTAGGGGCGCTTTCCTTGCGCTCTATCCGTTAGATGCAGGGGATCGGAAAAGGTTCCCGATTGGATAAAGTTTTGCAGAAGACGACCAACCGCGATGGCGGCCGGACGACAATAATTCTTGTACGCGCCTTGCAGCAGCGGGCGCGACACCACATTTTCGCTACTGGTCCCGAACCTGTGGGCCAACCGGGGAGATACAATGAATTATGTGTTCGTGATTGCCGGGCTGATCGGTCTGTTCTTCGGCGGTGAAGCGCTGGTGCGCGGCAGTGTCGGGATTGCCCGCCGGATGGCGGTGCCGCCCCTGTTGATCGGGCTGACAGTGGTGGGGTTTGGCACCTCGACGCCGGAATTGCTGGTCTCGGTCGATGCAGCGCTGCGCGGCGTTCCCGATATCGCGGTCGGCAATATTATCGGCTCGAATATCGCCAATATATTGCTGATCGTCGGCGTCTCGGCGCTGGTCTGGCCGATCCGCATCAGCGGCGCCACCCTGCGTCGCGACACCGGCGTCATGATGGCAGCGACCCTGGTCTTGATCCCGGTGCTGGCCCTGGGCGAGATTGCGCGCCTGTCCGGCCTGGCGCTGTTTGCCGGCCTGGTGATGTATCTGTCCTGGGCCTATTTGCGGCCGGGCGAGGCCGAGGCCGCCAGCGAGACCGATGCCACGCCGCCCTCCAACCTGATATCGCTGCTATGGGTCATCGCCGGGCTGTTTGCCCTGATGGCCGGGGCCAGAATGCTGGTCGATGGTGCGGTCGCCATCGCGCGGGGCTATGGCGTTTCCGAAGCCTTCATCGGCCTCACCATTGTCGCGATCGGTACCTCGCTGCCGGAATTGGCGACCTCATTGATCGCCGCGCTGCGCCGCCAGTCGGAAATCGCGATCGGCAATATCATCGGCTCCAACATCTTCAATATTCTGGGAATTCTGGGCGTCACCGCGATGGTCACTCCGATCCCGGTGGCATCGCGCTTCTTGAGCTTCGACCTGCCAATCCTGATTGCGGCCTCGCTGGTCCTGACCGGATTGCTGCTGACCCGCCCGACGATTGGCCGCGGCGTCGGCGCGGTGATGCTGACGAGCTATCTCGCCTATGTCTGGTTTGCGCAGGGGTGATGGCAGGCTGGGTCACGTATGGAGTGGACTATCACACCGTGACACCGACCAGTTGTCGCGACGCAAAACCCGCACAAGAAATTAGTGAGCATCTCCGCTTATTCGGCAAAATTGGGCGCCTCGATAGAGACCTCGCTGGGCAAATAGGGGGCCATCACTTTGGATTTTCGTCGGTGGACAAGGGGAAATCGTGGTGGTCTTCGAAGCGTCTTTCGCGACACCCGCTCGGCTCCTCATGAAAATCGGGCGCCAGTGCCCGGCCGCCGTGCTCGGCGCCGTCAAACTGCGTGCGAAAGTTCGATTCCACCCCGTCGGCGTAAAAAACCTTGGGCCACTCCCAACATTGCAATAGTCGATTGAAATCCGAAATTCATCCGGCAGCTCTTCCACTGACGCATCGTAATAAATTGTATTCACGCCTTTAAAGACTTCAAACGGCTCGGTGTCGCAACACGCGACGTATAAGCTCGGCACGGCCGAAAAAAATCCAGACCTCACGCTTTCATAGACACGACAATGCTCGCCTTCATGGAAACTCCTGCCGGGGATGATGGTGTGTTGCGAACAGGCTGAAAGCGCGAAAGCCAAACAGAGACCGATGTACAGATAGACGCGCATCCCATGTTTTCGATCACTGGTTTCATCGCGCACATCTCAGGAAATAGTGCCAACTCAGCTAAGGCGAGCCACCTACCCGCAAGTCATGCTCTCGACCGTATCATCATCGGCGATGCGGATCGTCAGGCGCTCGGGGATGAATTCCATCGTGACGCGGGTATAGCGGCCGACGACACGATAATTGGCAGGCATGGTGAGCCGGTCAATGCTGACCCGGGGCTGTCCGACATGGTGCTGGTAATGCTCCATCCCGCACGAACCCGTGATCGGGCGCTGCACATGGGCGGTATCGACCGTCTGGACATCGCCCATGATGGGCATGTCGTGGGCCGGCTCTGCGACGGGGACCGGCTCAGCCATGACCGCTTCAGCCTCGAGCACCGGCAGGGCAGCCTGCGGCGCACGCACGCCATCGAAGGCACAGCCGGCGAGAAGCCCGGCCAACAGGATAGAAACGTGCTTCATGGAATCAGATCCGCCGGGTTAGCCACACCAGAGACGCACGATAGCTCCATCGCCATCGAGATCAAGATTAAGACGGTCGGGCCGGTGATCCATCGTGATGGGCTGACCGGGACGGATCGTCCGAATCGTGCGGGCGAGTGTGTCCAGATCGACCTCGCCGATCGGTTGGCCGATCAGGTATTCGCGCGCCTCGGCACCGCAAGCATCGGCGACGGTTTCGAAGTCGGGCGGCATGATCAGTTCCGAATTGTCATTACCCGTCACGGCGCAGGCCGAAACAGCCAGAGCGGCCAGAAACGGTAAGAGGATGTGTCTGGTCATGCTTTTTTCTCCCAGCGGCCTTCCGGCGATTGGCGCCAGTATGAAACCGTTCGCGGTGAAACGTTAAGCTGTTTCCACAAGCGCCGCGCCGCATTGACGGCGCTCTCGTCCTGACCGTCGAACATGACGATAACGCGTTCGAACGCGTCGGGGTTTTCCGGCACCGCGCCATCAAGCAGGAAAAGGCATTGCGCCTGATTTGGATTGGTCTCGTCGGTGGCGAGCAGGACGGGCTGGCGCTCGGGCTCGACCTGGTCGGCGCGGCCGTGCGGCAGGAAACTGGTCTCGCGCCAGGTCCAGAGCGATTGGTCGAGCGAGGTCAATCGCTCACCATCGCTCGAACGCACCAAGGCCCGCCAGCCCCTGGCCAGCGTCTTTTCAAGCAATTCCGGCAAGACCTCTTCAGGGCCGGAACGCTCGAGATGATAGAACCAGATATCAGCGGGCATCAGACAAAAGGGCGGCCCGTAAGCCGCCCTCTCCTCGGGTTCGAAGGCTAGCCCTCGTAATTATCGCGCACGAAGCGGTCGAGCATGCGCACGCCCCAACCTGTGCCCCAGCTGGGCTGACGCGGATCATCCTTCATGCCGCCCATTGCCGTGCCGGCAATGTCGATATGGCACCAGGGCTTGTCATTGACGAAGCGCTTGAGGAATTCCGCGGCCGAGATCGAACCGGCCAGACGGCCTTCGCCGACATTGCGCATATCGGCATTCTTGGTCTCGATATGCTTCTCGTAGTCGGGGCCAAGCGGCAAGCGCCAGACCGGCTCGTCCGAGGCATTGCCGGCGGCGAACAGACGTTCGGCGATGGTGTCGTCATTGGCGAAAATCGCGGCGCGGGTATTGCCCAGCGCGATCAGCACGGCGCCGGTCAGGGTTGCCAGATCGATCATCAGTTCGGGATTGAACGTCTTCTGCGAATACCAGAGCACGTCGGCGAGCACGAGGCGGCCTTCCGCATCGGTATTGAGGATTTCGATCGTCTGACCCGACATCGAGGTGACGATATCGCCCGGACGCTGGGCATTGCCGTCGGGCATATTCTCGACCAGGCCGACAATGCCGATCGCATTGACCTTGGCCTTGCGGCCCGACAGGGCTGTCATCAGACCAACCACGGCAGCGGAGCCGCCCATATCACCCTTCATCTCGTCCATGCCGGCACCGGGCTTCAGCGAAATACCGCCGGCATCGAAAGTCAGGCCCTTGCCGACGAAGACGAGCGGCTTGTCGCCTGTCTTGCCGCCATTCCATTTCATGATCGCGATATGGCTCTCGAATTCCGACGCCTGGCCGACGCCGAGCAGGGCATGCATGCCCAGTTCGAGCATTTGCGCCTCGTCGAGGATTTCGATTTCAAGGCCGAGTTTGGCCATGCCCTCGATCTGCTTGGCATAGGTTTCCGGATTGAGGATGTTCGGCGGCTGGTTGAGCAGCTCGCGAGCGACATCGACGCCCTCGGCGACCGGTCCCCAGTTTTTCCAGGCCGATTTGGCCGCCGCGACATCATCAACCGCAATCGCCACTCGCGTCAGCGAGGGTTTTTTGTCGTCGGCCAGCGTTGTGCGGTACTGGTCGAAGCGGTAAGCGGCCAGGCGCGCGCCGAGCCCGGCGCGGGCCGCGCCCTCGGCATCGGTCTCGCCATCGAGGCGCAGCGTCACGCTGGTCTCGCCGCCGGTCAGCAATTTGGCGACCACTGCCGCGGCAGCTTTCTCGAGCACGCTTTCATTCAGCTTGGCTTTGTCGCCAAGGCCGAAAATCACGACGCGACCGGCATCGATTCCGGCCGGTGCGATAATTTCCAGCGTCTCGCCGGCGCCGCCCCTGAAGCGCGACGCGGCGATGGCGCGGCCGAGCGCGCCGGAGGTTGCAGCATCGACCGACTTGGCGGCGGCCGACAGCGTGGCCTTGTCAAAGGCTGGTACGGCGACAGCGCCGGCAGCAGAATTGGCAGTGACGAATTCGATCTTCATGGCGTGACCTTCTCGAGAAGCGGGGGCTCCAAAGTGCAGATGGAACCGAAAAGATGGATTGCAGAAGTGGTATCCGATCCAGTCGTGAGATAGAAGGCGCATCACGCAGCGAAAATTCGGTCATGATTCTGGTTCAACGCTATTTCTTCCAGCAAATGCTCTGGCCGTTCATCACGGCCGTATCGGCCTTGGCCGGTCTGGCGCTGTTGACGCAGAGCCTGTCGAATGTCGATCTGGTTTCCGGCCACTCGCAAACCGCCTTCACATTCTTGAAGGTGACATTGCTGGCGCTACCGCAATTGACCGCGCTGCTGGTGCCGATCGCCATTTTCATCGCCATTTTGTCGGGCATGAACCGGCTCGCCGCGGACAGTGAATTCGTGATCGCCTCGGCCTCGGGGATGAGCCGGCTGGCCGTGTTGTCACCGCTGATCCGGCTGGCGGTCTATGTCATGATCTTCAATCTCGCGATCAATCTCTTCGTCCAGCCGCTGGCCTATCGCGAAATGCGGCGAAGCCTGCATGATTTGCGCTCCGACGCCGCCGCCAGCCTGATCACGCCGGGTGCCTTCACCCAGATCGGCGCCGGCGTGACGCTCTATGCCCGCGAGCGCGGCCGGGACGGCCGCATGCAGGACGTGCTGATCCACGATACGCGTGTCGCCGATGAACCCATCACAATCACGGCGCGCGAAGGCTTTATCGTGCGCTCCTCAACCCAGTCCTCCATGGTGCTGGCCGATGGAAATCGCCAGCAAATCGATGCCGCGGGCGAGCTGGGATATGTCACCTTCGACCGCACTGAATTTGATCTCGGCGAATTTGTCGGCCCGATCGACGCCATGTTCTTCAAGGAAAGCGACCGCTTCCTGCACGAATTGATCTGGCCCGATGCCAGCACGATAGCGCGCAGCGGCGGACCGGAACGGGCCTGGGCGGAAGCGCATTACCGCTTGTCATCACCCCTGTATAATCTCGCCTTTGTTCTCATCGGCGCGGCGGTTTTCCTGGCCGGTGATTATTCGCGCATGGGTTATGGCCGCCGGGTCATGGTCGCGGTCGGCCTCGGCCTGACCCTGCGACTGACCGGATTCGCGGTCCAGTCGGCCAGCATCGTCGATGGTGCGGTGAATGCCGGCCAGTATCTGGTGCCGCTGCTGGGCTGCCTTGGCGCCCTGACGGTGATCTATTGGCCAACGCGCACGCGTCCGGCCCGCCGGCTTGCAGTGGGGGGCTGAGCCATGCTGACCAGCCGCCTCAATCGCTATATGATGCTCCAGACCCTGGTTGGGCTTTGCGTAGCCCTGCTGGTGATCAGCACGGTCATCATCCTGGTCGACTTCGTCGAACAATCGCGCGCGATCGGCACGCGGGTCGATATCGGCTCGCTCGACCTGCTCGGCCTGACCCTGCTCAAGACGCCCTCGCTGATCGAGACCACCCTGCCCTTCGTCTTCCTGTTCGGCGTGCTGACCTCGCTATTCCGGCTCAACCGCTCCAGCGAACTGATCGTGATGCGTGCCTCGGGCATGTCGGCCTGGCGAATTCTGTCCGCACCGATCGCCCTGGCGCTGATCGGCGGCCTGCTGGGAGCGCTGGCGCTGAACCCGCTGGGTTCGGCAGGCAATGCCGAGTTTGAGCACCGCCGCGATGCGCTGATGGATGTGCGCCGCAGCCCCGATGTCGAGGAGCCGGTCTGGCTGCGCGAAACCAATCTGGACGGCTTCACCGTTATCGCGGCCCTGTCGCTCAATGAAGACAGCCAGAGCCTGATGACCCCGGCCTTCATGTATTTCTCGGTCAATGCTGAGGGCGTTCCCCAGCTCGAGCGCCGCATTGATGCCGCCAGCGCCAGCCTGCGCGACGGGTTCTGGGAAGTGACCGACGCCGTCGAGCTGACCCCGAACAGCACCGCCCTCGATCTTGGCCTGGTTACGATTCCGACCTTGATCAATCGCCAGGCCCTGTTCGAGCGCGCGCGCTCGCCGGATGGCGTTTCGGTCTGGGATCTGCCGGGCCTGATCGACTCGGCGCACGAAGCCGGCCTGGCGACCGAACGCTACCATCTGCGCCTCCACCGGCTGCTCGCACTGCCGCTGACCCTGCTCGCGGCCACGCTGATCGCGGCCGCAGCGACCCTGCGCCTGCACCGGCTCGGCGGCGCCGCGGCCTTCGCGCTGGCCGGTGGGTTGGCTGGTTTTCTGATGTTTTTCCTGCAGGAAGTTCTCGGCTCGCTGGGTGCGACCGGTGCGCTTCCCGCAGCGACAGCCGCCTGGGCGGCGCCGGCGCTGACGGCCCTGCTCGCCATGAGCTATATCGCCTCGACAGAGGACGGATGACGCGATGGACGACTGCGGCAGCTTCCGTTAGTCATAAAGACCAGTGTTCGAACTCAACCGGGTCAGACAAGGAGTGACGCATGGCGTCGCAGTTTAGCCGCCTCGCGGCCGCATTGATGGGCTCTGGCGTGCTCGTCCTGTCGCCTGCGGTCCTGGCTCAGACCCCCGAGGCCGACGAGGCACCCGTCTATCTCGAAGCCGATAATCTGGAAGACCTTGGCGAGGGCGCCGGTTTTCTGGCGAGAGGACATGTGCGGGCCCGCCAGAGCGGCAGAACCCTCTATGCCGACGAACTCGAATACCATCCCGACCTGAATCGCATCATCGCTCGCGGCAATGTGGTCATTCACGGTCAGGGCCCCTACCCGCAATACGCCGATGAGGTCGAGCTCGATTCGGAAATGTCGGCGGGTCTGGCGCTCGGCTTTGCCACCATGCTCGAGAATAATGGCCAGATGGCCGCCGCCGCCGCGATCCGGCGCAGCAATGGCGCCATGCAGCTCGAGGACGCCTATTACACCGCCTGCGATCTGTGCGAGGCAGGCGATCAGGAGCCCACCTGGCGTTTGCGCGCCCGTCAGGTGATCCAGGATCCCGACGAGCAGATGATCTATTACCGCGACGCCCAGTTCGAGGTGATGGGCGTGCCGGTGCTTTACTCCCCGGTCTTCGCTCACCCGGACCCGTCCGCAGACCGCCATAGCGGTCTGCTGTTTCCCGGCTTCAGCGTTTCCTCCCGGCTCGGCTTCTCCTACCAGCAACCCTATTACTGGGCGATTTCGCCCTCGCAGGACGTGACGCTGGCACCGCGCGTGATGACCAATGTCAATCCGCTGCTGTTCACTGAATACCGCAAGCGCTTCTGGTCCGGCGCCATGGCGTTCGAGGGAAGTGTCACGCACGAAGCCGAGATCGACAGCGATGGCGAACGCTTTGGCAGCGAGACCTGGCGCTGGCATGTCTTCGGCGGCGGCGAGTGGGAAATCAATCCGGACTGGCGTTGGGGCTTCGGCATTCAGCGCGCTTCCGACGACCTGCATTTGCGCCGCTATGACTTCTCGGAAATTGATCGCGATCGCGGCGCGCCAATCGAGGCAGGCAATCGCCGGCTGGTCAGCCAGCTCTATGTCGAGGGCCGCACGAGACGCAGCTATGGTGCGCTGGTCGCCGCTGAGTATCAAAGCCTGCGCGAACTGGAAGACGATGACACCATCCCGACCATCGCGCCCATGTTCAGCTATGAGCGCGTTTTCGACGCTCCTGGCGAGTGGGGCCGCGTCAATCTGAGCGGTCATGCCGTCATGCTCGATCGGGTGACGGGGACAGATTATGCGCGCGGCAGCGTCAGCGTCGATTGGCGGGCCCATTGGGTCACCGCCAATGGCATTGTCGTCGAACCCTATGCCTATGGCCGCAGCGACAGCTACTCATTCGAGGACCTGCCCACCACCTATCCCGAGCCGGCGGATAGCTTCTCCCGTCAACTCGGACTGGTCGGTGCCGAGGTCAGCTGGCCATTCTACCGCCCTGGCAGCACGGTCGACTGGATAGTCGAACCGATTGTCTCGATGGTGGCCGCCTCGGATGACCCCAAGGCGGTCAGAGTTTACAATGAAGACAGCATCTCGCTTGATCTTGACGAGAGCCTGCTCTTCGCGCCGGTCCGGGCCTCGGGTTTCGATCTCTGGGAGCCCGGGCAGCGCGTCAGCTACGGCGTGCGAGCGACCGGACAATGGGGCGCGAGCGGGCTTGCCAGCTTCTTTGCTGGGCAAAGCTACCGGCTCGATGGTGACCCGGTCTTCAGACCCGGCAGTGGCCTGTTCGAAGAGCGGTCTGATTACATTGTCGCCGGATCGCTCGAAATCGCCGGCTTCACAGCCGATCTGCAGACACGGCTCGACACCGTGGACGGAGATATCAATCGGGTCGATCTCGGTTTCGGCTATGTCAGCGACCGGTTCAGCGGCAGGATCAGCTATCTTGAAGTCAGCGATGATAACGGCACCCAGAGCGACCAACGCGAAGTCAGGGCCGATTTCACCGCCAGGCTCACCGATCGCTGGAGCGCCATTGGCAGCACGGTTCGCGATATTGATCGCGGCACATCACTCCGGACAACCGCAGGCTTCCGCTTTGCCGATGAATGTACCGAGCTGGATATCGTCTATCAGCGCGAGGATGATCAGATCGCGCGTCTCGGCCCGTCCGAATCGATACAGATACGCATTACCCTGTTCACACTCGGTGGTATCGCTCCTGACTAAACTACAGTGCCGGGCGATTGCACCAGCAGCGTCTTTGGGTAATGTTCCGCGCGGAACCGGATAGCGAATGTTGATGATACCTGTTAAAAACCTTGTGCTGACGCTGATGGCGTCCCTGCTCATGATCACGGCGCCTGGCGCCATGGCGCAATCGACCGAGGGCGTCGCCGCGCTCGTGAACGATCAACCGATCACCACGGTCGATGTGCGCAATCGTATGCGCCTGATCATCGCCTCGACCGGGCTCACCCAGATCGACCCGGCGACGCTGGCGCAGATTCAGAGCCAGGCGATTCGCGGACTCGTGGATGAGAACCTGCAATTACAGGCGGCCCAGGAGTATGAAGTCGGCGTCACAGACGAAGAGATCAATCAATCGATTCAAGACCTTGCCGACCGGAACAACACCACGATTGCCACGATCATCGGCGATCTGGAGCGCTCTGGCGTCGATATCCAGACCTTGCGGCACCAGCTCGAAGCGGAAATTGCCTGGCAGGTTCTGGTCAATGGCCGTTACGGCTCACGCATCCGCATCAGCGATCAACAGATCCAGATGGCGCTTGAGCGCCTGGCGGCCAGCGCCTCGCAGCCGCAATACCGGATTTTTGAACTGTTTTTCGAAATTCCCAGCGTCAATCGCGAACAGGAAACTGTGGACCGCGTGATCGCTGTGATGGATCAATTGCAGCGCGGCGCGCCCTTCCCCGAACTGGCGCGGCAGTACTCCGACGCGCCATCCTCCGCCAATGGCGGCGATATCGGCTGGATCGTCGCATCGCAATTGCAGCCCGAAGTCGCCGTCATCATCCCACAGCTGATGCAGCAATATACCCAGAGCCAGGGCGGAGCCGCCCTGTCCAATCCGGTCCGCGTGCCCGGCGGCTTCATGGTTGTCGCCCTGGTCGCTGCCCGTGATGGCACCACGACGCTGCAATATGATCTGGTCCAGATCACGATTCCGGCCAGCGCGGTCCAGGCCAATTCCAACACGGCCCTGACACGGGCGCTGGCGGCCAATCCGACCTGTGCCCAGGCGACCACAGTTGCCGCGCGCATTCCCGGTGCGGTCGTGACTCCATTGGGCGCGATTGGCGCCGATGCACTCCTGCCGCAAATCAGCGAGGCGCTCGCGCCCCTGCGTGAGGGTGGCAATACCGGCGTCCTGCAGACCGCCGCCGGATTGCAGAGCCTTATCGTGTGCGAACGCACGATTGCCGGCCCGGGCGTGCCCAGCCGCGATGATCTCGAATCGCAATTGCGCGGGCAGCAGCTTTCGCTGCATTCGCGCCGCTGGCTTCGGGATTTGCGCCGCGACGGCACGGTCGAGATTCGCGACTAATGCTCAGCGCCTCACCTGTCGTTATTTCGATGGGTGATCCGGCTGGTATCGGCCCCGAGATCATCCTCAAGGCATGGACGCAGCGACGGGTCGCGGGCCCGCTCTTTGCCTGTATCGGCGATATCGACGCGATGCGCGCCTGCGCCAGCCGTCTCGGCCTGCCGGCGCCAGTCGAGATCACCGATCTGGCTGCGGCCGCCTCAGCATTTGCCGATGCCCTTCCCGTCCTGCCTGCGCCGGTCTCGATTACAGCACCGCTCAAGCCCGGCACGCCCGACCCGCGCCATGCCGCGGCGATCAAGGCGAGTATCGAAGCCGCTGTTGCGCTGTGCCTTTCAGGCGAAGCGCTTGGGCTGGTCACCGCACCGATCGCAAAATCCGTTATGTATGAGGCCGGTTTCAGTTTTCCCGGCCACACCGAATTCCTGGCAGACCTCACCGCCAGCCACCCCGTCTCCGGGACACGTGGCCCCGCCATGATGCTGACCGGAGGTGGTTTGCGAGTCGTTCTGGCCTCGATCCATCAACCCCTGGCCGACGCCATCGCGACGCTGTCGGCGTCCCGGATTGAACAGATCGCCCGATTGACGCATCAAGCCCTGCGGCGCGATTTCGGCATCGCCGAACCGCGCCTCGCCCTGGCCGGCCTCAATCCCCATGCCGGGGAAAATGGCAGTCTCGGACGCGAGGAGATCGATATCATCAACCCGGCCGCGGCCCGGCTGCGCGCCGAGGGCATTGCCATCACCGATGCACGCCCGCCGGACACCATGTTCCATGCCGAGGCCCGCGCCGGATATGATGCCGCGATCTGCCTCTATCACGATCAGGGTCTGATCCCGGTCAAGACGCTCGACTTTCATGGCGGCGTCAATATCACGCTCGGCCTGCCAATCGTGCGCACCTCGCCCGATCACGGCACCGCCTTCGACATCGCCGGACAGGGCATTGCCCGCGCCGACAGCCTGCTCGCCGCGCTCGACGCGGCGGCTGAAATCGCCGGACACCGGGCATGAGCGATACACTCCCACCGCTGCGCGATGTCATCGCCCGTCATGACCTGGCGGCGAAGAAATCCTTCGGCCAGCATTTCCTGCTCGACCTCAACCTGACCGCCAAGATCGCCAGCTTTGCCGGCGATATGTCAAATAGTGAGGCGATCGAGATCGGCCCCGGCCCGGGCGGGCTGACGCGCGCGATTCTCGGCGCCGGCGCCAAACACCTGACCGTGGTGGAAAAGGATGCGCGTTTCGGGCCGGCCCTGGAGGAAATCAGCGCCGCCTGGCCCGGCCGGGTCACGGTGCTGGAAGCTGACGGGCTGACGATTGACGAGCCCGCCATCCTGACCGGCGAGGACCGGGTAATCCTGTCCAACCTGCCCTATAATGTCGGCACCATATTACTGATCAAATGGCTGCAGGCGCAGCCAATATGGTGGCGTCGCGCCGTGTTGATGTTCCAGCGCGAAGTGGCCGACCGGATCGTTGCCGGCGTCGGCGACAAGGCCTATGGCCGCCTCGCCATCCTGACCCAATCGGTCTGCGCAGCGCAATTGGTGATGAAAATACCCGCCCAGGCCTTCACGCCGCCGCCCAAGGTCGAATCTGCAGTCGTGATGCTCGACCCGCTGCCGGATGGCAAACGCTTCGACGATCTCAAGGCGCTTGGCATTGTCACGGCATCGGCCTTTGGCCAGCGACGCAAGACCTTGCGCCGCAGCTTGGGACAGGCGGCGAGCCAGACGACGGCCTCAACGGAAGATTTGATCGCAGCGGCGGGCCTCGAGCCGGGCGCGCGGGCGGAGACGATCGATATCGCCGGCTTTCAGGCGCTCGCGAGGGCCTGGCGAGCCGCGCGGGCTACTCAGCCATAAGCGCGGCGACAAAGCCGTTCAGCCACGGGTGACGCGAACGCTTGAGGCGTTCGGCGTGGAGGATCTGGTTGAGCTTGTCGAGCGCACGGGCAAAATCATCATTGACGATGACATAATCATATTCATGCCAATGGCTGATCTCGTCCTTGGCGCGCGCCATGCGGTCCTTGATGATTTGCGGCGTGTCCTGGCCGCGCTTGCTCAACCGGTCCTCGAGCAGGTCCAGCGAAGGCGGCAGGATGAAGACGCGTACCGTGTCTTCCGGCGCCTGCGCGGCCAGCGCCTGGGCGCCTTGCCAGTCGATATCGAAAATCACGTCGCGGCCATCTTCGATGGCACTGAGCACCAATGCTTTCGGTGTGCCGTAATAGCGCCCGAACACTTCGGCCCATTCGAAAAAATCCCCGGCCTCAATCTGCGCCTTGAAATCCTCGACCGTGACGAAATTATAGTCTTCCCCGTCAATCTCGCCGGGACGCGGCTGGCGCGTCGTGGTCGAGACCGACAATACCATATCCGGGTTCTGGCTCAGCAACCGCTTGGACAAGGTGGTTTTACCGGCGCCCGACGGGCTGGATAAAGCCAGCAGAACGCCGCGGCGGCCGCCGCGAAAAATCGGGGGATGTCCGTCACTCGACATTCTGTACCTGCTCCCTGAATTGGTCGACCGCGTTTTTCATGGCGAGGCCAATCTGGGTCAGTGAAGAATCGGAGGATTTGGAGCATAGAGTGTTTGCCTCGCGATTAAACTCCTGTGACAGGAAGTCGAGCTTTCGGCCGGTCGGCGAACCGGCAGCCAGTAATTCGCGGGCGGCGCGGATATGCGCATGCAGTCGGTCCAGTTCTTCACGCACATCCATCTTGACCGCCATCGTCGCGGCCTCGGTCGCGAGGCGGTCCGGATCAAGCCCCTGCGGCAGGAGCTCGGCATATTTGGCGGCGATCCGATCCCGGATCGCGTCAAGACGCACGGCGGCGCTGGTCTCGGCCTGATGCGTCAGCGCCTCGACGGTATCGACATGCCCACTCAGCAAGGCCTGCAATTCACTGCCCTCCACCAGGCGCACATCGCGCAGGCCGTCCAGCGCCAGCGCCAGGCTCTCCAGCAGGGCAGCATCCAGTTCATCGGCGTCATCCGGCTCGCTGCGATCCTCGACATCAAGCACGCCGCGCACGCTCAGCAGGCCGTCGAAACTGACCGGCAGTACACGTCCGCTGGCAATATAGGGCTCGGCGGCAGCGAGAATGGCGTCAATACGGCCGGTATCGAGTCGCAGCGCCGCGTCGGGCGTGTCGCGATTGAGCGTCAGGCTGGCCTGGATATTGCCGCGCGCGAAACGGACCTTGGCCAGATCGCGGGCGCTGGCCTCCAGACGGTCATAGCCGCCGGGAAAGCGGAAACGGGCTTCCAGTCCCTTGCCATTGACGCTGCGCACTTCCCACACCCAGCTATAGTGTTCGAAGCTGGCCTCGGTCCGGGAAAAACCGGTCATGCCGGACAATTGAGCCATATTAGTCGCCCGCGATGCGGCGGGCCCTCTCGATCTGGCGCCAGCGCGCAACATTTCTCTGATGCTCGGCATAGGTGGCAGCAAAGGCGTGCCCGCCAGTTCCGTCGGCGACGAAGAACAGCGCCCGGCTGTCGGCGGGATTAAGCACGGCGGCAATTGATTCAGCGCCCGGATTGGCGATCGGCGTCGGCGGCAAACCGTCATTCTGGTAGGTGTTCCAGGCGTTTGCCGCATTGTCGAGTTCGGAACGGCGCAGACCGCGACCGAGTGGCTCGCCGCTGGTAATGCCATAGATAATGGTCGGATCGCTCTCCAGCCGCATGCCGCGGCGCAGGCGATTGACGAAGACGGCGGCGACTTCGGCGCGCTCGGCACCAATACCGGTCTCCTTCTCCACCACCGAGGCGAGAATGATCGCCTCCTCGCGGGTCTCGAAGGGGAGGTTTTCGGCGCGCTGCGGCCACAACTCGTCGAGCAGGCTCTGCTGCGCGCCGAGCATGCGGTCGAGCACGACCTGGCGCGGCGTGCCGCGATCAACCAGATAGGTTTCCGGCAGGATGCTGCCTTCGGCCGGGATATCCGTGATCTCGCCAGTCAGCACATCGGCCTGCTGCAGAACCGCGACGATCATCGCGCTCGTGAGACCCTCGGCGAAGGTGACGGGGTGCTGCATCGTCCGTCCGGAGCGCAACAATTCATAGATCTGCGCCATGCTCGAGCCGGCCGGTACGGCATATTCGCCGGCCCGCAGCGCGCGGTCGCCGCCATCGAGTGTCACCGCAGCACGGAACAGACGCGCATCCTCAATCAGACCTGCCGATTCAAGCTGGCTGGAAATCCGCACCAGACCGGTGCCGCGCGGCAGCAGGATGACGGTTTCCTCCATCGCCGGGCCGGGACGGACAAATTCCGCCTGCAGCCAGCGATAACCGCCATAGACCGAGCCGGCCGCCAGCAAAGCGAGCACCAGCAAGCCGGCAAACAGCCATAGAAACAGCCGTCCCAGACCGCCCTTGGCTTTGACATTGGCATTGGTCTTCGCCTTGGGCGTTTTGACATCACTCATTGGGGCCATCCCGAATAAAAGCGGTGCACTCAGTCGACCGCGACAAATACCACGGAGGCATTGGTGCCACCGAATCCGAAAGAATTCGATAGCGCCGCGCGGATCGGCCGCTTGACCGGCTTGTGGGCGGCCAGGTTGAGCGTCGTCGAAACGGAGGGATTGTCGAGATTGAGGGTCGGCGGGCAGATCCCGTCGCGGATGGCCAGAATCGAGAAAATACCCTCGACCGCTCCGGCCGCGCCGAGCAAATGCCCGATCGCCGACTTGGTCGATGACATCACGACATCGCCGTTGCCGAACAGGCGCTCAACGGCCCGCAATTCAATCTCGTCGCCCTTTGGCGTCGAGGTGCCGTGGGCATTGACGTAATCAATGTCAGATGGCTCGAGCCCGGCATCCTTGAGCGCCGCCGACATCGCCCGGAAACCGCCATCACCATCATCGGCGGGCGCGGTGATATGATGGGCATCGCCCGACAGGCCATAGCCTTTGACCTCGGCATAAATCGTTGCGCCACGCGCCTTGGCGCTTTCATATTCCTCGAGCACCACCACACCGGCACCCTCGCCCATCACGAAACCATCGCGGTCGCGATCCCAGGGGCGTGAGCCGGCGGTCGGATTATCATTGAAACCGGTCGACAGCGCCTTGCAGGCGATGAAGGCCGCAATGCCGAGACGGCAAACTGCGGCTTCGGCGCCGCCGGCGACCATCATATCGGCATCGCCGCGAGCCACCAGTCGCGCCGCATCGCCGATCGCGTGCGCGCCGGTGGAACAAGCGGTCACGACGGCATGATTTGGGCCCTTCAGCCCGTGCCGGATCGAAACCTGGCCGGAGGCGAGATTGATCAACAGACCGGGAATGACAAAGGGTGAGAGCCGTCTTGGACCTTTTTCATGCAGGTCGATAGAGGCGTTATAGGTGGATTCAAGACCGCCAATTCCGGAACCGATCATCACACCGGCGCGGCAGCGCTCTTCTTCGGTTGTCGCGACCCAGCCACTATCGGCAATGGCGTAATCAGCCGCGGCAACACCGTATAGAATGAAATCATCAACGCGCTTCTGGTCGCGCGGACTCATGACGCTATCAGGCGCAAAAGCACCCGGATCGTCAGCTGAGCCACCGCCGCGGCCATCGACACGCGGCACGAGACCAGCGATCTGGCAAGCCAGATCGCTGGTTTCAAAATGCTCGATCAGGCCCAAACCCGATTGGCCAGCCAGGAGACGTCCCCAGACGATATCCTTGCCGCAGCCAAGCGGTGTGACCAGACCAATTCCAGTGACGACAACGCGCCGCATGGACTGGTCTTTAACCGACTTTCTCGGAGATGAACTTCACAGCGTCACCGACTTTTTGGATGTGCTCGGCAGCATCGTCGGGGATTTCGATATCGAATTCCTCTTCAAACGCCATCACGAGTTCAACATTGTCCAGGCTATCGGCGCCCAGATCATCGATGAAACTCGCATTATCCGTAACTTTTTCGATGTCGACATCGAGATGCTCAACAACAATTTTTTTAACGCGCTCGAGAACGTCAGACATTTCAGACCCTCATGGTAATTCGCCGCAGGAGATCGACGGCGCAGGAAAGGAGGCATAGCGCCCCAAAACCGGGCCGCCTTCACCAAGATGCGCGGGCAAGTAACACACTTCCCGAGCGCTGACCAGAATGGGCAACCGTGCTCATTCTGGCAAGTTGTTACGCTAAATCATTGCCATACCGCCATTCACATGAAGTGTCTGGCCAGTCACGTAATTGGCTTCCTGGCTGGCAAGATAGACAATGGCAGCAGCAATATCATCGCCCGTGCCCAGATCACCAGCAGGAATTTTCGTCAAGATCGCCTTACGCTGATCTTCATTAAGCACATCGGTCATTGGCGAGGCAATGAATCCCGGTGCGACACAGTTGACGGTGACGCCGCGCGAGGCGACTTCCTGCGCCAGTGATTTGGAGAAGCCGATCATGCCGGCCTTGGAGGCACAGTAATTGGTCTGGCCCGGATTGCCGGTGACGCCGACGACAGAGGTAATCCCGACGATACGGCCCCAACGCGCCTTCATCATGCCGCGCAAGGCGGCGCGGCAGAGCCGGAAATAGCTCTCCAGATTGACCCGCAGCACCATGTCCCAGTCATCATCCTTCATCCGCATCAAAAGCTGGTCGCGGGTGATGCCGGCATTGGCGATCAGAATATCCATCGAACCCATCGCTTCGGCGGCCTGTTTCGGCAGCGCGTCGACAGCTTCGGCGTCGGAAAGATTGCAGGGCAGGACATGGGTGCGTGTCCCCAGCTCGGCGGCGAGGTCCTGCAACACGTTTTCACGGGTGCCCGAAAGGGCGACGGTCGCGCCCTGCGCATGCAGCGCCTTGGCGATCGCCTGGCCGAGGCCGCCTGTGGCGCCGGTGACGAGCGCATTCTTGCCGGTCAGATCAAACATTCTCAGCTATCCTCTTTCAGCGAAGCCGCGAAGGCTTCCAGATCGGCGGCCACATTGAGCGGCACGCCATTCGCATCCTTGGTGGTGCGTTTGAGCATGGTCGTCAGCACCTTGCCGGCACCGGCTTCAGCGAGCGTCGTGATACCGGCGCCCTCAACCATCCACAATACACTCTCGCGCCAGCGTACCCGCGCCGTCACCTGTTCGACCAATTGCCGGCGGATAATCTCAACATCCGACGTCGGGCGCGCGGTGACATTGGCGACAACAGGCACGGCGGGCGGCAGAATAGTCGTCGAGCCCAGGGCTGCGGCCATCGCATCGGCGGCTGGCTGCATCATGGCGCAATGGAAGGGGGCCGAGACCGGCAACATCATCGCCTTCTTGACGCCCAGCGCCGCGGCGCGATCAATCGCCGCCTCGATGGCGACCGTCGAGCCCGAAATGACGATCTGACCCGGCGCATTGTCATTGGCAATTGCGCAGACCCCGACTAGGGAACCGGCATCGACCGCCTGCTGCGCCATGGCTTCATCGGCACCGAGCAGCGCGGCCATCGTTCCCAGCCCGACCGGCACGGCCTGCTGCATCGCGCGTCCGCGCAGTTTGAGCAATTTCGCGGCGTCGGAAATCGTCAGGGCGCCGGCAGCGGCCAGCGCCGAGTATTCGCCCAGGCTGTGGCCGGCGACGAATTGTGCCGCGGTGACCGAGATACCGAACTCGGCCTCCAGCACCCGCATCACCGCCAGGCTGGTCGCCATCAGGGCCGGTTGGGCGTTTTCGGTCAGGGTCAGATCCTCGATCGGCCCATTGGCCATCAGGCCCGACAAATTCTGCCCGAGCGCCTCATCGACCTCGGCCAGTACGGCGCGGGCGGCGGTGAATTCGGCGGCGAGCTCCTGGCCCATGCCGACGGCCTGACTACCCTGCCCCGGAAATACGAATGCGAACGCCATCAGAACGCCTCCCGCGAATTGATATTGGACGCTCGATACCCCTTGTCACCGCGCACGCGCAAGAGGGGATGCGGCTTGCGCGGCTCACGGCTTTAGGCTATGGCCGCGCTTCGCTTGGTTGCGGTCCTGTTCCTTTATTCCCGTCACATGGTGTGGCGGACCGGCTCAGGAGCCACCGCGAGCCTGCCCGCCCCTTCGGCGAGGCTTGCGCCGCAACCGCTTATGAAGGGAGCCAAGATGGCACTTTACGAGCACGTATTCATCGTACGCCCGGACGTTTCTCCGGCCCAGATGGAAACTCTTCTGGAAGAAACGAAGACCCTGATCGAGACCAATGGCGGCACGACCGGCAAGATCGAATATTGGGGCCTGCGTAACCTGTCCTACCGTATCAACAAGTCGCGCAAGGGCCATTACGGCCTGATCGATATCGACGCCAATGGCGCCGTCATCGACGAACTTGAGCGCCTGCAGCGCCTGTCCGAAGACGTCATGCGTTTCATGACCCTTCGTGTCGACGAGCACACCGATCAACCTTCGGCGATTCTGTCGAAGAAGGATGACCGTCGTCCGCGCCGCGATTTCCGGTCGTAAGGAGAGAAACAGATGTCATCCGATAATATTGCAAACCTGCCCGCTCGCCGCCCATTCATGCGCCGCCGCAAGGTGTGCCCATTCTCCGGCGAGAATGCACCCGCGATCGACTACAAGGATCCGAAGCTCCTGCTTCGTTACATGTCCGAGCGTGGCAAGATCGTCCCGTCCCGCATCACGGCGGTATCCGCCAAGAAGCAACGTGAACTGGCCCGCGCCATCAAGCGCGCCCGCCAGATGGCACTGCTTCCCTATGTGATGGATTAAGGAGAGCGCACTATGAAACTGGTTCTCCTGGAACGCGTCGAAAATCTCGGCGTCATGGGTGAAGTTGTCTCGGTCCGTCCGGGATTCGCCCGCAACTTCCTTCTGCCGCAAGGCAAGGCGCTGCGCGCCAATGAAGGCAATATGGCCCGCTTCGAAGCGGAAAAAGAAGCCCTGATCGCGCGGAATGCCGAACGGGCTGCTGTCGCCGCTACCGCTGGTGAAGTGATCGATGGCGAAACTTTCGTCATGGTCCGTTCCGCTGGCGAAAGCGGTCAGCTCTACGGTTCTGTCTCCTCGCGTGACATTGCCGAGATCGTTTCGGAATCCGGCACTTCGGTTGGCCGCTCGCAGATCGATCTGCACGCGCCAATCAAGAAGCTGGGCCTGCACGACATCCGTATCCGTCTGCACGCCGACGTGGCCGTGACGGTGACGATCAATGTCGCTCGCTCGCTCGACGAAGCCGAACGCCAGGCCTCCGGTGAAGATGTGATCGCGGCGCAAGCCGACGAAGATCGCGCCATCGCCGAAGCCCAGGCTGCCGACCTGTTCGAAGCCAGCGAAGAAGGCGAAGAACTGGCCGAACGTCGCGCCGAAGGCGCCGACGATTCGGAAGCGCCCGAAGACGACGAAGTCTAGGGTTCAGCCTTGTACTGATTGACGGAAACAGGCGGGTCGCAAGATCCGTCTGTTTTTGTTTGCCACCAGACTTGTCCACACTTCTCCACAGGCCGGGGGAAATACTGTGGTTAAGATTCGCTCCGGCGCATTGGGGGGTCGTCTCTGCGGCCGCAAGCCTGTATCCCATTCCCATGACAACCGAGCTGATGACATTTGATTCCGGCGCCCCGACGACGCTGGAGACCGCGCCCCACAATCTGGAGGCCGAACAGGCCTTTCTCGGCGCGCTGCTCTACGACAATGAAATCTTTCACCGCATCGCCGACTGGCTGAAGGCGGAACATTTCTACGATCCCGTGCATGGCCGCATTTTCGAGACCGCATCCGACCTGATCGGCCGCGGCTCACTCGCCGATGCCGTCGTACTGAAAACCCATTTCGATCGCGATGACGGACTGCGCGAAATTGGTGGCACCACCTATCTGGCCGTACTGATCGAGAGCGCGGCGAATAATTCGGCGGCGACCGAATACGCGCGCATGATCTATGAGCTCGCCCTGCGGCGCGACCTGATCCGGATCGGCGACGAGCTGTCGGCGACCGCAACTAGCGATGCCGAGACACAGCCGCGCAAGCTGATCGAGGCCGTCGAACAGCAATTGTTCAACCTCGCAGAAGCCGGCTCGACCTCGCGCGGCTTTGTCAGCTTCAAACAGGCCCTGACCGAATCGGTCGAGACCGCCGCCGCCGCCTATGAGCGCGATGGCGGGCTGTCGGGAATCTCCTCGGGGTTGAAGGCGCTGGACGAAAAGCTCGGCGGCATGCACCCGTCCGACCTGATTATCCTCGCTGGCCGACCGTCAATGGGGAAAACCGCGCTGGCGACCAATATCGCCTTCGATGTGGCGCGAAACTATGAGTTCGAGGAACAGCCCGACGGCACGACCAAGACGACCAAGGGCGGCGTCGTCGGCTTCTTCTCGCTGGAAATGTCGGCCGAACAGCTCGCGATGCGCCTGATCGCCGATTACACCGGCATTCCCGGCTATATGATCCGCCAGGGCACGATCGATGCGACCCAGTACGAGGAAATCCGCGACGCGGTGCTCGAAATCCAGTCGCTACCGCTCTATATCGACGATACGGGCGGCCTGCCGATCGGGGCGCTGGCCGCACGGGCGCGCCGTCTCAAACGCACTCACGGACTCGATCTGATCATTGTCGATTACCTGCAGCTGGTCACATCATCGCGGAACCGACCGGGCGATAGCCGAGTGCAGGAAGTTTCCGAAGTGACGCAGAATCTCAAGGCCCTGGCAAAGGAACTCGAAGTTCCCGTCATCGCCCTGTCGCAGCTGTCGCGCAATGTCGAAAGCCGCGAGGACAAGAAGCCGCAACTTTCCGATCTGCGCGAATCCGGCTCGATCGAGCAGGACGCCGATGTGGTGCTGTTCGTCTATCGCGAAGCCTATTACAAGGAGCGCGAAAAGCCGCGCGAGGACACGCCGGAATATCTCGCCTGGCAGGAAGAATTCCGCATTATCGAAAAGCTGGCCGAAGTGGTTATCGGCAAGCAGCGTCATGGTGCCATCGGCACTGCCAAACTGTCCTTTGACGGGGCACGCACGAAGTTTAGCGATCTTGATGAGCGATTCGAAGACGGCTGAATCCGCGGCGCAGCCCGCGCCGCGCCTGGTCATTGATCTGACCGCAATTCAGCGCAATTACGCGGCCCTGCAGCGCCTGGCCCCGAACGCCGAAACCGGCGCCGTGGTCAAGGCCAATGCCTATGGCCTCGGCGCGTCACATGTCCTGCCCGTGCTCGCCGATGCCGGTTGCCGAACCTTTTATGTCGCCCATACCGCCGAAGGCCGCGAGGCCCGCGAAGCGCTGGCCGGACGCGAGGCCGACATTTTCGTCTTCAACGGTTTCTGGCCCTCCGAACTGGATTCCCTGCGCGATGCGCGGCTCTTCCCGGTCATCAATGATCTGCATCAATTGCATCAGCTGCGCGAACAGGCACCTGATCTGCCCTGCGCCATCCATTTCGATACCGGCATGAACCGGCTCGGGCTCGGCCCGAACGGCACACAGAGCCTGCTCGACAATCCCGACTGGCTCGCCGGTCTCGATGTGCGGCAGATGATGAGCCATCTGGCCTGCTCCCACGAGCCGGCCCACCCGCTCAATGCCCGGCAATTGGAGCGTTTCGCGGCGATTCGTGCCCGCTTCCCCGCCATCCCGGCCAGCTTCGCCAATTCCGGCGGTGCCATGCTCGATGCGCGCTATCATTTCGACATTCTGCGGCCGGGACTGGCGCTGTATGGCGGTCATCCTGTCCAGGATTGCGCCAATCCCTTCGTGCCGGCAGTCCGGGTCGAAGCGCCGGTGCTGCAGGTGCGCACGATCAAGGCGGGCGATTGCGCCGGCTATGGCGCCATTTTCACCGCCGAGCGAGAGATGCGGATTGCGACCGTCGCGACGGGCTATGCCGACGGATTGTTACGCGCCTGCGGCGATGGCGGCTTTGGCCGCATTGGCGGCGTCAAAGTGCCGATCATCGGACGCATTTCGATGGATCTGACGACACTCGATCTGAGCGATATCACCGAGCCGGTCGCGCCGGGCGACTGGGTCAGCTTTCTCGGCGATGATATCGAACCGCTGGCCGATGCCGCCCAGACCATCACCTATGAATTCCTCGTCCGGCTCGGCCAACGCTTTCACCGCGTCTATCTGCCCGGTGCGCCCGCGGCATAGCGCGCTTGCGGCGAAGCGGAACAGAGTGTGAACTAAACGCCAAGCTGAAAAAGACGATTCGCCATGGCCCGTGCTGAAAACCTCTATGTCTGCCAGAGCTGCGGCGCCTCCCAGTCCAAATGGGCCGGGCGCTGCGATGCCTGCGGCAGCTGGAATACGCTGGTCGAAGAGACGCCGGCCGCACCGCTGGGCACCCAGGCGACGACCACCAAGCGCCGCGGCAAGGGCAATACACTCGACCTGGTCGATCTCGGCGCCGATACGCCGGAAGCGCCGCGCCTGAAATCAGGTATTCCCGAGCTTGACCGCGTCTGCGGCGGCGGGCTGGTGCGTGGCTCGGCAATCCTGGTCGGCGGCGATCCGGGGATCGGAAAATCAACCCTGCTGCTGCAACTCGTCGCCCTGATGGCCCGCGCCGATGCCCGCGCCATCTATGTCTCCGGCGAAGAGGCTGTCGCCCAGGTGCGTCTGCGCGCGCGGCGGCTCGGACTGGCCGATGCGCCGGTCTCGCTGGCGGCCGAAACCTCGCTCAATAATATTCTCGACGGGCTGAAGTCGGAAAAGCCCGACATTGTCGTGATCGATTCGATCCAGACCATGTGGAGCGACCAGCTCGCCGCCGCGCCGGGCACTGTCGCCCAGGTGCGCGCCTGTTCGCAGGAGCTGGTGCGTTTTGCCAAGCAGCGCAATTGCATCGTCATCCTGGTCGGCCATGTCACCAAGGATGGCCAGATCGCCGGCCCGCGCGTGATCGAGCACATGGTCGATGCCGTGCTGTATTTCGAAGGCGAGCGCTCCCACCAATTCCGCATCCTGCGCGCCGTGAAGAACCGTTTCGGGCCGACCGACGAGATCGGCGTGTTCGAAATGGGCGATGCCGGACTGGGCGAGGTTGCCAACCCTTCCGCCCTCTTCCTCGACGGGCGCGGCGAGTCGACCTCCGGTGCTGCGGTATTTGCCGGCATGGAGGGCACACGGCCAGTCCTGAGCGAAATCCAGGCCCTGGTCGCCCCGGCGGCGTTCGGCACGCCACGCCGCGCTGTCGTCGGCTGGGATAGCGGGCGGCTGGCGATGGTGCTCGCCGTGCTGGAAGCGCGCTGCGGCGTCGATTTCTCCAATCGGGATATTTTCCTCAATGTCGCCGGCGGGCTGAAAATCACCGAGCCGGCGGCCGATCTCGCCGTTGCCGCGGCCATCGTCTCCTCGGCGCTCGATGTCGCCCTGCCCTCGGACGGTGTTGTTTACGGAGAAATCAGTCTTTCCGGCGATGTTCGACCGGTCGGTCGGAGTGATTCGCGCCTCAAGGAAGCCGCCAAGCTGGGCTTCACGCGGGCCATCGCCCCGAAAGCCTCGGCCGATGATACCGCGCCGGTGCGTGTGCTGGGCGTGGCCACAGCGCTCGAACTGGTGCAAACTCTGCAGGCGATGGCAGGCGAATAGGAAACACGCCGATGGACGGCTCCTTGAGTGCATTCGATGGAATTGGTCTGACAATCCTGCTGGTGTCCGGATTGCTGGCGCTGGTGCGCGGCTTTGTCCGCGAAGCACTGTCGGTGACGGCCTTCGTCGCCGCCTCGCTGGCGACGCTGTGGGCCCTGCCCGCCTTTCTCGGCCCGGCCCGTGACTTGATCGACCCTGATTGGCTGGCACCGCTGGCGATCGGCGCAGTGATTTTCCTGCTGGTCTATCTGTCCATCACCTTCGTCACCTCCTCGCTGTCGAGCGGGTTGGCCAAGGGCGATGATGTCAATGTCGTCGACCGCACGCTTGGTTTCGCGTTCGGCGTCGTGCGTGGCCTGGTCCTGCTCGCCCTCGGCGTGATCTTCATGGCGGCAACTCTGGGCGTGGATGGTCATCCGCCGCGCGCCGTCACCGAATCCCGCATCTATCCGCTGGTCAAGGCGGCCGCCGATGCGCTGCAAACCCTGGCACCATCGACCTCGCGAATCGCGGGAACCGACCTGCTGCCCGAGGCCGTTCCCGGCTCTGCCCGCGACCCGATTGCAGAAACAATAAGAAATGATGCGACCTCCTATGGCAGCCGCGACAGAAACCGACTAGATGAGCTGATCGGTTCGACCACGGATGACCAGGATGACGATGGATGAGCGATAAATACGCACTTCCCGCCACGCTGACTTACGATCCCGTCACGGATCGCCCCCAGGAAGAGTGCGGCGTTTTCGCCGTTTACGGGTCAGAGGATGCCGGTGTGCTTACCGCGCTCGGCCTGCACGCCCTGCAGCATCGTGGCCAGGAAGCCTGCGGCATCGCGACCCATGACGGGTCGCGTTTTCATGTCGAACGCTATCTCGGCCTGGTTGGCGAGAATTTCACCTCGGCCGACATGCCTCAGCGCCTGCCCGGCAAGGTCGCGATCGGCCATGTGCGCTATTCGACCCAGGGCGCCTCGGTGTTGCGCAATGTGCAGCCGCTCTATTCCGATGTGCGCGGCGGCGGTATCGCCCTGGCCCATAACGGTCATTTGACCAATGCGCGGGTGCTGCGCGAGGAGTTGGTCGCCAATGGCGCCATTTTCCAGTCGACCAGCGATTCGGAAGTTGTGCTTCACCTCGCAGCCCTGTCGCGCAAATCCAAGCTCACCAATCGCCTCTCGCATGCCTTGAAACAGGTCGAGGGCGCCTTCGCCTTTGTAGCGCTGGTCAATGACCGGTTGATCGCCGCACGCGACCCGCACGGGATTCGCCCGCTGGTGATGGGGCAATTGGGCGATGCTGTTGTGTTCGCCTCGGAAACCACGGCGCTCGACATGGTTGGCGCCACCTATACCCGTGATGTCGAGCCCGGCGAGGCCATCATCCTGTCCGATGGCGAAATGCGCAGTGAGCGGTTTTCACCGGCGCGCGCAGCCCGCCCCTGCGCCTTTGAATTCATCTATTTCGCCCGCCCCGACTCGATCATTGGCGGCCGCAGCGTCTATGAAGCGCGCAAGGAAATGGGCCGGCAGCTGGCGCGCGAATTGCCCGTCGATGTCGATGTCATCATTCCGGTGCCCGATAGCGGTGTGCCGGCGGCCCTGGGTTATTCGGAGGCCTGCGGCATCCCGTTCGAACTGGGCATTATCCGCAGCCATTTCGTCGGCCGAACCTTCATCCAGCCCAATCAGGATCGCCGCGACATGTCGGTGCGGCTCAAGCATTCCGCCAATGCTGCCGCGGTGCGCGGCAAGCGCGTGCTGCTGATCGATGATTCGATTGTCCGCGGCACCACTTCACTGAAAATCGTGCGGCTGATGCGTGAAGCCGGTGCAACGGAAGTTCATTTCCGCTCCGCCTGCCCGCCAATCAAATTTCCCGACTTCTACGGTATCGATATGGCGGGTCAGAAGGAATTGATCGCGGCCAATATGGATGTCGACCAGATGGCGGCGAAACTGGAAGCTGACAGCCTCGCCTTCCTCACGGTCGAGGGCATGTACCAGGCGATCACCGGCGGACCGCGCAATGATCGCGCGCCGCAGCTTTCGGACCATTATTTCACCGGCGAATATCCGACGCGGCTGATCGATCATGACCGTTCATTGTCGGCGAAGGAATTCCAACTCTCCCTCTTGGTGGATGCATGACCGCTATTGATCTGACCGGCCGCGTCGCTCTGGTGACCGGTGCATCGCGTGGTATTGGCCGCGCCATGGCGCTCGAACTCGGCAAGGCCGGCGCACACGTGATTGCGACGGCGCGCACAACTGGTGCCCTGGAAGAAGTCGATGACCTGATCCGCGCCGCGGGCGGTTCCTCGACCCTGGTGCCGCTGGACCTGTTGTCGAGCGACGGCATTGAACAGCTCGGCGCCATTGTCGAAGAGCGGTGGGGCAAGCTCGATATCCTGCTGGCGAATGCCGGCCAGCTCGGCGTGCTGACGCCAGCGGGCCAGGTCAAGGCGAAGACCTGGAACGATGTCATCGGCGTCAATCTTCTGGCACCGGCGCGCCTGATCCGCGCCTTTGAAGCCCTGCTCCTGAAATCGGATACCGGTGGCCGCGCCGTCTTCATCTCGTCCGGAGCCGCCACGTCGCGACGCGCTTTCTGGGCGCCCTATGCGGCCAGCAAGGCCGGGCTCGACGCCCTGGTCCAGTCCTGGGCCGACGAGCACAACAATAATCCATTGCGGATCAATCTGGTCTATCCCGGCGCCGTGCGCACGGTGATGCGCGCCAAGGCCTTTCCGGGCGAAGACGCCAACACACTGCCGGAACCGGCAACGCTGTGGCCGCTGATCGCCGGCCTGGTCGCCGATGATTGCCAGCACCATCGTGAGATCATCAAGGCCTGAGTTTGGCCCTGGCCGACGCCAGCTCACTCAAAGCCGCGGCTCCAGCGCCCTAGCGCTTCTTGGGCCCCGGGCCGCTGCCGCCGCGCTCATTGCCCTGCTCATTATCGACATAGGGGTTCTTGCCAGCCTTGACGATCAGACGGATCGGCACGCCGGGCAGATCAAATGCCGTACGCAAACCATTGATCAGATAGCGCTTATAGCTATCGGGCAGATCGGCGGCGCGCGAACACATCATCACGAAGGTCGGCGGACGCGATTTGGTCTGGGTCAGATAGCGCGGCTTGATCCGGCGTCCATTGACGGCCGGCGGCGGATGCCGCTCGATCATCTCGTGCAGCCAGTCATTTAGGTCGCGCGTCTTGACCTTGGCGTCCCAATTGCGGTGCAGGATCGCCAGGGTCGGCATGATCTTGTCGAGACCCTTATTCTTCAGGGCCGAAATCGGCAGAAGGGGCGCGCCGGACATTTGCGGCAGCAGCCGGTCGAATTCCTCGCGCACTTCCTTGAGATAGGCTTCGCGCTCGGGCACGAGGTCGAATTTCGAGATTGCCACAGCTACAGCGCGGCCTTCGGAGAAGGCCATGTCGGCGAGCTGGAGGTCCTGCTTCTCAAGCGGATGACTGGCATCCATCAGGAGCAGCACGACTTCGGAGAATTTGATCGCGCGCAGTGTATCGGCGACGCTCATCCGCTCGATCCGGTCGGAGACCTTGCCCTTTTTCCGCAGGCCAGCAGTGTCGTGCAGGCGCACCCGGCGACCATCCCACAGCCAGTCAACGGCGATGGCATCGCGGGTGATGCCGGCCTCGGGCCCGGTGATCAGGCGCTGTTCGCCGATCAGGCAATTGATCAGGGTGGATTTGCCCGCATTCGGCCGGCCAATCACGGCGATCCGCAAAGGCGGCTCGGCGGCGCGCGGCTTGGAGGATTCGCGCGGCTGTTCGCCAATCGCCGCGACGATTGCCTGGTAGAGCTCGCTCATCCCCTCGCCATGAGCGGCGGAGATGGCAACAGGTTCACCCAGGCCAAGGCTGTAGGAATCGAGCAGACCGGATTGTCCGGCCCGGCCCTCGGCCTTGTTGGCCAGCAGGATGACCGGCTTGCCGGACTTGCGCATGACTTCGGCGAAAGTCTGGTCGAGCGGCATGACGCCGGCCCGGGCATCCATCAGCAGCAGGCAGATGTCTGCATCCTTGATCGCGATCTCGGTCTGGGCGCGCATTTCTGCTTCCAGACCTTCCTTCTTTTCGTCGTCATAACCAGCAGTGTCGATCAGACGCAAATCCATATCGCCGAGCCGGCCCACGGCTTCGCGGCGGTCGCGCGTGACGCCCGGCCGGTCATCGACAATCGCCAGCGGCTTGCCCGCCAGGCGATTGAACAGCGTCGATTTTCCCACATTGGGCCGTCCGACGACGGCGATGCGGGGTATAAAATCAGTCATGGGTTTTTGGCCTATCGAAGCGCGAGCAGGCGCGCCTCATCGGTAACCACATAAACAGTCTCATTGGCAATCACTGGTGCCACATAGACAGACTGGCCAAGCGAGAATTGGCGGATGATTTCGCCGTCATAGGCGTTGACCAGAACGCCATCGCCATCACTGGAAGCGAGGAAAACCCGCCCCCCGGCCAGCACAGGTCCAGCCCAGGCAATGCGGTTCTTGCGGCGGTTCGGATTCTCGAACAATTCGAGCTGCGTCATCCAGTGCACCACACCGGTATTGCGGTTGAGACAAACCAGTTCGGCCTCGCTGGTGATGATGTAGAGGAAATCGCCCGCGACCCATGGCGTATGCAGACCACCAGCCGGCTGAGTCCACATCCGCTCGCCCGTGCGCAATTCAATCGCCACCAGCGTGCCCGAATGGCTCATCGCATACACGGTGCCGTCGAGGATGACCGGGCTGCCGGCGACATCATTGATTTCCGACAGAGCTGTCAGGCCACCGCCGCGGGTCAGGCTGTCGGACCAGACGGGATTGCCGTTCTGCACCCGAAGCGCCACCAATTCGCCGGAGGCGAACGGAGCGACGACAATATCACCCAGCACGGCCGGGCTCGGCCCGGTCAGCAGGCGGGCGGTCTCGACAATGCCCTGATAGGCCCACAAGACCGCGCCAGTCGCGGCGTCCAGCGCCAGCAATTCATTATCATCGCTGGTCACGAAGATGCGGCCATCGGCGACGGTCGGCGCGCCGTGGAAAGGCACGAGCGTCTCGGTCCGCCAGACTTCCGCTCCGGTCGCCGCATCGAGGGCGACGAAGAAATTGAAGCCGGTATGGGCGTAAACACGGCCCGAATCATAGGCCAGCCCGGAACCGAAAGACATCCGGTCATAGCGATTGGGAACCCGCAGCCGCACCGACCAGACTTCGCTACCGGTTTCGGCATTGAGTGCGGATACACGGCCAGAGGCATCGCCGGCAAAAATATGCCCATCGGCGATCACCGGCCGAGCATTGAGCCGGCGGTCATTATTGGAACCCTGGCCGACAGAACGGCGCCAGGCAATGGCGAGATTGCCGCTTGCCTGCGTGTGCTGCAGCGCATGGGTCGGGTAACCGCCGGGCTGTGGCCAGACCGTATTGACGTAGGCAGGCGGCAGCGTGACCGTCGGCGTGTCCTCGTCGGTACCGATCTGCAGCGTTTGTTCAAAGCTGAGAATCGAGACGCGGCCATCGGTCGGTGCCGTATCGCCATTTTCAACACTGCCTGAGAACAGGTCCAACGGATTCGGAACCGAGGAACAAGCCGCGAGCGGAGCAAAAAGAAGGGCCAGAGCGGCAATACGCATACGCTTTACATCAATCATCGCCCGAATCCCCGGCGCTAGCTTGTTCAGTATCAATTTCGGTCGCAGCGTCCGAGGCGGCATCAGCCGGCATTGGCGCCGCCATATCCGCTTCATCGGGCTCGCTACTGGCAGCGATCAACGCCAGACCTTCGAGCGCCCGGCGGGCCACGCCCTGGGGCGCATCGAAACTGGTCGAGAGGAATTGGTATTCGCGCTGTGCGCGTGCCATGTCGCCAGCCCGCAGCGCCGCGACCGCAATCGCTTCGCGCGCCAGATGCCGATAGGGCGACGTCGCTGTCGTCAACGGCGTCAAACGGATTTCAACATCACTGAAGCTGAGCGTATCCCACAGGGCCCACACCGCCTTGAGGCGGGCAAGGTCACGGATCGTCGGCTCGGCGGTGCGCGACGCGGCCTGCTCGTAAAAGGCTGCGGCGGTCGTATTGTCGCCCGCCTCGAGCGCCATGGCGGCGCGCTGCATCAGAGCCAGGGTCGCATAGGAGTCGGTGCCGGATTCCACCAGGGTATCGAAACCGGTTACGGCCTGCGCCGCACGTCCAGCCTCGAGGGCGGCAATCGCCACTTCATAGGTATCAGACGCGCGTTCACGCGTTGAGGTCTGCCACGCGTGCCAGCCTTGATAACCGGCTGTTCCGAGGATAATCGCGGCGGCAACTCCCAGCACGAGCGGGCCGTATTGGCGCGCCAGATCCTGGTATTTGTCTCTGCGAAGTTCCTCGTCAACTTCTTCGAAAATATCGACCACGTCGAAGCGGCTCCGTGCTTATGGGATAATATGCGCGCGACCCTAGCGTCCGCGCGCCCAAGCGGCAACAGACCTCAACCGTCAATACGCCTCAAGGTGTAGACCTCGTCACCGGAGGGAAAGCTGCGAGCCCGCACCTCGCTGGCATAGCGCGCAACAGCGGCATCGGTGCGCTCGGCCATATTGTCATAGCGTTTGACGAATTTGGGCGTCCAGTCGAACACGCCCAGCATGTCCTGGGTCACCAATATCTGCCCGTCACAATGGCCTGAAGCGCCAATGCCGATGGTCGGCACCTTGACAGTATCGGTGATCTCGCGGGCCAATTCCTCATCGACCCCCTCGATCACGATCGCAAAGGCGCCGGCCTTCTCGGCGATGACGGCTTCCTCGATGACGCGGGCCCGTTCGGCACCGGTTTTTCCCTTCGCCTTGAAGCCGCCCTCGGCCAGGGCCGCCTGCGGTCGCAGCCCGACATGACCAATCACCGGAATCGAACGCTGGGCCATGAATTCAATCGTTTCGCCGGCATAGGTGCCGCTCTCGATCTTGATCGCCTGGCAACCCGTCTCGCACATGATGCGGGCCGCATTTTCGAAGGCTTGCTGAGGTGATTTCTCATAACTGCCGAAGGGCATGTCGACCGCGACCAGGGCGCGGCGGGCCCCGCGCATCACCGCCTGCCCGTGCAGGATCATCATCTCCAGCGTCACGCCGATTGTGCTGGCAAGACCGTGCACGACCATGCCGACACTATCGCCGACCAGAAGCAGGTCGCAATGCGGGTCGAGCAGGCGCGCCATCGGCGCATCATAAGCAGTCAGGCAGACCAGCGGTTCGCCGCCTTTGCGCGCGCGGACATCGGCAGCGGTGATGCGGCGGGTCTGGGTTTGGGCGGACATGGGGAAGCGGCCTCTCGAGGCTGGGGGAGATTGCGAGCCTAGCGCACGATGCTGCAGTGCAAAAGCCCAACTCAGCGTCTTTGGATTCGAAGTTGGAAAAACGGCTCAGATTCCAGGTGGCCGAATTTTCGAGCCACAAAACCGGTTTCCGCTTTTGCGACAAGCCCTCTAGGCGATGCGTCGCGGCAGAATCAACGCCACCATCCCCAGCGCCAACGCCATGGCGAGTGCCGCCAGCGTCTCGGGCGCCATCAGAAAGGCGAAATTCGCCACCAGCCCCTCGGCCGGAATTTGCATCTGGTCGAACACGCCTTCCAGCTGCGTGCCGGCAACCGCCGAGCCGATCGAGCCGGCACCGCCGAGCATCAGGACGCGCTTGCGATCAGGATGCGATAGCTGCGCCACAAGCTTGGCAGCGAAGGCTTCGGCCTCGGCTTTTTCATTCAAAGGCTCTGCAGCCTCCGCAAAGGCAGCCTTGAGCCGCTGGTCAAAGGCATCATTCATGGTCATGACGCAACTACCTCCGCTTCCGCAAAATAGGCCTGCAATTTGGCACGCCCGCGATTGACATGCGATTTGATCGTCCCCAGCGGCATGCCGGTTGCCTCCGCAGCTTCCGAATGCGACATGCCACAGGAATAACACATCACCACCGCCACTCGCTCTTCTTCTTTCAATGTGGTGAGGGCGCGGTCGAGATCAACCACATTGCCCATATCTCGCGGCGCTTCGCTGTCTTCCATCCCGCTGCCAAATCTTTCCATGGCGCGGTCGGTCGATTTGCGCTTGCGCGCCGATTTGAGAAATTCCGTATAGGCGATCGAGCAGAGCCAGGACCTGAACGTGCCGGTACCGAGAAAACTGCCAACTTTCTCGAAAGCCCGGATGAATGTGTCCTGGGCGAGATCGTCCGCGAGTGCGTGATTGCGGCACATGCGGTGCAACATGCCGCGCACCACGCCCTGATGGCGCCGGACCAGCTCTCCGAAGGCGGCGACGTTCTTCGTCGCCATCACCAGAGCTGTTAGTTCTTCGTCCGACGCCCGCATCGCGACAATCCTTACTCAGCGTTTGTTTTCGAACCCGTCAGACCGAAGCCGATCAGGACCAGGCCGATGAAACCGGGAAAGGCGGCAATGCCGGCCATGATGCGAAAGGCTTCCTCGGCATCTTCTTCAACACCGGAAATCGTCCAGCCCAGCGTCACGAAGGCAAGGGCAACCGCGATCAGGATCGCACCGGATTTCATATCGCCACCGCGATCCTTGTGCGGCATGCCGAGCGAGCGCACCAATTCAGGGGTGAGCTGCTGTCCGGCCCGGATGGCCTCGTCGACGGTATTCAATGCAGCCTTGCGCTTTTGCGCGCTGCCATTGACCGCGATGAACACGATGAGCACGACCATTGCGAACAGACCCAGCGGGACCATTATTTCTACACCCATTTCAACCTCCATAAACGAGTGGCACCACGCCGCCTCTTGTCAATAAGATGCGCCTCGGGCGCCAATTGGATGCAACACCCTCAGCCGATGATCGCCACGCCGAACAAGTACATGTGAACATTGATGATTATCAGGGAAAGCAAAACACCCAGCACGATCGCTGTCAGGTCACCGCCCCAGCCCTTGACCACTGGCGGCGGCGTTTCGCGCAGGCAGGCAGAGACGTAGGTGACGACCGACCAGATGAAAAACCCGCCAAACAACAGCATCGCCGATAATTCGCCATTGGCCAGAAAATGCGCACCCGACCACAGGGTGACGGCGGCCAGCATTGGATGGCGCACGATGCGGCGGATATGACCGGGCGCATAAGCTGCAATGAGCAGGATGAGCGAGAGCGGTACGATCAGGAAGGCAATGTGCCGGCCCCACTCCGGCGGCGACCAGATCACGAGCGGTGGATGGGCGATGATCTTGCCATAGATCAGCAGACCCAGACCGATCAGAGATATCGCTGTGTAGATCAGCTTGTAGGGCGCCTCGCCCAGACCGGCCCTGAGCCTGGGACGCAGCCCCGGGACCACCTGCAGTGAATGCACGCCCAAAAACAGAATGAGTCCGGCCACCAGTATCAGCATGTCATCCCCCGCGTTTCGCAGCGACTATAGGCGATTCATCAAGCTGCGAACGGAAAACCTGTGCCGCTGTGCCGCGGCTAGAGCAATCGCTGAACCCAGCGCGGCCATTTCACCGTGTGTGTCGCCAGATAATAGCCGGCAAAGGCCACCAGTCCGGTCGCGGCCAGTGCCAATGCCGCCTCTCCCAAGGATGCCGACAGGCTCAGCGCCAGGCTGACGGCAATCGGCCGCAAGAGCAGGAGTGAGACAAAGACGGTCAGACCGGCCAGGGCGGCGCGCGCCAACCCCAATTGCAGCCGCCGCTGAGCGATGCGCTGCATCGTCGCGGCGCGAAAAGCCGGATCGATGGCCGGCGCGTCGCCAGCCTCGAAAAATGCCTTGAGTGGATCAGGTCTCGTCATCACGCACTCCCAATATCTCCGCCAGCCGGGCCCGACCGCGCAAGACGTGTGATTTTACCGTACCCAGCGGCATTTCCAAAATCTGCGCCGCATCGGCATGCGACCAGTCACCGGCGAGGCATAGGGCGACCGCCGCACGCTGGTCGGACGGCAATTGTACCAACGCCTGCTGCATCGCGATATTCAACTCGGTGCCCGGTTGGTCATGCTCGGGCCGCTCGCCCTGCCAGTCGGTCTCGCGCCGGCGGGTGCGTGACATGGAGCGCGCCATGCCCTGGGCGCGCCGCCACGCGATACCGAACAGCCAGGAACGGACACGCTCGGGCTTGTCCAGCGTACGCAGCGAGGTCCAGGCCGCCAGGAATGTTTCCTGCGCCAGATCGTCGGCGTCGGCCTCATGACCACAGACACGACGCAAAAAGCTGCGGACCGCCTGTTGATGGCGGTCCACAAGCCTGGAAAATGCATTGTCAGAGCCTGACCGGGCGGCTGCGACCAGCGCGGCATCGGTCGGTTGTGCCGACATCAATCGTCCTTGCGGCCGCTTTTGAACATCGAGGACACCAGAAAGGCGAGTGACAGCACGCCCAAAATCATGGCGACGAAATAGAGCTCAGTGTCGACGCCGCCAATCCAGCCGGTATAGCCGGTGAAGGCAAACACCCCGGCGAGGCCGCCAAACAGGATGACCAGAAACGCCTGGCCACCGCCGCGATGGCGTCTGCGACCGCCATATCCCGAATCATCATCATCGGACGGGTCGGGCGCGTCGAGACTGGCGATCAACTCGGCTGGTGGTTCCTTGCCCGCGGCCGCATAGGTCTTGAGCAGGTCGATCTTGGCCTGGGTGCGCTTGAACCGCATCAGGCTGCCCCAGCCAGCCGCGACGAACCAGAAGAGGGGGAAGAGAAGCCACCAGTAACTCTGAAACAGGTCAACCATAATCAATCCTTTCGTGCGTGAGCGATCTTGCTTTCACAAACAGGTCGTCGCTGCGGCGCAGATTGGATGCAGGACGGCTGCAGATTATTTGGCGGCACATATCAGACCGCGCCGTGGAACACCGCCAGCAGCTCGTCCGGCGTCGGCCGGACGCGATAATTGTCGGTCTCATGCGTCCACAGAATCTCGCCACCCGGCGCCAAGGCGATCACGGTCGGCAATACGGTCTCGGAACGATAGCCGAGCAATTCCATTCCCAGCGGCAGGCTGGCCGGATTATCAATCCCGAGCACGCGCCCGGCGGCATTGCCGGGATCGGAATAGAACTCCATTCCCGCCTGCTTGCCCTGGGCCAGCGCCCCGGTCTTGCCTACAGATTGCGGCGCGATGAATGCGACCCGGATGCCGCCCTCGACAAAGGGGGCGATCCCGGCGGCCATCTCATTGACCTGCCCCATGCAGAGTGGACACCAATTGCCGCGGATGAAGATCAGTACGGCGGGTGTTTGCGTCAGCTCCGCCGAGCTCACAGTCTTGCCCGCACTGTTCACCACCTCAAACGCCGGCAGGACCGTGCCTACCGCGATGGCAGGGCTGGGTTTGCGGCCGAAGCGCGAATACCAGAAGACATAGAGCAAGAAGCCGACAAAGCCGGCGAGCGCCAGATAGACCGGCTCGCGCTCACCGCCCGCGAAATGCGCCTCCCAGGCGGCGCATAAGAGGCCGACCAGCCCCAGCGCGATGAAAACCGGGAAATTGGCGCTGGTCCGGGCCATGCGCCGGGTGATCATCGCCGCCGACAGTAACAGCACGATGGGCAGCACCGTCAGCAGGACACCGAGCCAGGAAAACCAGTGGTGACCGAAAATCAGGCCCTGGCCGGCCTTGATCACCAGCACGACGGCCCCGGTCAGATAGGCCATCACATAGATGCGTTTGAGCGTATTCATCGCCGGCTCCCCCTTGCGTGCCCACAGCTCTAGCAGGTGTTGGCACGCAAGGGCATTCACAAGCGGGTTATTCAGCCCTAGCCGCCGAACGGATTGGCCGTCATGTCGGGCAGGTCGACGATGATCTCACCGCTCCAAGCTGCCTCACCGCGCATGAAGCGATGCATCGCCTCGGCGACCTCCGGCGTGGTCATGAAGAGATTATGCCCGGCATTGCGCACAATGATGCGCTCGACATTGCTCAAGCCAGCGACGGAGGCGGCCTGGCTGTCGGGATAGGTGCGCCCGTCCAACGTGCCGGTGAGCAGCAGGACCGGCGTATCGCCATGCGGCGGCTGGCGAAATTCATCGCCGAGATCAAACCCGTCCCAGACGCCAAGGATCTGCGGCATCGGGAAGTTGAGATAACCGCCGATCAGACCGGTTTCAGCCTGACGCTCGAATTCGGCGAGGCGCGCAGCATCAATCCCGGACGCGAGATCCATCGCCGTCGGCATCGCACTGAGCGTGATCGGCTCACCCATAGACCAGAAGCGCTGCAACAGCATGACTGCCAGATTGCTCTGGCCAGCGTCCAGCTCGGTATAGAGCATCAATAGCAGGGCCGCATATTGCGGGTCCGAGATCAGGCCGGAGGAGAATTCCTGCAGATTGTGACGCTGCAACAGGAAGGGCCGTGTCTCGCCACTCGCCTGCGGCACCTGCACCAGCATTGGCTCGGCCTCGAACCGGGCATGCACACGCCGCATCAGGCCCGCGACATCGGGGTAAAGCGCCCGCGCTGCCGGCTGGGTGTCGATGGCGGCCTGCAGACGCGCGAAATAGCGATCGGTTTCGGCCGGCAGTTTGACCGTCTGGTCGAGCCCTTCTGCGCTGGCCAGGATGACGCGGTCGAGCTGATCTGGAATATCCTTCAGCGCCGCCAGGGCGAGATGGCTGCCGTAGGAAATGCCCCACAGCGAAATCTGCTCGGCGCCGAAATGCTGCCGCAGCGCCGCCAGGTCCTGCACGCTTTCGCGCGTCGTATAGCCGGCGATCTCAACGCCGCGCTCGCGCCAGAACACACCGCACTCCTCCACAGCACGGCGATGAGCGGCCGCGTATTCGGCATCGCTGATCGCTTGCGTCTCGGAGACGAGTTGCGACGAGACACAACGCGGCAATTCGGTTGAGCCGCCGGTGCCGCGTTGATCGAAAGCAATGACATCGCCATGCTGGCGCATCTCCTGAAACAGCGGGAAACGCGGGCCCCGTGCCGTGCCGCTGCCCGAACCGCCCGGCCCGCCAGAGAGGTAGACAATGGGGGAGCCGGGGTTCTCACCGGTCGCGGGGAAGCGGATATAGCTCACCTCGATCATGCGGCTGGCGGGATTGGCGCGGTTCTCCGGTACCAGCACCGTGCCATGAAAGGCCGCAATGCTGTCGCCGCTCTGGGCGGTGAACTCGATGGCCTCCTCGCCATAGGCATTGGCAACGGGCAGAGTTTGCGCGAAGGCGGCCGGCGCCAGCATCATCGCGCTCAGCGCGCTGGCCAGAATAGCTTGCTTCCAGGACATCATGTTTCACTCCGTAAATTCGAGCCCCCCGGCTCCCTCACATCCTGTCGCGCCCGCACCGCCATGCACGCGCCAATCGGGCAATGGTCGCTTCGGGCCGTTGAACGGCAGGACGTCCACGCGGGCGCGCGCTAGAGTGAGGCCATGACACGCACGCCCCTCATCCTGCTCCTCACCCTCGCCTGCCTCGTCCTGCCCCTTGGCTCGGCGATCGGGCAGGGCTTTGTTACGCCGAATTTAGCCCCCTTGCGCGTCTGCCCGGCGAGCGGCACGCCCGGTCCGATGCCCGACTTCACGGCGGACGATTGCACCCATGTCGCGCTGAGCGAGCTTGACCCGCAGGGCCGGCAAATCTGGGTCCGGGCCGAGCTCGACTGGGACGGATCGCAATGGCCGCAGGATCGCCCCATCGGCCTGTTCATATCCGGCAAGGCGTCGAGCACGGCCTGGCTCAATGGCCATGAACTCGGCTCCAATGGCAGTCCAGGAGCGGAGCGGGCAACCGAACGCCCGGGGCGGATGGACGCCGTGCTCTACGTGCCGCGCGAGCGCCTGTTGCCGGGTCGCAATGAGCTGGTCCTGCTGATGTCATCACAGCATGGATTCCTGCATCTGGGCTGGCCGGTGCACTGGATTGGCCTGGAGCGCTACCAGCCGCCAACCAGCCTGCTCGCTGCTGCCTATGCACCCAGCCTGGTGACCCTTGGCGTGCTGGTGCTGGGCTTCGTGTTTTTCGCCGCAATGGCAATCCGAGGCGGTGACCGCGAGGGGTCCGCCCTGATCAGTGCGATGTCATTGATCGCCGTGGCGCAATTGCTGATCGAAACCAGCCGCGGCCTCTACGCCTATCCCTATCCGATGCATGATCTGCGTCTGGTGCTGATCGTCGCCTGCACCACCGCCTTCGGACTCACCCTGATCGCCTATCTCCTGCACCGCTTCTCCGGCCTCTCCCTGCGCGCGCGCCTGCTGCGCCTGCTCGGCCTGGGCATTTTGCTGATCCCGACCCTGCTGCTGTATTCGGCCTATGACGCCAAGACGCTCTATACCTTCGTGACCGTCATACTGGCCGGCCTCGCCTGGTGCGGTATCTGGGTCTGGCAGCGCAAACCCGGTGCCCGCGCCCATCTCGCCGTGCTCGCCGGTCTGGCGGCGCTGGCCTTGTTGTTTCCGGAACTCTTCATCGACCGCTATTTCTACCAGGCGATCGCCGGCCTTCTGCTCTTCCTGTTCGCGCAGCACGCCATCGCCCTGGTCAATGAACGCCGCACACGCCGCCTCGAAGCCACCCGCGCCGACCGGCTCGAGATTGCCCTGAGCCGGGCGCAGCAAAAGGATCACCCGGTCCAGATCGAACTCGTCAGTGCCGGCCGCACCGATTACATCGCCAGCGACCGCATTGCCCAGCTCAAGGCTGCTGGCGACTATGTCGAAGTGCATTTCGAGAACGGCCAGACATCGCTCTATACCGGCTCACTCTCCGGCCTCGAGGCGAGCCTGCCGCCCACCTTCCTGCGCGTCCACCGCTCCCACATCGTCAATACCGGCTATGTCAGCGCCCTGGAGCGCGATGCCTCCGGCGTCGGGCGCCTGATCCTGTCGAACGGAATGGATGTGCCGATCAGCCGGCGGATCCTGCCGAAGGTGAGATCGGCTCTGGCTGACGCGGGGGAATAACGCGCCTTGCGATCCGGTCGCCCGCCTCAGCCGTTCTCCGCCTGAAAGGCGAGAAAGGCTGTGAAGTGCGGATGCACACCCATCAGCGCCGCGATGTCGCGAATGACGCCGCCGCCATTGGCACCGTTGGTGAAGATGATCAGACCGGTCTGCGCCTCCGGATCGAACAGGCCGACCGTGCGCTCGCCCCAATCGCCGCCGCCATGGGTGACAATGCGGGCGTCAGCATACTCAAACATGCTCCAGCCGAGGCCGAAACCGATGCTCTGCGGGCAATGTTCGGCCGGCAGCGGGCAGCCATTGGCCATCATATTTTCGCGGATCTGCAGGCGTGAACCGGCCAGGTCGGCGGTGATCCCGTCATTGTGCATCACTGCAATCATGAAGCGGGCATAATCGCCAATCGTCGTGTAAACATTGTCGGCCGCCGACCAGGGATCGCTGTAGTCGGGCTCGCCCCATTCGCCTTCGGGGCCCATCGGCACCGCAACCCGGCTCGCCGCCTCGTCAGGCTGGACAAAGCCGGTATCGCTCATGCCGAGCGGATCAAACACTTCACGCGCCACAAGCGCCGCGAAGCCGGTTTCGAAGCGGTTTTCCAGATAATGCGCCAGATAATCATAGCCCTCACCGGAATACCCGGTCGCCGTGCCCGGCTGCGACTGGAATTCCAGCACATCGCCGGTCTGATAGCGCCAATTGGGCAATCCGGTGCGATGGCTGAGATTGATCTCGGCGGTGAGCAATTCATGCCAGGGATTGGCGGCCAGATCGGGATCGACCCAGTGGGCCGCCAGAGGGTCATCCAACCGCATCTGCCCCGCCGATACCAAGCGCAAGACGGTCTCCGCCGTCAGCGGCTTGGTCATCGAGGCGATATTGTAAAGCGTCTCGGAACTGGCAGGCGTCCCGGGCCCCTGCTGCCCGTAAACCGCCGTCCAGGCCACCGCTCCGTCCTCGATATAGGCGACGGCGACGCTGGGAACGCCTTGCGCCTCCAGCAGGCCCGGCGCTGCCGCATCCAACGCGGCGTGCAGAACGGCGGCGTGAGGCGCGCTGCCCTCCTGCGCCATGGCACAGGCAGGTGCCAGCACGAGGCCACAACACATCACGGCTGCAGGCAAGATTCGAAACATTGGCTCAACCTCCAAAGGGTGCCCGACGTTGGACATGACCTCTGGATGCCCCTCGACAGGTGATTGGATGCAAGCAGCAGGCGCGCCTCAGGGGTTTCTGCTCCTACCAATGCGGCGGCGGGCGGCTTTCCGGCGCTGGCCCCTGCGCCTCTACGGCATGGATACGGTCGAGGAATTGATTGAGCCGCGCCTTGATCAGATCGAACTCGGTGCGCTGATCATTCATGACCTCGCTGAGTTCCTGCAGCATCTGGTCCTGATGCGCGATATGCGCTTCGAGCTCATCAATGCGGTCTGTCAGCTGGTCCGGCAGCTGGTCGCTCATGGCATCACTCCCACTCAATCGTCCCCGGCGGCTTGCTGGTCACATCATAAACCACGCGGTTGATGCCACGGCATTCATTGATGATCCGGGTGGCAACCTTGCCGAGGAAATCATGCTCGAACGGGTAGTAATCCGCCGTCATGCCGTCGACCGAGGTCACGGCGCGCAGGGCGAGGACGGCGTCATAGGTACGTTCATCGCCCATCACGCCGACCGTGTTGACCGGCAGCAGGACGGAGAAGGCCTGCCAGATCTTGTCGTAGAGGCCGGCCTTCTTGATCTCGTCGATATAGATCGCATCGGCCTTGCGCAGGATATCGGCCTTCTCCTTGGAGACGGCGCCGGGAATGCGGATGCCCAGGCCCGGTCCCGGGAAGGGATGGCGGCGCACAAAAGCTTCCGGCAGGCCGAGCTCGCGGCCCAGGGCGCGGACTTCATCCTTGAAGAGTTCGCGTAACGGTTCGACCAGCTGCATCTTCATCCGCGCTGGCAGACCGCCGACATTATGGTGCGATTTGATGGTCACCGAAGGTCCGCCATCGAAGCTGACGCTTTCGATCACATCGGGATAGAGCGTGCCCTGGGCGAGGAAATCGGCGCCGCCGGCCTCCTTCGCTTTTTCGTCGAACACGTCGATGAAGAGGCCGCCAATAATCTTGCGTTTCTTCTCCGGATCCTCGACGCCCTTGAGCGCGGTGAGGAAAAGCTCCTCGGCCTGGGCGTGGACCAGCGGAATATTGTAATGCTCGCGGAACAGGTCGACGACCTCATCGGCCTCGCCCAACCGCATCAGACCGGTATCGACGAAAACGCAGATCAGCTGATCGCCAATCGCCTCGTGCAGCAGCACAGCCGCCACGGAACTGTCGACACCGCCGGACAGGCCACACAGAACGCGCTTGTCGCCAACCTGGGCGCGGATCTTGGCAATCGCCTCATCCTTGAAGCTCGCCATCGACCAGTCGCCGCGCAGACCGGCGATATTGTGGGTGAAGTTCTTGAGCAGAAGCGCCCCGCGCGGCGTGTGCACGACTTCGGGGTGGAATTGCACCGCGTAGAATTTGCGGCTCTCGTCGGCAATCCCTGCATAGGGCGCATTGCCCGAAGTGGCGATGACATGGAAACCGTCCGGCAAGGCGCTGACGCGGTCGCCATGGCTCATCCAGACGCGCTCTTCATGACCGATCGGACCGAATCCGGCGAAGAGCGGGCTGTCGGCGACGATCTTGATATCGGCGCGGCCAAATTCGCGCTCTTCGGACGGCTCCACCTTGCCGCCGAGTTGGGAGCACATGGTCTGCTCGCCATAGCAAATGCCCAGCACCGGGATGCCGCGCGTGAAGACCGACGGATCGGCTTTCGGTGAATTATCCCAATGGGTCGAATGCGGCGAGCCCGACAGGATGATGGCCTTGGGGTCGTAGGCGTCAATGAAGGCCTTGTCGGCGCGGTTGTAGGGATGGACCTCACAGAACACGCCGCTCTCGCGCAAACGCCGCGCGATCAGCTGGGTGACCTGGCTGCCAAAGTCGATGATGAGGGCTTTTTCGTGTTGATCAGTCATGCGCTCTCATTCCCGCAGGCGCGGGCTTTCCGGGGACGAAAAATAGGGGTTATGGCCGAGCTCGGTATCAGCATGGCGCCGGATAGCGCGAGTCAGGCGCGATTGCCAGCAAGGAATCCGGTTTTCAGGCCGGGAGCGGCGGATTGACGGCGGCGCGCGCGTGTAACCAGGGCGAAATCACGCCGCCAATATGGCGGAAAGAAGGCGCGTGGCGGGACTATGAGGCCGCAATTCCCACACACTCATGCTCCGGACATCTTCCTGTAATCAATGGAGTTTCTGTAATAATCCCGTAAGCGCGCGCCCATCCTCTCCCGTGCTTGTATGGCGTAGCGGGAGATATCGGATATGCAGGAAATCATTGGCCAGGCTCCGATCTTTATCGGTGGCGCACCGCGTTCGGGCACCACGCTTTTACGCGCCATCGTCAACACCTCGAAGGGCATTGTCTGCGGCCCGGAATCCCGCATCGTGCCGGCACTGTGTGCCCTGTCCTCACAGGTGGAACAGATGCACATGCCGGTGCTCGAACAGCAATACGGGCTCGATGCTGACGCGCTGCATCAGAAATTTGCCGCCAGCATCAATGGCTTCCTGGCACCGTTGCAGGCAAGGTCAGGGTGCCGCATCGCCGAAAAGACGCCGGCCAATGTGCTGCATTTCAGTCAGTTGCGGCGGCTGTTTCCGGCCAGCCCACTGGTCGGCATTGTCCGCGATGGCCGTGATGTCGTCGCCTCGCTGCTCTCGATGAACTGGACCGAGGCCGGGACCGGCCGGCCGATGGCGGTAACACGTGATGCCGCAGCCGCAGCGCGCCTTTGGGTCGCCAGCGTCGAGGCCGGGTCGGCGATGCGCGATGACGGCAATTACTTCGAGCTGCGCTATGAATCCCTGGTGCGCCATCCGCGCGACATGATTGCGGGCCTGTTTGGCTTCCTCGGCGAGGATGCGCAGGCCGTCGAGGCCGCGCTCGACCATGCCCGCAGCTTCAATCCGGCATCGGGGAGCAATGAGGCCAGCAATGGCCGGGTCGCCCAGCCGATCGACACGCAATCGATCGGGCGCTGGCGCAAGCAGCTCGACGTGCAGCAATACGCCGCCGTCCTGCAAATCGCCGGCCCGACCCTGTCACGGCTGGGATATGTCTGAGGCCGCAAACGGAGCCCGCTTCGTATTCCTCGGCGGCTGCCCGCGTTCCGGCCTGACCCTGCTGCGCCGCCTGCTGAGCGGGCATTCTCGCATTCATTGCGGTCCTGATACCGGCCTGCCCGTCGCAATTGCCATGCAATGGGAGAATTTCACCACCCAGCTGGGTGATCTGCATCGGCGCGATTTCGGCCTCCAGACCGAACAGGTTCGCGCCAATATGGCCCAATTGCTGACCGGTCTGCTCGGCGAACCGATCGACGGCGAGCCAAGCCACCTGCTGATTGAGAAGACCAGTCTCAACATCCTCGCCTTCGAGCGCCTTGGCCGCCTGCTGCCGCAGGCCCGCTTCGTCAACATCGTCCGCGATGGCCGCGACGTCGCCGCCTCCCTGCTGCAGCGCGACTGGCGCGGCCCTGATGGCCGCCCCTTCGCCCATGTCAGCGAGCCGGCCGCGGCGCTGCAATACTGGTGCGGCCTGACCGGCATCGGACTGCAGGCGGAAGCCGCACTCGGACCTGAGCGCGTCTTGCGTCTGCGCTATGAGGATGTGGTGAAGAAGCCCAAGCGCAGCGTGATGGCGCTGCTGCGCTTTCTCGGCCTCGATTACGAGCCGGCAACGCTCAATTATTCAAGCCACCCGATTGAACTGATCGGGCTGGAGCGCGACAGCCTGCCACTGCTGGATGCACCGCTGACCACCGGGCGGATCGGCGCCGGGCGTGATCTGGACGGGCTGGTGGGTGAGGTGGTGCGGGAGCGGTTGCGCGGGTTGGGCTATGGCACGAGCACGACGCCGCGCCGCAGTGTCCGCCCTCACTGAACATCCACCCCATTGCGTCATCCGCGGAACAAGCCCGCGGATGACGGGAGGTGTCAGCTTAAGAATAAGTGGACAGCCCCTACCCCACGCGCTCGAGCACGCAGATATAAAACCCGTCTGTATCGGTGCGCGCCGGCGAGAGCTGCAAGGCCCCATGGGCGCCTTCGCATTTTTCCAAAATTTCCTCGGCGCCCTTGGCGAGACCACCCGAGGCGCGCATCGCCTTGATGGCGGGGACGGCTTTGAAATTCTCGGCCTTGGCGAGGAAGGCGGTGATGCGGTCCTCGTTTTCTTCCGGCAGGACGGAACAGGTGACATAAACCAGGCGGCCGCCCTGCTTCACGTATTGCTGGGCGCGTTCGAGCACGGTGTCCTGCTCGGCCATGCGGGTTTCCAGGGCGCGTTCGCGCAGGCGCCATTTGGCGTCGGGGCGGCGGCGCCAGGTGCCGGTACCGGTGCAGGGCGCGTCGCAGAAGACGACATCCATCTTGGATTTGAGATCACCGAGGCATTTATCCTCCTCGGCATCATGGACCTGGACATTATGCGCCCCGGCGCGTTTGAGACGCGGCCAGATGGCGCGCAGGCGGCGCCAGTCAATATCCCAGGCATGGATCTGGCCGGTATTGTTGAGCAGGGCCGACAGGGCCAGCGTCTTGCCACCGGCACCGGCGCAATAATCGAGCATTTGCATGCCTTCGCGGCCACCCGAAGCGAGCGCTGCGATTTGCGAGCCGATATCCTGGACCTCGACCCAGCCCTTGCCATAGGCGGGAATGCTCTCGGCCGCAGCCGACTTGCCGCGCGGGTCGCGCTGCGGGATACGGATTGCCATCGCGGCGAGTTCGGAGACTTCGGCGGTTTTCAGCTTGGAGCTGACTTCCTTGAACGCCTTGTCGAATCCGACCTGGACTTCATTGACGCGCAGATCGACCGGCGCGCGCGAGCACAGCTCATGCGCCTCGGCTTCGGCCTGATCGCCAAAGGCACGCTGGAAGCTTGGCTCCAGCCATTGCGGGAAATCACCGCGGATATAAAGCGGCGCATCGGAGATATCGCGCTCCAGCCCGCTACGCTCGGCATTGGTCAGGGTTTCGGGCGCGTGCGGATCGTTCTCCATCATCGCATCGATTTCCTCGACCGATGTGCCCCAGACGCGGGCGACAGTGCCGAAAGCGAGCGCGCGGGCGCTTTCATCCTGCATCGCATGACCGACCGAGGACTGGTGACGCAAAGCGTCGAGCACCAGGCCGGTGATCCAGGCGCGGTCGCCGGAACCGGCATAGCGATTGGCCTTGCCCCAGTCGCGCACGGCGTCCTTGACCGGCGTGTGCTGGCGCAATTGATTGTCGAGGATTTCAATCGCCGCGGCGATCTTGGCTGCATCTCTCATTTTGGCTGTGCTCCGCCATAGGTGGTGGCGAGCTGTTGGCAGATCGCAATCGGGTCGGTCAGGAAACGGCGATCATTCGCGGTCTCCACCTTTGTATGGGCTTTGGTGTCGTCGGCGAGGATCAGGGTCAGCGCGTTCTGGTGCGCCTCGCCGAGCAGGGCGATGATCTCCGGGCGCGGCCGGGCATGCTCGATGCGCACGATCGTGATCGCCGCGCGCCAGTGCGGATTGCCCAGCAAGACGCCCTCGATCAGGCAGCAATCGGCACACAGGCGCGGCCCGTCAACGCCGTCCCAGGCGCCGGTGAGCAGGAAGAGGATATCCTGGCCGGTTTCGATCGCTGGCTGGTCAGGCATCATCGCGTCATCAATTCCAGTGCAAACACGACCCAATAGCCCAGCAATACCAGAAGTCCGGCGGCAAAGGCCATGAAGCGCGAGCGCAAATGATTGCTGGTGACGTGGATCAGCGCGTGCAGCAGGCGCAGACCGACATAGGCCCAGGCCAGCACGACCAAAAGAACGCTGGTCGAGCCGGCGATCAGGGCAAAGGCGATGCCGGCATAGAAGAGGACGGGCGAGATGAGCTGGTTTTCATAAGCATTGGAAACCTGCTGGATCCGCACCGGCCAGCCATGCTGGCCCAGCGCGATATCGGCCGGCTTGACCTTGCCCGAGGCGATGGCGCCATAGCGCATCGCGCCCATGGTGAAGACCAGTACGAAGGTCAATGCGACCTGGACGAAGACGGGGAATAGCAGCGCAGAATTCATCAGCATAATCCTTGTTGAATCGGAATAGCGAGCGAAGGCCCACCGCCCGCTCCGGTCAATCGACAAACACGCAGACACGCCATACGCGCGCGCCGCTTGCCCGACGCCCTCAATCTAGCTCGGCGTCGGATAATTCGGCGCTTCACGCGTAATCTTGACGTCGTGGACATGGCTTTCGCGCAGACCGGCATTGGTGATGCGCACGAATTGTGCGCGCTCATGCAGATCGGCAATCGTGCGTGAGCCGGTATAGCCCATCGCCGCGCGCAAACCGCCAACCATCTGGTGCAGGATTGGCGCGACCGGGCCCTTGTACGGCACCTGGCCTTCAATGCCTTCGGGCACCAGCTTCATGCGCTCGGTATCTTTCTGGAAATATCGGTCAGCCGAACCGGCCGCCATGGCCCCGAGCGAGCCCATGCCGCGATAGGATTTATAGGAGCGGCCCTGGTAGAGGAAAACCTCACCGGGCGCTTCTTCCGTGCCGGCCAGCAATGAGCCGACCATGATGGCATCGGCACCAGCGGCAATCGCCTTGGCCATGTCACCGGAATACTTGATGCCGCCATCGGCGATGATGCAGGCGTCAGAACCTGCGGCAGCTCTCCGCGCCTCCATGATCGCGGTCAATTGCGGCACGCCGACACCGGCGACGATCCGCGTGGTGCAGATCGAGCCCGGTCCGATCCCGACCTTGACGCAATCGGCGCCGGCCTCGATCAGCGCCTTGGCACCGTCATAAGTGGCGACATTGCCGGCGACGATACGCGCCAGATTGGAGGCCTTTCGAATGCGCTGGACTTGCTCAAGCACCGAAGAGCTCTGGCCGTGGGCGGTATCGATCACCACGACATCAACGCCGGCATCGATCAGCGCCATGGCGCGCTCGAAACCGCTATCGCCAACCGTGGTCGCGGCGGCGCAGCGAAGCGAGCCTTCGCGATCCTTGGCGGCGGTGGGATGGGCTTGTGCCTTTTCCATATCCTTGACGGTGATCAGACCAACGCAGCGCTGCTCCTCATCGACGACCAGCACGCGTTCAATGCGGTGACGGTGCAGCTTGGCGCGCGCCTCGTCCTGGCTGGCACCGGCGAGCACAGTGACGACATCGCGCGTCATCAGATTGCCGACTTTCTCATTGGGGTCATCGGCAAAGCGCACATCGCGGTTGGTGATGATACCGACCAGCTTGCCCGGCTTGCCGGGCGCGGCGCCCTCAACGACAGGGATGCCGGAAATGCGGCGTTCGGCCATCAGGGTGCGCAGTTCGGCCAGGGTCGCATCCGGCGAGATCGTCACCGGATTGACCACCATGCCGCTTTCAAAGCGTTTGACGCGGCGCACTTCCTCGGCCTGTTCGGCAATGGTCAGATTGCGATGGATCACCGCCAGCCCGCCAGCCTGCGCCATGGCAATCGCCATATGCGCCTCGGACACCGTATCCATGGCCGCAGCCATGATCGGAATATTGAGCCCGCAATCGCGCGCCACACGTGTTGAAACGATGGCGTCGGCGGGAAGAACGTCGGACGGGCCGGGCTGCAAGAGCACGTCATCGAAGGTCAAACCTTCACGAATCTCCATCAGAGACTCCTTTTCGCTGCTTGCGGCGCGGCTATAACAGGTGTGGCGCGAAGGTCAATTGGGGAGTGCGGGGGATAAAAAACGGGACAGGTATAATTAACGCGATAAAAGCCATCGCGAAGGGAAGAGCGCCGCCGCCGCGCTAATTCTACCTGTCCCGTTTTACCCGCGTCGCCGACTGCCATGATTTCGCAGTTCTGCCAGTCTGCCATCCTGTCATCGAAGCACGGGGAGCCGTGTCTAGGCTTGTCATCGGGGCGATGATGCGAGTGCCCTGCCCTGTCACCCAATGGCAGAGTCTGCCATGTGCGGACGCAATTCGGCTGTGGTTTTCTGTCGGGGCCAACAATGTCAAAGAGCGAAGGTCGCTCAACTATAGCGCTGCGGCGATGGGGGCGGATAAGAAGAGGATCGCGGATGCGCCTGTTCTTTCAAATACTCACCTGTTGTCATCCCGGACGGATGCCCAGACGCGTCAGCGATCCGGGCGTAGATCCGGGACCTACCCCTTGGACCAGCTTGAGCAGCGGGTAGGTCCCGGATTTGCGCCCCGCCTGCGCGGGGCATCCGTCCGGGATGACAAAACTTTTTGCTCTGCTGATGCATAGGCAGGCCCCGCCCCTATCCCCCCGGCGGCGCCCCAGCACTCGCTCCCCGCCGCCGCCCATTCACTTCCATCGCCTTCGACAACACCGTGCCGATGGCATCGACGATCAGGCGCAGGGCGCGGCTCTGGTAGTGGAAGGTGAGCTGGAAACGGCCTTCATCTTCCCCGACACCGGTGGCGCAAATACTGGTGATCTCACCGGCGCGCATCTTCGCCTGCACACTCACCTGATCGAGCGCGAAGGCGGCGGCGAGCAGGTCAGCATCGACGGTGAATTCACCGGCATTGACAGTCACTTGGGTCATGGGTGTGGCTCCTGTGTCGATCGGCAGCCGCGCTCACGCGGCCGCCTCCCCTCGCCGGGCACCGCCATCAGCTACATTTCGAATAGCCGCAGCTGGTGCAGGTATTGCAACCCTCCATCCTCACGATACTGGGCTGATGGCATTTGGGGCAGAGCAGGTCTCGGGCCGGCGAAGTAACTTCCTCGACCTCGGCCTTGCCGGCTGCGGCGCGCGCCTTCTCGGGCACAATCTTCACCGGCGGAGCGCCGCCTTCCAACGCGTTGAGATGGCGCTCAATGACGCCGCCAATCACGGCCAGCAGGCTGGGCTCATAGCGGCCATTGACGAAGGCGCCGCCTTGCGGATCGAACACGGCGCCCAATTCCTCGGCGACGAAGCGGACATCGCCGCCGCGCCGGAAGACCGCCGAGATCATCCGCGTCAGGGCCAGGGTCCAGGCGTAATGGTCCATATTCTTCGAGTTGATGAAAATCTCGAACGGCTTGCGCGTCCGCTCGGGCTCGCCGCCTGCGCCAACACTGTCCTCGATCACGTCATTAATGGTGACATAGATGGCGTGCTCGCTGTGCGGCCAGCGGATCTTGTAGGTCTGGCCCGGCAATTCCTCGGGACGGTTGATGAAACCGACCGGCTTGGCCGGGTCGGTTTTCGCAGGCGCCTCCGCCGGCGCCGTCGCCGTCTTGGACAGGACCGAGCCGGTCACCGCATTGGGGCGATAGGTGGTGCAGCCCTTGCAGCCGAGATCATAGGCCAGCCGGTAGACATCCTTGAAGGCGTCAAAATCGATATCCTGCGGCAAATTGATGGTCTTGGAGATCGAGCTGTCGACCCATTTCTGCGCCGCGGCCTGCATCACGACATGTTCGCGCGGGCTCAGACCATCGGCTTCGACGAAATAATCCGGTAAATCGGCATTCTCACCGAACACGGTGCGGAAGGTCAGATAGGCGAAATCCTGGATTTCCTCCTCGACATGCGAGCCATCGGTCTGCAGCACCTTGCGATTGAAGACATAGCCAAACACCGGCTCGACACCGCCACTGGTATTATTGGCGTAGAGCGAGATGGTTCCGGTCGGGGCGATCGAGGTCAGATGGCTGTTGCGGATACCGTGCTCGGCGATCAACGCCTGCACATCGGCATCAAGCGACTGGACCATCGGTGCCTTGAGATAAGGCTCGGCCTCGAATAGCGGGAATGGGCCTTTCTCCTTCGCCAGCAGGGCGCTGGTGCGGTAGGCCTCATTGGCGATAGCGCCAAGCCAGGCATCGACAGCCTCGACCGCTTGCTGCGAACCATAGCGGATGCCGCACATGATCAGCGCATCGCCCAGCCCGGTGACACCAAGGCCGAGCCGGCGCTTGTTGAAGGCTTCCACGCGCTGCTGCTCAAGCGGGAAATTGCTGGAATCGACGACATTATCCATCATCCGAACCGCCGTCGCGACGCAGGATTTCAGGGCTTCGACGTCGAGATGTGCCGCCTCGGTAAAGGAGCCGGCGACGAAACGGCTCAGATTGACCGAGCCGAGCAGACAGGCGCCATAGGGCGGCAAGGGTTGTTCGCCACATGGATTGGTCGCGGCGATCTCCTCGAGCCAGGACAGGTTGTTCGTCTTGTTGATGCGATCGATGAAGATCACACCCGGCTCGGCATAATCATAGGTCGCGGCCATGATCGCATCCCAAAGATCGCGGGCGCGAATGGTGTTGTAGACCGTGCCGTCGAAATGCAGCGGCCAGTCGGCGTCCTCATCAATGGCTTCGATCAGCGCGTCACTGACCAGGACGGAGAGATTGAAATTGCGCAACCGTGCCTGGTCACGCTTGGCTTCGACGAAGGCCAGTACATCGGGGTGATGATCGCGCATCACACCCATCATGGCACCGCGGCGTGAGCCGGCGCTCATGATGGTGCGGCACATCGCGTCCCACACATCCATGAAGCTCAACGGGCCACTGGCATCGGCATCGACTCCGGCGACGCGGGCGCCCTTGGGGCGGATGGTCGAGAAATCATAACCGATCCCGCCGCCCTGCTGCATTGTCAGGGCCGCTTCGCGCAGCATGTCGAATATGCCGCCGAGGCTGTCGGGGATGGTTCCCATCACGAAGCAGTTGAACAGGGTCACATTGCGGCCGGTTCCGGCGCCCGAGACGATGCGACCGGCTGGCAGGAAACGGAAGTCCTCCAGCGCGCTGCGAAACTCGCGCTTCCAGTGCGCCGCCTTCTTGCCCTCACAGCGCGACAGCGCATGCGCGATCCGGTCCCAGGTGTCCTCGATCGTCTCGTCGACAACGCCGCGCTCGCCGCTCTTGAAGCGGTATTTCATGTCCCAGATGTCGGTTGAGATTTTTTGCAGGGCGATCATGGCGTTCTCGGTCAGGTTTCAGGTTTCGGATGGCGTTGCGCCAGAGAATCCGGGCGCTCTTAGGGACAGGAATCGAATCATTGGATCAAGAGTGAACGCGCGGTCCGCTGATTCCACCAGTCCACATCATGCCGCACCCCGCCATCTCGTCGCGTAGATATGTCGGGCGGCGCCGGCCGCATTGCCCGAGACGCCATCTGCCGCAGCGCGGACAATCCTCCGGGCCGCCCACCAACCCATCTGGCGCAATGCGCTGACCCGATTCAATCTCCGAGCCGCTGGCGACTGCCTACCCGGCGATCGCGTAGGATTTCCTGAGATAGCGGCGGATCGCCAGTGCGGTGAGGCCGCTGGCATAGAGCATCGCCCAGATCAGCCATTGATAGCCGCTCATATCCGCGCCCTGCCGGAAGGCTTCATAGGCATGCACTACGGGTGTGGTCGGGAAGATCAGGAAAACAACGCGATACCAGGCATCGTCCGGCAAGAGATAGAGCAGGACCGGCGGGGTCGTGATCGCTGAGAAGAGCTTGCCCATGGCCAGCGCCTCGACCCGGTTGGAGGCGAAGGTCGACATCAGGATCATGATGGCCGGCCCGATCATCGCTGTGGCGGCAGAGATCGCCAGCCATTGCAAACCGGACAGCGCGTCGAATCCCCAGGCGGTGCCGATGCCATAGCCCATGCAAAAACCGATCAGCGTCAGCATCACGACCAGAAGCGGCGTGCGCATCAACACGAACCAGACCGGTCCAATCGGTGTGACCAGGAGCGCGGAGCGGACCCGGGTCTCGACTTCCTCGACCAGAAGCAGGCCGAACACCATGCCGTAGGAAGCCGGATTGGAGATCACCGCGAGGATGAGGAAATACGGCAGCCATTGCCCAAACCCCTCCAGCCCCAGCCCGGCCCGGTATTGGCCGGCGAGAGTCAGCGCTGCGGCAATGATCGCGATCATCAGCACGATCAGCAATAATAACTGGTCGCGGGCGATCAGCCGGATATCGAATTGCAAAATGGCCGCAAAGGATTTGAACACGCTCACAATCCCCCCGTCGCAAGCTGCCGGTGATATTGGCGCAGCGCCCAGAACCAGCCCGCCACCGTCCACAGCGAGAGCCAGACCATCGCCGCGATCGCGCCGACCGGCGAAGCGTCCTGGGACAGGCCCACCTCGATCAATACCAGCATGGCGTAGGTGGGAATCAGCTTGAGCAAGGCCCCCACCACCGGAGGCGCGAGATCGAAATAGGCGATGACCGGCAGGATCAGCACGATCGAGGTCAGCATGATATTGACGATAAAGCCATTGACCGAGCGCGCCCGGGTGACCAGTGCGAAGCCGATCAGAACAGCGACCGCATTCGAGAGAGTGAGCGCGGCCAGCATCACGGGGTAATTGATACCGCCACGCATCGCCAGCACCGCAATGATCAGGCCCGACAAGCCGCCCAGCAGCGTGAAACTGATGATTTTGGCGCCGACATAAACCCACGCCGGCATCGGCGTGACGCCAAGTGCTGACAGGGTGTTCGCCCCTTTTTCCATCAACACGAAGGCACCAACGAGGGTCAGGCCGACGACCGCCGGGTCGACGAAGACCAGCAGCGTGGCGAACTGGGCCGGCAGCGGATCAAGCGGGATGAGGAAAATCAGGCCGACAATCACTGCGGTGGTGAGCGCGGTGGCGGTGTAGAAATGGCTGCGGATCTGCAAGCCGATATCCCATGCAACCATCGAGGCGAGCCGCCGCATCAGTTTGCCCCCCGGGCAAGCTCGGTGCCGGTGACAATCCGGAACACCTGGTCGAGACTGGCTTCACTGGAGTGGATCGACCGCACAGGCCCGGCCTGCAGCAGAGAGCGGAAGGCGGCGTTCTCGCCGATTCCATCCAGCGCAAACCCTTCCGAGCGCCCGTCGACCAGCGTCACTTCAACCCGCCGCTCGCCATGGGCCTGTTTGAGGTTTTGCGGGCTGTCGAGCGAGGTCAGCTTGCCCTGCGCGATGAAGCCGACGCGATCGCAGAGCTCATCGGCATCATACATGTTGTGGGTGGTCAGAATGATCGTCTTGCCCTCATCACGCAGGCGCAGGATGACCGCCTTGAGGGCCGCGCTGGTGGTGGGATCGAGCCCTGTGGTCGGTTCGTCGAGGAACAGCAAGCCGGGATCATGCAGGATGGCGCGCGCGAAATTGAGACGCACCTGCATGCCCTTGGAATAATCTGCGACGCGCTTGTCGGCCGCCTCGCCGAGACCGACCAGGTCGAGAACCTCCTGCGGCTTGCGTGTCGGCGAGCGGTAGAGTCTGGAAAAAAACCTCAGATTCTCCCGCCCGGTCAGCCGGAGATAGTGATTGGGCAGTTCAAACCCGACGCCGACGCGCTCATAGAGGCGCTGATCCCAATCCCTGATATCGCGTCCAAGCACCCGCACCTGACCTTCGGTGAAATGCCGGATCTGGCGGGTGAGAACCCGTTGCAGCGTGCTCTTGCCGGCGCCCGACGGGCCGAGCAGTCCGAAAATCTCGCCGGCACGGACTTGCAGGCTGATCCCCGTCAGGGCCGGGCTGGCCGCCCTGGGATAGGTGTAGGACAGGTTTTGCACCGAAATCACCTCACCGGTCTCGTCGGTCGGATTGTTCATTCTGCCCCCCTGGTCTTCGACGTCGCTGGAACGCGCCGATCTACACACTCGTACAAAAGTGGCGCGACTGACCGATCCGGTTCATTCCGCCAGTGCTTTTCGCATGCCCTGCGACATGAAGACAGGTCGCGCCCGATTTGCCGGCTGGCGCGAGACGTGAACAACGTTCATTATGCGCCAAGCGTTATCAGGACCCCGCCCATGGCCTCCCCCGCCGCCAAGACCGCACCGCACGACCTCACAATCACGCCGCGCGATATCCATTTCGCGACACAAAGCGCCAGCGGCCAGGCCTGGCTCGGCGGTGATCCGGTGGGGACGGCGGTGTTCAATGCGATGTCGCTGACTTTCCCCGATGGCGAGCGGCTCTTCATGGATGCCGTGCGGCACTATCGCGGCGAACTGAAGGGCAAGCTGCTGGAAGATGCGAAGGCCTTCATCAAGCAGGAGGCGATCCATTCGCGCGAACATGTCGCGCTGAACGGAGGGCTCGATCGGGCTCACTACCCGGTCGATGAGATTGAAACGGAAATCCGGCAACGGATCGCGATCACCCGCGAACGCGGACCGATTGCGATGCTCGGCGTCACCATCGCGCTGGAGCATTTCACGGCGATGATGGCCGAGGTGACGCTTGAAGATGGCAGCGTGTTTGACGGCACGCATGAGGACATATTGCGCCTGTGGCAATGGCATGCGCTGGAGGAGACCGAGCACAAGGCCGTCGCCTTCGACGTCTTCCAGCAGGTCACGGCCCACTGGAAGCCGCGGCAACGCTATTTCCTGCGCCTGCGCGTAATGATGATTGTGACCTTGCTCTTCACCTCGAATATCAGCCGCTATGCCTCCAAATTGCTGATCGCCGACGGCGTCAGCCCATGGACGGCGCGGGCGAAGGTGTTGGGGTATCTGCTGTTCAAGCCGGGCCTGTTCCGCAAGGGCTGGCGCAGTTACTGGTCCTGGTACAAGCCGGGCTTCCACCCCTGGAACCATGATAATCGCGCCACCCTCGCCGCCTGGCAGGACAAGTTCGCGGCGATGGCGGAGTGAGGCGAGAAGGATAATTCTGATGCGTATCCTGGCCAATATCGCGGCATTGATTGTCGCCGCTGAACATGTCTGCTTTCTGGTGCTGGAGATCTTCCTCTGGCAGGGCGAGGCGGGCCGGCAAGTGTTTGGCCTGACCGCCGAAGAGGCGGCGCAAACGGCGACCCTCGCCGCCAATCAGGGCCTGTATAACGGCTTTCTCGCGGCGGGCCTGATCTGGGCGACCCTGCGCGGCAATCGCGAATTTACCCGCTTCTTCCTGCTCTGCGTCATCGCGGCAGGGGTTTTCGGTGCGATGACGGCCAGCCCGACCATACTCTATATCCAGGCGGCACCGGCTGTGGTGGCGCTGGTGCTGAGCTTTCTGGGCAAGAAAACTTAGGCGTCAGACGCTCAGCCCTTGAACCCCATCGCGATCAAAAACGTCTCCGCGCTTTCCGAGCGGCTTGAGGCCGGTTTGAAATGGCGCACCTTGCCGAAGCGTTGTTTGAGCTGTTCGAGCAATTCGGTCTCGGCACCGCCCTGGAAGACCTTGGCGATGAAAAAACCGCCCGGCTTGAGGGTTTCAAACGCGAATAGCGTGGCCAGTTCGACCAGGCCGACGATGCGGACATGGTCGGTATTCTTGTGGCCGGTGGTCCAGGGCGCCAGATCGGAGATCACTCCGTCGGCCGGACCGCCCATCGCCGCCTTGACCATGTCCGGCGCGTCATCCTCGGTGAAATCCTTCTCGAAGATGGTGGCACCATCGATCGGGTCAATCGGCAGAAGATCAATTCCGATCACTTCGGCGACGCCCTTCTTGACGCAGACCTGCAGCCAGCCGCCCGGCGCCGATCCAAGATCGACAATGCGCATGCCTGGCCGGATGAAGCGGAAGCGCTCATCCAGCTCGATCAGCTTGTAGGCGGCGCGGGAGCGATAGCCCTCCATCTGGGCTTTCTTGACATAGGGGTCATTGAGCTGGCGCTGCAGCCAGTTCTTCGACGATGTCTTGCGGCCGCGCGCGGTTTTCACCCGCTCGAACAGCTGTTTCGAGGCGCGGCTATCGCCGCCCTTGGTGACCGGACCGCCAACGCGGCGGCGGCGCTTGTTGTCGTCAACCGGCGGTGTGTCGCTGGCGGGCTTGTTGTCGTCTTCGTCCGAAGGTCCACTCATGTGCTGGTCGCTCCCGGCGATTTCTTCCTGCGGCGGCGCGATTTGCCACGGCGCATCAGATTGAGCAACAAGCCCTCGCGCAGGCCACGATCGCCGACGCGCAAATTCTCCGCCGGCCACAATTCGGCGACAGCTTCATAAATCGCACAGCCCGCCAGTACCAGCTCGGCCCGGTCATGGCCAATCGTCGGCTCTTTTGAGCGGCCCGCCAGGTCGAGATCCCGCAGCCGTGTACAGGCTGCCTCGGCATCGGCACAGCTCATCCACAACCCGTCAACCTTGGCCCGTTCATAGCGCGGCAGCCGCAAATGGACGCCGGCGATCGATGTCACCGTGCCCGACGTGCCGACCAGATGGGCCCGCCCTTCGGTGAAAAGCGTGCGCATGGAGCGCGCACCGCGCGGGGTTTTCATCAGCTGGCGCGCATAGGATTTCATGTCGTTGTACCAGGCTTGGCGGTCCTCGCGCTCGGGGAAGCGCTCCGCCAGGGTGACGACGCCGACCGGGGTCGAACTCCAGGAGCGCACCGGCGGACGGCCACCGCTCTCAAGCCCACCGCGCTCGCGCCAGGCGGCCAGATCGACCCAGGACAATTCGGTAGAACCGCCGCCAATATCAATCACCAGCGCCGCATCCTTTTGGGCGTCGAGCAAATCGAGACAGCCATGCAAGGCCAGGCGGGCTTCTTCCTCGGGCGTGATCAGATCGAAGGCAATACCCGTCTCCGCCTTCACCCGTTCAAGAAAGGCGACGCCATTTGTGGCCTCGCGGCAGGCCTGGGTGGCGATGGCGCGGTGACGGATATGGACATGGCGGCCGAGCTTGTCGGCACAGACCCGCAAGGCCTCAACGGCCCGGTCCATGGCGCCCTCGGACAGCACACCATGGGCATTCAGCCCCTCGCCGAGGCGAACGACGCGCGAAAACGCATCAATGACCTGAAACCCGTTGCTCGTGCGTTGCGCGAGCAGCATGCGGCAATTATTCGTACCCAGATCGATCGCGCCGTACACTGGAATCGGCGGCCGACGCCGTCCGCTCCGCTTGCGTGCGGCGGATCCGGTCCCCGGATTGTCCGGGGGCGATGGCTCCGCCATGTCAGTCCTCTCGCCAGTACGGTGCGCCTGCAAAGGCTGGCGCAACACGATCTGGCCCAATTTAGTCTTCATGATCAGCATACGCGTCTTCAGGAACGCCGCAAGGCAGCGTAACGCAAGCGGACCCCGGCCGTGGGCGCCGCGCCCGCAGCACCGACTGCGATTGGCCCTCAGGAAATTAACCGGCAAGGTTCAGAGTGTTGTGATGGAAATGCGAGAAGCCAAATTCGGTCTCGGCGATGTCGTTCGCCATCGCCTCTACCCGTTCCGCGGCGTGGTCGTCGATGTCGATGCCGAGTTCTCCAATACCGAGGAATGGTATCAGGCGATCCCGGCCGAAGTTCGTCCCGATCGCGACCAGCCCTTCTACCACTTGCTGGCCGAGAATGAGGACAGCTATTACGGCGCCTATGTCTCGGAACAAAACCTGCTGCCCGACGCCGAAAACGGCCCGATCAGCCATCCCCAGATCGATGAGGCTTTCGAGGCCTTTGACGGCACGCGCTATATTCTGCGCCCGCTGCCGCAAGCCTCCAATTAACCTCGCATAAACCCTGTTCTCACAAGCCTGCACCCCACTGCGTCCCCAGCCTCGCTCTGGCCCGTGACTTGCTGTCATCAGGGCAGATGCCCGGATTGATACATCCGGCACCCGACCGAGGAGCACCGCCGATGACTGACAGCCGGAATATGGGAATTGATACGCTGCGCGGGCTGGCCTGCGTCCTGCTGGTTGCCTTCCACGTCATCGGGGAAGCGCCCGAGCACGGCTTGCGGCTCGACTGGGATCACCCCTTCGCCATGTTCTCGGCCCTGTTCTTCCACCTGCGCATGCCGCTCTTCGCGATGTTGTCAGGCTTCGTCTATGGCTACCGGCCGCTCCGGCGCGGCGAAGGCGGCAAATTCCTGACCGGCAAGGCGCGCCGTCTGGTTCTGCCTTATCTGTTCGCGGCAACGGCCTTCGCGGTCGTCAACACAGTGCTCGGCGGCGCCTTCGCATTACCGCTGGGCGATTTCTGGCAGGTCTATCTGGAACCCTATGCGCATTTCTGGTTCCTGCACTCCATCCTGACGATCTTCCTCGTCATCGCCGCGCTGGACTGGATCTGGCCACGCGCACCGCTGACGGTTGCCGTCGGCTTTCTAGCGGTCACATCGCTGCTTTTCCTGACCCCGTTTGGCGGCGAGATCAAACTCTTCTCCTTCTTCCATACACCCTATCTGGCGCCCTTCTTCGCGCTCGGCCTGTTGATCAATCGGATGGAAATGGCCAAGGTCGCGCAAATGCCGCGGCAACTGGTCTCGACCCTGCTGATTGGCGGCCTGGTCTCGATGCTGGCGGTTCACGCCTATATCGTCCTGAGCGATCCGGGCCATGAGCTGCTGCGCCGCGATGCCGTCGCGCTGGGCCTGGGCCTGTGCTTCTCCGGCGCGCTGATCATGCACCGCTTCAACGTCGCGCCGCTGGCCTGGCTCGGACAGTATTCCTTCTCGATCTATCTCTACCATATGTTCGGCGCGCTCGGCCTGCAGATGGTCTATAATTTCATCGGCATGCCCGACGCCTCACTCGGTCTGGCGCTGGGCATGATTGCCGGGCTTGGTGCGCCGGTCGTGTTCCAGATTGTGACACTGCGTCTGGGTGGTTTCGCACCAATGCTGGCGCTGGGCCTGAAGTCACGCCGCAGCGCGAACGCGAGGGTCCAGCCGGCTCCGCGTCCCGCCACCGCCATCTGAGCGCGCGGTCAGCCGACATGAAAAAAGGCCAGGACCGTCACCGGTCCTGGCCTTTCTCGTTCAAGTTCGACCAACCAGGTCTCAGGCTTTGACGACTTGCTGTTCGATCGCGCCAAAGATCGAATGCCCCTCGCCATCCTTCATCGAAATGCGGACCGTATCGCCATACTTCATGAAAGGTGTTGTCGGCTTGCCGTTCTGGATCGTTTCGATCATGCGGATCTCGGCGATGCAGGAATAGCCGACGCCGCCTTCAGAGATGGGTTTGCCCGGGCCGCCATCAAGCTTGTTGGAGACCGTGCCGGACCCGACAATCGTGCCGGCGGTGAGCGGGCGCGTCTTTGCCAGATGGGCGATCAATTGACCGAAATCGAAGGTCATATCGGTGCTGCACTCGGCCTTGCCGAACATCTCGCCATTATATTTCACCAGCAGCTCGCCTTGCAGCTTCTTGCCGTCCCAGGCCGCGCCGAGCTCGTCAGGCGTGACGGCGACCGGTGAGAAGGCCGATGGCGGCTTGGACTGGAAGAAGCCGAACCCCTTGGCCAGCTCGCCCGGGATCAGACCGCGCAAGGACACATCATTGACCAGCATCACCAGGCGGATTGCCTTGGCGGCATCATCGGCTGAGCAACCGGCCGGCGCGTCGCCGGTGATGACCGCAATTTCGCCTTCCATGTCACAGCCCCAGGCCTCATCGCCCAGCGGGATATCGGCGCGCGGGGCCAGGAAGGCGTCGGAACCGCCCTGATACATGAGCGGGTCGGTCCAGAAAGTGGCCGGCATTTCCGCATTGCGCGCCTTGCGCACCAATTCGACATGATTGACGTAGGCTGAGCCATCGGCCCACTGATAGGCGCGCGGCAGGGGCGAGAGCGCTTCGCGTTCGTGGAAACGTTCCGACGGCACCGTCTCGCGCTCGAGCTGATCGGCCAGCGTCTGCAGAGCCGGCTCGCAGCGATCCCAGTCATCGAGCGCCGCCTGCAGGGTCGGTGCGATCAGGCTGGCATCGGTGCACCAGGCCAGATCCTTCGATACAACAACAAGCTTGCCATCGCGATGGCCGTTTTTGAGCGAGGCGAGTTTCATGTGCGTTGTCTTCCCTTCTTGTGAATTCCCAAAGGCTTGCCCTGCCAGCAGTGTGGCCCAGGCCGTGTCAGTTCGCCAGTAATGGATGCGGCATGCCGGCCGCGCGCGGTGAGGCCGGAAACAGGCCGTAACTCCATTCAATGATCGCGTCGAGCGCCGGCCCGATCGAAGCGGCGGTCCGTTCGGCCTCTTCGGCCCGGCGTTCGGCACTATAGGCCTGGCTTGGGTCTTTCGAGTCGCGCTCGAACATCGGGCCCGACGCCATCAGGCGCGCCTGTTCCGCGCCCAGACCCAGGTCGAGGAAATTGTCGACAGCGATCAGGGCCGGCTCCGGTGCGTGCAAAAAGCGATCGCCATCCAGGGAGGCGAAGTGTTCCGAGCCCCCGGACCGGGCCGCATCCAGGAAGCTGGCAATCTGCATGTGCCAGACCAGCGCTGCGATCTGGAGATCGGAAAGCTTGAGCAATTCGCGTGGCTGCGTCTGGGCGATCGGATGACCATCCATCGCGAAAATCGTGAATAGCTGACGCGCGAAGGCCCGCCCCGGCTCGCCCTTTTTGGCGATCGAGAGCAGGAAGGCGCGAAGGTCGGAATACAGCAGCAAATGCCGGGCGTCCGGCAGCAGGCCGGCGACATCGGCGATCAGATTATTGACGGTATTGGTCGGTTTGATCGTAACATGTTCGCGCCGCACGAAGGGGCGCGCGAGTAGCGCCAGCACAGGGCCCAGCTCGCGCTGCAGCGCTTCACGGCCCTGGGTCCGTTTCATATTGGCCAGGCTCATCAGCACCGCCGGCTCTCTCAGGCTGAGATTTGTGCCGGGCTTGTCGAGACAGCGCGCCAGCAGGGTCGAGCCGCAAAAAGCTGTGTGCCAGATGAAGCGCGGCGCCCGTTTCGGCACCGTGAGGCCGGCGAAATCGCTGACCGGGTGCGCGGCCTGCGCGGCCCCCGCACGGTCCCAGCGATCATCGAGAAACGCTTCCTCGGCCAGCGCCTTGCGAGCGATCCGGCTGAACCGCAATGTGTGGCTATTGGCGTCGTGCGCGTCAGGAAACCAGAGCGGGTCAGCGGCAATTTGCGGCGGTTTGCTCACGGCGATGCTCCTACCGGTCCAGTCGCGGTCGCGCTGATAATGGGCTTGGCCGGATCACGGTACCACCGGCACGAACACACCATCATCATCCATCCACTCCAGAATACCTGAGGCGATGGAAAAACGGGCCCCGTGCAATTGCATGCCGCGGCTCTTGATCGCCTCGGTGACAAAGGGGAATTGGTGCAGCCGCCGGACCGAATGTTCCACCGCCAGCAATTCCATATGATTGCAGATTGTCGCCAGACTCGCTTCGCCATCCCGGGCCATCACCTCGGCGCGGGCCGGCTCCAGCGGCTCCAGCCAGGGGCCGAGAAACTGGCTTTCAAGCTTGTCGAGGCCGATGGCACAGGCTTCGATCCCGCCGCACTGGCCATGCCCCATCACCACGATGTGTTCGACGGCCAGGCGCCCGACGGCAAATTCCAGCGCGGCGGAGACGCCGTGACGACCGCCATCGAGGTCGATCTGCGGCACGAGATTGGCGACATTTCGGACGACAAAGAGATCGCCCGGATGCGCGCCAAAAATATGCACTGGATCAACGCGGCTATCGGAACAGGCGATTACCAGTGTGTGCGGTTTCTGACCCTCGCTGAGCGCCTGGTAAAGCGCGCGTTCCGCCGGATAACTCTTGGATCGGAAGCGGCGATAGCCCGCGGCAAGTTTATGTGGAGGCCCTTGGGTCATCAGTCCTCATTTCGGCTTTGCGTCCCGCGATCAACGGGACTGGCAGCAATGGTCACACGGGCCTCGACGGGAGTGTCGGCGGCGCGAACCCATGTTTTAGTGGCAAACCCACCGCTTTAGAAGTCCGCTATGTCAGCAAGAAAAACGGGCCGGAGCGATGCTCCGGCCCGTATAAATGCGTTTGAGAAATTGTGACCTGGGAGGCCTAGCCGCACTGCGCGAGCGAAAGATTTGCCCGGACTTCGTCTTCACTACCGGCCAGGGCGGCGGCGGCGTTGAAATCGGTGATTGCCGCGGCATGATCGCCGGCCAGCCAATGGGTCGCACCGCGATTATTGACGGCACGCCACGCATCGGCACCGAGCGCGAGGCTCGCATTGCACGCCTGCAAGGCCTGGGCGAAATCTCCGGTCGCCGCATGGGCATAACAAAGATTGGTCAGGGCAGCGGTACGATGGCGCGGCGATGCACCGGAATCGGCGATATCGTTTCCGAAATGAACCGCCTCGCGCCAATCGCTGCGGCTGAGGGCATTGTACTGGGCACGCACGGAGCCATTGGCGGTTCTGTGGGCAGCGAATTGTGGCTCGGCGTCGCAGGATTGCGCCTGGGCGCCGGCGGTCGCCCCGGCGAGAAGCACGGTGGCGAGAAGGATTGAACGGAACATTGGAAACTCCTTGATGAACGATGACGTTGTGTGAACAGCGTTCAACTTGGGAACTAAGTTCTTTGAATGGAATTGACGAATACAGGATCATTGATATACGTATTTGAATGGAAGATTGGTCCGATTATCTCGTCTGCCTCGCCATCTCTGAAGCGGGCAGCCTGACTGCCGCAGCGCAACAGCTCGGCGTCAGTCAACCGACCGTGACCCGGCGCCTGCAAGCGCTGGAGCAAAGGTTTGGCGAACCCGTTTTCGAACGCGAGAACGGGCAATCGCGATTGACCATCCTGGGCCAGAAAGTCGTGGCGCATGCCGCCCGGATGCGCGAGGAGGCCTCGGCGATCGAGCGCGCCGTCATCGCCCAGGATCAGAGTCTGTCGGGCCTGGTCGTGATCTCAGCCACGGAAGGGATCGGGGCCGACTGGTTGCCGCGCGCCCTCGCCAGTTTTCACCACAAGAATCCCGGTGTCGGCATCGAGATTTCGATCAAAAATCACTCCGCCAATCTGGCCGACCGCGAAGCCGATATTGCCTTGCGCTGGAACGGTCCCGGGACGCAGCAAAGTCTGATCGGCCGGCGCGGCACCACGGTCGGGGCCGGCCTCTACGCCTCGAAGGGCTATCTGGCGAAAAAAGGCTGCCCGGAGCGAGTCGAGGATCTGGCCGACCACACTTGTGTCGGCTGGTCGATGGGGGATTATTTCGGCTGGCCGAATACCGATGAGGGCGCACCGGTCCTGCCCAGCCATATTGCCTTCAGGGCCAATAGTCCCACCACCCATGTGCGCGGACTTGAGGCCGGCTTCGGCATTGGCGTCACCTCGCACCGCCTGGCGCGCCAACACCCCGATCTCGAGCGTGTCCTGCCGGAGTTCAATTCTTCACTCGATCTATGGGTGGTCGCACACGAGACCGTGCGCAGAAGCGGCCGCATCCGCGCGACCTATGACCACATCATCGAACAGATGACCGCCGACAATGCCTATTTCAGCCGCGGCGCCGCCTCGGTGCTCTAGCGGCACTCGCCCCTATTCCTCATCACCATAGATCGCCACCAGCGGCTCGCCGCCAGCGCTCAGGCGTGCCCGGTACATGCCCGGCGTATTGAAGCTCCAGGCGATGTCTCCACCCGGGGTCAGCGCGACAATCCCGCCATCGCCGCCCATTGCCGTCAATTCGTCCTGGATCACCCGGTCGGCGGCGGCCTGAAGCGCCAGTCCTTCAAACTCCACCAGGGCACAGATCCGGCTTGCGACCGTCAGGCGAATGAAATACTCGCCCGTGCCGGTCGCCGAAACGCCGCAGGACTCGTTATTGGCATAGGTGCCGGCACCGAGGATCGGACTATCGCCAACCCGGCCCCAACGTTTGGCGGTTGTGCCACCCGTCGACGTGCCGGCGGCGATATTGCCAGCCGTATCGAGCGCGACAACACCGACCGTACCGAAGCGATGTTCGCGGCCATCGCGCAGCAAGGCGCCCTCATCGACCGGCTCCGGCTCCGGTGCCCCTTCGGGACGGTTGGGGATGGGCAGTCCGAGCCGGCCCAGCTCGCGCTCCAGCGAAGCCCAGCGCCGCTCGGTGAAGAAGAAGGCCGGAGCGACAATTTCCAGCCCCTGCTCACCGGCAAAGGTTTCGGCGCCCTCGCCCTGCAGCATGACATGCGGCGAATGCTCCATCACCGCCCGCGCCAGCGAGATCGGATGGCGCACCGAAGTGACACCGGCCACCGCACCGGCATTGAGGTCGCTGCCGTCCATGATCGAGGAATCCAGCTCATTGCGGCCGGCCGCGGTGAACACCGCGCCGCGTCCGGAATTGAACATCGCATCATCCTCGAATTCACGAATGATCGCCTCGACCGCATCGATCGCCGTGCCGCCGGCTTCAAGCACGCCCTCGCCGGTCGCCAGCGCCCGTGCCATCGCAGCCCGATAGGCGGCGTCGGTCTCCGGTGTCATCGCACCGCGCTCAATCACCCCGGCGCCGCCATGGACGACCAACGCCCAGCGCGGCGGGTCAAGCGCCAGCGCAGCGGGCGAAATGAGCATGGCGGACAGGGCCGCGAGCAGGAAATGGCGCATGATTGAAAACTCCCCTTGTTGCCGCCAAGTTTGCCGCAATCGGGCCCGCATGCAAGCGGCCGCTCGGGGTCAGGGCATTGCGGGCGCTGTGCACAAGGGCCGCAAGCCCTGCAGGCTTGGCTGCGGTCGCATCCAGCTGGCGCCGCCAAAATACAACTGCACGCCCTGCACAACCCAGTCGCCGCGACACATCACCTGCTGATAGCCGCCCGTGCAGGTCTCGGTCTGTGCGGTCACCTCGGCACCGGCCCGGGTATAGAAACGCACCGCGATAATCCGGCGGTCGCTCGAGAGGCAGGCCCCTACCCCCTGCACCACCTCGCCAACGCCCAGCACCGCAACGCCCGAGCGGGCGACCTGGCGTCCGGTGACACGGCCCGAACAATAGCGCGCGGTACGCGGTGAGCTTCCGCGGAAAAAGGCGCGCACCTGGCACAGGCGGTTATCCCGGGTCGTCAGCTGAAGGGCGTAGAAACCTTCGGCATCCTCACTGAGCAGGGTCTTGCTCTCTCGCGTCGCCTGGCCGAGCAGCATTGAGGGTTCCACATCGATCGCGCTGCCGGCGATACTGGCAAGAAGTGCAAGACTGGCAATCAGCAAGTGACAACTCCGCGACAGGCATCCAATCGACACAGCATAGGCGGACAGTTGATCCCGGTCGCCTGCCTCGCGATCACAAGCGCGTGCGCCGGCAATCTGGCGCCGGTCAGCTATCCATCCGGATTCGCACCCGCGCCCGCGAACGCCGGCCCTCATCATCGACCACTTCGACCAGATAAAAGCCTGGCCCGTCCGGATACCAGACCGCGTCGCCGAGGGCGTTGCGGCCAACGGGCTCACCATCGGCATACCAGCTCACCGCGCTTTGTCCCTGGGCCGCCAGCACGAATCCGCGCCCGCGCCGCTCGGCCCAAACCTCCGAGCCGTCAGGGGGAAACAGGATTTGCGGCGCCGGGTCGAGTTGGAAACGTGCCAGGGTGAGCGGTGCCGGCGGCAATTCGCTCTCATCGCGGTCGGGTTGTGCCGGTGCCGGTTCCAGGCTCTCGATCAGGTCGAACACGCGGAAAAGCAGCGGCAGCGCGCCCGCGCGCCCGGTAATCCCTTCGCGCGGCACACCATCGGCTCGCCCGGTCCAGACCACCACCGTATAACGCCCCGACACGCCGGCCGACCAGGCATCTCGGAAACCGTATGATGTTCCTGTTTTGAAGGCGATTTCCGGCGCTGCCGTCGTCAGGCTGGCCGGCATGCGCCCGCCCGGATGCGGCGCCCGGCGCAAGATCGTCAGGATTTCGCGGGCCGATTCTGTGCTGACCAGGGCAAAGCCGCTTCCCGGTTCGGCTTCGTCTTCGGCCTCAAACCAGCGCAGCGGCCGGGCATGTCCGCCATCACCGAGCGCGGCATACAGCACCGCCAATTGGCGCACACTCAGTCCGGCGCCGCCCAACGCCACGGCAAGCCCGTCATCGCGGCCGGCGCCTTGCGGCCGCTCGGGCCGCGCTCCGGCGAAACCGAGCGCGGCGGAAAACCGCCTCGCCCCGACATCATCGAGCGTGGTGACGGCGGGGATGTTGAGCGAGTGCTGCAAGGCCTCGGCAATGGTGACATCGCCGCGGAAACGACGATCAAAATTGTCCGGCTGATATCCGGCAAAGCGGCGCGGCAGATCGGCAATATGGGTGTCCGGCGCGGCCAGCCCGTCATCAAACGCCATGGCATAGATGAAGGGCTTCAGGGTTGAGCCCGGTGATCGCGGCCGCGTTGTCAGATCGATCCAGCCGCCGGGGCGCTCGCGCCCGGCCGAGCCGACGGCGGCCCGTACCGCGCGGCTCTGCGTCTCCACCACCATCACCGCGATCTGGGCCGAGCTATCGCCCATAGGCAGATTATCGCGCACCTGTTGTTCCAGCGCCCGCTGCAAACCGGCATCGAGCGTTGTCACCATGTCGGTGCGGTCATGATTTTGCCGCGCCAATGTCTCGGCGACCTGCCAGGCATCGCTCGGGAAGGCCCGGCGCTGCGGCGCCGGATCGAGCGCGGCATCGGCCTGCGCCGTGGCGCGGGCGAGCCCCACCCGGGCGAGCCGGTCGAGCACACGGCCGCGCGCGGCGATAGCCGCTTCCGGCTGCCGGTCGGGCCGTCGCGCCTCGGGAGATTGCGGCAGGGCGATCAACAGCGCGATCTGCTCAATGGTCAGCGCATCCGGTTCACGGCCGAAATAGGCCCAGGACGCCGCCCTGATCCCCTCCAGATTGCCGCCATAGGGCGCCAGGGTGAGATAGAGTTCGAGGATTTCGCGCTTGTTCAGGCGCAATTCCAGCTGCACCGCCCGGGTCATTTGCAGGAATTTGGCGGCGAATGTACGCGGCCGCGGCTCCAGCAGGCGCGCGACCTGCATGCTCAGCGTCGAAGCCCCGGAAACGATCCGCCCGGCCCGCAAGCCTTCCCAGGCCGCGCGCACCACCGCTGCAGGATCGACACCGCGATGATGGTAGAAATTGGAATCCTCATAGGCCAATAGCGCCGCAATGAAATCCGGATCGATGCGATCCAGATCGGCGGCCAGGCGCCAGCGTCCGTCGGCGACGGGAAAGGCACGCAATATTTCGCCATCCCGGTCGCGCACCAGCTGCGAGCGAGCCGCGGCCTGCTCGAGTGGTGGCGGAAAGATCATGTCGAGCGCCAGCAGCAGGACAAGTCCGGCCAGAGCCCCCGCGATAACCCAGTATATCCGCCCCAGTCCCAGCATGGGCTAGTCGCGGGGCCGAATGGTAATCTGCCCGGTCACGCTGCGCGCAAATACGTCTGGCCGATACATGTCTTCCACGACTGCGCCGGGCATCGTGTACTGCCCCGGTGTCACGGCGCGGACGATATAGGCCAGCCGCGCCGGACGGCCCGTGCGCAGATCGATCGCGGCCACGAAGCGGTCATCGCGCACCTCGGCAATGCGGGGATCATCAATGGCGCCAAGCCAGGCATAAATGCCGTTCGTGCCGGTATCCTCGGGACGAATAATCGCCTCGATTTCCAGACCCGCCGGCAAGAGATCGACCAGGATGGCCGGGATGGTGCGCTGCTCGCTCGGGACCAGCTCGACATCGATGATCAGCCGGTCGCCCTGGACCAGTTTGGTCAGGTCAACCGATGTGCCATCCATGGCGCGAATGCGTTTGGCGATCACAATCTGTTCGGCCACCGCAGCCGGTGCCTCAAGAGTTTCGCCATGCGCGATCTGGGTCACCCAGACCGGATTGACGCCGCGATTGGTGAAGTCGGCTGTGGTGGTCAGCTCGCCCGGCGTCAGGGTGAAGTCCCGCTGCCCCGGTGCGGCATCGCCAGCGCCGGTTTCAATCTCCAGCGCGTCAGTGCCGGCCGACAGGGCCTGGGCCGCCAGCAGAAGGAAGGCCTTCTCCTGGGTCGTCAGACGGCCTGGCTCGGGCAATTCGAGCGCGACACGCTCGGCCAGCCGGCCGACCAGATCGCTCTCATCCGCCTCGGCGGCCAGCGCCAGAACGCCGGCCAGATCGCGCCGTGAGGTCTGATACCAATCGCCCGGATTGGAATAGCCCAGCGCCGCCTCTGCCTGCAGGAAGGCGTTGTGCGAACGCGACCGGTCGCCGATCAGGAACAGCGCCGCGCCAATCTGGGCACGTGCCAGCGGGCTGGCGATCGCGTCGAGGCGCTCATCATGCATGTAACGCAGACGCGAGCGGTCAGCCCGGCCGGCCCGCGCCAGAACATAGAGCGCATAGGCAGCGCTACGATCGGACAGGCGTTGCGCGGTGTCAGATTGTCCGACCCAGCGATAAACCGTCGATTCATAGCCGGACGCACGCCATAATTCCTGCGCTGCGACGTGCTCGAGCGCAGCATAGGCACGCTCCATTGCCGCATCGGGAACCGTGTAACCAGCGGTCTTGGCGCGAGCGAGGAAATCGACCGCATAGGCACCCAGCCATGGCGTCGCACCGCGATCACCCACCCGCCAGAGGCCAATCGTACCGTCCGCCGCCTCGCGGCTGAGCAAGGTCGAGATCGCATCCTGGATCTGGATACGCGTCTGATCAAAGCCATCCGTGCCGGAAAGTGCGGCCAGACCTTCCGCATAGAGCAACGGCAAGGCCCGGCTGGTGATTTGTTCGGTACAGCCATAGGGATAACGGCTCAGCGACCGCAACAGGGCATTCTGGTCCAGCGGTGTTGCCGAGAAACTGACCGCAACCTCGCTCGAACCGGGCAGGAAGGCCGCCAGGGTCGCGCTGTCGAGCGACCAGGTTTCGCCAGGCTCAACCCGGCCCCGCACCACATCAGATGATGGCAGCCAGGCCGAACGGACTTCGATCGGATAGCTGCGCGAGACGGCAAAACCGGCCGGCCCGTCGACGCTCAATCCCACTTCGCCAATGCCGGCATCGGCACCGTTGACGGGGTAGCGCCGGTCGATGCGGGCACCGCTGGCCAGTTCGATCCGGTCTTCGCTGGACGCATTGACGGCTCCGGACGCGTTGATCGCGGCGGCATAGACACCGGCAGCGCCTTCGACATTGTCGATGGTCAGCGTCGTCATGCTGGAATCGCCCGGCGCCAGAAAACGCGGCAGGATCAGCTCGGCCGGCACTTCATCGCGCACGGTCAGCGGCTGCGAGGCCTGGCCAAGCCCGGTCCCCGACCAGGCGACGGCCATCAGACGCAGCTCACCATTGAAGTCCGGAATATCAAGCGTCACCATCGCATTGCCGGCGCGGTCGAACGCAATCGGTCCGGAGAACAGGGCCACAGTGCGTGTCGGAACGACGGTCAGGCCAGCGCCGCCGATCTGGTCGCCGCCGGTCCGCACCGGAGCCGCAGCCCCCTGATTGGGATCGAGCAGACGGCCGTAATCATCCAGCAGATCGACCGCCAGGGACGAACGTCCGAAATACCAGCCGACCGGGTCGGGTGAGGCAAAGCGGGTCAGGGCGAGAATACCCTCATCGACCGCAGCAACGGTCACCCAGGCCCCGGCCCGTACCGGGCCGGTTGCCGTAATCGCGACATCGAGCGACTGGCGCGGTCGCGCCACATCGGGCGCATCAAGGCTGAGTGCGAGCTCGCGATCACCGGTATCGACGGGGAGATAGGTCACACCCACGGCGCGGCGCGGACGTGGCTGCGCCACAGGATCACGCGGCGTGAAGACAGAGACCATGGCATAGGCACCCGCGCCCCATTCCTCGGTGACGCGGAAGCTGACCTCGGCGCCCTCCTCAGGAACAAAAACCGATTGCGTCGCCAGGACATGATCGCTGGCGATGACAATCTCGGCCTCGCCGGCATAGGGCGGCAGGATGCTGATTATTGCCATCTGGCCGGCGGCGACAGGCTGGTCGGGTCCGGCAAGACGAACCCGGTCGGGCGCATCATCGCCGGTCGAGGAAGTGCGGCCCCAACCGACCCAGAAATGCGTGCTGGCAGAAACACCGGATTCGATATCGGTGACGACCAGCTGGTAATCGCCCCAGGACAGGGCGGCGGTGTCGATCTGCGAAACCGCATCGGCCGACAGCGCCGCAACGCCGTCCTCGACGACAACGGAATTCTGGGTCCGGCGCCAGCGCCAATTGCCACCCTCGGTGCGGTACCAGTCATAATTCCAGTCAGTACGGATGACCTGCCATTCCACCCGGGCGGCGCGCATGGCGCCCAGGGCATCGAGACCAACAAGGTCGAAACTGGCGGCGCGATCATTGCCGAGACGGCCATCGAACTGGGCATCGAGGCCGAGATAGAGCCCGCGCGGCCGGTAGGGGATGCGGACATCATCGGCCACAGGGCGGCCGCCCGGCTCGATCGCCGAGATCACGGTGCGAATTCTCAGTGGCGCACTGGTGCCCTCACCCTCGCCTTCGGGATCGATGCGCAGCACGGCATGGCCGGCGCCATCGGCAATCGTGTCCTGCAAATCTCGGCTGGTCTCGCGGAAGCTCTCATCATAGCGACCGAAGGCGAAGCGGGCATGATCCGGGAAGGGATTGGGATCGACCTCGATGCGGATCGTGCCTTCAACCGGCAGACCGGCACCGGGAGCGCCGTAGAGGAAGCGGACATTGGCTTCGACATCACGGACTTCATCGGCGCGCATCGGCGTCGCGGTGTCAGCATCAAGCGTCAGGGCGATGCGTTGCGGAACGAAATCCTCGACCGAAAAACGCGTCTGGGCGATCAGGCCATAACCATCGAGTATGGCATCGAGGCGCCATTCGCCGCGCGCCGAGGCGCGTGCCAGATCATAATCCCAGAACACAGTGCCGCCGATCGGTGCCCCCTCGAAGCGCTGGCGGGCGGCCTCGATACCATTGGGCCCGTACAGGACCAGGTCGCCGGAGCGATTGGAGATCGACACCGCCTGGGCATCGCGCAGCATCGCCGCGACATGGACCTGCTCGCCGGGACGATAAATGCCGCGATCGAGATAGAAATAACCGTCAGCGCCATCGCTGCGATCGCGGCCGGCGATATCCTGCCCGCTGAGATCGACCGGGTTGCGCTGCAGATCGAGCACGGCAAAATCATTGTCCGGACCATAGGCGGTCAGCAGACGCGGCGTATTGCCGTCCTCACCGCGCATCAGCGGTCCGGCGAAACGGGCGCGCCCGGCTGCATCGGTCGTCGCGGTGCCGAGAATTTCATTGCTGCGCGCCACCAGTTCGACGCGCACGCCGGACACCGGCAGCGCCGTCTGCAGCGAGCGCACGACATAATCAATGCCGTCGCGGCCGCGATAGGCGGTCAGGGCCAGATCGGTGATCACCAGCCAGCGGCTCGAGCGCGCCGGCACGTGATAATCATCCTCGGCCTCGGCATCATCACTGACCTGGATATAATAGGCACCGGGACGCAGGCGGCCGATGGCTTCGGCGAGCGGGAAGACCGTGGTGACCGGCGCATTGGCCGCGCCGCGCGTGTCCATTTTTCCCTGCCATAGACGTTCGGCGACGGGGAACGGGCTCTCTTCGCTGTCCTGCCAGTCATATTCGTCGAACCCGGCGGTGAAACCCGATGTGATCGAGCGGAAGGCCAGCGCCCGGTCGGTGACGCGCCAGAGCGTCACCTCGACCGTATCGACATTGACGGTCTCGATCGCCAGGCCATCGGCTTCCAGACGCGGCAGGATGACGCCGTCGCCGGCAATGCCGACATAGGCGGGCCGGTCGCCGAAATCGACCTCGATCCGCTCGTCGGCGCGCAAGCCGCGGCCATCAGCGCCGGGCAGGCCTGAACGCAAGGTGACCGTTTGCCCCTCACCAAAGGTCAGTCCGCCCAGGCAGAGGGATTGGCCGCTGACGGCCAACGCGACCGGCCGCTCCGGATCCAGCGCGACATAGGGTTCATAATCGGCCTGGGGATCGAGCGGGGCGGTGAAACCGAGACAGAGCCGCGGCGCATCGCCGCTGACATCGATCTGATAGCGCAGAAAGGCAAAATCGCTGGAGGCATCATCACTGGCGGCGCGCGCTGCGTCGGCCGTACGACCGTCGAGCGGCGGTCCCTGGACCGTCGTGTCCGGCCCGGAACATCCGATCAGACCTGCAGTCAGAACCAGGGCGACAGCCCCCATACGCCAGTTAAACATACCCATAACTCCCCATCCCCGAATGGTTCAATCATAGGGCCAAGCGGCAGACTTCGCACCCTGCATTCTGGAATTCGCGGGAAATATCTACCCAACCGGCCAGCAAGTCAGCCCAGTTCAATCCCGCAGAGCGCGGCCAGTGCGCGCCATGGGATGGCGGCCGAAGCGACCCCGAGGATGACAATCACCATACCAACACCGACGCGCAGACCCGACCGCCGTGACAGGCGCATCAGCATCTGGGCGCCAAAGGCGGCACCGATCACGGCCGGCACTGTGCCGAGCCCGAAGCCAGCCATGATCGCCGCGCCGCCGCCGGCCGAGCCCGACAGCATGGCGTAGAACAATGCCGCATAGACCATGCCGCAGGGCAGAAAACCCCAGAGAAAACCGGCCAGCACCGGGCTGGCCGTCTGGAGCGCACCACCCAGTGGCGCGCGCAGCAGGGTGACGACCCGCGTGCCGATGCGATCCATCCCGGCCAGGCTCGGTGCCCAGCCGGCGACGGAGAGACCGATATAGACCAGCGTCACCGCGCCGGCCCAGCGCAGCAGAAGGTGCGCCTCGGCGCGATCAAAAGAGAAATACACGCTGGAGCCGACGAGGCCGACAATCGCCCCGGCCAGCACATAGGCCGCGACCCGACCCAGCTGGGCGAGCAGAAGGATGCGGGCGCGCGCCGAATTGTCGCCGTCCGGCGACAGGCTCAGCATCAGGCCGGAAGCAATCCCGCCGCACATGCCGACGCAATGCAGGCTGGAGGCAAAGCCGGCGAGCAGCCCACCGGCAAGGCTCAACTGGGTGAGCGGGTCCATCAATCAGTCCTGGCGGGTATGGCAGGCGATGCTGCGGTCAACTCAACAATAAGCCCAATTAAAGTATGGCATAATCCCGCGAACCGGGGAAATATGAGATCAGGCATTCGGGAGGCATGAAACCATGATCACACTGCAAAAAGTACGGCGCGACGCGCCTTGGAATTGGCTCAAGGCGGGTTGGGCCGACATGATGCGCGCTCCAGGTGTCAGCCTGAGCTATGGCCTGGTTTTCGTCGGCATCGGCGCCTTGATCACGGGAGGGCTCTGGGCGCTCAATCTCGGCGCTGTCGCTCCCGTCGCCCTGAGCGGTTTTGCCCTGATTGCACCGGCCCTGGCGATCGGCATCTACCAGGTCAGCCGCGCGCTTGAGCGTGGCGAACAGCCCCGCTTCGGCGACATCATTGCGCAATTCCCCGAGCGGATCACGCAAATCGCCTTCCTTTCCCTGCTGCTCCTGCTGCTGCTGATGGCCTGGCTTGAGATCGCGCAATTCATGTTCGTCATCATCGCACCGGGCACGCCGCTTTCGCCAGGCGCCTTCCTGGAATTCTCCCTGTCCGAACCGGCCGGAATGACCCTGCTTGTATTGGGTACAATCGTCGGTTCCGCGCTGGCCGGTGTCGCTTTCGCGATTTCGGTGATCGCCTTCCCGATGCTGGTTGACCAGGATGTCGATGCGGTGACCGCGCTGGTCGCAAGCGTCACCGCCGTGCGCCGGCAACCCTTCGTGATGTTCACCTGGGCCTGGCTGATCGGGTTCATGACCGTGGCTGGCACCGCCTTCTTCCTGATCGGGCTGGCGCTGGTCTTCCCCTGGCTGGCGCATGCAAGCTGGCATGCCTACAAGGAATTCGCCCCGTCGCCGTCGGCATCATCCTCGGCATCTGGAGGCTGAGGCCGGGGCTGCAAGGGCTTGTCGTCATCGATCAATATGCGTTCGCCCGCGCCGTCGAGATCCTCGAACTGACCCGATTTGAGGCTCCACAAAAAGCCGACCAGTCCGAGAAAGCCCAGACCGAGCGCAACCGGTATCAGCCAGATCAAAGCGGTCATCGGCGTGCGAGCCTCAAGGCGTTGAGTGTGACCAGGATTGACGAACCCGACATCGCGATCGCCGCGATCAGCGGTGTCACCATACCCAGCACCGCCAGCGGGACGGCGATCATGTTATAGCCCGCCGCCAGCGAGAAATTCTCCAGCACACGGCGCCGGGCCGCGCGGGAAATATCCAGCGCCACAAGACAACCGGCGAGCTTGTTACCCTGCAAGACGAAATCTGCGGCCGCCTGGGAAATCTCCGCCGCTGCCGCCAGAGAGATCGAGGCATCGGCCGTCGCCAGAGCCGGCGCGTCATTAATGCCGTCGCCAATCATCAACACGCTGTGTCCCTGCGCCTTGAGCGCTTCGATGCGGGCGATCTTGTCCTGTGGCTTCAACTCGGCGGTCCAGTCCGCAATCCCCAGCTCGCCGGCGATCGCGCCGACCGGGCCGGTCCGATCGCCGGACAGCAATTCGATGCGGCAACCGCGCTGACGCAAGCCATCAATCGTTTCGCGGGCATCGCTGCGCAGCCGGTCCTGGAAGCGGAATCGCACCGGCTCGCCTTCATCGACGATCAGCCAGGCTTCCGAATGCGGATCGCTCGCCGCCTCGATCCCGAGCCAGCGCGCCGAACCGAAACGCAGCCGCTGGCCGTTCTCGACGCCGTCGAGCCCGCCGCCGGCAGTTTCGCGCACAGTCCCGGCTGTCGGGCCGGTTCCCGCCGCGTCGGCGACAGCGCGCGACAAGGGGTGACGGCTGGTCCGGGCCAGGCGCGCCGCGAGTTCCAGCACCCCTGCGGGCAGAGCCTTCGGCGCAATCAATTGTGGCCGGCCTTCGGTCATGGTGCCGGTCTTGTCGACCACAACCGTGTCGATTTTGGCCATGCGCTCCAGCGCATCGCCGGACTTGACCAGCACGCCGGCCCTGAACAGGCGTCCGGAGGCGACAACGTGAACGGCCGGCACGGCCAGCCCCAGCGCACAGGGACAGGTGATGATCAAAACGGCAATCGCATTGATAATGGCGGCGCGCACATCACCGCCAAACACCATCCAGCCGATCAAGGTCGCCAAGGCCAGCGAATGCACCAGCGGCACATAGAGCCGTGCCGCCTGGTCGGCCAGACGGACGAAGTGTGAGCGGCTCTGTTCGCCTGCCTCGACCATGCGGGTGATCTCGGAGAGCAGGGAATTATCGCGGTCGGCGCTGGCGCGCATGACCAGCTTGCCGTCCAGATTGAGCATGCCGGAATAGAGCTGCACACCCGGGCGCGCATCAAGCGGCGCCGTCTCGCCGCTGACCAGGGAGGCATCCAGCGCCCCCTCACCCTCGACTATCACGGCATCGACCGGCACGCGCTCGCCGGCTGCCAGGATCAGCTGATCGCCGGCCCGAACGTCACGCGCCGGAATGGCCTCCATCGAGCCATCGGGACGCAAACGATTGGCGGTCGAAGCCTGCATCGCTGCCAGCCCGCGCGCCGCCTGACCGGCCTTGGCGCGCAGCCGCATGTCGAGAAAGCGTCCGATCAACAGAAAGAAGAGCAGCATGACGGCGGCGTCATAATAAGTATCGCCACGCCCGATCACGGTCTCATAAACCGAGAGCGAACAGGCCAGCAGCACGCCGAGCGAAATCGGCACATCCATATTGACATGCCCATGCTTGAGCACGGACCATGCGGAACGGAAAAATGGCTGGCCGGCATAGGCGACGGCGGGCAGCACAATCAGAGCCGAGATGCGGTGCATCAGGGCCTGCATCGCATCACTCATTTCCAGCCCGCCGGACCAGACCGCGATCGAGAGCAGCATCACATTCGCCATCGCGAAACCAGCGACGGCCAGGGCGCGCAGCAAGCGTCGCTCATCTTCCTGATGCGGGTCGCTATCCTGTTCCGGCGCATAGGGCGTGGCCGGATAGCCGATCTCTGCCAGCCGGGTCACGAAACCGGGCGCTGCGGCGGCCCCGCCACGCCAGACCAGAGCCAGGCGCCCGGTGGAAAGATTCAGGCGTGCGGTCTCGACACGGACATCGGCGAGCATGCCCGCTTCAATGCGGGCAATGCAGCCGGCGCACGTCGCTCCGCGCACCAGAAGATCGAGATGAGAGCGACCGTCAGTCCGGCGCACAAAGGCTTGCGGGTCGGCCTGCCCCACAGGCGGAGCGGACATGGCTGCAGTCAGGGTAGCCACAATTCGTATTCCACCTCGAACGGCGCATCGCCGTCATTATGCACCCGCACCCGCCAGCGGCCGGAAGTATCGCATGCCAGCGGCGCCCGATACAGACCATCCTGCCCCTCGGCGAAGACCAGGGGACAAGCCGTCGTTGTGTCGGGATGCACCATTTCGCCGCTCAGCACCAAGCCGGGAACCGGACGATCCGCGGCATCGGCCACCGCCAGCACCAATCGGCCGTCCACAGCATTGAAGCTCGCCGTCCAGCCAAGCTCTGTCTGCCGCCGGCGCGCATCGAGCGTGTCGTTGAAATTGATGCCCTGAACATAGGAGCGCGGCACATCCTCGCCGGGGAAGGTCTGCAGGGCGAGCGTGATGAAGGTCGCGTTGACGCCAATCGTGACCCCGAAAAACATCAGGATCATCACCAGCACATGCCAGCCGCGCAGCGGATTGAGGAAGGATTTCATTCTACAAGCCCCGTCACCAATACCGACCGTGTCTGTGCGCTCTCGCCGGTCGCCGGGTCGAGGACGCGGAACATGATAGCCTCGCGCGGCACATCAATGGCACCCGGCGGCAAGGTCAGATAGATCACGAAATCGCGCGTCCGGCCGGGTTCCACATTCATCCGCATGGGCGCATCATCCGACGTGCCCAGCAATCGGACGATCAGCTCGGGATCACCTTCAACCATCAATTCGAGCTCACGCGGCGCATTCGCCTTGTTGACGACCTTGATGGTGTAGCCATTGCGGATCGCGCCATCGGACAGGCGGACATAATTGGGGTTGCGATCGCGCGCGGCATTGAGTTCCAGCTCGCTGCGATTGAGCAGACCGGCCAGCATCACAGTGGCGACCAGCACCAGCGCCACGGCATAGACCAGGGTACGGATGCGCACGAAACGATAACGCGACTTCTCGCCGGCCTGGAAGCGATCGATATTATCGTCGGTCTCATAGGCAATCAGTCCGGTGGGCCGATCGACCTTGAGCATGACATCGTCACAGGCATCAATGCACAGGGCGCATTGAATGCATTCCAGCTGGGCCCCGTCGCGAATATCAATTCCCATTGGGCAGACGGCGACGCATTGCATGCAGTCGATACAGTCACCGCGTTCGTCCCAGCTATCGCCCTTCTTGTGGGCGCCGCGGGTTTCGCCACGATCGATCCGATAGGTGACATTGAGCGCTTCGCGATCCGTCATCGCTGCCTGGATGCGCGGCCAGGGACACATATAGATGCAGACCTGCTCGCGCATTGTGCCGGCGAAGATATAGGTGGTGAAGGTCAGGCCGGCGAAAAACAGATAGGCGGACAGCGCGGCCTGGCCGCTGAAGAAATTGCCCACCGTGTCATAGGCATCGTGGAAATACAGAATCCAGACACCGCCGGTCAGTCCGGCGATCACCAGCCAGACGGCATGCTTGCCGATCTTGCGCCAGGCCTTGTTGAGACTCCAGCGCGCGCGGTCGAGCTTGATGCGGGCATTGCGATCACCCTCGAACGCGCGCTCGACCATGATGAACAAATCAGTCCACACGGTTTGCGGGCAGGCATAACCGCACCAGACCCGGCCAAACAGCGCCGTTACCAGGAAGAGCGCCAGGGCTGCCAGGATCAGCAGGCCGGTGATGTAGTAGATTTCCTGCGGCCAGATCTCGATGAAGAAGAAATAGAAGCGCCGGCCGGCGAAATCGATCAGCACCGCCTGGTCGGGCGCCTCGGCACCTCGATCCCAACGCATGAAGGGAATGAGGTAATACACCGCCAGGGTCGCGGCCATCACCACCCATTTGACGAAGCGGAATTTGCCATGCGCCAGCTTGGGATAGATCGGTTCACGCTTCTTGTAGAGTTCGCGTTCCTCAGCGGCATTGACCGCCTTGGCCTTCGACCGGGTGACCCCGGGCGCCGCCATGCTCCGTTTTTGAGTCTCAGACATGGCGGCGTTAGATCCGGATTGCGGGGGTTAGGCGATGCGACTTACTGACCCGTGGGACTGCTTGCCGCAGCCTCACCGCCGCCGAGCAGATAAACATAGGCTGCGAGCGCGTCGATCGTGGTCTCATTGAGACGGCCCTCCCAGGCCGGCATGACGCCATAGGGACCCCGATAGATCGTGGCGATGACCTGCTCGCGCGTGCCGCCATAGAGCCAGTCCTGGTCGATCAGATTGGGTGCGCCCTGGGTGCGGTCGCCGCCGGCATCTGCCATGTGGCAGCTGGCGCATTGGCTGGCATAGGTGCTGCCGCCGCGTTCAATCGCATCGGCCGAGGCGTCATGCCCCGCCAGGGACAGCACGTAATCGGCGACATCGCCGATCTCGGACCGGGTCAACAGGCTATCGCGGCCATAAGCGGGCATTTGCGAGAAATGCGTGTCGGCGTGCTCGCTGCGAACGCCGAAGCGGATCGTGGTGCGGATTTCCTCATAGCTGCCACCCCACAGCCAGACATCATCATTGAGATTGGGGTAGCCGACAAAGCCCTGTGCGCCGGAGCCGTGACAGGTCGAGCAATAATTGCCGAATGCGGCATCGCCGGCGGCACGGACGAAACCGAGCAAATCGGGATCGTCCTCGATCGCGTTGATCGAAGTGCCCCGCAAGCGTTCGAAACCGGCGGCGCGTGACGCTTCCAGATCGAGCATTGCCGCGGCGACATTGGCGCGTTCGGAATTATTGCTGAGGCCGCGCGTATGGTCGCTGCCATTGCCGGACAAGCCGGGCAAAGCTGGAATCGCCGGCAGGAAGATCATGTAGACAACGCCGATCACAATGCAGGCATAGAAAGTGTACAACCACCAGCGCGGCAGCGGCGTGTCGAGTTCCTTGATGCCGTCCCACTCATGGCCGGTGGTTTCGGTTCCCGTATGCGCGTCGGTTTCGCGGTTTTCGTCGTGATCAGACATGGGCCTGGTCCTCGCTGGCGCTTTCGGTAATCGGTTCATCGCTGTCATTGAGCGGCATACGCGCCGCCTCGTCGAAGCGTGTCTGGTTTCGCGGCCACAGGGCATAGGTCAGGGCACCGGTGAAGAGCGCCACGAAGAGCAGCATGCCCCAGGTCTGTGCGAAACTTGCGAGAAGAGAATACATCGTGTGCCCCTATCTCAGATTTTGATCGGCTTCGGCCTCATAGGTGGAGAAATCCACCATGGTGCCGAGCACTTGCAGATAGGCCACCATCGCATCGAGTTCGGTGACCCGATCCGGATTGCCGTCGAAATCGCGCAGCGTCGCCCCCGGATAGCGCGCCAGGAAGCCGTCATAATCCGAGGCGTAGGGATCGAGCTGGGTGGCGATGTCGGCCACGGCCGTCTCGATCATCTCATCGCTATAGGGCACACCGACGGCCCGCAGGGCGCGCAGATGGGCGGCGACATTGTCATATGCCAGCGTCGATTCCGCGAGGAAGGCATAGGCCGGCATGATCGATTCCGGCACCACCGAGCGCGGATCGCGCATATGGTCGCGATGCCATTCGTCGGAATATTTGCCGCCAACACGGGCGAGATCCGGTCCGGTCCGCTTCGAGCCCCACTGGAAGGGGTGATCATACATGCTCTCGGCGGCCAGCGAATAATGGCCATAACGCTCGACCTCATCGCGCAGCGGCCGGATCATCTGCGAGTGGCAATTATAACAGCCCTCGCGGACATAGATGTCGCGTCCCAGCTGCTCCAGCGGCGTGTAGGGCCGCATGCCGTCGACCTCTTCAATCGTCGAGTCGAGATAGAAAAGCGGTGCGATCTCGACAATGCCGCCGATCGAAACAGTGACCAGAATACCGACGGTGAGGATGAGCGAGTTCCGTTCGAACAGCTTCTTGTGGAGCTCGCTCCACAGGCCTTTGCCCTTTGACATAACCGTCTCCCCCTAAGCTGGAATCTGAGCGGGTTGAGGCGATACCGACTCATCCACTTCGGTCACTTCGCTCCGGATGGTGCGATAGACATTGTAAATCATGATCAGTGCACCCGCGAGATAGAGCAGGCCGCCAACCGCGCGGATGATGTAGGAAATGTGCATCGCCTCAACGGTTTCCACGAAGGAATATTCCAGAAAACCGAGCGAATTATAGGCACGCCACATCAGGCCTTGCATGATGCCGGCAACCCACATCGAGGTGATGTAGAGCAGGATGCCAAAGGTTGCGATCCAGAAATGCCAGTCGATCAGCGCCTTGGAATACATGCCCGCCTTCTTCCACAGCCAAGGCACCAGGCAGTAGATCGCCCCGAAGGAGACGAATCCGACCCAGCCGAGTGCACCGGAATGCACATGGCCAACGGTCCAGTCGGTATAGTGAGACAGCGCATTGACCGCCCGGATCGACATCACCGGACCTTCAAAGGTCGACATGCCGTAGAAGGCGACCGAGATCACCAGCATGCGCACGACCGGGTCGGTACGCAGCTTGTCCCAGGCGCCCGACAGCGTCATCAGACCATTGATCATCCCGCCCCAGGACGGCATCCACAGCATGATCGAGAAGGCCATGCCCAGCGTCTGCGCCCATTCCGGCAGCGCCGTATAGTGCAGATGGTGCGGGCCGGCCCAGATGTATATGAAAATCAGCGACCAGAAATGGATGATGGAAAGCCGGTAGGAATAGATCGGCCGGTTCACTCGTTTCGGGATGAAGTAATACATGATCCCGAGGAAGCCGGCGGTCAGGAAGAAGCCGACCGCATTATGGCCATACCACCACTGGGTCAGGGCATCCTGGACGCCGGCGAATAACGAATAGCTGCGCGACCCGAAGAAGCTGACCGGCACGGCCAGATTATTGATGATGTGTAGCATCGCCACGGTGACGATAAAGGCGAGATAGAACCAGTTGGCGACATAGATATGCGGTTCCTTGCGCTTCCACAGTGTGCCGAGGAAGACCAGCAGATAGGCGACCCAGATCAGGGTCAGCCAGATATCCGCATACCATTCCGGCTCGGCATATTCTTTCGACTGGGTAATGCCGACGAGATAGCCGGATGCGGCCATCACGATGAAAAATTGATAACCCCAGAACACAAACCAGGGCCAGATTCCGCCAGCAATACGAGTGCGGCAGGTGCGTTGAACCACGTAGAATGAGGTCGCGATCAAGACATTGCCGCCGAAGGCGAAGATCACTGCCGAGGTGTGCAGCGGCCGCAGGCGGCCAAAACTGGTGAAGCCCCAATCCTCGATATTGAGAATCGGAAAGGCGAGCTGGAACGCAATAATGACCCCGACCAGGAGGCCGGCAGCGGCCCAGAACAGCGAGGCGATCACCCCGGCCTTGATCAAATTCTCGTTATACTCGCGCTCGTCGGTCTCAACCCCGCCGCTCGTCATGCTCCCGACCAACAGGAATATACCGGTGAGGAATCCGCCCAGGATCAACCAGGACTGGCCTTTCATGGCCGCATCCGGCGCAAAGGCCGCCGCGAACAGCGCCCACAGGGCCCCTAGCACAGTGATCAAGAGTACGATGACGGTGCTGAAATCCAGCCCGCTGCGAGTAAGTGTCTGCGGCGATTGCATCAATGCCCCCGATATTATGGCCAGCTCACGGCTTGTTTATCGCGTGATTCCACAAAATCGGTATGGCAATTTGTCGCGTCCGGGTCTGAGTCGTTGAAAACCCGTGGTTTCACAGGCGTCCCAGACGGTCGAGCGAACTCGATAAATCATGCAGGGTCAGGCGATCACCTGCAGCGCCCGTCAATAATCAGCGAACCCCATCTTGCAGTCATGCCGGCGCAGCGCTGCATGAACGCCGCCCATAAGGGTCGCGTCCTGTGTCGCCATCGAGATAGCGATACGGGTCACTCTGGCGGGTAGATCAGGCTGAGCGTCCAGCATCCCGGTCGCGGCTGCCCCCTGCCCGGCCATCAAGATCGCATCGTCAAACGAAAGCAGGAGCACAGCGCCTGCGCGCAAACATCGCGCGTCAACTCTTGCTTACTCGGCCGCCTTGAGCGCAGCGTCCTGCTGCGTGGCATCGCTGAGGCGACCAAAGCTCATCGCCCCGTCCTCAAGCTTGCCGAAGCGGATAGTCAGCATGTCGAGAACATAATTCTGATAGGTGCGCCAGGGTGACTTCACGCCCTGTTCCGGCAATTGCGACATTGCCCGTTGCACATAGCCCGACGAGAAATCGAGCATTGGCACGGTTTCCAGATCGGCCGGCGGTGTCGGCACGCAATAATCATAGCCCTTCGCCGCCATGTGATTGAGCAGGCGGCAAACGCGTTCGCAGGTCAAATCGATCTTCAGCGTCCAGGACGCATTGGTATAGCCAAAGGCGATGGCGAGATTGGGCACGCCGCTGAGCATCATGCCGCGATAGGTCACCGTATCGGCAGCTCGGACCATGGCGCCATCGACACTCAGCGTCATACCGCCGAACAATTGCATTTCCAGCCCGGTCGCCGGGATGATCAGGTCTGCCTCGATTTCATCACCGGATTTCAGCTTGATACCGGTCCGGGTGAAGCATTCGATTTGATCGGTGATGATCGAGGCGGAGCCATCGGCCAGCACATCAAAGAAATCGCCGTCCGGTGCCAGGCAGAAGCGCTGATCCCACGGGTTATAGCTCGGCGAGAAATGTTTTTTGACATCGAATTCGCGACCGAGACGAATGCGGATCGCCTTCAGGACCTCGCGTTTGACCAGGTCGGGATAGGATTGGGAGAATTGATAGAGATAGATATTGAGCAGTATATTCTTCGCCCGCGTCACCGAATAGGCGATTTTCTCGGGCAGGACTTTGCGCATGAAATCGGCGAAACCATCGCGCGAGGGCCGCGCGGCGATATAGGTCGGCGAGCGCTGCAACATGGTCACATGCGCCGCTGTCTGCGCCATGGCCGGCACCAGTGTTACCGCCGTCGCGCCGGAGCCGATGATCACCACTTTCTTGCCGGCATAATCGACATCCTCCGGCCAGAGCTGGGGATGGATGATGGCCCCTGCGAACTCCTCCATGCCGGCGAAATCGGGCAGATAGCCCTGGTCATAGCGATAATAGCCCGAGCACATCATCAGGAAGTTGCAGCTGAAACTCGTGCGCTGGCCATCCGGGCCGCGCTCGGTCCGCACCGTCCAGCGCGCCGTTTCACTGTCCCAATTGGCGTGCGCCACCCGGGTACCGAAGCGGATCTTTTGCTCAATCCCGTTGCGCTGCGCCGTGTCGGAGACATATTCGCGGATCGCCGGACCATCAGCGAACACCTTGCCGTCTGTCCAGGGCCGGAACGCGAAACCGAAAGTGTACATATCGCTGTCGGATCGAATGCCCGGATAGCGGAACAGATCCCAGGTCCCGCCGATCGCATCCCGCGCCTCGAGGATCGCATAGCTGCGGCCCGGCGATTGGGTTTGCAGATGATAGGCCGCGGCAATCCCGGAAATGCCGGCGCCCACAATCAGGACATCAAAGTGTTCGTCGGACATGTATGCGCTCCTGCGGCATTGACGGGCGGGCCGGAGCAAAAGTGAACACTGTTCGCTGAATTGGCGCAAGAGGTGCTTTGTGCTGTCGGCCCGGTCGGCCTAGCTTTGCATCAGCCACCAAGAGAGCCCCCTGCCCATGCCCCTGCAAAACCGTGTCACGCCATTTGGCGAAATCCTCAATCATCCGGCGCGCGGTTCGCTGATGGGCAATCGTGGCTGCCTGCACGATGCCGACCGCCAGCTCGGCCAGAAACGCTGGGCGCATCAGGCCTGGGTCGCCTGCCGCCTCAAATTCAAGCACTGGCATCGCCCGATCATGGTGCCCGGCGTCTGGACCGAACTCTTCTTCACCGACGAGGCCGTCGCTCTCGCCGCCGGACACCGCCCCTGCGGCATGTGCCGCCATGCCGACTATATGGCGTTCCAGCAGGCCTTTGGCCGGGCGCGGCCCGAGCTGGGTGAACGCCCCACGCCCGGCGCGATGAACCGGCTCCTGCATGCTGACCGGGTCAATTCGCGCAGCCGGACCCAGATCAGACATCAGGATGATTTCGAGGCCTTGCCAGACGAGGTCTTCTTCACCCTGCCCGGGCAGGGTGAGGCATTGGTCCGGCGCGGCGGCGAGGTCCTCGCCTGGAGCTTTGACGGTTACAGCCCGTGCGACGTCTCTCCTGCCGGCGAAGTCACGGTGCTGACGCCGCGCGCTACCGTCGATGTGATCAGGGCCGGCTATCGGGTGACCCGTGGATGAAGCACTGCCCGGCCATTGCTGCGCCCCGGTGACGGTGCGATAACAACGCCAGATCCAATCGGAAACAGACCCTATGACAGACGCATCGCTCGCCGCACTCGGCTGGTCAGACCATTTTGCGGCCCAGCTTGAACCGGGCGAGATCGAAGCGACACCGCCGGCGCGTCTGTGCGATGTCCATCGCGACCGGGTGCAGGCGATGACACCCGCCGGCGAGATCTCCCTGACCCTGCCCGGCGATATCCAGGCCGGCGATCTGGCGGTCGGTGACTGGGTGCTGATCGATCCGGTCGAGAACCGTGTCGTGCGGGCGCTCGAGCGCCGCTCGATCCTGCGCCGCCGCGCCGCCGGCACCGTCTTGATGCATCAGCTGATCGCCGCCAATGTCGACACCCTGATGATCGTCACTTCCTGCAATGCCGATTTCAACCCGGCCCGGCTCGAACGCTATCTCACCCTCGCCGCCAGCAGCGATACCAAGCCATTGATCGTGCTGACCAAGGCGGATCTGGTCGGCAATGCCGCCGACTATGTCCGTCAGGCCGAAGCCCTGTCACCGCATGTCACTGCCATCACGCTCGATGCCCGCAATACCGCCGCCCTCGGCCGGCTCCTGCCCTGGCTCCAGCCCGGTGCCACCGCCGCCCTGGTCGGCTCGTCCGGGGTTGGCAAATCGACCATTCTCAACGGGTTGAGCGATGAAAGCAGCGAAACTCAAGGCAATCGCAAGGGCGACAACAAGGGCCGCCACACCACGACGGCCCGCAGCCTGCGACCGACCCATTCCGGCGCCTGGCTGATCGATACGCCGGGCATGCGCTCGCTGGGCATGAGCGATAGTGGCGACGGCATTGACCGGGTCTTCTCCGACCTGACCGAACTGGCCACGACCTGCAAATTCTCCGACTGCGCGCATCAATCCGAACCGGGCTGCGCCATCCAGGCCGGGATCAAGTCGGGCGACATCGATGCCGTCCGCTTCCAGCGCTGGGAGAAACTGCTCGCCGAGGACCGGTTCAATTCGGAAACCCCGTCCGAGGCCCGGGCCCGCAAGCGCGGCTTCACCAAGAAGGTCAAGGCGAGCGTCCAGGGCAAGCGCGGCCGCCAGGGCTGAAAACTTCGCGCATGCCGGCGCCGTTTTTTTGCGCTAGTCTATCGGCCGGGCTTGATTTTCGGGGGACATGTCATGCGCAATATTCTTATCGGTCTGGGACTGATCATCCTGCTCGCTCTGGCGCGCATGGCGATGGTGATCGTGCCGGCCTCGGGCATGATGGCCGATATGACACCGGTCATGCCGGGCCAGTGCGATGCACTGACCATTGCGCCGGGCACGGAAGACGTCACCATTGATCCGGCCTCCGGCCTGGTCTTTGTCTCGACCGATGACCGCCGCACCGGCGAGCGTGGCGGCATTTATGCCTTCGACATCAATCAGCCCGACAGCCTGCGCGAAATATCCGGCAACGCGCCGGTCGATTTTCACCCCCATGGCATCAGCCTGTGGACCGGTGCCGATGGCAGCCAGCGACTATTCGTCATCAATCACCGCGCCGGGCTCGACGGCGAGGAAGGCGGCCATTCGGTCGAGATTTTCGGTGTCGGTGAAGCCGGCTTGCTGAACCATGTCGAGAGCATCAGCCACGACGCCCTGCTCTCGCCCAATGATGTGCTCGCGGTCGGTCCGCGCAGTTTTTACGCCAGTAATGACCGCGCCTATCATAGCGGCATCATGGCCAGTCTCGAGGCCTATTTCGGCCTGCCGCTGGCCAGTATCTCCTATTTCGACGGCACCACAGGCGGCTCCGGCGGCGATATGGTCGCCCACGGCATTGCCTATGCCAATGGCATCAATATCTCCGCCGATGGCTCCGAGCTCTATGTCTCCGAATTGCTGGCCCGCCGGGTGCGCGTCTATGACCGCGATGCGTCGAGCGGCCAGCTGACGGCCAATCGCGCCTTTGCGGTGCCAACCGCGCCGGACAATATCGAGATCGATGAACGCGGCGATTTGTGGATTGGCGGCCATCCGCGCATCTTCGATTTCGTCGCCCATGCCGCCGATGCCAGCGCCAACGCGCCCTCCCACGCCGTGCGGCTCAATCCACAAACCGGCGAAACCGAGACGGCGCTGCTGGTGCTGGATGGCAGCCTCAATGCCTCCAGCGTCGCGGCGATGCGCGATGGCGTGCTGATCGTCGGGGCCGTGTTTGATGACCATGTCCTGGTGTGCCGGGGGGATTGAGGACGCACCAAAATCTCCACGCGGCTTGCCGCTGGAGGTTTGCTGGGCCTCCCCAAGGTGGGAGGTGTGTGGGACACCGGCGAATGCCGGAGTTGAGGTAGATGAGTGGGGTGACATTCGTGACGTCCCACACGTGGAGATTTGGTCGGCTGCCTTGCGGCTTCCGCCTCGAAATGATCAGGGATGCACGGTCGAGCCCTAATGCCGCTCTTCCCCGATCATGGCCTCACCGGAACCAAAGGCTGTCAAACCCTCGTGCGGATGAGCTCCACGCTCCCGATCGCCGCCAGTGACTGAGCTCACGCCTCCCGTGCGACCGGAACGCTGGAAGCATAAGCGCAGGTTGCGGGGGTGGGGATAGACTCCACCATTTTTCGTCATCCCGACGCAAGTCGGGACCTCGATATCGCGGGCTCCGACCTTGTCACGTCGAGGTCCTGACTTGCGTCAGGATGACGTGGGATAATTGTCGGCGGTGGGGGATAAGTTGCGAATCCAAGACCCTCGCGCCCGTAATCCTCACCAGCTCCGACCGCTTCGCGGCCACCTCTTCCATCAAGGAAGAGGAGAGTCTTTGCGCGGACCGGCTGCGATAATCTCCCTCCTCTTCCTTGATGGAAGAGGAGTCGCCGAAGGCGACGGAGCTGGTGACGGCCGCGCGCCGCCCCACGGGCACCGCCTTGAACGCATGGCCCAAATACATACCCAAGGGTCGATTTTTTCGAAAACCACCTTACCTGTGGGTCCAGCTTTCATTTCCAAGGAAATCCGCATGACCTCGACCGACGCCCTGTTCAAGCCGTTCTCGCTTGGCTCACTGCAGCTGCCCAACCGTATCGTGATGGCCCCGATGACCCGCTCCAAAAGCCCGGACGGCATTCCTGGCCAGCCGGTGGTGGATTATTATCGCCGCCGCGCCGAAAACGCGGTTGGCCTGATCATCACCGAGGGCACGACCGTCGATCGACCCGGTGCCAGCTTTGATGCGGCCATACCCAATTTTCACAATCCCGAATCCCTGGCCGGCTGGAAAACCGTCGTCGACGCTGTCCATGCCGCCGGCGGCAAGATCGCGCCGCAGCTCTGGCATGTCGGCCTCGCGCGCAAGCCGGGCACCGGCCCGCATCCCGACGCCAAATCCGACAGTCCATCCGGCATCATGCCGGGTGGCAAGGCAGTCGGCGAGGCGATGAGCGCCGAAGACATTGCCGACACGATTGCCGCCTTCGCCAAGGCAGCCAGGGCGGCGGCCGAGCTCGGCTTTGACGCCATCGAGCTGCATGGCGCCCATGGCTATCTGCTCGATCAATTCTTCTGGGACGGCATGAATCAGCGCGATGACCGCTTTGGTGGCGGCCTCGTCGAGCGCACCACCATCGTTCGCGAAATCGTCAAGGCCGTGCGCGCCGAAATCCCCGCCGATCTGCCGCTCATCCTGCGCTATTCGCAATGGAAACAGCAGGATTACAATGCCCGCCTGGCCGAAACGCCCGACGCCCTCGCCGCCTTCCTCGGCCCGCTCTCGGACGCCGGCGTCGACATCTTCCACGCCTCGACCCGCCGCTTCTGGATCCCGGAATTCGAGGGCTCGGATCTCAACCTGGCCGGCTGGACGCAAAAACTCACCGGCAAGCCGGCCATCACCGTCGGTTCGGTCGGCCTCAACTCCGACTTCATCGGCGCCTTCATGGGTGAAAACTCGCCCGCCTCATCACTGGACGGCTTGCTCGAGCGAATGGAACGCGGCGAATTCGACCTCGTCGCCGTCGGCCGCGCCCTGATATCCGACCCCGAATGGGCCGTGAAGGTCCGCGATGGACGCTTCGATGAGCTGGCGGACTTCAATGCGGAGAAGCTGAAGGAGTTGGTGTGATCTGAGGCCCTGGAAACTGATGCGAGAACGCCCGGCCGGTTGGCCGGGCGTTTTTTGTTTGGGCTGGGGAACGACCTCCACCCAACACTCCACCTCCCCCGGAGGAGCGCAGCGAATTCCGGGGCCTGCCACTCGTTGGTAGCCTGGCTGGATTCTCGTCCGGCAGACCCCGGAACAGGTCCAGGGGGAATGGAGTAGTGGCTTTTGGTGGTCGAGCAGCGGGCCCCGCGGGGCCACACCCCGCCTTGAAAACCATGCCGAGACCCGGCCAGACTGGAATTGACCAGTCAAGGGTCCTGACCGGGAACCGGCGCTTCGCGCCCTTGACTGGTCAATTCCAGTCTGGCGCACTGCTAGGCAAGGATTTCAGGGAGAGATGTGCCGGGCGACGGGCGTCAGGAATGAACGCCTGGCACCAATATATTGGTGGCTCCCCTAGCGATGCTCGCGCGGGATTAGTGCTCCTGCGAATCCTCAGCTACGTCGGCCTCCCTGTCTGGGGAGGCGGCTTGAGCTGAGTGCACCACCGATGCGGGCTCCGCGTGGGACACGCACGCCGACGCCGACGGGTCGCTTTTGATGAGATCGATCCAGCGGGTCGCGAATTGACGATTATCAAGGGGTCTATCGGCGACACCTCGGATAGCCACCTCAACTTCTTGTGTTAGAAATGCACCGCAACCAGCCGAAACATCCTCCCTAGACAGTATTTCAGCGTTTACAGCCTCTCGCAGATCCGACCTCCACCGATCATTCTTCGCCGACCGCAAGCGTTCCTGCAAGGTGGCGAGATTCAAATCCGCGAATGCGGCAACGTCGCGGTACCTATCCCAAATTGTGCGCATCTGCTGGTATGTCGCGGGATCGTTTTCAGGCGAGATTGGTCGAACCAGGTCAGCCAAAGCTGAATCTAACGCTGCCAACTCCTGCAGCGCATCTAACCTGCCGCTTTCATCGCTATCTGCGTCTCCAAAGTACCAGTACAGAAGCAGAATTTCTTCGCTACTGATGGAGGTCACGTCCAAAGCCCGCGCAGCAGCAGGGTAAGATGTGTTACCGCCTAGCATCCTTACCTGCGGGTCGCTGGCAGGGGCGTGTGTTCTTAGCGCCCCAACAAACCGCTCCACCACCCCGCGCACACGAGGGTTACGGTTATCGATCTGAACAAGGTCCTCGCTGTCAGATAGCGCTTCACGCATTATGATGCTTAGACCCAACGGCGAGCACCACTCAACATATTGACGAGCCCAAGAAAATGCTTCGGTGGAGTTTCCAGGTGCCTCAAACGACCCGTTCGCCGCGTAGAACTGCGCCTGTCGAGCGGCGACCGCTTGGTAAACCGCGTCTGGATCGGGTGTCAAAAACACAAGCAGCGCGAGTTCTTGCTGAACGTCCGCCAGAGCCAAATCGGCTGCAGACAGCGCCGCGATGGCCCTTGCTTCAGCGTCATACAGCCCCATCAAAGTCGACAAGGTCCCAAAGGCAATATTTTGGAGATTTCGACTTGAATTCACCGACCGAGTTGCCTCTTCGAGGTTGTTAAAAAACGAAGAACAAAGGTAATCAGTGATTGATTTTTGATTGTTTACATACGTTGACAGGACGGATGTTCGGACCGGGTCATTCGCCAATGTTTCGGCTTCGTCAATAGAACTTGGGAATGTGTAATTTATAATTTCGGCACGCAACTGCGCATTATTGCCCATCATGTGCACGATCGAACAATATTCGGTCAATTCTGTTTCATCTGCCGCCTCGCTTTCATTTGTAGCCGTTAATCCACGACGACTTTCCAATGCAGACCTTGTTTGATTACTACACTGTGCGTAAAGCCAATCATCGGGTGACGCCCCTACACCGGTCCTGCCTTGAAGATGATCCGGCCAATTCGCGCAACTGCTAAGCAACACAGCCCCTGCAATCACTAGCTCTTTCATCGCTCTGCCCTCCCAGCGTACTATTCAAAAAATGCCCCCTATGATTGTTATAGTCAAGAAAAATACAATAAATTGCAACGCTTGTGGCGCACGGACGCGCGCGCCACAAGCGCCTCCAGCTTAGAAAAGGTGCACACGCAATTTCCCACCCAGGTGGTGAGGCACACCAAATTCCCCGTGCGCGTGGCGCAAGAAGCTGCCAGCCTTCGCGGCGGTGCCTAGGGAAGATGGTGGCCGTTCCGAAATCGGAACGGAATCCAGCGCCTGTCCCGAACCCAAAAAGGTCGCCCGTTCGGACACGCATTCGAAGCAAATTGCCGAAAGAGAAATAAATGGTGCCCGGGGGCGGATTCGAACCACCGACACGCGGATTTTCAATCCGCTGCTCTACCAACTGAGCTACCCGGGCACCGGGTCCGCCGGGCGGCTTTGGGCCGCTGGCGAGAGCGCGGTTTATAAGGTGCGCGCCGGGGTCTGTCCACGATGCAGCGCGCTCGATCGCAGATTATTGCAGTGCGCCCTGTCTGTGCCCGGCTCAGCCGTTATCGGGCTCGGCGGGTGGCGTGTCCTCGGCCTGGTCGACGGGCTCGCCGGGAATGGCGTAGGCACCGGTGAACCATTTGCCCAGATCCAGATCAGCACAGCGTTTTGAGCAAAAGGGTTTGAAGGCCTCGACGGGCGGGTTCTTGCACATCGGGCAGGTGACGGGTTTGGGCATCAGGACTTAACTCCGCATTCCTCGCGGCCGAACTCGTCCTTCAGCGCGATGGTGAAACGCGCACCGATCCGTTCGGCCAGGGCGGCATTCCAGCCAATTGTATCGGCCTCCAGCCAGGCATGCACTTCGGCCGGCACTTGCAGCACCAGCTTGCGCGAGCGCTGAGCCCGCGCCTCGCCTTCCAGCCGCCGGATGGCGGCCAGGGCGCAGGTTTCAACGCTCGGAGCGCCGGTGTCATCGAGCTGGATTTCCGACAGGGTGCGGCCGCGGCGCTGGCGCGCCAGCTCGCCGACGCAAAATTGCGACAAGGGCGCGACATCGACCTTGGCGCGGTCATTGCGGAAGGCCTGGCGCAGGGCCTGCTCGACCGCCTTGCGCTCGGGCTGGCCACGCATATGGACGAAATCGATGGCAGCAATGCCGCCCAGGCCGCGCAGGCGGATCTGGCGTGCCGATTCCTTGGCCGCCGAGAGGTTGAGGGCCTGGGCCAGCTGCAAAGGCGAGCCGGTGCCCTTGCGGCCTTCGGCATCGACATCAATCGTGACCATGGCGCGGGTCTGCTCGATGCTGAGCGAGCCGCCGCCGGGGATGGGGGCGACTGTATCCATCGCCAGCTCAAACGCTTCGGCGAGATCGAAATCGGTTTCGTCAGCCCAGACGACATCGGCACCGGAGAAGACCTGCGCCAGGCGCTGGGCCAGGATGGGCGCCGGTTCGAGGCATTCCGGCGCGTCCCCGGCCGGGACCTCAACCAGGTTGAGGGTCGGGCCCTTGTCGGCGAAAGCTTCGCGCGAGACGCGCACGCCAATCGCGGCGCCCTCATGCAAGCCCTTGGGTCGACCGGCTTTTCCAAACGGCATGAAGCCCTCTTCGCCGAGGCCGAGATCGACGAAGGCGGCATTGAGAGCCGGTTCGACGCGGCGGACGCGGCCGCGATAGAGCTCGCCCTCGACGGCGCGCTGGCGCAGCTCCGACCAGCGATCGAGATGCAATTCCACAAGGCGGCCATTTTCGGCGATTGCGGCGCGGGTTTCGCCGATATTTTCTTCAATAAGGATCTGGCGGATCATGGGTTTTTCGCCTCGCTTCGGGCCTCGAATACTGGATAGCCACGCCCGGCCAACAGATTGACGGTCTCATACATCGGCAAGCCGACAACGCCGGTATAGGAGCCGATCAGCGAGATGACAAAGGCACCGGCCGCGCCCTGAATGCCGTAACCGCCCGCTTTTCCGCGCCATTCACCGCTGGCGATATAGTGTTCCAGCTCGCTCGCGCTCAATCGCTTGAACTTGACGCGGGTCTCGACCAGTTTTGCCGTCAGCTCACCATCGGGTGTGCGCAGGGCAATGCCGGTATAGACCTTGTGATTGCGCCCCGACAGCAGAGCGAGACAGGCGCGCGCCTGGGCCTCGGTCTCGGCCTTCGGCAAGACACGGCGGCCAACCCCGACGACGGTGTCGGCGGCGAGCACGAATGCTTCGCCATCGGCGTGGGCCGAGGCCTTCTCGAGCGCAAGACGGCGCGCCAGAGGGCCAGGCAGCTCTCCGGGGATCTCACTCTCATCGATATCGGTGGGCTCGACGGCGTCCGGGATAATGCCGACGCTGGCAAGCAGGTCCAGGCGGCGCGGTGAGGCGCTGGCCAGGATCAGGCGTGGGCGGGGCTCAGCCATGCGGGCATCCGTTTCGCGCATCCACGCCGCTTGCGATCTTATTTGAAGCGATAGGTGATCCGGCCCTTGGTCAGGTCATAGGGCGTCATCTCGACCAGCACCTTGTCGCCGGCCAAAACGCGGATACGGTTCTTTCGCATCTTGCCCGCAGTGTGGGCAATGATTTCATGGTCGTTTTCGAGCTTCACCCGGAAGGTCGCGTTCGGGAGCAATTCCGTCACTTCGCCGGGAAACTCCAATAATTCTTCTTTAGCCATGCGGCTCCTCATACTCGTCAATGCGGGACAAAAATTGAACAGATCAGCCCGACTCTCGGGCCGATAGCGCCCCGGCGCGCGTTATAGTCCTGCCTGCCCTATAAAGTCGAGGCTTCAGGCGCTTTTTGGCGGCAAGTCCCACTCGACGATGCGGGCCTTGATGGCATCACGCGTTTGCCGGTAGGCCAAAAGGCGCTGCTCACGATTGCCGCCGCTCTCGCTGGGATCGGGAATCGGCCAGGCCTGGAACTCGGCCGACTTGTCGGCGGCATATTGCCGGGCCAGCCGGTCAGCGGCGCTCGAGAGCGACACGACCAGCGCCGCCGGCGGGTCGATGACGCCGCTCAGCGCCATCGGCGAGATGTCTTCCAGGTCGCAGCCGAGCTCGGCCATCACCGCGACCATGAAGCCATCGGCAAAGGCGGCCGGTATGACGCCGCAGGAGCGCGCCTGCGCCTGGTCGCCGAATTGCCGCCGCCACAGCGCTGCCGCCATCGGCGAACGGATCGCATTGCGACCGCACACGAACAGGACTGAGGGCACGCTCATGAGGCGGCCCGCCGGTGCAGGGCACAGATCAGGGTGAAGAGGCGGCGCGAGGTGTCGAAATCGACCTCGATCTTGCCCGTCAGGCGTTCGCGCAACAGGGTCGAGCCCTCATTATGGACGCCGCGGCGTCCCATATCGATCGCCTCGATTTGAGCCAGCGGCGCATCGCGCACGGCCTCATAATAGCTCTCGCAAATCAGGAAATAGTCTTTGACGATGCGACGTAGCGGCCCCAGCGCAAATACGAAGGCGCGTACCGGCGTGTCATCATCAAGCCGGACATCGAACAAGAGCCGGTCATGCTCGATCGCCAGGCGCAGCGCGTAGGGCCCACTGGTATCGCCGACCGAATCGCTGACCGGACGGAAGCTGTTGCCCTCGAGCAGATCGGCAATCGCGACCCGGCGTTCATGATCGGCGTTAACGTCGGTCGGCCCGATACTGGCCAGGTCGAGATCAATGCGGACAATCCGGTCAGGCAGGATGGCGTCGCCGGTCATGACGGGTCCAATTCATGTTCGGGCCGCCGCGTCGCCGGCCAGGGCGCACTGATATCCACCATCGCCGCGTCGAGGCATTCGACATCGAGGCGCATTTCGCCGCCGCCGGAAAACACCAGCACGACCTCGCCCGATGGCGCCTGCGTCGGGGCAAAACTGATCGAGAGCAGATTGACCACCGCCTCCTCGGCCCCCTGGCGCAGATTGTGCGAGCGCGCGGCCCGGACATGACCAAATTGCAGCCCGCAGCGAACGCGTTGCTTGCGCCCCCCCGCCTCCCAGCGAAACCGGTTGAATGCGATGGTAAAACTGCGCTGACGGCTGGAGAAGTCGAAATCGCCCAACTGGGCAACAGCATCCTGCAAGGCGGCCGAAATCGCCTCCAGGTCGGTCACATCCAGCGCCGTCAGGCGAAGCGGGGCTACAGCGCGATTCACGTCAATTCTCCGTCAGTCAGACCGGCGTTCAATGCGGGCACCGCAGCCGGACAATTTCGCTTCCAGTTTCTCGAAGCCACGATCGAGATGGTAGACCCGGTTGACCACGGTTTCCCCCTCGGCGGCAAGCCCGGCAATGACCAGCGAGACCGAGGCGCGCAAATCCGTCGCCATCACCTGGGCGCCGCGCAGGCGCGGTACGCCGCGCACGACGGCCTCGCTGCCATGGACGCTGATATCGGCGCCGAGCCGGGTCAGTTCCGGCGCATGCATGAAACGGTTCTCGAAAATGGTCTCGCGGATCACCGATGTGCCTTCGGCCAGTGTCATCAGCGCCATGAATTGCGCCTGGGCATCGGTGGGAAAGCCCGGATAGGGCTGGGTCTCGATATCGACGGCCTGCAATCGTTCGCCATTGCGGCTCACACGCACACCGCCATCGACGGCCGCAACCGTGACCCCGGCATCAATCATTGCGCGCCAGAGCGACTTGTTATGGGCCCATTGCGCGCCCTCAAGAATACAATCACCGCCCGTCGCTGCGACTGCGAGCGCATAGGTCGCCGTTTCGATACGGTCGCCGACGACATGATGGCGCACGCCGGTCAGCCGGTCCTGCCCCTGGATCCGGATCGTGCTGCTGCCAGCGCCTTCCACCGGTGCGCCCATCGCCGTCAGCATGGCGGCAAGGTCGGCGATTTCCGGTTCGCAGGCTGCGTTTTCAATTACGGTTTCGCCGCGCGCCAGGGCGGCGGCGAGCATGGCGTGTTCGGTGGCGCCAACCGAGGCGAAGGGCAGGTCAATCTCGCCGCCAATCAGGCCGCCCGCGGGTGCCTTGGCATCGACATAGCCTTCAGAGACTTCAATCTGTGCCCCCAGCGCCTCAAGCGCCTTGAGATGCAGATCAACCGGGCGGGCACCGATCGCACAGCCGCCGGGCAGGGAGACGCGGGCGCGGCCCTCGCGGGCCAGCAGCGGGCCGAGCACATTGAAGGTCGCGCGCATTTTGCGCACCAGATCATAGGGCGCATAGGTCTCGGTGATCCTGGCGGCGTGCAGGCGTAGTTCGGCACCCTCGCCTTCCTCGACCGAGACACCCAGCTCGGTCAGCAAATGTCCCATGAACCGCGAATCGGCCAAGCGCGGCATATTGGTCAGCGTCACCGGCTCATCGGTCAGCAGCGCTGCTGCCATCAGTTTGAGCGCCGAATTCTTGGCGCCGCTGATAGGAATACGGCCTTCAAGCCGCGCGCCGCCCTGGATGATGATCCGGTCCATACTCACTCCTCAATCCATTGAACCTGCATGCAGCAGTTCGAACCCGGCGGGATTATGACCCATCCCGTGGAGTTTTCGTGGCAGGGATTGCAGAAGCTTGTGCAGTCAGCCCCTCACCGGCCTCACCCTCCGTCTGATCGGGAGTCGCATCCACCTCGGCCGCCGGGGCAGCGCGGTCGGCCTTGCGCCGGCGCAGATTGGTGCGCAGGGCCGCAGCCAGCCTTGCCTCACGCGTGTCGGGATTGCCGGTGGTCGGCGGCTTGCGCGGCGGGGTCGGGGTTTCGCTCATGTCATTGGTCATGTCGAACGCAGCTCGTCACGTCAAGACGCACTTGGCGGGAGGCCGACCATGTATTATACGCCCGGCTTCGCGTCGCGACTAAAGCGACCCGGCGCCGCCATAGCTCAGGGGTAGAGCGCGTCATTGGTAATGACGAGGTCCACAGTTCAAATCTGTGTGGCGGCACCATTTTTCTCCGAACCCGATTTTTCAGACGCTCCGCTGCCGAGCGGCGGCCATGCTGTGCCAGCTCACCGGAATCCCCAGCTGCGGAGTCGACCAATCCGATATCTGTCACTAGATTGCGGGCAGCATTTCGAGCAGGGGTGGGGAGATGATAACTGATCGCTTGCGGGCCCTGGGCGCCCTTGTGTGCGCTGCCGCTCTCGGCACCGGCCTGGCCGCGTTTGCGCCTGAACAGCGCGACGCCGCGCGCGTACCTGCGCCGCAAGCCGCGCCTGAGACCGAGCTGCTCTATTCCATCGTCAATCTGACGGAAGATATCAGCGCCCGCTCGGCCTGCCCGCTCGATCTGGCCGCGGCGCGTGCGCGCGTCGAGGCCGGGCTGCGCGCGCATGCGCTCAAGCCGGTCTTCAGCCCGATTGCCGAAGGTCCCGGCGTCCTGACGCAAGAGATCGCGGCGCAGCGCATCGCCGCCGCCAGCGGCACAGTGTGCGACTGGAGTGCCAACGCCTATTTCAATGGCCGCCGCGGACCGCTGCGGCGCGACCAGGCCGGACATTCCTATTCCAGCCTCGAAGCCGCCAGCCGCGATGTGGCGCCGCTTCTGTCGACGCAGGTGCGTTGAGACCGATCCGCCGACCGCTGATTATCGGCGCCAGCTTTTCGCGCGCCTCCTGTTCCGAAGGTTTCCGATGAGCCCGCAATTCCCTCCGCTCTCACCCTATCGCAGCGGACAACTCCCCGTCTCTGCCGGGCATTCGCTGTATTGGGAGCAATGCGGCCAGGCGAGCGGCATCCCCCTGCTGGTGCTGCATGGTGGCCCCGGCTCGGGCTGTTCGGAGCGTTTCCAGCGCATGTTTGATCCGGCCCGTTTCGCGATAACACTAATGGATCAGCGCGGCTGCGGCCGCTCGACGCCGCATCTCTCGCTCGACGCCAATACCACCGCTGATCTGATCGGCGATATCGAGGCGCTGCGGACCCATTTGGGGATTGAACGCTGGATCGTGTTCGGCCCCTCCTGGGGTTCGACCCTGGCGCTGGCCTATGCGCAGGCTTTCCCCGAGCGGGTCAGCACGCTGGTGGTCGGGGCGATTTTCCTCAGCACACGCGGGGAGCTCGACTGGTGGCATGGCGAGGCCGGTGCGCCGCGTTTCTTCCCGGAAGCCTTCGCCGATTTCATCGCGCCGGTGCCCGAGCCATACCGCGTTACGCCGCGCGCGATCATGGATTGGTGTTTCGAAGACATGCAGCGCGAGCAGGCGGATGGCTTTGCAGCGCTGAACCGTCTGAACGATCCGGCGGCGAGCCTCGCCGAGCTGCGGCAATCAACGCTGTATCGCTGGACCGAATATGAGGACCGCCTGTCCTGGCTCGATCAATCGGCGCAGGCGACGCGCGACGGCCTGGCCGAGCGCGGCCCCGATTTCGTGGCGGCACACTCGCTGATCGAGGCACATTATTTCCGCAATGGCTGTTTTCTTGAGCCGGATCAACTGATCACCGATGCGGCAAAGCTGGCGAATACACCGATGCATATCCTGCACAGCCGCTATGACATGGTCTGCCCGCCGCGCGGTGCCCTGCGCCTGGCGGCGGCCTGTCCACATGCCCAATTGCACATGGTGGCAGTGAATGGGCATGCGATGACGGATGCGGTGCAGGAAGTTTTGAATGGGGTGATGGCCGGAGTCCTACAACCACTACTACCACGGCGCTAGTCCGGAGCTTCCGGCATCCAGGCGTGGATGGCGAGGCTGACAGCACCGCCGGTGAAGCTGCCACCATTGGCAGTGAGCACGATGTCGGTATCGCTATAGAAGGCCGTCGGGCCGATCACACCGAGATTGCTCGCCCCTACCGACACCCCCAGCGAACCACCGAATTTGGACGTCTCGCCGGCGACGCCGCAATCGAAACTGGTTGCGCCGGTGATCACCTCAGTGGTGCGAAGTGAGACGCAGAAGACGATTGAACGTGCCGGGATGGTGATCACGGTGACAATACTGGCGCCGGTCAGGCCAGTGACGCTGCCGGCGACCAGAATGGCGCGGGTTTTCGCGCCGCCGGGCGATTGGGCGAGAACGGTGTCGGCACCAGCCAGCCCCCAGAGCGCCCCGTCAAACACGACATCACGCGCCTCATCGAGCACATGCACGCGCCAGCCGGCTTTGGCCGGTAATTCGCTCCAGAAGCCATCGCGATAGATGGCAAGGCTCCCGGCCGTCATCGCGGCCCAGTCGGCACCGCTGGCGCTATCGGGGATCAGCCAGCACTGGCCATCCTGCGGATCGCCGGGTTGGGCGGCCAGCGAGCGGCTTTGCGCCTGCGCCTGGACCAGCGCATCCAGGCGCAGCAGGGCTTCATTCACGGTGACATGTTTTTGCGCCTGGGCCGGCATGACCAGCGGCAGGGCGAGATTGGGGGTGGTCTCGGACATGGACATCTCCATCGCAGCGGGATTTCATTTTGCGGCCCGCACCGGCGCCGTGGGACAGGCAATTTCGCTGTCCATGCGCACGCTCCGGACTTGACGTCGCGCGCGTGCGCGCCTTTTCTCCGCCCCGACAGACAGATTGCTTGGCCTTGCCTCACCGCGACAGGATTTCCATGACCGACACTATCCGCGATTTCGCCGGGGATTTCCCCGCCCAGAGCGCCGCCAGCTGGCGCGTGCTGGCTGAAAAAGCCCTGCGCGGTGCCGATTTCGAAACCGCGGTCGACCGCCACACGATTGACGGGTTCAAACGCGGCCCGGTCTTCTTCGATCGTCCCGAAGGCACGGGCGCCGTCGACACAAGCCCGCGCGACGCACACCTGCCCTGGGGCATGCGCCAATCCATCGTCGAGACGAGCCCGGACGACGCCAATGCCGCCGCGCTCGATGATTTGCTGGGCGGCGTGTCGGAGCTGGATTTGCGGCTCGATAGCAGCGGTCGTTTCGGCCTCAAGGCCAATGAACTCGATTTGCTGGACGCTGCGCTGAAGGGTATCGACCTCACCCTCGCGCCGGTCCATCTCGACAGTCTCGACGGCCAGGGGCATCACGCCCATCTCCTGCTGACCCTGTTCGCGCGTCGCCGTATTGATGGCGAGCATTTGCAGGGCGGGCTCGGCCTGTCGCCCATCGAGCGCGCGGCGCGCCAGGGCATCGCGCTGGACGCGCAATGCTTTCCCAAGGCCCGCGGCATTGCGGAGCTGGCCCAGGCCGCCTTCCCGCAGATCAAGATCTTCCGCGCCGACGCGGCGCTGGCCTTCGAGGCCGGCGGTAGCGAGGTGCAGGAATTGGCCATGCTGGCCGCCTCATGCGCCAGCTATATGCGGGTGATGCTGGAAGCGGGCCTGTCGGTCGACGAGGCGGCGCAGGCGATCGAGGCGCGGCTTGCCGCCGATACTGATATCCATCTCACCATCGCCAAACTGCGCGCCGCACGGCGCATTTTCGCCCGCATTGCGCAGAGTTTCGGCGCCAGTGCACCGGCACAGCGGCTGGCATTGCAGGTCACCACGTCGGGCCGGATGATGAGCGCGCTCGATCCCTGGACGAATATGATCCGCACCGCCTGTGCCGGCTTTGCAGCAGCGGCTGGCGGTGCTGATGCGATCACCATCCGCCCCTTCACCGATGCGATTGGCCGTCCGACCGGGCTGGGACGCCGCGTGGCGCGCAATCTCCATATATTGCTCGGCGAAGAAAGCCATATCGGCAAGGTTACCGATCCGGCGGCCGGCAGCTATCTGCACGAAAGCCTTGGCGACGAGTTGGCGCAATCGGCCTGGGTCTTGTTCCAGGAGATCGAACGGCGCGGCGGGCTGGTCGAGGCTTTCGCCAATGGCTGGCTGCAAGGCGAAATCGCTGCCGTGCGCGAAAAACGCCTGCAACAGATCGCCAGCGGCGAGGATGTCATCCTGGGCGTCACCCAGCATCCCGACCCGCATCCCAAACCGGTCGAAACCAATGGTAAATGGCCCGCGCTGGACGTGCCCGCGAGTGCCCTGTCGCCCATCCGCCTGGCCGCCCGCTTCGAGGGAGCGACATCATGAGCCTGAACCCGGATTTCACCAGCCTCGAACTCGGCCCCGCCCGGCCCGCTGCTACTGCCGCAAAAGGCGAGAGCTGGACGCCCGCTGAAGGCATTGCGATCCAGACCGCCTATGGTCCGGCCGATAGCGACAGCATCGACTTCATCCACACAGTCCCCGGCGCTGCGCCTTTCGTGCGCGGTCCCTATCCGACCATGTTCCTGCAACGCCCCTGGACGATCCGCCAATATGCCGGTTTCTCGACGGCGGAGGATTCCAACGCGTTTTATCGCCGCAATCTCGCTGCCGGCCAGAAAGGCCTCTCGGTCGCCTTCGATCTGGCGACCCATCGCGGTTATGATTCAGACCATCCACGCGTCGCCGGCGATGTCGGCATGGCGGGCGTGGCGATTGATTCCATCTATGACATGCGCACCCTGTTCGACGGTATTCCGCTCGACCAGATGAGCGTCTCGATGACAATGAATGGCGCCGTCCTGCCGATCCTGGCGCTTTATATTGTCGCCGCCGAGGAACAGGGCGTGAAGCCGCAGCAGCTCTCCGGCACGATCCAGAACGACATCCTCAAGGAGTTCATGGTCCGCAATACCTATATCTATCCACCGACGCCCTCGATGCGGATCATCTCGGATATTTTCGACTACACCTCGAAACACATGCCGAAATACAATTCGATCTCGATCTCCGGCTATCACATGCAGGAGGCCGGTGCCCCGGCCGATCTCGAGCTCGCCTACACCATTGCCGACGGGCTGGAATACATCGCCACCGGCATTGAGGCCGGCATGGATGTCGACGTGTTTGCACCGCGCCTCTCCTTCTTTTTCGGAATCGGCATGAATGTCTTCATGGAGATCGCCAAGCTGCGCGCCGCGCGCCTTCTGTGGGCCAAGCTGGTGAAAGAACGCTTCAATCCCAAAAGCGAGAAATCCATCTGCCTGCGCACCCATTGCCAGACATCGGGCTGGTCGCTGACGGCGCAGGATGTATTCAACAATGTCGGCCGCACCGCGCTGGAAGCGATTGCCGCCGTCGACGGTCATACCCAGTCGCTGCACACAAATTCGCTTGATGAGGCGCTCGCCCTGCCAACGGATTTCTCCGCCCGCATCGCGCGCAATACCCAGATACTGCTCGCCAGCGAGGCGCATGCCTGCGACGCGATCGACCCCTGGGGCGGCAGCCATTATGTCGAATGCCTGACCCATGATCTCGCCGCGCGCGCGATGGACCATATCGCCGAAATCGACGCATTGGGTGGCATGGCCAAGGCGATCGAGGCCGGCGTGCCCAAGCTGCGCATTGAAGAGGCTGCCGCGCGCACCCAGGCACTGATCGATAGCGGTCAGCAGACCATTACCGGCATCAATAAATTCCTGCTCGATGAGGACGAGGATGTGCCGGTCCTCAAGGTCGACAATTATCTGGTGCGCAAGCAGCAGATCGAGAAGCTCGAACGCCTGCGCGCCGAGCGCGATCCGGCCAGGGTCGAAGCGGCGCTCGAGGCGCTCGCAGCCTCGGCGGCCTCGGGCTCGGGCAATCTGCTCGAACTGGCTGTTGATGCCGGCCGCGCCATGGCGACGGTTGGCGAAATTTCCGCCGCCATGGAGCGCAGCTTCAAGCGCCATGTCGCCAAGATCAAGGCCGTGACCGGGATTTACGGACCCGCGGCCGGCAATGATGACAAGGTGCGCCGGGCGCGCGACACCGCCGCGCGCTTCCTCGACCTCAATGGCCGCAAGCCAAAAATCCTGATCGCCAAACTCGGCCAGGACGGCCATGACCGCGGCCAGAAAGTCGTCGCCTCGGCCTATGCCGATCTCGGCTGGGATGTGGTGATCGGGCCGCTTTTCCAGACCCCGGACGAGGCCGCCACCCTGGCCATCGCCGAAGACGTCCACGCCGCAGCCGCCTCATCGCTCGCCGCCGGCCACCTCACCCTGGTGCCGCAATTGCGCAATGCGCTCTCCGAGCAGGGCCGTGACGATATCCTGGTCGTGGTCGGCGGCGTCATACCACCCGATGACGAGCCAGTGCTGCGCCAGATGGGCGCTGCGGCGGTGTTTCCGCCCGGAACGGTGATCGCAGACAGTGCGCTGGTGATGCTCGCCCGGATGGGCGTCGAAGAGGTGGTGGCTCAGGGCGGCGAATGATCCTATCCTGATGCGGCAACACATCCGGAGCTGCCGCCATGAGACGCTTTCTTCCTCTGCTCGCCTTGCTTCCCGCATTGACACTCGCCGCCTGCGCGACCTCCGGGCCGACGCTTTATGCTCCGGCACAGGACGGTCGCCATGGCTATTCCGAGCGGCGGATAGAGGCCGACCGCTTCATGGTCCGCTTCGATGCCGGCCCGGACGCCAGTATTCAGGAGACGGAAGATCTGGCCTTGCGCCGGGCGGCGGAATTCACGCTGGAACAGGGCGGCGACTGGTTTGTCGTCGTTCGCCGTGATCGCGACGGCAATGACCGCAATCCGGTCCGGGTCGGAACATCGGCGAGCTATTCCACCGGTTCACGCGGCTATTCAGCCCGCGGCGTTGGCCTGGGCATACGCTTTGACGGCTCGGCCGGACAGAAATCCGTCACGCTTGAGATTTTGATCCGCACCGGCACGGTGTCCGATGATGCCAATGCCTATGATGCCCGCAGCGTATTGGCGCACATGCCCTGACAGCAAGGCGCGTCAGGCTGAGAGCTTCTTGGCCTGACCGACCCAGTCATCGCGCGCAATGCGTCCGCGGCCATTGATGCGCTCATCCCAGCTGGCGATATCGGCCTCACTCCAGGCGGCGATTTGCGCCAGGCTGACGACGCCGGCGGCCTTGAGGCTCGCGGCAGCTTTCGGCCCCAATCCCTTGATGATGGAGAGATCGTCTTGCTGCACCGCATCGATCGGCGCCGCCTTGGCCGCTGCGGCAGCGGGTTTCGATGCGGTTGATTTCGCAGCCACAGGTTTCGGTGCGGCGGATTTCATTGCTGCGGGCTTGGGCTTTGCCGGTGTGACAGGCTTGGCCGCGACAGGCTGAACCTTGTCCTCGGGGATGTCGGCATGGCCGGTCTTGACCGCGCCAGCGGGCTGCTGCCGGGCGGCAACCGCGCGTGATTCCGCTTCGCCCAGCCGGCGGGCGAGATTCTCGTTTTCCCGGCGCAGAGCGACGACATCGGCGAGCGCCTTGTCGGCCTCGGCGCTACGCGCCTCACCGCTCCAGACTTTCCATCCGGTCAGCACCCCGAACCCGAACGCCGCCAAAATCAGGAATCCAATCTGCCAGACCAGCCAGAACATGCCTCAACCCTCAATCGATGAAATGGAAAATGTAAGCGCCTGCAATTGGTCATCGGCCAGCGCGACGATAATTCTCGGTTCGCCAGGCGCACCGCCGGCGAGCAAGGAGCGCACCTGCGCCGCGCGCTGCCTGGCCAGAACTTCGCCGCCATCGGCAATCCGGATCCGGGCCGAGAGCCGGGCGTCGGCCGGGCAGGTCGCAAATGTGCGTCCCAACCGGCGCAGGGCAATCTCCGTCAACGGGCTGGCACCGGCACCGCCGGGCTCGAAGCGCAGCTCATCCGTGCCCTGGGCGGCGCGGATAATGGCGGCGCAGGCATCAATATCGGGCACGTTGACGATCGGCGGCGCACCGGCCGGGATGACGATTGAGGCCGCCCGGAAGGGCGCCGGCATGGTCTGCAGCATGTTGGAAACGGAACGGGCGATTTGTGGATTTTCGGCCTCTCCATAGAGACCGCCCTGCTGGCCACTCAGCACGATCGCGCCGCGCTCGAGGCGCGCCAGTTGACCGAGAAGCCGCTTGGCCGCCTCTTCCCATTCAGCCGCCGGAGCACCGCCGGGGATCAGGGTCAGATCGGAATCAGCTCCGTTCGGGAAATTCGCGGTCGCGAAACGGGCAATCGCATCGCGCGCGGCCGCATCACTGGCATCGCCGCGGATCAGAACCCGGCCAGCGAACGCCACGTCGGCACGGAAGGCAAAGCCCCGATCGATACGGGCATCGGTTGTTTCATCGATGACGCGGGAAACGCCGCCGGCGATGGCTCCGCCCGACCAGGTCGATCCCGCCACGACTTCAAGCGCGATTTCCCGCGCCGTGTCATTCGGCGCAGCACCGCTGAGGATGGCTTCCTGGCCCCGCATGCGCACATGGGCCCAATCCATTTCACGCCGCTCCAGCGCCTCACGGGCATTGGTCTCAAGGCGCGACTGCAGACTGGCAACGGAAAACGGACCAACCGCCATCGACAGGCCGGCCACGACCAGCAGGCCAGCCACGACCAGCAGGCCAGCCAGGGCAATCAACAATATATTTCGGGCACGCAGCGTCATGGCAAAAATCATCAATGTCTTGCTCGGCGGAACGCCGAATCATATGGGCTTCTTGGACCATGATATCGCGGCCAATTCAGGGCAGGCACCCCAAAGCGGGCCGGACGGTGAATATTGTGCAGTCGGCAACTTATACGACACCTGTAATTGAATGCGATGCCCCGCCCTCACAGGCAAACTGCTCAGACCAGCCGGTCAGCCAAAAAGGAAGGGCCGGTGCGTTGCCGCCCGGCCCTCCCCTTTCAGTTATGCCTCAAGTCTACCGGCGAGCGCGGAGCGTCAGGCCCCAGGCGCGCGGTGTACCAAGGAAGGCATTGAACGAACCAGGCTGGAACGGTCCGTCAAAGCCGACCTGGATGTATTCCTCGTCCGTCAGGTTGCGACCCCACAATTCAAGCGACCAGGACTCATCGGCAGAACCGATGCCGACGCGACCGTTGAACAGGGTGTAAGCTTCCTGCACTTTTTCAGGGTCGAGATCGGAACCGGTGTTCTGCTCCGACAGATAGCGTCCATCAAGGTGAGCAAGCCAGGTCATGTTTTCGCCGAAGGTGCCGTTATAGGTCACGGAACCCGAAGCATACCATTCCGGAGCCAGCGAGAAATTCTGACCCGACAAGCGGTCAACATCCGGCGTACCGGTCGGCGCGAACTCATTATAGGTCGCGTCGGCATAGGTCGCGCCGCCCTGCACGGTCAGGCCCGGCATGGAATCCGGCAACCACAGCAGTTCCAGCTCGGCGCCCTGGGTCGATGCACCATCGATCGACGTCACAAAGAAGGCGATACCGTTGAATGTATTGAGCTGGTAGGTGTCGAACTCCGACTGGAACAGGTAGAAGTTGGCCAACAGCGTGTCATTGAACCATTCGGTCTTGATGCCGATTTCGAAGCTGTCGACGGTCTCCGGATCGAACCGCGCCGGGTAGGATGACGGATCGGCGAGAACGGAGGTGAAATTCACCGCGCTTGAACCCGCCTGGGTAAAGCGATCGAGGTTGAAACCGCCCGCCTTGTAGCCATGCGAGTAGGTGCCGTACATCAGCAGGTCGTCATTGAAGCGATGCGACAGTGACAACAGGCCAGAGAACTCGTTTTCCTCAAGCGACTGCGTGTTGTCGATGCTGGAGAAGACATCGCGGGAGAAGGGCAGGCAGGTGAATGTGCCGAACTGCACCAGGCTGGCCACAGGAACGCCCGACCCGAGCGAGAACCCGCCCAGAATGGCCTGGCTCAGTGGAGTCGAGAAGTCCAGGGCTTCGCCGAACACGGCTTCCCAGACATCACACGCCGGCACATTGCTGTTGCCGAAGTCAAAATTGGCCGTCTTCTCGGTCGTCGTGTGACGCAGGCCGAAAGTCAGATCCGTGGAATCGGTCAGATGCCAGGTATTGTGAGTGAAAAGGCTGAAGCTCTCACCGTCCTGGGTGAATGTATCGCCGAGTGGATTGCCACCCCCCAGAGGGGCGCCGGCACCGGGTGCGAGCGGTACATAACCGGGGATGAAGGCACCGCCGAGACCGTTGGCCAGATCATTCACCAAGCTCGGGCTTCCGCCAAGCCAGCCGAGATAGGCCGAGAAATCGGAGCCCATCTGGATGGCATCCTGGCGAACCAGATCCTCGCTCGAATAATAGGAACCGACCATCCAATCGAAGCGCTCGGTGGAGCCGGAGAAGCGCAATTCGAAGGTCGTATTGCTGAAATCAAACGAGTTATTGCCCACGTCGCGGAAGACGATATCGGCCCCGGTGAAATCGGTGTCCTGGCCAGAGTCCAGATTATACGTCCGGTCGGACAGGATCGCGACCATGTCGAAATTGTCGAACTGCCAGTTCAACTCACCGCTATAACCATGGTCGATAATGTTTTGCTCGGTACCGCGATTGGCCTGGATAACGCGGCTGAACGGGTCTTCATTGCCCGCAGTTGGACGGCCACCGGGAACGAGGAGGCCACTGATAATCCCCGCCGTCGGGCCGGAGACAAGGCTTGGCGCACCACAGCAATTCTCTTCGCGCTTGGTCAGGTCGCCGCTGAGCAGCAGATTCACATCATCGCTGAAATCAATCAGCAGCTGGCCACGGAATGTGTAGAAATCCTGATCGCCATCCTCGGTTTCGGTACGCGGTCCGCCGAAGGTTTCGACCGTTTGATAGCCGTCACGTTCGCGGATCCCGCCATAGAGGCGCAGCGCCATGCTGTCATCGAGACCGCCGGTCATGCCGCCGGACACACCCCAACCGGACGCGTCGCCGCCGATATAGTCGAGCTGGACGTGGGAGCTGAAATCATATTCAGGACGCTTGGTCACGACATTGATGATGCCGGCCGTGGTGTTGGCACCAAACAGCGTCCCCTGAGGACCACGCAGAACTTCGATGCGCTCAAGCTCGCCAAGATCGTTGAAACCAACGCCGGTGCGGGCCCGCGGCACGCCGTCAATGACGACACCAACCGAGGATTCCAGCCCAGGGTTGTCGCCGACCGTACCGATTCCCCGAATCCGGGCCGTGGTGACAAATTCATTGGAAGTCGAAGTAACGTTGAGGCCTGGCGAGATGATGGCCAGGTCCTTCAGGTCGCGCACGCCCGCATTCAGCAGGAATTCCTCATTATAGGCGGTAACCGCAACCGGGACATCCTGGATGCCCTGCTCGCGCTTTTGCGCGGTGACGGTGATGATGTCCACGCTGCGGCTTTCCTGTGCCACTGCCTGGGCACCGGTCAATGCGATAGCCGAGGCGGCTGCGAACAGAATTGCTCTCTTGGTCGATGACATAGTCTTTAACTCCCTCCCGAACGCTGGCGATTTTTTCGCTCAGCTATTTTCATTGAACGTGTTGCACGTCCTGCACTGACAGTGCGGGAGATTTCAGGCGAGGTGAAGTAAAATTTCGACGGCAAAATGCCACATCCACCAATATCGTACCGGAAAATCGAATTTCCCACGAACTGTTGCAGCGCAGTCACTATCGCCCTCCCAACATTGCGACTTGGCCTGACCGGGAAAACCGGCTCTGATGCGGTGTATCGTCTTAGGAGGTTGATTGTGTTCAAGACCCTGCTGGTCGCGCTGGTGTGTGCGGCAACCGGAACGGCGCTGGCGCAGCCCTTACAAGGGCTGCAGCCGCGTGATGTGTTCGCCCTTGAGGCCGCTGCGGATCCGCAAATCTCTCCCGATGGTCAGCGGATCGCCTATGTGCGCCGGTCCAATGACATCGCGACCGATCAAAGCATTTCAGCCATTTGGCTCATCGATTCTGACGGGAATCATCATCGCGATATCCATGCCGCGCCCGGGTCGAGCCATACGCCGCGCTGGTCCCCGGACAGTCAGAGACTGGCCTATCTGCAACCCGACACCGATTATGTCAGCCTGCGCATCCTGACGCCGGCCAGCGGCGAGGATCGTGAGGTCGCCCAGATTCGCGGCGGCGCGACCGGCCTCAGCTGGTCGCCGAATGGCGAGCATCTGGCCTATGCCGGCTTTGTCGGTGAAGTCGGGGTGCAGGCTGCGAGCCTGCCGGCCCATGATCCCGATATGGACTGGGCCGCAGGGGCCCAGGTCGAGGACAGGCTGGCCTTCCGCTTTGACGGGATCGGCGCCTTGCCGATCGGCCGACAGCAAATATTTGTCGTGGATGCCGCCGGCAGTGAGCCTCGCGCCATCACGTCCGACGCGCTGGGCGCCAGTGGTGACCTGGCCTGGGCCGCCGACGGCCAGTCCATCCTGTTTTCCGCCGACCGCCGTCCCGATCGCGAGACCCTGGCACCCGATAGCGAGATCTTCCGGGTCGGGCTGGCGGATACGCTTCCGCAGGCTCTGACCAGCCGTGAAGGGCCTGATGTCGCGCCCCGGCCCTCGCCGGACGGGAGCCTGCTTGCCTATCTGGGCTATGATGACCAGCGAATGGGCTATGATAATATGCGGCTCTATGTCGCCAATGCCGATGGCAGCGAGGCGCGCATCCTGTCGGACTCGCTCGACCGGTCCGTCGGCAATCCGCAATGGAGCGGCGATGGCGAGGCGATCTATGTCCAGTATGAGGATCACGGCGAGACCGTAATCGCCCTGATCGGTCTTGACGGCAGTGTCGAACCGCTCACGCGCGGACTCGGAGGCTCCGACTTCGGCCGGCCCTATGCCGGGGGCGCGTTCACCGTGTCGCAACAGGGCCGTTTCGCGGCCACACTCACCACACCGCAACGGCCAGCCGAGTTGGCAACGGGTACGCGCGAGGACGCCCTCCACGCGCTGACCGATCTGAATGCCGACACCCTTGGCGAGCGTGCGCTCTCGGACGCCGAAACCGTGCATTGGCCCTCCCCCTTTGACGGGCGCGAAATTGAGGGATGGGTCTTGTATCCACCGGATTTCGATCCGGCACAGCAATACCCGCTCATCCTGGAAATCCATGGCGGCCCCTTCACCGCCTATGGGCCGACCTTCTCCGCCGAACTGCAGCTAATGGCCGCCGCCGGCTATGTCGTCATCTACACAAACCCACGCGGATCAACGAGTTATGGCTATGAATTTGCCAATTTGATCCATCATGATTATCCCGGCCATGATTATGAGGACCTGATCGGGGCGGTGGATATGATGCTGGCGCGCGGCTTCATCGATCCCGACCGGCTGTTCGTGACCGGCGGTTCCGGCGGCGGTGTGCTGACCGCCTGGATCATCGGCAATACGGATCGCTTCGCGGCGGCGGCTGTGGTCAAGCCGGTCATCAACTGGGCCAGCTTCGTGCTGTATTCCGACCTGCCGCATTTCTTTTACCGCTACTGGTTCGCCAACCCGCCCTGGGAAGACCCGGAAGAATACTGGCGCCGTTCACCGCTGTCGCTGGTCGGCAATGTCACGACCCCGACCCTGGTCATGGTCGGCGGCGCTGATGTGCGCACGCCGCGCGCCGAGAGTGAGCAATATTACTCCGCCCTGCGCCTGCGCGGCGTGCCAAGCCGCCTGGTCGTTATTCCGGACGCCTATCACGGCATTTCCAACTCCCGGCCCAGCCGCCTTCTGACCAAGGTCGCGGAAATCCTGCGCTGGTTCGAGACCTATGACCCCGCCAACGAGACCGTGGAGCCGTGAGCGCGATCCGGCTCGCCGCGATCCAGGCCGCGCCGGTCTATTTCGACAAGGCGGCGTCGGTGGACAAGGCGTGCGACCTCATCGCCGAGGCCGGGCGGCTCGGTGCCACCATCGCCGCCTTTGGTGAAACCTGGCTGCCCGGCTACCCGTTTTTCATCGAAGCGCCGCTGAGCGATCTTTGGTGGGAGGCAGCCGCGCTCTATCTCGACAATGCCATCACCCTGCCCGGTCCGGAAACCGATGCCCTGTGCGCCGCGGCGCGGGCCGCCGGGATTGATGTGGTGATCGGAATTGCCGAACGCGATGCGGCCACGGGCGGCAGCATATATGCCAGCCTGGTCTTCATCAGCCGCGACGGGGTCATTCTGGGTCGCCATCGCAAACTCAAGCCGACCCATCATGAACGTTCGATCTGGGCCGATGGCGATGCCAAGGGCCTGGTCGTGCACCAGCGCGATTATGGCCGCCTGTCCGGGCTCAATTGCTGGGAGCACAATATCGTCCTGCCCGGTTATGCCCTGATGTGCCAGGGCACACAGATCCACGTCGCCGCCTGGCCTGGCCGCGAACCGCAAATCGCGCCCGGCGATCCGGTCTGGTCGCGTCAATTATTGCTGTCGCGGGCCTTTGCCAGCCAGGCCGGTGCCTATGTCATCGCCGCCGCGGGCCTGCGTCTCGATGCGCATGTGCCCGAGCGATTCAAATCCCTGAGCACATTTGAGCATACCGGCCAGAGCTTCATCATCGACCCGCGCGGCGAGGTCATCGCCGGCCCGGCCGAGGGCGAGATGATCCTGATCGCCGAGGGTGACCTGGCCGAGGTGCGCAAGGCCAAGCTGGCCTGCGATCCGGCGGGGCATTACGCCCGGCCGGATCTGTTTGAGCTCAAGCTGCAAGGCCGCACCGTCTATCCGCCGCAGGCGGACTAGGCAGACGCCGACGGCCGTTTTGAAATTGCCTCACGCCAATTGGCCAGATGCGTCAGTTCGGGGCCCGGTTTGAGCTTCACCCAGGCCGCGAAATCAACAAAGGCATAGCCGGCAATATCGGCGGCGCTGAAGGCATCGCCGGCGAGATAATTGGCTGCGGCCAACCGCTGATCCAGCACCGTGAAAAACGCCTCCGCCCGCTGCCGGCCGCGCTGCGCCAGGGCCGGGATCTGCTCATAGCGTTGCGGTCCGGTAATGGCGGAATCCTTGAAGAAGTCGGACGTATTGCGCAGGGCTTCGGCGGCGCCCATGAAGCCTTCCCATTCGACCCGGCCCAACCACTCCGCGACCAGCGCTTTTTCCACCGGATCGCGTCCCAGCAAGGGCGGCTCGGGGCAGATTTCCTCCAAATAACGGGCGATTGAGGCGTTATCACACAGCACCACGCCATCATCGAGCGCCAACGCGGGCACCGTGCAGCGCGGATTGACCGAGCGGTAGGCCGGGTCGAACTGGGCCTTTGCGCCCAGATCAACCTGGACCGTCTCGATTTCAAGGCCTTTTTCGGCGATGAACATGCGGGCGCGGCGCGGGCTGGGCGCCGCCTTATAGTCATAGAATTTCATGGTCTATCTCGTTCCATCTTGGAGGCTTGGCCTTATCGGAAGGCTGGAGGTTGTTCGGCGGCGACGGCCAGCCGCGCTTCAAGTTCACGCCCCAGCGCGATGATGCGACCCTCCTCGAACAGAGGCGCCCAGAGGCTGGTGGTCTGTGGCACCCGATAGAGGGCTTGATCGTCGCGATCACCGAAATCGCCGCGTGTCGGCCGGTCCGCAAAGCCGGAGCGGAAAGCCAGTTGCGGATGGCCGGTAAAATTCGTGATCACCAGCAATCCGGCGGCGAAATTGGGCGCGATCAACGCGTCGACACCCGCGAATACCGTGTGCATGGCCTGCATGACCTGGCGGCGGAACCGGTCGGCATTGATGAAATCGACCGCCGAGATGAAACGGGCGCGGCGCCAGGTATTCGGCCAGGCATTGGGTTCCTGCCAGACCAGGCTGTCATCCTCGCCACTCAGGGTCAGTTGCTCAAAGGCCGCCGCCGATTCCGCCTCGATCACCGCGAACAGCGCGTCATAGGGCAGATCGGGCAAGTCGACCTCGACCAGCTCCACACCCGCATCGCGCGCGGCCTCGAGTGCGGCGCGGTCGGCATCGCTGCCGGTTTCAAACCAGGCCGGGTTCCAGCCCACCCGCATGCCGCGCACATCAGCGCCGGCATCGCAGTCAAACCCCATACCGATCGAGCCGGGATCGGCCACATCCTCGCCATTGATGGCGGCGAGCACGAAAGCGGTATCCTCGACGCCGCGGGCGATCGGGCCGATCTTGTCGAGTGACCAGCACAGCGCCATCGCCCCGGTTCGCGAGACGCGACCGAAAGTCGGGCGTAGCCCCGTAGTGCCGCAACGATTTGACGGCGAGACGATTGATCCGAGCGTTTCGGTGCCGATGCCGAATCCAACCAGACCCGCCGCCGTTGCCGAGGCCGATCCGGCGCTTGAACCCGAAGACCCTTCCTGGATATTCCAGGGATTGCGGGTGATGCCGCCAAACCAGCGTTCGCCATAGGCCAGCGCACCATTTGTGGTCTTGCCGAGCAGGACCGCCCCGGCCTCACGCAGCAGAGTAGTCACCCGGGCATCCGCATCCGCAATCCGGTCACGATAGGGCATTGCGCCCCAGCTGGCTCGGACACCGGCGACGTCGATGATATCCTTCATACCATAGGGAATGCCGTGCAGCGGGCCACGCGAATGACCGGCGGCAGTCTCGCGGTCACAGGCATCGGCCTCGGCGCGGGCGATTTGCGGCGTGACGGTGACGAAACACTCCAGCGCCGGCGCATGCCGGTCGATTCGGGCCAGGTAGATTTCGGTCAGACGCCGCGAGCTCAGCGCGCCGCTGGCAATCCAGCGCGACAGCTTCCACACCGGAGCATAGGCGATCGCAGCATCGTCCGCCGGGAGGGGGCCGGCACGGGCCGCGGAACGCGCCAGGCCGGCGCTTTGCTCACGCAAAGCCTGCCCGGGCAGCCGCGGATCAAAAACGCAGGCCGGCGCGAGTGTGTTCGGCAATGGAGTCGTTCGCAGGCGCGTCGTGCGTTCAATCCAGTCATCCAGCTCGATAACTACTTGTTGCCGTTCCGCCTCGGTGTATTCGACCGCGAACAGGCGCTCGGCGGCGCGCAGGGTCTCGGTCGAAATGGGACCGGCAGGCGCGTCGGGTGCGGCTGGCGGCGCGGCTTGTGAGTCCGGCTGACGGGCGCCCGCCACCGCCGGAAACCCGGCAGCGATGGCGGCCAATGTGCTTCCCATCAAGAGGTCGCGTCGCGAGGCAAACCTGTCGGTCATAAAACTTCTCCACCTGAAACAATTCAGAGCCTGCCGTGTGCGCCCGCCGTCGGCAAGTGGGCTGTGAGCCATCCTCGCCTCAATTGATCCACAAATCGCCGGTTTATGCCCCATTGGCTGCCACAATTCACGATTAACCATAGTGTCAGTGTCGAACCGGCGCGAAAAATGGAGGGGAGGCCATGCCCTTAGATAACCGAACGGATCCCGGCTTTGGGAGAATGACCGACCTGCCGCCCGATCTCGCGGAATTCCGCGATGTGCGTTCACCGTCAGAAATGATCGCGCTGGGCCGCACAATCTCACTGGCGTCAGCGCGTCATCAGGATTTGTTGAAGTTCCGCCGCACCTGGGGCGGTGCTGTCGCAGACACTGATTTTGCCGCCGAGACCGCGATCAAACCGATCGACCGGGCCGCGATCTATCCCAAATCCCATATCCTGCACTTTTCCGTGCTCGCCTCGCTGGTGCTGTTTGAAGGCCTGGCGAATGCCTATTTCTTCTCGACAGGCTCCGATCTGGGCCTGTTGGGCGGCTGGCTGCAAGCCATCACCGTCTCCTTCACCAATGTGATCGCCGCCTTCTTCCTGATCGGCTTTCTCGGCCTTCGGCACATGTCGAACCCGCACAAGCGCGTCCATAGTGGCCTCGCCGCTGTCGGCGTCGGCATCGGCGTTGCCACTCTGCTGGCCCTCAATCTGAGCGCCGCCCATTTCCGCGACCTGCTCGAATTCAACGCAGCGACGCTGGCCATGGGCGCGGGCGATGTGACCGGCCTGGTTCTGGCGCCTGTCAGCGCTGCCCTCTCGGACCCGTTCGGCATCGAAACGCTCGAAGCCCTGCTCCTGCTGGTGCTTGGCACGACTTTCGCCGTCATCGCGGCCTTCAAGGGCCGCACTTTCGACGACGCGATTCCCGGCTATGGCGGTGTCACCCGCCGCCTCGAATCCGCGGCTGGCGATCTGGAAAAGGCCCTCGAGGCCGGTTGGAAAGATGCCAAGAAGCTGAGCCAGCACGAACTCGAGCAACTCGTCGAAGCCAAGGAATTGCACGATGAGATCTGCCGCGATCTGGCCGGACCAACCAACCACCGCTAAGCTGATTGCCGAGGCGGGCCCTGACGGGTCCGCCGCACACAATAGTGGCGGGGGGCCCTATGACCGGACGTGATGCACTGGGAGTATTCAATCTACTGATTGTGGCAGCCATATTGGGCGCGATCAGCTATGCCGCCTTTATGCTCAAACCGCCCGTCTATGACAGCCAGACACTGTGTCTCGCGGGCGCCGTGCCGCCGCACCGGGTCGTCGTGATCGACAAGACGGATCTCTATTCGCCCGAGCAGGCGCGTGAGATTGGTGCGCTCATCCTGGCCCAGCGCGACCAGCTCGCGGTCGGCGAACGCCTCTCGCTTTACGAGCTCAATGAGAGCGGCCAGCTGCGCAATACCAACAGCTTCTCCCTGTGCAATCCGGGCGCCGGCGAGCAGGTCAATCCACTCTATCGCAATCCCGACCGTGTGCAGGCGCGCTATGATGCCCTGTTTGCCGAACCGCTTGATCGTGCCCTCGCCGATCTGGTTCTGCCCAAGGACGCGCCCAACAGCCCGATCATCGAAGCGCTCGCCCGGCTCGGCCAGGATCCCGGTTTCGATCGCACCGTGCCGCAGCGGCATATCGTGCTGGTTTCCGACATGCTGCAGAATTCCGATGTCTTCACCGTCTATCGCCGCCGGCTGGGTGATCTTTCCAATCGCGTGCCAGAGCCAGAGGTTGTCGCCGACGCGATTCGCGAAACCTATGGCGATAGCCTGCGCGGCGTGCGCCTAGATATCCGCCTGATTCCGCGCGGAAATTGGGAAGCCGAACAGCATGGTGCGCTGATGGAGTATTGGGACGCCGTGTTCGCAATGCTCGGCGTGCAGGCCAGCTGGCACGCGCTTTAGGCCCGCTCACCTCCCCAGCCCTGGCTGCACCGCTGTTTTCCACAGGCAAGCGCGGCGGCTCATAGCTTATGAATATCCGTCGACCTCAAACTTGCCCACTGTATGTTGTGGCACCCCGTCACCGACACGCAACTGGTTGAGGTTTCCATGGCCGCACCTGCCCTTCTCCACGATGCCGACTGGATCTGGTCGCGCGAGCCGAACAATCCGGTCCTCAACGAGGATGTTTTGAGCTTTTGTGCCCGCTCGCCGCATCTGGTCGAGCTTGCCTTTACCCTCGCCGATCACGGCCATACCCATGTCGGTCATGTCGCCCGCCTGACCGAATTCACCCTCACCGATCTGGCCGATGGCGATCCGTCGCTGGCGCGCGATCTGCGCCTGCGCCTGCAGAAATGCGGCCTCGACACGGCGATGCGGCTGGAGGGCTGGCACGCGCCACTGAATGAAGGCCATGCGGAGCAATTCGACTAGCGCCCTGTTGCGTTTGCGACCAGCTCGCGTATTTCCACAGGCTGGTTTCGCTAAACGCCAGGGGCTGCCCGATGATCATCGTCCACCATCTCAATAATTCGCGCTCGCAGCGTATTCTATGGCTGCTCGAGGAACTCGGTCTCGAATACGAGATCAAGAAATACATGCGCGATGCGACCACCATGCGCGCGCCGGCCGAGCTCATGGCCGTCCACCCGCTGGGCAAATCGCCGGTCATCAGCGATGGCGATATCAATGTCGCTGAATCCGGTGCCATCATCGAGTATCTGGTCGACACTTACGGCCCAGCCCTCAAGCCCGAGGCCGGAACCGAAGCCTATCGCCGCTATATCTACTGGCTGCATTTCTCCGAGGGTTCGCTGATGCCACCCCTGCTGATGAAATTGCTGATGAACCAGATCAAATCCGCACCGGCGCCCTTCTTCGTCAAACCGGTCGCCAAGCGGATCGCCAAGCGCGTCGAGGAGCGGTTCATCGGCCCGGAACTGGTCAAGCTGTTCGGCTATATCGAAGCCGAGCTGACCGCGCATGAATGGTTCGCCGGCGACACATTCACCGGTGCCGATATCCAGATGAGCTTCCCGCTCGAAGCCGCAGCCGCGCGCGGGGGTCTCGACAAGTCCCAGGTCAAGACCCAGGCCTATGTCGACCGCATCCACGCGCGCCCGGCCTATCAACGGGCGCTGGAGCGCGGCGGTGAGTATGGGATTGTCGGGAATTAGGCGGGTCGTTCAAAGGTGCCGCAGCGGGTCTTGCCGCTGGCCGAGGATGCGCAGGATCTGCACATCGCCGTCATCCTGCCGGGTGTAGTAAATTGAATGACTGGCCTGCTCGAACCGCCGCAGGCCGGGCGCGATATGCCCGTAATCATGGCCGAGGCCGGAATAGTCGGCCAGCAGGGCAAAGCGCGCGAATAGCGAGTCAAAATACGTGCCCGCCCGCTCCAGTCCGAAATTCAGGATCGAGTATTCGTAGATCGCCTCGACATCGGCCTCGGCCCTGATCGTGAGCCTATAGTCGGCCATCGCCCCTCAACCGATTTTCAACCCGCGCCTTGATATCGGCGGGACCGCTATCGCTTAACCCGCTCTGAAGGCTTTCTTGCACGATATCACGCAGCTGGTTCTCGGCGGCATGGCGTTCCTGATCGCGGCGGATCAGATCGCGCATGTACTCGCTGTCATTGGCATAATGGCCCGATTGAATCCGAATCTTGATCCAGCTTTCCATCGCATCCGGAATGGTGATTGTTTTGCGCATCATGGTCATGGGTGCAGCTCCTCTCGCCAGAGATTACCACACGCCCATCGTATGACCAAAATCATACTAGGAGCACACGCTTTCCAAGCCGCCTATCAGCGCGCTGGAGCGCGGCGGCGAGTACGGGATTGTCGGAGACTAGGCTGGGCAAACGCGGCGGTGTGTCACTCCGGCGCGCTGCCCCGGCCCACGAAAAACTCGGTGAGGCCTTGCACCAGCATCGCAGTCGGCAGCCCGGAATTATGCCCGGCAGGCCGATAGGTTTCCCGCACCTGATAGCCGTTTTCCGCCAGAGTTCGCGCTGAAACCCGGGACGAATACTGAAAACTCGCCTCGTAATAGCCAGCCGAGAAGCTGAACTTCGCCGAACCATCGACCGGCGGTTCGATCTCCCTTACAGGTCGCCAACCAGGCGAGCTGGGCCAGGCCGTTGCGAAGACGTCCGGATGTAAAAGCCCCGCCCACAAAGCAAGCACCTCACCGCTGGAATGGCCTTGCACGATTTTGTCACGCCGGTCCGTCGATACAAAAAACTCCTGCTCGGCATACTGCGTCAACTCGTTGGCAAAGAAATCCATATGTTGTGAGAAGCGGTCTTCCTCCACATGAAAATCCGGCAGATAGTCGGCATTACGCCAGTCTACGTCTGAGCTGGAGCGGTCCTCGACAATGCCCTCAGCGCCCGAAAGCGCACCGACCAGCACGATGGGCGGGATCAGGCCCGCATCGATCATCAGCTCGACGATACGCGCATAGTAAGCAACGACGCTTCCATCCGCCAGAAAAACGGCTGGGTAGGCGCCCCCCGCCTCATGCCCCTCGGGTAGGTAAATCTCGACACGCCGGGTTTCTTGCAGCGCCTCGCTCCACACTTCGCGATCAACCACCCGTCCGGCGAGATCCGGTTTCAACACCGGGGCATCGGGAGCAGCCGGTCCGCGCCAGAACACGAGGTCGTCGTTCGAAAACGACGGGCCGGTGAGGCCAGGCGGGATGAACATGAGGGTCGCCGAGTCGATGTCGGTTGCCCGGAATTGAGCCGCCCAGAGATCGCTATCGGCCATCCGCTCCAGGCTGGCACGAATATCAGGGGACGCCACGACTGACTCCGCGTCGGAACGCGCAACCAGCGTCAGGGTCGATGGCCCAGACAGCACGGCAAAGGTCCGCTCACCCAGCGCGGCTGCGACAGCCGCCGGGTCGAGGTCGGGAGCCGGCAACCGGCAAAGCATCTGCGCGACTTCAAGGCGCAGGACCAGATCGGCGTCCTCGCCAGGGTCAAACGCATCAAGCTCATCGCAATCGTGAACGCGATTGAGGCTGAGTGTTGCCGCCTCCAGCGTCACTTCAGGCGTATCTTCAACTTCCGAGCACGCCCACAAAGAAGCCGCCATCAAAACCGCCGCCACCAACTTCATCCGACATCTCCGGCAAAGACGCGAGCTTGGCATCGGCCTCAGACGAAAACAACCTGAAGCTTTATTGATCAGGAATAACCGAGCAGCGCCGCCTAAAAACTGAACACCACCCGCGCCATCAATGCGTCATCGCCGCTGCCTTCGACGTCGAACAGATATTCGACGTCGAAATCGACGCGGCGGCGATAGGCGTGATGGTCATCGCTGTCGAACCAGTGTGAGACCGAAACGCCCGGCCCGGCTTCAAACCGGTCCTGGCTGCCATAAATGTCGTCGGAATACTGGGCGACGGCGGTGACATAGGGCGTCACGGTCCAGCCTTCAGCAGTGCGGAAACGGCGCCCCTGGCGCACTTGCGCATAGGCACCGAAATACTCGTTATCGCCGGGGATATAGGCGAGGTCCGCATAGACGCTGGTATAATTCCAGCTGGCGGCGTCCGGCTTCCAGTCATAGCCATTGCTCCAGCCATAGCTGGCGCGCAACAGCCAGTCATCGCGGGCCGTATCGCCCAGCGCGATGAGACGTTCGCCGGAGAGGTTGAAATCGACCGACTGGAAGGGTTTCCAGCGGGCACCGACGCCCAGTTGGCCGGTATCAGTGTCGAGACTGAATGTGCCCGGTTCCATACTGGCATAGCCCCGCGCGAAGGCGGTGATGCCGGTGCCATTTTCGTAGAGCGCATCGGGGCGCCAGGTGAATTCAGCGCCGATCGACGATGATGTCGTGCTGTCCTGCAGCCCGTTCGACAGGCTGACGCCCTCATTGCGATAACTGATGTAGGCAAAGCCGGAAGTGCGACTTTCCAGTGCAGTGACCTCGCGGCGCAGCCGGTAGAGCCGCTCTGCATGGGCTGCCTCGCCTCCCTGGGCCTGCAGCCGGTCGATCACGCCGATGAAAGCGGTTCCGGCCTCGGCTTCCTGGCCAGCATCCTTGAAGGCATAAGCCTGGTCCTCGCGAATGCCGAGATTGTCCGGCTGCACAGCGATGACCTCACCGAAATGCTGCGCCGCCTCGGCATTCTCACCGATCGAACGCAGCGCATAGGCGAGCGACAGACGCACATCGGTATTGGCCGGGTCCCGGGCGAGAACGGTGCGGTATTCACCGATAGCCGCCCGCGGCTCGTTCGCCGCCTGCAGCATCAGGCCGTGGTCAAACCGGCGCCATGTCTGATCATCAATCGCGATGGCGCGCGCCATGTATTGCGCTGCCATTTCCGGCTGACTTTCGCGCAGCACCTGAGCCTGCTCATCATAATATTGCGCCAGCTGCAGGCCTTCAAACTCGCCGGGACGGACCTGCCATAGACGCGCCTGGGCGTCGCCGGTGCGGCCGCTCAGCCGGGCGGCTCGGGCCGCCTGCAGCTTGTCCGACGGCGCGTCACTGAGTTGAGCAGCGTAGTCCCAGCCGATCAGGGAGCGATCCCAGTCGCCTTCTGCTTCGGCCTGATAGCCCAGCGAACGCAGGGCGAAGAGCTGCTGCTCCGTATCGAGCTGATCGCGGCGGCGAATGACTTCCCACAGATCAGCGACGGCGCGTGCGCTGTCACCGGCTTCGATGGCGCAATTGGCGGCGTCGAGATAATCGCTGGCGCGGCCGAGTACGGAACCGAGCTCTTCCCAGATCGGAATCGCTTCGCTGCAACGCCCCGACGCGTTGAGTTCGAACGCATGGGCGCGGGCCGAGGCGATTTCTTCCGGTGTCAGATCGGCCCCTGCCGTGGTGACCCAGCCGAGCGCCGCCGCCGAAGCGCCGAGCAACATGGCCGTGCGGGTAAAACGGCCGCGGCTCTTGGGTTTCGCTGTTGCAGACATGACATGCATCCTTTCCGCTCAGGGCGCGATGGCGCCGGAAGCGAGTTCCGGTTGGTTGTCGGTGAGGATTTTCCAATCCGCATCGGAGAGTATGCCCGATTCCCGGGCGATTCTGATAAAGTCGAACGGAGCCTCGCCTGTCGCACTGACACGGCGGATCCCCATCCAGATGGCGGCGATCTGTTCGTCGTCGGCCAGGGCGAGACGCTTCAGGATCCGCGCGGCGCGCAAATCAGGCACCAGCGCGGTCCGGTCCCAGGCGAAACGCAGACCGAAGGAAACATCGCTGGTCGGCGCGATGACAAAGTTGAGCTCAGGCTTGAACGCGGCCCGGAGCTCGGCTTCGGCCTCCGCCGCGAGCGGTTCCGCCAGTGCCAGTTTGAGGCCGGCCCGCGAGGCGCCGAGCGGGAAGACCGCGAATTTGCGCGCCAGCGCGAGATCAATCATGTCGCGAGCATCGTCAGCGACCTGCAATGGATCGAAGGCCTCCACCGGATAGCGCGAGACTTCGCTCCAGGCGGTGGCGATTTCCTCTTCGGTGGCGTGGCCGGCCTTGACCAGAACTGTCGCCAGCCCGACGCCCGCGCTCGATGCTGCGGCCTCGGCAGCGACCAGGGTGGCGTCATTGATGATGCCGTAGAATTTGAGCGCGTCGCCGAGCGTATTGCCCTGGCCACTAATCTCCGCCATCGACGGATAGGCGTGCATCGTCTTGTCCCAGGTGATGCGCTCGCCCGTCACCATGTGGACTGCGAAGCGGCGCGCTGCCCGCATCGAGGCGAGGAAGCCGACATAATTGCCAACCACCATCCGCACCGGCGAGAGGATGGCGTGTTTCAGGCCGTGCGCCGAGGCGGTGAAGATCACACGGTGGACGACGCGATTGATCAGAAACAGGAAATTGATCATCACCAACGTCCAGACCCAGCTATTGTGGTCAATCAGCGCCGGCAGGGTGCCGACCGAGGGCACCAGCTTGGTGACGATCCAGTAGAGCGCCCATTGAAACACGATCGCATAGGCGAGCATGCCGGTCGGCGCGGTCCAGATCGCCTTGCGGTCGCGATACAGGAAATAGCGATGTGAAAACGGTCCGATCCAGCCCAGCTGTTTCCAGCCAAGATAGGAAATACCCAGCATCCAGCGCGATTTCTGCTTCACCGAGACCGACATTTTGTCCGGGAAATACTCCCGTGTTCCAACCAGTTCGCGGCGGTAGAGCGTGCGCATGCCGCTGCCATGCCGGCGCTTGATCTCGCCGACGGGCACCTTGGCCCAGAAGCGAACGAATTCCGATTTCAGACCCGCCTGGAACAGGCGGTGGCCGACATCATAATCTTCCGTCAGGCTGTCTGTATTGAAGGGCTGATTGTCGCGTTCCTGGCACAGGAGCTCGATACACCAGCGCGAAAACGAGGTCGCCACACCGGCCGAAGGCACCAGCCGTGTCATTGCCGAGCGAGCAATCAGATCCTTGCCATGCCATTCGGCGAACTCGTCCATGTAATGGCACGGGATCAGCTCATTCCATTTGCGCGGCATCGACAGGACCGGCAGCTGCACCATGTCGGAGCGGTCAAGATAGGCGTTGACCACTTTGAAAGAGAGCGGGTGGATGACGTCTTCGGAATCCTGCATCGCGAAGGCGTCGTAATGCACGCCCACCTTCTTCTCATGCGCGAAGATGTTCTGGATCATCCAGTTGAGACAATCGGCCTTCGAGGTCGGTCCGGGATGGCCGACCATGGCGCGCACGACCTGTTTGTTCTGGCGCGCAATGCGGTCGACTTCGGCAATCGTGTCGGGATCATTGGGGTAACAGCCGACAAAAATATCGTAATTGCTGTATTCCAGCGAGGTCAGCGTATTCATCAGCATACGCGCGATGACATCGCTCTCCTGCCAGGCCGGGACCATGATGGCGAGACGCTTTTCCGGCGCTTCCATGATCGTCTTCGTGCTCGGCACAAAGCGGAAAGGTCGCGTCAGCACGCGCTGGCCCTGCAACACCCAGAAATACAAATCGAGAAAGGCGTCATCGGTCGAGGAGATGAAGATCGCGATCGCGGCGTAGATCGTCGCCCAGCTCAGACCGGTCCAGTAGACACGAGCCATCGTGGCGCCGTCCAGCGCCATCGCCCAGTCAACAATCGACAACCAGCTTGTGGCTCCGAATGCCTGGATCGCCGTCAGTATTTCGCCCGCGCTCTCCATGCCATCAGGCTCCGACCTTGACGCGTGACGCGTCCTGCGCCGGCTGCGAGGCCGGCTGCAAGGGTTCGCGCCCTGTAACGGCTGGCGGGGATTGAGGTTTGCCCCCGGCGCCCAGAAAGCTCGAGACCAGTTGGGCTATGCGGCGGGCGGCATGACCGTCGCCGAACGGATTGGTCGCCCGTGACATGCGGCGCCAGGCGCGCGGATTGTCGAGCAATTGACGTGCATTGCCGAGAATGGTTTCGGTGCGCGATCCGACCAGACGGGCGACGCCGGCCTTGATCGCCTCGCCGCGCTCGGTCTTGTCGCGCAGGACCAGCACGGGAACGCCAAAACTCGGGGCCTCCTCCTGCACGCCGCCGCTATCGGACAGGATCAGATGCGCGCGCTTCATCGTCGCGACGAAGGCGGGGTAGGCCAGTGGCTCAACAAGGTCGATCCGCTCTTCATTGCCGAGCAGAGCTTCGATCGGAGCGCGAACGCGCGGATTGAGATGGACGGGAATGACAAAGCGCAGATCGGGATATTGATTGCGCAGGAGTTTGATCGCGGTGCAGACGCCGCTGACACCACCATCCCAATTTTCGCGCCGATGCAGGGTCACCAGCACCAGACGTTCGTTGGGCTGCAGCCGGTCAAGCGCCTGCGGACGGATATCCATCGAGCCAACCAGCTGGACGGCGTCGATCACCGTATTGCCGGTCATGCGGACCTTGTCGCGGGCGATGCCTTCATCCGTGAGATGTTTGGCGGCGGCCCGCGTTGGCGCAAAATGCAGATCGGCGATGGGCGAGATCAGCTTGCGAAAGCCCTCTTCGGGAAACGGGTGGCGCAAATCGCCCGAGCGCAGCCCGGCCTCGACATGGCCAACGGGAATATCATTGAGGAAAGCCGCCATCGCGCCGGAGAAGGCCGAGGCCGTATCGCCCTGGACAAGGACGAAGTCGGGACGGTTGGCAGCAAATTCTTCGCCTAGATCGCGGATCAACGCGCTCGTCAGGCTGGTCAGTGCCTTGCCATTCCAATCCAGATCGAGGCGCACATCGGGCGCGATGCCGAACACATGCATCGCCTGGTCAGCGAGTGAGCCATGCTGACCGGTGGCAACCCATTCCGGCTGCAGATTGACCGTCTTCAGGAGGGCGGCGTGAACGGGCGCCAGTTTGATAACTTCCGGCCGCGTTCCCGCGATGATTGAAACTTTCATGATCCCAGCCCCAGCTGCGCTGATGCTCCAGATGGAAGAAGCACCGTCCTCATCCCCGGCTCTCCGGGAACAGGTCCTTTGTCGGCCAGGACTGGGGTCGAAAGCGCGCCGCCTTACGGCGATTTAAGGATCAATTAAGGTTATTTCGTCCGGCATGGGACGATAGCGGGGCGGGCTTGGTCATCGGGCATTCATTTTCCCGGCTTCGCCTGCTCCTGCTTGAGGGCCATCAGCAGGCTGCGCCGCATCTTGATGAAGAGCAGCAGCAGGCCGGCGAACACGGTGACGAGGCTGAACAGGGCGAAGGCCTGAAGCCAGATCGTGTTGAAATCATCGCGGTCCTGATAGCCCATGATGTGGAGCATCCAGAAGAAATCGAACACGCGCCATTCATCATTGCGGCGGCTGGTGAGCATGCCGGTATCGGCAGCGTAATAGAGACTGGTGCCATCGCCATCCTCGAAATTGACGCGCCAGGCCGGCAGCACCGCACCGCGATATTCTGTCGTGAAGGCTTCAAGATATTCGGTCGACTGCGCGGACAGATCGCCGCGATGGAATTGCTCGGCGAGTGCAATCGCGGTCGCCTCGGAAATCGGAGTCAGCCGCTCACCGCTTCGGGCATCGACCAGATGACTGTCGCCGAAATAATCCTCGACCTGATACACGGCACGCCCAAGCCAGGGCATCAACTCCACCCTTTTGACGACGCCCGGCAAGGCGGCGATCTCGGCCGCTTCGCCCGGGGTGATCAGATTGACGAGGTCGAGATTGACGATCGAGACCGGCGCCACATTCTGGTCGCCATGGACATTGTCGATGTCGAGCAGGCTCATCACGGCGCCGCCAGCGACCCAGAGCACGATCTGAATACCGACGAACAGCGCCAGCCATTTATGGATCCGTGCGGTCCAACGCAAAATTGCGGTCATAAGCGCCCCCTGTTCAGCCGAGCCTTCAGTTAAAACCAGAAGCGGACGCCAACGGCAAGGACGCGATCACTCACTGGATCACCCCGCAGCCGCGCGAGATCCGCCGTATCGCCCTGAAGGTCATGCCATTCAATCCCGATATAGGGCGCAAATTCGCGGCGGACTTCATAGCGAAGACGCAAGCCGAACTCGGTCTCTGTCAGTCCGGAACCCAGCTGGTGCTCGGCAATATCACCGGCGGCAAATTGCAGTTCGACGCGCGGCTGCAGCACCAGACGCTGGGTCAGAAGCAATTCATATTCGGCCTCAATGCGCGCCGTGACATCGCCGGCATCGCTCAGAAAGGCGGCCGCATCGACTTCAAACCAGTAGGGCGCCAGGCCCTGGACACCGATAACACCATAGCTGGTCGACGGGCCGGGTTCGAAATCATGGCGCAGACCGAACTGGAGATCGAAGCTTGGCGTGATCGCGCGGCTATAGAGCGCCTGCAACTGGATCGCTTCAAATTCTGACGCGTCGAAGGAGTATTCACCCTCGGTCTTGACCCAGAATTTGCGTTCATCGCCACCGATCCAGCCCTGGGCATCCCAAAGCAGCATGTCATCGGCGCTGCCGCTGAGATGCTCGAACCGATCGACCAGCACCATTGAATGCACGCCGCCCATGCCGTGAAACATTTGCGCCCGCGCCGCCGCCATCCGTGCCGGATCGGCGTCGACCGGATTGCCCTGACGGGCCTGCGCCACAGGCACAACAAGAAGCGCGAGCAAGGCCGCGGCGAGAAAATTACATCTGGTCATGATGAGCTCCATGATCCGCACGAACAGACACGACCTGCATCATCCCGGCATGCATGTGGAAGAGAAGGTGACAATGGAAGGCCCATTCCCCCAGCGCGTCGGCATTGATATCGACCGAAAGCCGCTCGGCGGGTTTGACAATAATGGTGTGCTTGCGCGGCTTGTGGCTGTCCTCGCCATTGACGACATCGAAGAACATGCCGTGCAGGTGAATCGGGTGCGGCATCATCGTGTCATTGACCAGGATCAGGCGCACGCGCTCATTGTGATGGAAGATGATGGGCTCAACCAGTGCCGAGAATGCAACGCCGTCAAAGGACCACATATAGCGCTCCATGTTCGAGGTCAGATGCACCTCGACCTCGCGTTCAGGCGGACGCTGGTCCGGATTGGGCTCCAGGCTTTTCAGCTGGGTGTAGACCAGCACGCGATGCGGCTCGTCCGCCAGCCCGATACCACGCTCGCCAATCCGGTCGAACACCATTGCCGGCATTCCCATCACCCCGGGGCCCGCCGGATGATCATGGACCAATGGGGCGTCAGCGGCCGGCACCGGCGCAGCGCCATGCCCCATGGCCGCATGATCCATCACGGGCGCAGGCGCGGGTGGGCCATGCCCCATCGCCGCGTGATCCATGGCGGGTGCGGGCGCAGGTGCGCCATGACCCATCGCCGCGTGATCCATCACAGGTGCGGGCGCGGGTGTGCCATGGCCCATCGCCGCATGATCCATGGCGGGTGCGGGCGCTGCTGCGGGCATGTCATGTCCCATCGCCGCGTGATCGCCGCCCATGGCGGAATGGTCCATGCCCATATCGCGCATGCTCAGAAGCGGCCGCTCGCGCAGAGGCGGCACCGCCGCCTGCATCCCGGCACGCGGTGCCAGTGTGGCGCGGACATAGCCGCTGCGATCAATACTCTCGGCCATCACTGTGTAGGCCTGGTCGCGCGGCTCGACGATCACATCATAGGTCTCCGCCACCCCGATCTGGAACTCATCAGTCTCAACCGGCTGCACCGAAAGCCCATCGGCCTGAACGACGCTCATCGGCAGACCGGGAATGCGCAGATTGAAGATCGTCATCGCCGAGGCATTGATGATGCGAAGCCGCACCCGCTCGCCGGGACGGAACAGGCCGGTCCAGTTGTCCTCAGGTCCATGCCCATTGATGAGATAGGTATAGGCGGCGGCTGTGACGTCAGCGATATCGGTCATGCTCATCCGCATCCGCGCCCACATCGCCCGTTCGCCGACGGCCTGGTCAATGCCCTCGCGGCGGGCATCGCGGACGAAATCGACCAGAGTCCGGCGCTGGTTATTGTAGACGTCGGCGACCTGTTTGAGCCGGTTGAAGACCGTGTGGGCGCCTTCAAAGGTCCAGTCACCGAGCATCAGCACGTATTCGCGGTCATACTGGATCGGGTCTTCACCGGCCGGATCGATAATGATCGGCCCGTAATGGCCCATCTGCTCCTGAAGGCCGGAATGGGAGTGATACCAATAGGTGCCCGACTGCTTGACCGGGAAGCGATACTGGAACGTCTCGCCCGGCGCGATGCCGGGATAAGTCACGCCCGGAACGCCATCCATCTGGAACGGCAAAAGCAGGCCGTGCCAATGGATGGAGGTGTCCTCATCAAGGCCATTGGTGACGTTGAGCGTGAGCTCGTCACCCTCGCGCCAACGCAGCACCGGTGCCGGCATATGACCATTTACGGTCACAGCCCGGCTGCCGCGGCCATCAATCCGCACCGGCGTCCGTCCGACATTGAGGTCAAAGCGTGTGCCCGAAAGCGCGGGCAGGCCAGCGCTGGTCAGTGGAACCGCGCTCTGGGCCCAGGCCGGCAGCAGCGAGCTTGCGGCCGCGAAGCCGCCAACCGCGAGCGTGGTATTGAGAAAGTCCCGACGATTCATGGGAGTCACCTTTTGTATGAGGTCCATAACAGGCCCGAATTCAAAGCTTAACGCTGCGCAGACGCAGGGCGTTGGAAATCACCGAGACCGAAGACAGGCTCATCGCTGCGGCTGCAAACATCGGCGAGATCAAAATGCCGAGGAAGGGGTAGAGAACGCCTGCTGCAACAGGCACCCCGGCCGCATTATACACCATCGCGAAAAACAAATTTTGCCGGATGTTGCGCATCGTCGCTTTCGCCAAATGGCGAGCACGAACGATGCCGGTGAGGTCGCCCTTGACCAGGGTAATCCCGGCACTTTCGATCGCAACATCGGCTCCGGTGCCCATCGCAATGCCGACATCGGACCGCGCCAGTGCGGGAGCGTCATTGACCCCGTCACCGGCCATGGCGACGCGATGGCCGGCGGCCTGTAGATCTTCGATCAGCTTTGCCTTGTCGGCTGGCAGAACCCCGGCATGGAAGTCCTCGATGCCGAGTTGCGCCGCGACGGCTTTCGCCGTGCGCTCATTGTCGCCGGTCGCCATGATGACGTGGATCCCGGCAAGAGCGAGATCCTTCAACGCCGCCTGTGTCGTCTCCTTGATCGGATCGGCAACGGCGATGAAACCGGCGCAGGCGCCATCGACGGCGAGGAACATCACCGTCTCACCGTTATCGCGGCGCGCATCAGCGGCGGCCACCAGGGCGGCCGGGTCAACCCCGAGATCGCTCATCAGCGCCATATTGCCCAAAGCCAGAGCATGTCCATCCACACGGCCGGTGATGCCCTTGCCTGTGACCGACTGGAAGTCCTCGACTGGCTGCAGGCTCAGCCCCTTGGCCTCGGCCCCTTTCAGGATCGCCTCGGCGAGCGGGTGTTCCGAACCACGCTCGAGTGCAGCGGCAAAACCCAGCACCCCGTCATCGGAATGACCGAACCCGCTTTGCACACCGACCAGTTTGGGCTTGCCCATCGTCAGCGTGCCTGTCTTGTCGACCAGTAGTGTGTCGACTTTCTCGAAGCGCTCCAGCGCCTCGGCGTCGCGGATCAAGACGCCCGCCTGGGCACCACGCCCGGCGGCGGTCATGATCGACATTGGCGTCGCCAGCCCCAGCGCACAGGGACAGGCAATGATCAGCACCGAGACGGCAGCGATAAGCGCATGCGCCATTGCTGGCGGCGGGGCCCATAACGACCAGCCGATGAAGGCAAGGGCGGCGATGACGATCACGACCGGGACGAACCAGCCAGCAACAATATCGGCGAATTTCTGGATCGGGGCGCGGCTGCGCTGGGCCTTGGCGACCATTTCCACGATCTGGCTGAGCACACTGTCGGCCCCGACGCGGCGCGCCTCGACCACCAGGCCGCCCGAGCCGTTGATCGTCGCACCGGTGACGCTGTCGCCTTCCACCTTTTCAACCGGCAGAGCTTCGCCGGTGAGCATGGATTCATCGACGGAGGAATTACCCGAGATGACCAACCCATCGACCGGGAGTTTCTCACCGGGGCGAACCCGCAAGCGATCACCGACCATGACGCTTTCGAGCGCAACTTCTTCCTCGCTGCCGTCTTCGCGGATGATCCGCGCCGTCTTTGGCGCCAGATCAAGCAACGCACGGATCGCGGATCCGGTGCGTTCACGCGCACTCAGCTCCAGGATTTGGCCCAGCAGTACCAGCACGGTGATCACCGCACCCGCCTCGAAATAGACCGCGACATGGCCGCCCGCATCGCGGAACTCCGCCGGGAATATTGTCGGGAACACCACGGCGATCAGGCTGTAAATATAGGCCGCGCTGACGCCCATCCCTATCAGGGTGAACATGTTGAGATGGCCCGTGCGCACCGATTTCACTGCGCGTACCATGAACGGCCACCCAGCCCACAGGATGACCGGCGTTGCCAATACCAGCTCGAGCCACAATGCCGTGGCCTCGCCGAAAAAGTCGCGCGCAAAGTTGAGTCCGACGAACGGTCCCATCGAGAGCAGGACCAGCGGAACGGTCAGCAGGCTGCCCCAGAAGAAGCGACGACGGAAATCGACCAGTTCCGGATTGGGACCTTCATCGCCTTGGGGCACGCCCATCGGTTCCAACGCCATGCCGCAAATCGGGCAAGTTCCCGGCCCGGTCTGGATGATTTCCGGGTGCATCGGGCAGGTGTATTGCGTGCCAGCAGGGACGTCGGCATCGGCCTGTCGGTGTGCGCCATCGAGAAAGTGTTTCGGATCAGCGGCGAAGCGATCGTGACAATGGGTCGAGCAGAAATGATAGGTGGTGCCGTCACGCTCGAATTGCGGTTTTCCGGCAGCCTTGTCCACGGTCATGCCGCAGACCGGGTCGGTGGCTGTCTCGCCGTGCGCAGGGTGAGTTCCGGCGCAGCAGGCGGCAGATTTATCGTGGTGATGGGTGGTCATGACCGGTGCCTTCTTCGAGTGATGGCAACCGGTGTAATGCTTCCAGTCACTGGAAGGTCAAGCCTTCATTTCAATCGGTCTGCAGCACTTTGCCGGATGCGCCACAAGCGGTCGGCCCAAGGCCAGATAATTCATCCATGATCGGGCAATCGGGCATTTCGTCGCCATGGCAGGCCGTGGCCAGTTTTTGCAGGGTTGTACGCATCGCTCTCAACTCCGAGATCTTGGCACCGATCTGGCGGATATGCTGTTGCGCCAAGGCTTTGACCTCGCTGCTGGAGCGCGTCGCATCGCTGTCGAGTGAGAGAAGACGGCGGCAATCCTCGATCGAAAAACCCAATGCCCGGGCGCGGGCGAGAAAGCCGAGCTTGTGCAGATCGGCCTCGCGATAATCGCGATAGCCGTTCCCGGCCCGCAAGGGCGATAGCAGGCCGATGCTCTCATAATACCGGATCGTTTTGGCGGGGAGGCCACTGAGTGAGGCTGCATCCTTGATATTCACCGGTTTACCTCCTTCAGACTGTCTGCAAACTGGCCGGCAGGCTTCCGCTATATTGCCGAAAGCCTGCCGATCAATCAGTGCCGGCCCGAAGACGCGGCGCGACTTATTCCTCCGCGGCCGCCGCTTCAGCTGGCGTGCGGAATTCGACATCCATATTGGCGGCCAGATAGACCAGCGCAACATAGGCCGCGACATTCTGGGCCAGCGCGTCGGGATCGATCTTGTCGAGCGTATCGTCCGGCGTGTGGTGCAGGTCGAAATAATCCGTACCGTCCTGGTTCAGCCTGACGGTCGGTACGCCCTGCATGGCGAGCGGGATGATGTCGGGTCCGCCACCGGGGACATTGCTGGCGCCACGCAGAATGCCGAGCGGTGCGATGATGCGGCTGATCGCGTCGATCGCCGGATTGGCGGCTTCATCGACATTGGAGGCGAACTGCCAGACCCGGCCGGCGCCGAAATCGGATTCCGTGGCCAGCACGTGATTGTCCACCTCGGCCGCATGCTGCTCGGCATAGGCGCGTGCGCCCAGCAGGCCAACTTCCTCGGCCCCGAACATGACGACGCGAATGGTGCGGCGCGGGCGTTCTGGCAGGCGCGCGATCAATTCCGCCGCCGCGACTGTAATCGCGATGCCGGCGCCATCATCGATGGCCCCCGTGCCCAGATCCCAGCTATCGAGATGACCGCCGATCAGGACGATCTCGTCCGGCAATTCGCTACCGACAATATCCATCACGACATTGCCGCTGGTCACTTCGCCCTGCCAGCTGGCGGTGGCGCGAATATGCATCGCCATGGCTTCGCCGGCATTGTGCAGACGGCGTAGATGATCAGCGTCCGGGTTGGAGATGGCGATGACGGGAATGCTGGCCCACTCGCCATCCATCGATGAAATCATGCCGGTATGGGGATTGCGATGGCTGTCGGAACCAACCGAGCGCACCACGATGGCGTCGGCACCGGCGCGTTCGGCATGTTGCCAGCCAATGCGGCGGCGCTGATTGGCGGGGCCATAGCCGGCCCCGGTCTGGGTCGCGACCATTGGATCGCCGTCGACGAAGGCAATCTGGCCCTCAAGCGATCCGTCGGCGACGGCGGTCAGCGCATCGATATTGCGGAAATACACGACATCGCTATTGACCGCTCGCAGGCGCGGCGAGCGGCCCGAGCCACCCAGGGCCGTGCCGTGCAGCGCCATGGTATAGGGCGAGGTCATCGAGATTTCGAGCTCGCCGCGATCCCAGAAGGGCATGGTGAAATCTTCCACCACGACACGGTCAAAGCTGAGCGATTGCCCCAGCGCCTCGCCCCAGGCGCGGGCGCGGAGCTCGGCTTCGCTGCCGGGCATACGCGGACCGACCTCGGTCGTCAGCGATTCGACGATCGACCAGGCCAGATTGCTCTCGAGCGCCTCGGCGACCAGCGCCTCGGCGGTCGCGGCGTGTGCCGGATCGATCTCAAAATTGTCCTGGGCAAAAGCCGGTCCCGCCAGGATCAGGGCGGCAGCGGCTGCGATAATTGATTTCATGACGATCTCCCCACACATTGATGCCAGCACTATGGATATTGAGACGCGCCGCGCAAGCGCCTGCCCTCAGTCAAACAAGCAGGAGGCCTCACAATGTCGGCAGTGATCGAACGAAGAATTGCCGGTCGCGCCCGCGATCTCGGTGGATTTGAAGTCCGGCGCGTTCTGCCGGCCCCGCGGCAGCGCATGGTCGGCCCCTTCATCTTCTTCGACCAGATGGGACCGGCGGTTTTTGAGCCCGGGCGTGGAATCGATGTCCGACCGCATCCGCATATCGGACTGGCGACCGTGACCTATCTGTTCGATGGCGCCTTGCGGCATCAGGACAATCTGGGCGTTGATGCGGTCATCCGGCCCGGCGATGTCAACTGGATGACAGCCGGCCGCGGCGTGGTCCATTCCGAACGCACGCCGCCACCGGAACGCGCCAATGGCCACCGCATTCACGGCATCCAGACCTGGGTCGCCCTGCCGGCCGGGCAGGAGGATATCGCCCCGGCCTTCCACCACCATCCCGCTGCCAGCCTGCCGGAATTCTATCGCGGCAGTGCCCGTTTCCGCCTGATCCTCGGTTCTGCCTGGGGTCATGAAGCACCGGTCGAAGTCTTCTCACCCATCTTCTATCTGCACGGCCGCTTGCCGGCCGGCGCCGATGTCAAACTCGATATCGACCATGATCAGCGCGCCATCTATCTGGTCAGTGGCCAGGCGATGCTGGACGGCGAAGCCCTGCAGCCCGGCGAGATGGCCGTGCTCACACCTGGCAGCGCACCGCGATTGAGCGCCGACGAAGAAAGTGTCGTGATGCTGTGCGGCGGAGCCGCACTCGGCGCGCGGGAGATTCTCTGGAATTTCGTTGCCAGCGATCCGGCGCTATTGGCCGACGCCAGGCGCGACTGGACAGAGGCTGCCGCCGCCGGTTTCCCGGCGGACGGGCGCTTCACCCTGCCCGCCGGCGAAACCGAACATATTCCCCTGCCTGACTGATTATTCGGGCAAGGGACGCCAGGCCGGGGCTTCCAGCCCGCGCCGGGTCACCAGATAAGTGGCGAAACTGGCGAGCCAGTGGCCGCCGGCATAATCCTCGCCATTGACCGAGCGCGTGCCAACTTCCGCATGCTCCGCCGCTGCGGCCAGCAGGGAGGCGCGGCGTGGATCATCAGACGGCAGCGCGGCGGCGATCCCCTCCAGCGCCCAGGCGCGCGATAGATTGACGCCGTCGAGATGGACCAGCTTGCCATCGCTGGCATCGAGCACGATTCCGGGCACCAGCCAGCCGGCCGATCCGTCGTGCGGAATATCCGGCAGGAAGCCGTCGAGCCAGGTGACATAGTCCGCGGGCGGCATCACGCGGCGCATCAGATCGGCCTCCATCAGGCAGGGCGAGAGGAAGTCCTCGCCCGAGGGCTCATAGCTGATCGGGCAATTGCGGTCCTGGGCATGGAAATCCATCGACTTGGCGACAATCAGGGCCTCCAGCTCGGCATCCCCGGCCTGCCGGGCCCAGTCGAGCCCCAACCCCAGGGCGAAGGCGGACTGGTTGTGGGTACCGATGCGAATTGGATAGGCGAGATTGGGCAGCCAGCTCTTGTACCGGTCTGACACAATCTGCTCGAGCGGTGCGATCGCCGCCCCCCAGCGCTGCGCCCGCGGATCATCCCATTCACGCAATTCGGCGCCGAGCTGCAGCAGCCACGCCAGACCATAGGGCCGCTCAAAGCTGGCACGGCCCTCGGCCGCGAAATACGCCACCTCGCCGGCAATGTTTTCAGGCGTCAGATTGGCGTCCAGCGCGGCGGTGGCAGCCTGGCTCTGGGCATTATCGGGCATCGTGCGCAACAAGCGCACCAGCAGCCAGTGGCCGTGCACCGAAGAATGCCAGTCAAAACAGCCATAAAAGGCCGGATGCAGCTGGTGCGGCGCTTGCGCGTCCGCATCGGAGGCCAGCACATGGCTTATCTTGTTGGGGTATTCACGCTGGACGCAATCGAGCGCCATCGTCATGAAGCGCGCTTCGAGATCAGGCATGGATTGCGCGTCCTCGGCTTGTGCCAAAGCAGCGCTTGCCATGATGGCGGCCACTGCACAGGCGAATATTGATTTCGATAACATGGCGGTTTCCGGTTTGGTTTTCGATTTCTTGCGTGCCTTTTGGGCTTTTCTGCATCAAGATGATCTGGTACCGCGACACTTCATGACGGTTCGCCGGAACTGGCAAGACACTTGCGTTATCCGGTGAAGTTAGCGCGGCGCGCCGACCATGCGGACCCGATCCGTGGCACGCCGCAAGCGATAAGGGTTACCTCTCCAGCAGATGAGAGGGCCATTGGGGGTTAGTAGAACATGTCGACATCCGAGCGTCACGATGGCGGTCTCGCAGCCATGGGTATTCAGGCCGGGACCATCCACCTCAACTGGAATGAAGCCCAGCTTTACGAAGCCGCGGTGCAGCGCAAGGAAGCTGAGATCGCCGAAGGTGGCGCCCTGGTCGTCAAGACTGGCATCCATACCGGCCGCTCCGCCAAGGACAAGTTCACGGTTCGCGACACCGATACGGAAGACCAGGTCTGGTGGGATAATAACGCCCAGATCGACCCGGCGCATTTTGACGTGCTGTGGCAGGATTTCCGCAGCCATATGGCGGGCAAGGACCTGTATGTGCAGCAGCTGTTTGGCGGCGCCGACAAGGATCACCGCCTGCCGGTTCGCGTCGTCAATGATCTGGCCTGGCACTCGCTTTTCATCCGCCATTTGCTGCGCCTGCCGACCGAAGACGAGTATCGGGATTTCCAGGCCGAATTCACCATTATCAACCTGCCCGATTTCAAGGCCGACCCGGCGCGCCATGGCTGTCGTTCGGAAACCGTGATCGGTGTCGATTTCACCCGCAAACTGGTGCTGATCGGCGGCACCTCCTATGCCGGCGAGACCAAGAAGTCCGTCTTCACCATCCTCAACTATCTCCTGCCTGCCAAGGGCGTGATGCCAATGCATTGCTCGGTCAATGTCGGCAAGGATGACGATGCCGCGATCTTTTTCGGCCTGTCCGGCACCGGCAAGACGACCCTGTCGGCCGATGCCAGCCGCACCCTGGTCGGCGATGACGAGCATGGCTGGTCGCCCAATGGATTGTTCAATTTCGAAGGCGGTTGCTACGCCAAGATGATCAAGCTCTCGGCCGAGGCCGAGCCGGAGATTTTCGCCACCACCAAAATGTGGGGCACGGTGCTTGAAAATGTGGTGATGGATCCGGTCACCCGCGTACTCGATCTCGACGATGCCTCGCTAGCTGAAAACAGCCGCGGCGCCTATCCGCTCAGCGCGATTCACAATGCCAGCGAGACCGGCACCTGCGGCCATCCGAAGAATCTGGTCATGCTGACCTGCGACGCGTTCGGCATCATGCCGCCCATCGCGCGGCTGACCCCGGCCCAGGCGATGTATCACTTCCTGTCGGGCTATACGGCCAAGGTCGCCGGCACGGAAAAGGGCGTCACCGAGCCAAGCGCCACCTTCTCCGCCTGTTTCGGCGCGCCTTTCATGCCGCGTCACCCGGCCGAATATGGTGCCCTGCTGCGCGAGTTGATCGCGACGCATAATGTCGATTGCTGGCTGGTCAATACCGGCTGGACCGGCGGCGCCTATGGCACCGGTCAGCGCATGCCGATCAAGGCGACACGCGGGCTGCTCAATGCCGCGCTCGACGGATCGCTGAAAATCGCTGCCTTCCGCGAAGATCCGAATTTCGGCTTCATGGTCCCGATCGCCGTTGACGGCGTCGACAACTCAGTCCTCGATCCGCGTTCGACCTGGCAGGACCAGGCCGCCTATGACGCCCAGGCGAGCAAGCTGGTTGGCATGTTCATCGAGAATTTCAGAATATTCGAAAGCCATGTTGCGCCCTATGTTCGCGCCGCGGCTCCAAGACTTGAAAACGCCGGCAAGACGCTTGAAACAGCCGCCGAATAAGCCATACAACCGCATCGCATAAACAAGCCCCGGTCCTTTTCGGCCGGGGCTTTTTGCTGCGCGGAAGGCTGGCGCAGCGAACCCGTCTGGCGGGGAAATCTGGCTCGCTTGATGCGCCAAATACAGCTTTGCGGCAAAAAATGTTTGACCTGTCGCGCCGGTTGGGCCTTTCTTGCAAAAGAATTTCGCTGCGCCTGATTTTGGGCAAGGCTTTGCCTGACCGGACCATAATGCCCCTTTCTGCCCTGACCCGCTTCGACATGCCGCGCCGCACCGCTTGCGACGACGGCATCATTGCGTCCGTCCGGGCGAGCATTTCCACCACCATGACCATGACCACCTCCGCAATGCGGGGGCAGGTTGGCGTGGACTAGCGGTTTTCAAAATCCGTTCGACACCCCGACCCGCTCCCACCAGGAAGCGGGTTTTTTCATGCTTGAATTCCAGAACACCCGAAGGATCAGTTTAGTGACAAACCCAGCCAAGCCCGCGCACGGCCACAAGCTTTGCATCCTCAAATTCGGCAGTTCCGTGCTGCACACACCACAGGACTATGCCCGCGCCGCGCATGAAATCTATCGCCACACCCGTGCCGGCGAGAAAGTCGTCGCCGTGGTCTCGGCCCTCAATGGCGAAACCGACGCCCTGTTCGATGTCGGCGCATCGGTCGGACAAAATACCCATGACGCCATGCTGGCTCGGCTGGTGCGTTGCGGCGAGTTGAAATCTGCCGCCCTGATGGGCCTGGCCCTGCAGCGCTCGGGCGTGACAGCGGCGGTGCTCGACCCGCATGAAATGTGTCTCAAGGCTGAAGGTTCGGCGCTGGATGCGAACCTGACCGGGCTGGATGCGGGACGCGTGCTGGCGCATTTCACGCAGGCCGATGTCATCGTCGCGCCAGGCTTCTTTGGTGAAGGACCGGACGGGCCGGTGACGCTGGGCCGCGGCGGCACGGATTTGACGGCCGTGATGTTTGCCCATTGGCTTGGCGCCAGCCGGGCGCGCCTGATCAAGGATGTCGATGGCGTCTATACTGATGATCCGGCCCGGGTGCCCGATGCCCATCGTTTCGACCAGCTCGATTATGCCGAAGCGGCCCGGGTCAGCCGCGGCCTGGTGCAGGAAAAAGCCATCCATGCCGGCGAGGCGCTCGGTGTGGTCATCGAGGTCGCCGCACTGGGCAAGTCGTTTGCGACCCGGATCGGACCCGTGGCGCCGAAAATCGGTGCCAGGAATCCGCGTCGCCCCCTGCGTGTCGCCCTGCTCGGCCATGGCTCGGTCGGTGCCGGGGTCTGCGAGCACTTGCTGGCCAATACTGACCGATTCCAGCTCAATCCAATCCTGGTACGCGACCCCGCGCATCATGTTGCCATCAGCGCGCCCGGCCTGCGCTTCACTGGCGATCTGGCCGAAGCACTGGCGCACAGGCCCGATATTGTGGTCGAGACGATTGGCGGCACCGGCATGGCGCGCAGCCTCAGCCAGTCGGTCCTGCGCGATGGCATGCATCTGGTGACCGCCAACAAGGCCGTCATCGCCCTCGATTTCGACCGCCTGCACGCACTGGCCACTCAATCCGGCCGGCATTTGCGCTATTCGGCCGCCGTCGGGGGCGGCGCGCCGATCCTGGAAACGCTCGACCGGGTCAACCGGTGCGGGTCTGTTCTCTCGGTCGAGGGCGTGATGAATGGCACCTGCAATTTCATCCTCGGCAAGCTGGGCGAAGGCGCCCTGCTCGCCGATGCTATTGCCGAGGCACAGGCGCTCGGCTTTGCCGAAGCCGATCCGCGCGGCGATATCGATGGCGATGACGCCGCCGACAAGCTGTCCATCATCATCCGCCATGCTTTCGGTCTTCGCCTCGATCCCGCCGACATCGCCAGGGAGAGCCTGTCAGACCTGTCTACAAGTCGCCTGCGGGCTGCTGCGGAACAGAATTTGGTGATCAAACAGGTCGGGCATTGCAGCGCCGGCACCGATGGCCAGCTCGTCGCGCGCATAGAATTGCGCGCACTGGAACCCGGTCACCATCTGGCCAAGCTGCGCAATGAGGAAAACGGGTTTCTCGTTCAACTTCCCCATGAATCCCTCTATGTGCAGGGCAAGGGTGCCGGCCGCTGGCCGACCGCCGAGGCGGTGTTTGCCGATATTGTCGACATTCAGCGCCTGCTCGACAACAATCTGGCGGTGCCGGCCGCTTCCAGGCCGGAGCGGGCAGCGCAGGCGGCACGAATGCCCGGGGAAGACAGCGCATGACATATGCAGTCAGTTCGGCCCGCGCCTCGGCACCGGCCAGTATCGGCAATGTCGGGGTCGGGTTTGACGTACTCGGCCTCGCCTTCGATGCCGTGCGCGACAGCGTCACCGCGCATCGTGAAACCGGACCTGGCGTCAGGCTCGGCACGGTCTGCGGCCTGGTCGACAGCCTGCCGGCCGAGGTCGAGCGCAATTGCGCCCTCGCTGCGGCCAGGGCCGTGCTCGACGCGGCGGGCGCCTCATTCGGTGTCCGTATCGATATTGACAAGGGTGTGCCATTGAGCGCCGGCATGGGTGGTTCTGCAGCCTCGGCCGTCGCGGCCGCCGGTGCCGTCAACGCCCTGCTGGAGACGCCCTTCGATACGCTCGACCTCTTGCTGCCGGCGATGCAGGGCGAGCGCGTCTCCGCTGATCCGCCGCCCTGGGATAATGTGATGGCCGCCCTGCTCGGCGGGCTGGTGATCGCCGCCCGGCTCGATCCACCCCTGATCCGGCGCCTGCCCCTCCCGACCGGCATTGCCTGCATCCTGTTCCACCCGGATCGCAAAATCGAAACCCAACGCGCCCGCCAGCTGCTCGCGGATACGGTCTCCAAGGATGTCGCCGTCGCGCATGCCCGCAATATCGCCAGCTTCGTCGCCGGTTGTGCCGGCAATGATCTGGAATTGATCGCGGCCGGTCTCAAGGATGTTTTCGTCGAGCCGCAGCGCTTGCCTCTCCTGCCCGAACTCGCCCCCGTGCAGGCCGCCGCCCTCAACGCCGGCGCGCTGGGCTGTTCCTTCTCCGGCTCCGGCCCGTCAGTGTTTGCCTGGGTGCCTGAGGAACAGGCTGACACCTGCCGCGATGCGATGGCGGCGGCCTTTGCTGCAGCCGGTTGCCGTGCGACGCCCTATCATGCGGCCCTGATCTCGGACGGCTTGCGGCTGGAGGCGTATCGTTGAGATATCGCAGCACACGCGGCCAGGCGCCGCTGGTCGCCGCCGACAAGGCCCTGCGGGCCGGCGTCGCGCCCGATGGCGGGCTGTATCTGCCCGAGACATTGCCGAGTTTTGAACCCGGTGATTTCGCCAGCGATGCCAATCTCGCCGCCCTGGCCGATCGCCTGTTGAGCCCTTTCTTCGCGGCGTCTCCGCTGGCGGACAGACTGAGCGACATCTGTGCCTCGGCCTTCGATTTCCCACTGCCGCTGGTGAGGCCCGACCCCACCGAGCCCGGCCTGGAAGTGCTGGAGCTGTTTCACGGGCCAACCGGGGCCTTCAAGGATTTCGGCGCCCGCTTCCTGTTTCGCGCCTTCGATGCGATCGCCCAGGCCGACGACCCGGTCACCGTTCTCGCCGCCACATCGGGCGATACCGGCGGCGCGGTCGGCTGTGCAGCAGAGGGCGCGCGTCATGCCCGCGCCGTGATCCTGTTTCCCAAGGGGCGGATCTCGGCCTTCCAGGAAAGGCAGCTTTGTTGCTGGCGCGATCCGGTGACGGCCTTGCGGGTGAGCGGCGATTTCGATGCCTGCCAGCGGCTCGTGAAGGCCGCCTTCGCCGATCAGGCGCTCAGCGCCCGGCACGGGCTGACCTCGGCCAATTCAATCAGTATCGGCCGGCTATTGCCGCAAATGGCTTATTGGGCCCAGGCCAGTCTTGAAGTCTTCAACCGCACCGGAACCCGGCCGGGCCTGATCGTGCCGAGCGGTAATCTGGGCAATGGTTTCGCCGCCATGCTCGCACGGGCATGCGGCCTGCCGATCGGCCCGGTCATCCTGGCGACCAATGCCAATGCCACGCTGGCCGACTGGCATTCCAGCGGCCAATACACGCCGCGCCAGTCGATCGCGACCCTGGCCAATGCGATGGATGTCGGCGCACCGAGCAATTTCGAACGGCTGGCGGGTTTTGGTGAAGCGCTGGTGCGGGATGTCGTGCGCGTCGATGATGCAGCTATCCGGCTGCGCATTGAAGCGACGCATGCCAGCAGCGGCTATATCGCCTGTCCGCACACGGCGACGGCTCTGGAGGCCCATGCCCGCATGGATCCGGCGCGGCGCGCCGAACGGGTCTGGATCGCCGCGGCGACGGCGCACCCCTATAAATTTGCCGATGTGGTCGAGCCCCTGATCGGCCAAACCCTGGCGCCGCCACCCAATCTGGCCGAGGTGCTGCAGCGGCCGGTGCAGCTCACCGATATCGCCGCCAATCTCGACGCGCTGGCAGCGCAATTGACCGCCGGCCGGCCGGCTTGACGAACACTCCCGGATGCAGGCATCACGGGCGGATGACACCGGTAATTTCTGCGAAAGCCGCCTATCAGGCCTGGTCGGCCAGCTATGATAGCGACGTCAATCCGACCCGCGATCTCGATGCCGTCTGCCTCCAGCGCGCGCCATTAAGGCTCGACGGGGCGCGTGTGCTCGAGCTCGGTGCCGGGACTGGCAAGAATACCGCATGGTTGGCGCCGCGGGCCGCGCATGTGACGGCGCTCGACCTGTCGCCGGCCATGCTGGACCAGGCACGAAAACATGTCCCGTCCGGGCCGGTCGCCTTCATCGAGCACGACATCACGGCGCCCTGGCCCGTAAAGACAGGCGAATTCGACATTGTATTGGCCAATCTGGTGCTGGAGCATATCGCCGATCTGGCGCCGATCCTGGCCGAGGCCTGGCGGGTGCTCAAACCCGGCGGTGCGCTCTATATCAGCGAGCTACACCCCTGGCGGCAATGGCGCGGCAGCCGGGCCCGGTTCGAAACCGCTGGCGGCACCCGGCACATCGAGGCCTATCGGCACAGCACCGCCGAATATCTCGGCACGGCATTGGCCGCCGGCTTCACATTGGTGGCAATCGAAGAACCGGTCGAACCCGGCCGCGAGACCGACACCCTGCCGCGCCTGCTGACCCTGCTCTTGCGCCGGCACGCCGCGGTGACGCCACCCGCTTGACACCATGCCTCACTGGGCCAGTCACTTGCCCGCTTCATCGTCCAATCAAAAGGTCCGCCCCTTGGCCCCGATTGCCATTCATTTGCGCAAGCATATCGATCCAGCCGCCCGCTATGTGCCGTGCTGGCCCGACGGGATTGTGAGGGCCGATTTTGACCAACAGGGACATGCCCGCGCCGCGCGGAACCTGCTCAACACCGCCTATGCCGAAGGCGGTGGCGATGTACTCGCCTTCAAGGATTGGTGGCCCGCCCTCGCCGCCGATCCGGAATATCGCCCCGACCTCTGCTTCATCGCACTGGATGCCGGTACGGGCGAGCCGGCCGGCTTCGCCCAGTGCTGGAGCCTCGGCTTCGTCAAGGATATCGCGGTCGCCGCCCGCTGGCGCGGTCGCGGTCTTGGCCGGGCCCTGATGACGGAGATTTTCAAAACCTTCCAGGCGCGTGGAATCTACGAGGTCGACCTCAAAGTGGCCGCCGGCAACCCGTCCGGCGCAGCGCATTTTTATCAGAGCCTGGGAATGGTGGAGATCGAGTGACGCCGGACAATTTCCCGCCTATCTCAGCTGACTGTCCTTGCTGCCGCGCCGATTGAAGGTCGACGCACCGGGCTGCCCATCGCGCTCGGACTGGCACAAAATACAGGTCTTCACCCCGGCAATCGCCAGCCGCCGGCGTTCAGGGATTTCCTCGCCGCACTCGACACAGAATTCGGCGCTCTCGCCCGTCGGCAGCTTGCTGCGCGCGTGCATCACCTCATCAGATATCGTGTCGTCAATCTGATCCTGTATCGCCCCGTCACGGGTCCAGCCGCCGGCCATGATTCCACCTCTGCAAGACTTCAATCAGCCCTTGAGATGGCCATTCGAACCGCAAAATCAAGCCATCCGGTTTGGCCGGAACTTGACCCGGCGAGGCCGGGCCGTGTCTCCACGCGCCGGCACTGTGATCGCATCGCAATGCCAAACTAGGGAGAATCATGATTATGCCGCGGCGGGAATAGCGTAAACTCTACCCATCATCCGCTGCGCGTGCGGCACAGCCATCAAACTGAAGCAAAGCGAGTGAGCCATGACCGACATCATCAAATCCCGGGCAGCGATCGCCTGGGCAGCGAACCAGCCGCTCTCGGTTGAAGAAATCGACGTGATGCCGCCGCAAGCCGGCGAAGTGCGCATTCGCATCATCGCCAGCGGCGTCTGCCACACCGATGCCTTCACCCTGTCAGGCGATGATCCGGAGGGCATATTCCCGGCCGTGCTCGGCCATGAAGGCGGCGGCATTGTTGAATCGATCGGCGAAGGCGTCACCAGCGTCGCCGTGGGCGACCATGTCATCCCGCTCTACACGCCGGAATGCCGCACCTGCAATTTCTGCAAATCCGGCAAGACCAATCTCTGTCAGAAAATCCGCGAAACCCAGGGCAAGGGCCTGATGCCCGATGGCACGACCCGTTTCTTCAAGGATGGCAAGCCGATCTTCCATTATATGGGCTGCTCGACCTTCTCCGAATACACTGTCCTGCCGGAGATCTCGCTGGCGAAAGTGAACCCTGATGCACCGCTGGAAGAGGTTTGCCTGCTCGGCTGCGGCGTCACGACCGGCATGGGGGCGGTGATGAACACCGCCAAGGTCGAGGCAGGCGCGACCGTCGCCATTTTCGGCATGGGCGGGATTGGCCTGTCGGCCGTGATTGGCGCGACCATGGCCAAGGCCAGCCGCATCATCGTGATCGATATCAATGAGAGCAAGTTCGACCTCGCCCGCAAGCTCGGTGCCACCGACTTCATCAATCCGAAGGATCATGACCGGCCGATCCAGGACGTGATCGTTGAATTGACCGATGGCGGCGTCGACTACTCTTTCGAGTGTATCGGCAATGTCAATGTGATGCGCTCGGCGCTGGAATGCTGCCACAAGGGTTGGGGTGAATCCGTGATCATCGGGGTTGCCGGTGCCGGCCAGGAAATCTCGACCCGGCCCTTCCAGCTGGTCACCGGCCGGGTCTGGCGCGGCACCGCCTTCGGCGGCGTCAAGGGCCGTTCCGAACTGCCCGACTATGTCGAGCGCTACATGAAGGGCGAGTTCAAGCTCAATGACTTCATCACCCACACCATGGGGCTTGAGGACATCAATGAAGCCTTCGAACTCATGCATGCCGGCAAGAGCATCCGCTCCGTCATCCATTTCGACAAATAGGTCAGCAGGACGGTCGCGCCGAACACGGCGCGGCCACCCCGCCTGAAGCGATTACACCTGCGGAAAGGGTGCAGCATGTCACTGGAAATCACGAGCTCGAACAAAAGCTTTGGCGGCTGGACCAAGCATTGCAGCCATCATTCCCCGAGCCTGAATTGCGAGATGCGGTTCGCGATCTACCTGCCGCCGCAGACCGCGAACGGGCAAAAAGTCCCGGTGCTCTACTGGCTGTCCGGGCTGACCTGCAATGATGAGAACTTCATCCAGAAAGCCGGCGCCCAACGCCTCGCTGCCGAGCTTGGTGTGGCACTTGTCGCACCCGATACCAGCCCGCGCGGCACGGATGTAGCCGATCATGATGGCTATGATCTCGGCCAGGGTGCGGGCTTTTATGTCAACGCGACCCAGGCCCCGTGGAACCGCCATTTCCGCATGCATGATTACGTGCTCAACGAGCTGCCCGATCTGATCGAAGCCACTTTCCCGGTCAACGGCAAACGCGCCATTTCCGGTCACTCAATGGGTGGTCACGGCGCGCTGGTCCTGGCCCTGCGCAATCCCGAGCGCTTCAAATCCGTCTCGGCCTTCAGCCCGATCTGCAATCCGGTCAATGCGCCCTGGGGTCAAAAAGCCTTCACCACCTATCTCGGCGATACTCCCTCAGACTGGGCCCAATACGATGCCAGCCTGTTGATGCGCAAGGCGACCGGTGGCGTGCCGGCACTTGTAGATCAGGGCGAGGCCGACCAGTTTCTCGAAGAACAATTGAAACCGGAAACGCTCGAAGCCGCGGCCCGGGCCAGCGGCTATCCTCTGCAGCTCAATCGCCGCGAAGGTTACGACCACAGTTATTATTTCATCGCCAGCCATATCGACGACCATTTGCGCTTCCATGCCAAGCATCTGAGCGCCTAGCGGTGCCAACAAAAAACCCGCCAACTCATTGAGCTGACGGGCTTTTCTTTGGGTGCGGGGATAGGATTTGAACCTATGACCTTCAGGTTATGAGCCTGACGAGCTACCGGACTGCTCCACCCCGCATCAGGATGGCTTCCGCGGCGAGCCGTGGAAGAGGCGCGTATGTAGGCTGGCTGTGCGAATGCGTCAAGGCGATAGCTGCGCTTTACCTGCGGCGCGGAAAATGGCCTAAACTCATGACCATGAACGACGACGACCAATCCCGAACCGATCCATTCCAGCTGGCTCTGGCCGATTGGCAGGCCGGGCGCAGCGAGGTGGCACTGGCCGGACTTCGCGCGGCGGTAGCCGGCGGCGATTTCGGCTGTGCGAGCCTGCTCCTGCAGCTCAGTGCCGATCCGGCAGCCCCCGATGGCGCACAGGCAGAGGCAGCCGAGGCGGTGCTGGGCGCACCGGACGCGCCCTTGATCCGTCGGCATGCGGCTTTTCTGCGCGCCCGCGGCTATGGCATGGCGGCCGATCCCGCCGCCGCGCTGACGCAGCGGATTGATCAGGCACGCAGCGGCGACGCCGAGGCGATGACCGAGGTTGGCCTGCTTTCACTTTTGGCCAGCGGCGATGCGGCCGCGGCGACGCCCTTGCTGGAGACCGCTGCGGCGGCCGGCAGTATCGCCGCGATCGCGGCTCTGCTGCGTCTTGGCCTCGAGGCCGGCCAATTGAGCCCGCTTGCTCGCCAGCACACACCGGTGCTGAGCCGGGCCGGCCATCCGCTGGCCAGCGCCTTGATCCCGGCTGCCAATGCCCTGCCCATGCGGCCAGCAACCGGCCAAACGTCCCCTGCCGCCCGCCGTCTGGATTGGCCTGAGGCGCGAGACCTGCTGGCGGCGTTGCAGGCGCCCGCGGCAATGGCGGCCGAGACCCTTCATGACGCACCACGCATCGTCCGGTCGCCACGCTTCATGCCAGCGGCCCTGTGCGATTATCTTGCAGCGCAAGCCGCACCGCTATTGCGACCGGCCCAGATATTCGATGCGGCCAGTGGCCAGACCCGGCCCGATCCCTATCGCCAGTCGATGACGGCGGCGCTGTCGGACGGGGTGATGGATCTGGTGTTGTGGGCGATCAAGCTGCGGATGGCGGCGCTCGCTGGCGGCACCTTCGATCAGGGCGAGCCACTGGCGGTCCTGCTCTACCGGCCCGGCGAGCAATACCGGCCGCATGTCGATTATCTGACCGAGGATGGCCATGCCGCCTCGGCCGATCTGGCGCGGCGTGGCCAACGTATCGCGACTTCGCTGGTGCGGCTGAACCAGGATTTCACCGACGGGGACACCGTGTTTCCGCGACTGGATATCCGCTGGACAGGCGTGCGCGGCGATGCCCTGGGCTTCGCCAACACCGATGCGGCCGGCCAAGGCGATCCGATGACATTGCATGCCGGCGAACCGGTCAGTTCGGGGATGAAAATCCTCGCCAGCCTGTGGCTGCGCCAGCGCGCCTGAGCCGCGGACATCCGGCCCGGCTGATCGGGCTCCGCCTGGCTTATCGTCTTGCTGGTGCTCAGGAATCCAGACACAAAAAAACCGCGCCGAAGCGCGGTTGATTTGATTGAAATCGTGTGGAGGATCATAAAATCTAACGTGCAGACCGGGCGGCGTCCTACTCTCCCACACCTTGAGATGCAGTACCATCGGCGCTAGGGGTCTTAACGGTCGTGTTCGGGATGGGAACGGGTGCGATCCCCCCGCAATAACCACCCGGTCAGCGCGTTAGATTTTATGTTTGAAGAGACAATCCTGTTTATGAGGTGCTTGATGCACAGGCGAAGCAATCGCCGTGCATGAACATCGTTGAGATCAAGCCAATCGAGTTATTAGTACCAGTCAGCTTCATGCGTCACCGCACTTCCACATCTGGCCTATCAACGAGGTGGTCTTCCTCGACTCTCAAGGGAAAACTAGTTTTGAGGGAGGCTTCCCGCTTAGATGCATTCAGCGGTTATCCCGTCCGTATATAGCTACCCTGCTATGCTGCTGGCGCAACAACAGGTCCACCAGAGATACGTCCACCCCGGTCCTCTCGTACTAGGGGCAGCTCCTCTCAATTTTCCGACACCCACGGCAGATAGGGACCGAACTGTCTCACGACGTTCTAAACCCAGCTCACGTACCGCTTTAATTGGCGAACAGCCAAACCCTTGGGACCTGCTCCAGCCCCAGGATGCGATGAGCCGACATCGAGGTGCCAAACAATGCCGTCGATATGGACTCTTGGGCATCATCAGCCTGTTATCCCCGGCGTACCTTTTATCCGTTGAGCGATGGCCCTTCCATTCGGGACCACCGGATCACTATGACCGACTTTCGTCTCTGCTCGACTTGTCAGTCTCGCAGTCAGGCAGGCTTATGCCATTGCACTCATCAGCTGATTTCCGACCAGCTTGAGCCTACCATCGCGCGCCTCCGTTACTCTTTGGGAGGCGACCGCCCCAGTCAAACTACCCACCACACAGGGTCCCGGACCCGGATAACGGGCCGCGGTTAGATGTCAATGAAGATAAGGGTGGTATTTCAAGGGTGGCTCCACCTGAGCTAGCGCCCAAGTTTCAAAGCCTACCACCTATCCTACACATGCCGTCACTAACATCACTGTGAAGCTATAGTAAAGGTGCACGGGGTCTTTCCGTCTAGCCGCAGGAACCCCGCATCTTCACGGGGAATTCAATTTCGCTGAGTCTATGTTGGAGACAGCGGGGAAGTCGTTACGCCATTCGTGCAGGTCGGAACTTACCCGACAAGGAATTTCGCTACCTTAGGACCGTTATAGTTACGGCCGCCGTTTACTGGGGCTTCATTTCGCAGCTTGCACCACTCCATTTAACCTTCCAGCACCGGGCAGGCGTCAGACCCTATACGTCGTCTTGCGACTTCGCAGAGCCCTGTGTTTTTAGTAAACAGTCGCCACCCCCTGG
>Ga0316206_1000109_pt1 | contig 165660 bp, 154 predicted proteins | sample 6monthpyrite_MG_FD_204942 | JGI IMG/M metagenome (GOLD analysis project Ga0316206, IMG submission 204942) | Microbial mat bacterial communities from mineral coupon in-situ incubated in ocean water Damariscotta River, Maine, United States -... | ecosystem: Environmental > Aquatic > Marine >... | reverse complement strand
AGGGTGTCGCGTTTTAAATAAACAGGTGCTTGATATTAAGCGAGAGGACTTCCATCAAGCACTTTCTGTTCTTCAACAACAGTTTAAAGCGCAGTGTTATGCGTAATTTTGTGGGGATCCCTCAGGGGCAAAGCCCTTTAACACTCGAAACTATAGCTAAGCACAATGGATGACATTAAATTCTCAGAAATTCACAAGCCACTAAATATCGCTTCTTAACGCTATTACTATTCTTGAGTACGAGGCATATATTGCCTACAATAGCGCACTTTTTATTTAATTCAGGTTACACACATGAACGATGCTAAATCTCAACCCGCTTTACCGGATCGCCTTTCGGGTGACTCGCGTAGCCCACATCATAATGCAGAAATTTTCGAGCACACTATTGGTATTTTACTGAACGGCAAAGAGTATACAAATGTCGAGGAATATTGCATCAGTGAAGGTTGGGTAAAAATTCCTTCTCCTAAAGCGTTGGACCGTCGAGGACAACCGGTTCTTATTAAGTTAAAAGGAACGGTTGGAGCATTTTATAAATGAATAAAAGAATGAGTTTTATCTAAACCGGGAAGTAATAGGGGGCTTAACCATTCATTCACACTTTAATGAATGAAAGCGTAATGCAAAAAGTAAGACTTGATTCTGGTGGCTCTGATGGGAGTTCCCCCTCCCTTTACGGGAGGGGGCTAGGGGGAGGGTCATAAAAATCCCCCACCCTAGCCCTCCCCCGAAGTGGGGGAGGGAATAAAAATATGGTTCCCCCTCCCTTTACGGGAGGGGGCTAGGGGGAGGGTGATAAAAGTTCCCCCACCCTACGCCCTCCCCCGAAATGGGGGAGGTGATAAAAATGTTTAGGGTCAGAATAAAAATTATATCGTTATTGCAAATGAGGGTGTAGAAGTGATTTTACTCTGACACATTTAACCCTCGGCTTGTTAGCTTGAGCCTTACATTAAGTTTCCTTCCTTTTCGAAAATTTCATAATCTAGCATTAAATCCATATAAGCATAGTCTATTCAGCTTGCATTAAGTTATCCCTGGTTAATATTCATAATACGTTATGACGTTAGGGAAACATAAGGAGCAGCCGATATGAAGATTTATATACGTTTAATGTTGATGTCATTACTCGTTAGCCTTGTGACGGCTTGTGGTGGAGGGGGTGGTCACGATCACGATTACGATACGACTTATTCAACCGGTACGGTACGGTTAGAAAACGAGAATAGTTCGTTATCGATATATGAGTTTAATTTTTCACCCGTTGATCAATCAACATGGGGAACAAACCAGTTGTCTTCACCTTTACTCGCGGGTTTGTCTTTTGACATTTTTTCAGTACCAAGCGGAATTTATGATACCCGTGCGCTTGTTAAAGGTCTGTTTAGTACCTACTCAACCTATCTTTATGGTATTTCTGTATATGGTGGGGATGCCGTTACTGTCGTTTCCACGGATTCTGTGTATACAGGCTCATTAAAGATCGTGAATGGGACGCTTGATGCCAATATAATTGCTCTTTATATTACGTCTTCGATTTCATCCGTTTGGAAAGCGAACCAAATTAATTCTGACATTCTACCATCCGATTCAATGCACTTATTTGATATTGATACAGGTTTATATGATGTAAAAGTTGTTTGGGATTTCGGCCCCGATACTCTTTATTACAATAAAAGTATTGAATCATTAACATTATTAACTTTAACTGTATCTTAAAGAGGCGAGTGAAAAATATGAAATACTTTAAAATAATCTTTGTTTCGGTTTCTTTATTCATTGTTACAAATGTTGTTATTGCTCAAAACCAAAGAACGCTTGCTAATCCTGACGTTAACATTGAAGTTAGAAGTACAGAAGATATTGTTAGTGATCCAGGTGCTTTTGTATCAATAAACCCGGGTGACAATGCTATAAAAATGTTGTCAACGGCTTCAAGAGTTAAAAACAAAACTGTTGCAGCTCAAACGACTGATTTAGCGCAATCACAATCAAGTAATAAAGATGTTGTAAAAAAATATAATCGTTTTTCTAATAAACAAGGGGAAAAGAAGAACAAGAAATAATATGTGTCGGTGACAATTGATAATCATTTGCATGTGAAATTAAATATAGTTTTATATAACCGATTTCATAGGGGGAATTCATTCTGCCCCCAGATATTGCTCACAATATAAACAACACAAACTGTCATTTAATATATGTGAGCCGCTGCCTAGTGTTTCTAGCTCACTTTTGTTACATTTAAAACATATAATAAAACTTACATAAGGAATATGTATGTCACAATTGGGCGAAGCATCTGCTAGCGCAGTAATTGAACCGGAAATCATCGAAGATAAAACGATTGAGCGTATTAAAGTACGCCTTAGTGTATTTTTTGATGGTACAAAAAACAATCGTACTAACACCGACCTTATCAATCAATTAAGACAAGAAGCGGAAGACAGTGGGCAACAACGAAAAGATACGCAACTTTTCAAACATGCGAAAAATGGCAGTAGTTATGCAAATGATTACACCAATGTGGCTAAAATGGAACGCTATATAGAAACCAGTAGTGATAAAACCTACCAGAAAAAAATGGCTATTTATATTGAAGGGCCAGGCACCAAAGATAAACAAAGTGATAAATTATTCGGCTATGCCTTTGGAATGGGCAAAACAGGTATTAGCAAAAAAGTACAAAAAGGGATAGAAAATTCTATTAAAAAAATTATGGATAATAAAGATAAAAAAACTATTATTGAGAAACTTACACTGGACGTATTTGGTTTTAGTCGTGGTGCTGCTGCAGCACGTTATTTTATTCATCAATCACGCTTAAGTGATGAAAACATCAAAATTGGCCTGGACAATAAGGGATGTCTATTAGAGCGTATTGATGTCAATTTTGCAGGGCTGTATGATACCGTCTCATCACACGGTATCAGTTACTCCAATGATACCTCTGAGCTAAAATTATATTCGATTGTACATGCGGAAAACGTCATACAACTCGCCGCTGCCGACGAGCATAGGGAACGTTTTTCTCTTACCAACATAAGAAGTGCACGCAATGGCCGCGAGATTTTTCTACCGGGAGTGCATTCAGATATTGGCGGTAGTTATAATGATGGCGAAGTCGAGCAACAAATTATCTATGACAGTTTTGATATCGAAGAGGCAAAACAAGACCGACAAAACCTGATTGATGCTGGCTGGTTTAAACCTGAAGAAATTGAACTAATCGAAACAGTTGACTACGATGATATCGGCAGTACCGTGCAGTTAAAAATAAATCGTACTGTAAAGTACAATCATTATAGTCGTATTCCGCTTCATATTATGACGAAATATGCTCGGGAAAGTGAGATTGATATTTTATCTCAGCTTGAGGACGATGAATCTATCTCCGATAAATTGAGCTCTGTTTTTGAAAACATTAAAAAATATATTGACAAACATGAGGATTCAAAAGCTGGTGACTGGCATCACAATGACCCCTGGCTCTGCGAACTCCGTGGCCAGTATTTACATTTTTCGGCACGTTGTGAAATGGGCCTATGGCCGAGGATGGAAAAGGCTGAACGTTTCCGGAATCAGTCTGATGGTTAAGCCCATGCAATTTTTTATTTTTTTAACCCTGTTTTATTTACCGACTGCTTGTGGAGTAACCATGGCTACAAAATTTGACTGGCTAGCAACAGACAGTGCCCCCGAACATTACTTGATGCAAATTGTGAGAGGGCATTTTTCATTCCCTAAAGAAGGTAGTTTGTATATTCCGAATAAAAAAATATTGCACCATGGTTGGGGAAAAGGCGTCTCCACCCATATCGTGGGTGACGATACCAAGCCTTTGCCTGAGCGTTTGGATATTATGTTTTTTTCCTATACAGAGAATCAGTTTTATAAAGGCCGTTTCGAGTTACCTTATGCCACTATCCTTAAACTGTTTCAACAGAGCTATTACAGCCCTAAGATGGAGGAAGATACGAACTTTTATGAAATTGTAGCGGGAATCGCACCCGGTGGACATGTCTCGGTGTGGGTCAACGGTATTGATAAAACTATCGAAGTATTTGCCGGTAAGGCAGATAAAATAGAGGGAAACTGGAAAGAGATTAATGATAATCCGAAATATTCACGTGATGAGTATATACAACGTAGGCTTAGTGAATCACTTACTACTGAAGAACGCCAATCTTTAAAACAAAATGGCATTCCCTTTGGTTTATGGGACACTTATCGTAAACATTACATTTGGCAACCAATTTTCACCGGTCTTGATGCCCCAAAATTAATTGATCGCATTACATATTATAATGGTGAAGAAGATTACATGAACCTTCCATTAAATGCTTCTGATAAGAACACTGCTCGCCCTATTCCCAAAGAAATGGTGTTTGAGTGGGAATGGCCCAAAGGCCGCCCACTGGTATTTAAACTTTTTTTCAATGAAAAAGAAATCTTTGCCGCTTTTAAAAAACTCAGTGCACAAGGTGAGTCGCTGCAACTTGAAATGCGAATGATGGTGAATGACAAAAATGAAACACTTTTTTCTGTTTTGCTCAAAAACGCTAAAGAAGAGATTTTTCTTAAAAAAACTGACTTAAAAAACTATGGTATTCCCACTGAAAATATAGATGACTAATTCAACGCGATGGCTGAATGGTGTGGTGTAGGTTGCCACGATTCGGCTGAGCAGCTCGTATCACAAAATCAGGCTTAAAATCTGCATATAGCCGTATATGAGTCCCCGTTTCCTGATTCGACCTATATTTATAGATAATGACCCTGTGTTTTCCCGGACCAGTCACCTCAAATCGTCAGATCAATATTTTCTGTACAAAATATTCATTTCTGGAATACTTTTTGCAACCCACATGGGTATGTATCGTGAGTTAACATTTTCTGTTCGTTTTACCCTGTTTCTGAGTATTTTTATTCTCGGTAGTACGGGCTGTGGCCTTAAATTTGGCTCCGAGGCGCGCCAAGCATCTGAAAATACTACTAAAAATAAATCGTCGTCCAGATTTGTTGAGGTAGATAGCACCAAACCCGAGCCAAAGGTGATAGCGGCAAAAAATGCTGTTGCAAATGAAAGTAATCCAGCAAATACGGCAGAATATGTCCGCATGGGTAAGGAACGTCGTATTAAATACGAGCACCCGGATGATTCATCTGCAAGCATGGCTAAATCGTCGGAGTCGCAACCTACTTCACCTATAGCACTAGTGAAGGGTGCTCACCAGAATATCAAGAATGCAGTTCGCACGACGCACGAAAAAATAATGACAAAACTTGGGCGACGTAATCCAGAGCCGGAAAAGGTTTTATATCCCACTGTTCAGCTATTTGGAGCGGGCTTAAGTCAGTCACAATGGCTGATATCTTCAAAAGATATCGAGTGTTTTATAACACATCCAATCCCTCGTTTAGGACGAGCCAAATTTAGCTACAATCCTGTGCAAAAGCTTAGATTTATTTTTGAAGTTGATCACCCGCCAGCCAGAAATCTTGAAATAAAAGATAAACGCTATGAACGGGCATTAATGACCGATATCTACCCTTATCCTGAAATAGGCGCCAAATTAGAATCTATTCCACCAGATTGGAAACCTTTTGCGACAAAGAAAATGCTGGGGTACATCCCTTTTAAGAAGGGCTTCCAACCTTTTATTTTACCGCACCGTCAACGCTTGTTTGCGGAAGAGCAAACTATGAATACAAAACATAGTGCGCAAAAAAATCAGGTTCGCCAAACACAGGTACAAGTTGCCTCAATCACTAATGATTATTTACCCGAGATATGGCCGGATAGGTTGATGGATGAGTTAGAAGAAGGAATGTTAATCCGCTTAACTTATCGAGACTGGGTCGATGGCACTCAGGATATTATTAGTACTATTTCTCCTATTAACTTTATCAAAATGAAAGTTAAGTTTGAAAGCTGTGTTAGCAAGTTACCCAAATATGATTTTAACAAGTTTAAAGAAACCAGGTTACACTTTACAAAAAAACAGCATAGTTTAAGTAAAAAAATGCGCAGAGAATTAGAAAAAATGGTTAAGTTTATTAAACTCGATGACACAATAAAAAAAGTACTGATTAAATCCTATACCGATAGTATGGGATTTAAACGGGTTAATAAGATTGATGCAGTCGCTCAAGCTCAGGCCATTAAAAGTTATATGAAGAAACTGGGTATGAGTGTGCCAATAACGGCCATTGGTATTGGCGAAGGACCATTTGTAGCTTCAAATCGAAGTTCTGCCGGCAGGGCAAAGAACCGCCGTAGCGTGATTACGCTGATTAAATGAAAGGTTTCCAGCCGCGCTTTGCGGCGGGTACAAAATCTCTGGGGTTTGCCATTGGGACTTCTAAAGGGGAGGGGAGAAAGCGAAGCTCTCCCCCTCTGCGTATTTGATGGGAGTTCGTCAATTTTTTTGACGATATATAATTGGCTAACGACTAATGAGCGCAGTTTCGGTATAATCCGCACAATTTAGAGTTTCTTGCTGCGGAGCAAATTATGTCAGATGTTAAAAAAGTCGTTCTCGCCTATTCAGGCGGATTAGATACTTCCATTATTTTAAAATGGCTCGAAGATGTGTATCACTGTGAAGTGGTCACCTTTACAGCTGATATTGGTCAGGGTGAAGAAGTCGAGCCTGCTCGCGCCAAAGCCCAGGCAATGGGCGTAAAAGAAATTTACATTGAAGATTTACGCGAAGAATTTGCGCGTGACTTCGTTTTCCCTATGTTCCGTGCCAATACCATTTACGAAGGTGAATATCTATTAGGTACTTCCATTGCGCGCCCACTCATTTCCAAACGTTTAATTGAAATTGCCAATGAAACCGGTGCAGATGCCATATCACATGGCGCAACGGGTAAAGGTAATGATCAGGTTCGTTTCGAGTTAGGAGCTTATGCATTAAAACCTGACGTGAAAATTATTGCGCCCTGGCGCGAATGGGATTTAAGTTCACGTGAGACCCTCATGGCCTATGCCAAAGAACATAATATTCCAGTCGATTATAATAAAGGTAAAAAATCACCTTACTCAATGGATGCAAACTCGTTACACATTTCCTATGAAGGTGGTGTGTTGGAAGATCCATGGGTCGAACCCGAAGACGATATGTGGCGTTGGACAGTATCACCAGAACAGGCGCCGGACAAAGCGACGTATATTGAATTAGGTTTTAAAAACGGCGATGTTATTTCGATTGATGGCGTTGCCAAAACACCTAATCAAGTGATGGAAGAGTTAAATGCCATCGGTGGCGCAAATGGCATTGGCCGTGACGACATTGTAGAAAATCGTTATGTCGGTATGAAATCTCGTGGTTGTTACGAAACACCTGCCGGAACAATTTTATTAAAAGCACATCGTGCGATTGAATCTATTACCCTGGATCGTGAAGTTGCACATTTGAAAGACGAATTAATGCCTCGCTATGCCAATATGATCTACAACGGTTACTGGTGGTCACCAGAACGTGAAATGATGCAAACAATGATAGATGCATCACAAGTAACGGTGAATGGTGAAGTAAAACTAAAACTTTATAAAGGCAACGTCGTTGTTGTTGGCCGACAATCTGCAAGCAATAGTTTGTTTGATGAAAATATTGCAACCTTTGAAGATGATCAAGGTGCCTATGATCAAAAAGATGCGGCAGGATTTATTAAGTTGAATGCTTTGCGTTTAAGAATTGCAGCGCGAAAGAAAAAATAACGTAGGTTAGTCATTGCGAGCGATAGCGCGGCAATTTAATCCCGAACAAAGATAGATTGCCGCGCTATCGCTCGCAATGACCACTTGTTTTATTCAATGAAATAAAAGTAACTCTGTTTATAAAAAAGCCGCTTTATTTTAAAGCGGCTTTTTTGTGCCAAGTTCTTTGTATTGGTTATGTTGTCGTGTAGTCTTATGGGACAATATTGATATGGATAAAGAATATTAATAATATTCGTCTTGTCTGGTGTTAGGCGGCACGCCACCTAATATGGTCAAAGACGGCGAGCCGTCTAAATCACTATTATGCGTAAAAAATTATGAAGGAACATGAACTAGAGTCGATAGGGTTTGAAGTTGTTAGCATGCTTAAATCAGACAAATTCGATGATATAGCCGCTCAATACGGATATGCACTTAGATACGATCGAGATGCAAATGAAGTTATTGAAGAAGATTTTAGAACCGCTTTAAATGAGTGCTCAGGAAGCATGCAAAATTCAAATATTGCCGTATCAATAAGTCACTTTGAGGAAAATGATACTGGCCTTGAATCTTTAATAGAATGTGATATTCAACTTGAACAATCATCTGGGATTCTTGTTGAATTAATACTAAATACAAAAGGTACTATATATCTTGAGCAAATATCTAGTTATCGTACTGAACACCATGCATAACAATGCGTTCAAAACAGGGAAATGGGCGGAAATGGGGACGGATTTATTTAATGCTAGCAAAAATAAATCTGTCCCAGTTTTCCCTGTAAACTTTCAACCCAAAGCTCATGCTAACATAGAATCAAAAGCATCTTGGCACGAACCTTATGAGGGCATACCGGCTTTTCAGGGTATACCAGAGGGAGCATTAGAGTAATGGATATAAGGTGTTTAAACTGTTGTGCAAAAACACGCATAGCTCGGACAGGCAACTAGTCGTTACATACTGCACAACTAAAAGCCATTACAGAACATTTTAAATTTGGTGGTGGTATATGGTGCGACCAAAATATCCCAGTTAGCGCTATATTGGAAATAAAAGAGGCTTAGTATCAAGTTTAAACCGCGACAATAATCATTAAATCCCAGAATACATTTCCTCAGGTGTTTTATAGTTGTATCTTTTTCTTGGTCGTTGAGCTGAGTTGCAATCTCATCACATCGATGTTGCGTTAAATTAGCCATGCTTTTAGGCTTTGGTAAGTACTGACGTATTAACCCATTTTCATTACTTCCTCTTTCCCATGAATGGTAAATGTTTGGGGCCAGAGTAAAAATTAACTAATGATATTATATATTACTCTGCATAAAAATATCGTGTTCGTCTAAATCACAGTAATGTGTAAAATTAAAACGACTATAAAATGGATACCCCAATTAATCTCTGACACCTCTTTACTCGGGAAGATTATTATATGGCTAGTTCTCAACATAAATTCGATACGGCAATCTGGAAGGTGGTTTCCAGTATCAGCAGTGGCCGGGTTATGGGCTATGGCGAAGTAGCACGAGCAGCAGGTTACCCACGTCATGCGCGCATGGTGAGTAAGGCGATGAGCCGATCTACCGAGCTATTGCCATGGTACCGAGTTGTTAGGTCTGACCGTACGCTTGCCTTTGAGGTGGGTAGTGAAGCTTATAACAAACAGCGCTGCCTGCTGGAAGAAGAGGGTGTACAGTTTACTAACGGAAAAGCTGTAGCTGTAGCTGTATATTCTGACGACGACAAGGATCTTGATGAACTGCTTTGGGGGCCGGATTAGACAAAAAAAATGAAATAAGTGGGGTCAGATCAGAGGCAGAGGGATTTAAAAATGAACAATTGGTTGAAATTAATTCCCCCCGCCTCCTTTAACCGTTTAGCTGAACTAGTGAAAACCACCAGCAGGTGTTGCTGCAGGGTCAAAGAATATTTGATGTGGCCCTGCCGGACCAACAGTATTTTTCTTTTGTATACTACTTGTATCAACAATAAAATTTAGATCCAGTGCCATGCCGCCATGTGAATGATCAATATCAATTTTTCGAATACTATAACTTATGTTACGAGTAACGCCTGCCGGGAACTCAGTATCATCCCAGCCACTTAATAAACTATTCCCGTAATATAAACGTTTATTGTCTAAACTAAGGCGCATCATTTGAGCGTACGGTGAATCAACCTGTGCAACAAGGAAAGGCTTGAATGGATTTTGAATATTCCATTGTTGTATATTGCCTGCTTCAGGAGCGCCACCACCTACCCAGTTAGCGATGTAAAGAAACTTGTCATCACTGGAAAGTACAATATCGGTAGGTGCTGAAAAAGCGGGTAAACTAATAGCGACTTCAAAGGTATAAAAACCATCCCCATCTAAATCATGCCACATCCATATTTCGCTACTCCCCGGTGCATTAGTGTAGCCAATAGGGACACCGTGTTTGTTTAACCAACGAACTTCAAGTGCTCCACTATTGGGGCTTAATTTAACACGTTGTATTACTTTTTCTTTTTGTAAGTCCCAAACATAAACTTCATCACCAAAACCAGCAACGTTAATTGACCCTACAATATCTTTTGGTAAGCCAAAGGTTGTTGTAATCATTCTATTAAGTTCCGGTTTGAAACCCGCATCATACATGTAAGTTGGGCCGACAACAGTGTGGTTGCGTTTAGCGCTGGGACCAAAGCTGCGCAAATATTCACCTGTTTCACCACAAACTTCAATAACGCCTCCGGGTGCGGTTGAGTCAGTATCAGCACCTAACATCGTAATCATGTTGTTTCCATTTGGTAAGCCGATAACAGTATGAGGGTTAGTATATTTACTATCTTTTACAAGATTTTTATATACACTCTCAATATATGGTTGTTTTGGATTATCGAGGTTTACTATATGCATTCGGCTTGAGAATAAACCGGGCAAGATAATTTTAGTGCGATCTGCATTGTAGCCAAAATGGTGAACTTCATCAGAAATTGTTGGTAAATCCATTCTATGAATAATTTTAGCGTATTCGTCTTCATTGGATGGATCGGCACCTACTACGAGTAACATATCAGGATCTTCTTCACCTCCCTGATTAATAGTGCCTACATATAATAGTTTTTCCTGAACAGGAACGATTGGCGCTTCTTCAGGTAAATTTCCCCAATCAATTTTTCTAACCTTACATTGTTTATTTTTATCGTTAGATTCTTTCGTATACTTTACTTTGTATATTTCATTGGAACGTTCATCATTGTCTTTCTTATCATCATTTGCCTGGGTTGGTGTCATAGCCAGCCCTGTAAGAATGCAAACCGTAATAAAGTATTGAAGTATTTTTGACTTATACTGTCTGTTGTGTAGCATTGATATATCCTCCATAGTGTATGAAAGAGTATTAGGAATGCATTAAGTCACAGAGGTATAACCAATAAGTCACATTACTATCACATGGTACAATTCATTAACAATTAGTGAAAGTAATGATTGGTAAATTTCTTGTTGTGTTGTTGTTAATTTTTAAGACTATTCCGCTTAGATTTTTGAATGTCTGACATATTTGGGGTGGTTGAGTACAAACAATAGATGGGATGGATTTTATTAACGTTATGTTCTACTTTTTCAGTACATAGTATTAACACTAATACTATGTAACTGTTGTGGTTCAAAATAAATGCACAACAGTTACAGCAAGACTAATTAGTTAAACCTTTTTGCAACCCAATAATCAACACTCGCATATTTACCTGAACCAATAAAAAACAATGCTAGCAGCATAATAAAATACGTTGTTGCAAATTCAATGCCGTTGTTGAGGATAACAACTGAACCCTGTTCGGTTAACCAGTCATAATTACCATGTTCTTTAAGTAAGACTTTCACCGCATCTAATTTTTCAGAAGCGGCAATTGCATCACTACAATTAAATAAACAGAACTTCGCATCTGCAATCGCTTGCCAACCATTCACCCAGTGCACACTGAATATTGCAATGAGCATAGTGAACATTAGTGGCACAGATATCCAACGTACACCAAAACCAAACAACAACATAATACCACCTGCTATTTCAGTTGAGGTTGCAAGAAAGGCCATAAGTGTTGGGAAAGGAAGGCCTAAACCCCAATCAGCATTGCCGAACCAGGCAGCGGTATCTTCAAAACTATTATATTTGCTTAAACCGGCCATCCAGAAAATCGGCGCAAGATATAAACGCAATGCGAGTGGTGCCAGGAAATCAATTGCACGAGTGCGATTCAGTAACCCTTGCAGTTGCAGTAACTTATCCATAATAAACTCCTAATTGTTATTATCATTTTTAAAAGTATAAAAATTGGAGGGTTTTAGATCTTGATAGTTCCAATAATAATATTTTTATTCAGTAATTCAGTGAGGGTTTGGATTCCAAAACTAATAATGCTCTCAATATCAGGATTGTCTAATTCATTTGCAATCTGAGTGAGTAAATTTTTTCCTGTCAGTTGCTGTTTATTCTTGGATATAAGTTCTAGTAAGCGTGCAATAACAGGATTAACTTCGGTAAAGTTTATTTTTTCTTCGTCAATACCGCGAGAAGCAACGATGTGAGTTGTCTGGTTTTCTGGCTGCTCTGGCAGAAATTCACTGTTGATTTGATGAACAGGAAATTGATAACTCAATAGCCAGGCCAGGTTTGATAGTACTGGTACTTCATCTAATAAGTTGGTTTGTGCTGAAAGTTTTGATAGGTCATCTGTTAACTCAGAAATACTTAAAGCCAGTTCAATCCATTCGTAATGTGCAAGCTCAAGCATAAAAGGTAAGTCATTGGCTTGTGGTTGGCGCTCGTCTTCCAGGTAAACTAAAAACTCGCGCGGCATTTCAGGAAATAGTGGGGTATGGGCTTTATGGTTTGCAAAGTAGTCGCGGATTAATGCATGCCAACGTTGCTCACCCAGTATCTTGCAGAGCACCGGATAAGTCGTTGACATAAAACTTTCAACATTATTATAAAAAAGATCGCGATATATTTTCATGCGCCGATCTTCAATATCAGACGGTGCAGGATGTAGTTCGGATTGACGAATGTGAGCGGTAAACGCATATTGTAACTGCGTAAAGTCTTGTGGAATATTATTAGTATCTGATGACATTACAATGCTTGCTTGGCGGGTTTTATTTTATTATCAGCAGATTGATATTGGTGTTGCAGTGTAATAATTTGATCAACTTCTTTGAGTAATTCGGCCAGCGGTGGAATATTAAAGTCACGCTCTAATAGTGTAGGGAGAACACCATACTGTTTATAAGTTTGTTCGAGTAAATCCCAAACGGGTTGAATAACATCCGCGCCGTGAGTATCCACCATTAAGTCTGCTGCTTCTTCATAATGCCCTGCAATATGAATGTATTCAATTCTGTCTTTAGGAATAGCGTGCAAAAAATCAGCCGCGTTATATTGGTGGTTAATACTGTTTACGTAAATATTGTTCACATCAAGTAATAGCTTGCAGTCAGCTTCTTGTAGCACTGCATTTAGGAATTCAATTTCAGGCATCTGTTGCCCGGGTGCTGCATAGTAGGAAACGTTTTCCATTGCAACAGGGCGTTCAAGTATATCTTGAACACGTTTAATGCGTTTGGAAACGTAATGAATGGCTTCTTCTGTAAAGGGAATCGGCAGGAGATCATAAAGATGTCCATCATCACTGCAGTAACTTAAGTGTTCGCTGTAGATTTTAATATCGTGTTCGTCGAGAAAACGCTTTAGACGCTGTAGAAAGGCTTCATCGAGTGGACTGGGTGAACCAATTGAGAGGGATAAGCCATGACAAATCATGTCATAACGCTCGGCTAAGGTTCTAAACTGTTTAGCCATAATGCCGCCGATACCGATCCAGTTCTCGGGGGCAACTTCCATAAAGCCAACTTGTGAAGGAGGTTGGTCTAACAGCGAAGCAATCATGCTTCGCCGTAGACCGATTCCCGCCCCATGAACGTTGTAACGTGTTTTGTTCATGTTATAGCGCATGCAGAGGCTTATTTACCGCCGCACTTACCTTCTTTCATCTTTTTATCGCTACCGCCGCACTTACCTTCTTCCATACCTTTTGAACTTTTCTTGTTAGCGCCGCATTTGCCTTCGCCACATTTACCTTCTTTCATACCTTTTGAACTTTTCTTGTTAGCGCCGCATTTGCCATCTTTTTGCTTCATTTCGCCGCCGCATTTGCCTTCCATTTTTTTAGCGTCTTCCATGTTGCCGCCACATTTACCTTCTTTTGCAACTTGATAGCCGCCTTCAAGGTTAGACATTGCGAATGGATTTGCACCGGCTTCAGATGCATTAGCAATGTTGCTAGCTGCAAGAGTGGTTGCAAAAGCTGCACCAAGTACGATTGATAAAGTTTTGTTTGTTTTGATAGACATGTAGTTCTCTCCGTTATATTCGAAATTTTTAATTATTAAATTGTTTTGTTTAATATCGTATAGGTTGAAACCGGTATTAATCCATTCTCATCCTTCACTTGAAAGATTCGACCGAGAGATTATTACAAAGGTTCAATACACGTCACTACAATACACAAATATAGACTGAATTAATGTGAAAACACACTAATTGTTATAGATTTGTGATAATTAAGGATAATCTTGTTAAATTAGCTGCTCAATACAGTCAATATAGTGTGCTTCATTTGGGGCTGTTTGGTCGCGTTGTGCCTGCCAGATCATTTGTCCCAGGCATTCCATTAACACATGTTCGACATGATGCGCGTCCTGGTGTTTGCTTAAGAGTGTCTGATAGACGTGCTGAATACTGGCAGGTCGACTAGTAGAGAGTTGCTCTTGTATCGCAATATGCATCGACATGTGCAAGAAGGGGTTGGATTCCTCCATTTCAGGAGTAAAGTCTTTGTCGATGGTGGTTTCATCTTCTAAAAGTGCATGATACTCGGGATGTAATTGAATAATATTCACAATAACCTGTTCTAACGGATGTAAGACGGCTTTGTTGTTGAAATTCTTCCATGCGGTATAAAACATCTGGCGCATTTCGTTACGATCATTCCCAAACATGCTGGTTATTCTCTCTTTTGTTGCTGGTGAGTTGTTTATTCAACATTTTTTTCTTTGTATTCACATAAATCTTCAATGACACAGGCGCCGCATCGAGGCGTTCGGGCTATACAGGTGTAGCGACCATGGAGTATCAACCAATGATGCGCATCAACCATGAATTCTTCAGGCACAAATTTCATTAATTTTTTCTCAACTTCCAGGACATTCTTACCAGGAGCAATATTGGTTCGATTCGATACGCGGAATATATGGGTATCAACCGCAATGGTTGGATGACCAAAAGCAGTATTTAAGACAACATTAGCGGTTTTGCGCCCGACACCAGGCAGTGCTTCCAGTGCCGCTCGGTCATCGGGCACTTCACTATTATGCAGCTCAATTAACATTTTGCAGGTGGCAATAATATTTTTAGCTTTGGTGTTGTACAGGCCAATAGTCTTAACGTATTTTTTCAATCCGGTTAACTTCAGCGCTAAAATTTTTTCGGGCGTATTGGCTACTTTATAAAGGATGTCGGTTGCTTTGTTCACACCTTTGTCTGTTGCTTGAGCCGACAGGATGACTGCGATCAATAACTCGAATGTGGAGTTGTAATGGAGCTCGGTTGTTGGATCGGGGATATGGTTTTTTAAACGACTAAATATCTCGTGGCGTATTTTTGGATTCATATTGTGTAACTTGAAGTAAGATTAATTTTCTATAGGCTTGGCAACAGGCTCGGCATTAGTCACGGATAATTTGTTTCGAGACTCGATTTTTTTATCGATAACATTTTTAAACGCCAAAATAAAACCTAGCCCAATAAATGCGCCGGGTGGAAGAATAGCAAGTAAAAAACCACGGTAGTTTTCAATTACAGTAATTTGAAGCCATTCGGTACCCGCGCCAAACATTAAATGCGCTTGTTGAAATAACGTACCAAAGCCAATGAGCTCACGCATCGAACCAAGCACCACCAGTACAGCAGTAAAACCGAGCCCCATAAAGAGTCCATCCAGCATTGATGGCATGACAGGATTTTTAGAAGCAAAGGCTTCAGCGCGGGCGATAATCGCACAGTTGGTTACGATGAGTGGGATAAAAATGCCGAGAATTTTATAGAGATCGTGAAAATAAGCGTCCATCGTCAGTTCAATAACCGTCACGACGGAAGCAATGATCATGACAAAAACAGGAATACGAATTTCGGCACGTACCCAATGACGGATAATTGACACAGCCATATTCGATGCAACGAGCGTGAGTGTTGTGGCAAGACCCAAGCCTAGTCCGTTGATCACGGTATTGGAAACACCTAACAATGGGCACAAGCCTAATATTTGCACCAGAGCGGCATTGTTTCCCCACAAACCTTGTTGGGCTATATTCTTAAATGATGTTTCACTCATAACGTAGACTCTTTGTTACCTGGAGTTTTAATTTTAACGGGAACAAATAGCTTATCACGTTGCTGCTTATAAAATAATAAGGCTTTATGTACGGCTTTTACAATAGCACGTGGTGTAATGGTCGCGCCGGTCAGTTGATCGAACTGGCCACCATCACGTTTTACTTTCCAGTGCTTCTCGGTTGGGTTAGATAATGATTTATTATTGAATTGTAAAATCCATTTAGACTTTTCAATTTCAATGGCATCACCCAAGCCGGGTGTTTCTTTATGGTTAACGGCTCGTACACCCGCTAAACTAGCATCATAATTAATCGCAACCAACAGGGTAATTTTACCCGTGTAACCATCAGGCGCGATAACGGTTAAAATGGCAGCGACAGGTTTGTTATTTTTTCGAGCACGGAAAACAATGACGGGGTCTTTGCTACCTAGTAATTTTAAGTTTGTAACATTAATAGTGTCGGTGAAAATATCATTATCATGTTTGGCTGGGGTAATTAATTGATGCAGGCTATTTAAAGTTGCCTGCTTCTGATTTTCTGCGATTTGATCTTTTGTTTGGTTGAAAGTAAACGCAACCATGGCCGTCCCTACGATAGCGAAAGTCCCGAGTACAATGGCACTGACAATCATTTTCTTAATGAGAGGACTGAATTGACTTGAGTCATCATTTAAATCGGTTTGTAAATCGGGATTTTGGCCAGCCATTATGATTCTCCAAACGCTTTCGGGCGAGTGTAGTAATCAATCGTCGGCGCCGCCATATTCATCAAGAGAACACCAAAAGCAATACCGTCAGGATAACCACCCCACATACGAATGATATAAGCAATAATACCAATGCCGGCAGCATAAATCAGTCGTCCTCTCGGAGAGGTTGCAGCAGTGACCGGATCGGTTGCGATAAAAAATGCACACAACATGGTTGCACCACTGAATAAATGAAACAGCGGTGACGTCTCAGTAGATGGATAAAATAGAAGTGACATAACAGCTATGCTGATTAGAAAAGCGGTCGGGATGTGCCAGCTAATAACGCGTCGGAAGATTAACCAGAGGCCACCGAATAAAAACATAAGGTTGATCCATTCCCAACCTTTACCGGCAAACTGGCCAAATACTAATGGATAATTTGCTTGAATCGCCGTAATGGAATAACCCAGCCCGGACTGGGTTTTTACGGTATCAAGTGTAGTGGCCATTGTCATGGTGTCGATATCAACATTACTCAGCGTTGAATGCAGAACATAATTTAAGTTTTGCGCAAAGCTTAAACTGTTATCGGGTTGCAACCAGACTGTCATTTCAAGTGGAAATGAAATAAGTAAAAGAGCGTAACCAATCATTGCTGGGTTAAACGGGTTGTAGCCAAGCCCACCGTATAAATGTTTTCCGACGATAATCGCAAACGCCACACCTATAAAAGTTAGCCACCAGGGGGCTAACGTGGGCAAGGCAAGAGCGAGAAGTATTGCCGTCACTACGGCACTGCCATCCATGATAAAAGGTTTGATTGGTCGATTACGTAATTGCAACATAAAAACTTCAGTTGCTATAGCGGTAATGACTGCAACGATGATATTTAAAACAATGCCCCAACCAAAGAAAATAACATAGGCAATGATGCCGGGAATTAATGCCATTATTACATTGAGCATAACGCGGGTTATTGAGCTTGGTGTGATGTTATCCATGGTCTTTGTCTACTTTATCCTGATGAACACGATCTTTCTGAATTTTGTCTTTCTGGTTTTTATCTTTTTGGGTTTTATCTTCTCGGCGTCGATCCACTTCTTTAATTTTTCTTTGTTGTTCCTCCGTTAAGTTGGAGGTGTTTTTTGCAACAGTCGTTTGTTTCGCTTTTACGCGATTTAAAGCCGCTTCAATGGCCGCTTTTTTCGTATCTTGTTCTGAGGTTTCAATACCTTGTTTTTTATTGAGCAAGGCTTTTTTTATTGCCTTACGTTCGGCATCTTCCTGTTTCTTGCGTTCCAGTCGGGCTTGTCGATGTTCATGTCGTTCGCGCGCGTGATCCGATTTTTTCTTTTCCGCTTCTTGTACCCATATTTCAGTTTTAGCGTGGCGATAGAATTGCACCAGGGGGATATTGCTTGGGCAAACATAGTCACAACAACCACATTCTATGCAGGAAAATAGTTGGTAATCCTGAATATGGTCGAAATCTTTTGCTCTTGCATACCAGTATAATTGTTGTGGTAACAAATTTGCAGGGCATACCCGGGCACATTCACCACAGCGGATACACGGTAAAGGTTCTACAATGGTGGCTTTGTTTTTTACCAGGACACAGTTGGTTGTTTTTATAACCGGGTAGTGTGCAGAATCAAGATGAACGCCCATCATCGGTCCACCCATGATGATTTCCTGTTCAGGTGATTCGGTATAGCCACATACATCAAGAATGTCATGCATTGAAGTGCCAAGAAGAACGCGCATATTGGTTGAATGTTTAAGTCCATCGCCGGTAACGGTTACCACGCGTTCAATCAGTGGTTTGCCTTCTAGTATGGCGACTGCAATGGCATAGGCCGTCGCAACATTATGGCAAACAAGACCGAGATCATGCGGGTGTTTATGCAGAGGGACTTCGTTGCCGGTTAATGTTTTGATTAACTGTTTTTCACCACCAGCAGGGTAGCGTGTCGGTACTTGTACGATTTGAATCGTATCAGCTTCAATCGCATTATCTAATGCAAGTTTTAATGCATTAATGGCCTGCGGTTTATTATCTTCTATACCGATCAGGCATTTTTCAATATTCAGAGTATGTAATATAAATTGAATGCCTTGAATAATCCTGGGTGCTTGTTCTTTAATTAATGCTGCGTCACAGGTGATGTAGGGTTCACATTCGGCAGCATTAATAATCAGTGTATGTAACTTTTTTTCTTGTACGAGTTTTACATGGGTTGGAAAACCGGCGCCACCTAAACCGACTATGCCGGCATCAAGAATAATGTCTCTTAATTCTTCTTTGCTAATATCGTTGGGGTTGTTGATCGGCTTGATACTTTCCAGCCAACGATCTTCGCCATCCGTTTCAATCACGATGCAATTAGTTAATTGTGTGATTGCACTGGGTAATGAATGCATTTCTATTGCAACAACTTCCCCCGAACTGGGCGCATGAATGGCTGCTGTAATGATTTGTTTATTTTTGTTATCGCTTGTCTCGTCGTTTGCTATGTTGGCAATACATTGACCTTTAAAAACTTTGTCACCTACTTTAACAATGGGTGCTACAGGTCTGCCAATGTGTTGTTGCAACGGTACAATTAATTTTTTCGGAATAATAGCGGCCGCTATACCGGACTGCATTGATTGTTCTTTATGCTCTACCAGTTTTAAGCCGCCATGGAAATGCGATATTGCCTTTTGTATTTTTGTATCTCGCATTAGTTTTGTTCTCAGTCTGGCTCGTTAAGCAGTAACGGTGCATGAGGTAATGCCACTATTACTTTTTTACTGTCTTCAACCGCAGGGATAATGTGAATACAATCAACCGGGCAAGGCGGTATACATAGATCACAACCGGTACATTCGTCTGCAATGACAGTATGCATTTGCTTTGCTGCACCTAAAATCGCATCGACCGGGCAGGCCTGGATACACAAGGTGCAACCGATACAAATATTCTCGTCAATATACACAACGGTTTTTTCTGCATGTTCACCGTGTTCTTCATTGAGCGGTTTAACATCTTTACCAAGCAAGTCGGCTAAAGCAATAATGGTTGTCTGGCCACCGGGTGGACATTGGTTTATATCGGCTTCACCTCTGGCAATAGCTTCAGCATAAGGACGACAGCCGGGGTAGGTACACTGGCCACATTGCGTTTGAGGTAAGAGCGCATCAATTTGATCGACGACCGGATTGGTTTTAACTTTATAACGAACCGCAGCAAAGCCCAATAATAAACCAAAGGCAATCGCTAAAACGGATAAGGCTATGATGGCTGTAAGCATGGTGACGTATAAAATCCGTTAGCCTTTAATTAACCCGGCAAAGCCCATAAACGCCATTGACATTAAACCGGCAGTAATGAGCGCAATGGATGTACCTTTAAAAGGAGTGGGTACATCGGCAACAGTAATGCGTTCGCGCATTGCGGCAAATAAGATAAGCACCAAAGAAAAACCGATTGAAGCACCAAAACCAAACAGGGCAGACTCTACAAAACCATATTCGGTTTTTTGTACGTTCAGTAAGGCTACACCGAGTACCGCACAATTAGTTGTAATTAAGGGTAAGAAAATGCCGAGTACTTGATACAGCAGTGGACTGGTTTTACGAATAAACATTTCCGTAAATTGCACCACGCCGGCAATGATTAAAATAAAAGTAATCGTGCGCAGGTATTCAATGCCTAAAGGTGCAAGTAAATAAGTATCCGCAAGGTAACTGCATATCGATGACAGGGTTAGCACGAACGTTGTGGCGAGCGCCATACCGGTTGCTGTTTCCAGTTTGCGCGACACACCCATAAACGGGCACAGTCCTAGAAACTTTACCAGAACAAAGTTATTGACCAGGACAGTGCTAATTAATATGAGTGCGTATTCTTTCATGTGTTTACTTTATTACCGTTAATTTCTTAGAATCCGTCATTCCCGCGAAGGCGGGAATTCAGTCAATAAATAAAAAGGCCTTGAATATTTTTTCTGGATTCCCGCCTTCGCGGGAATGACGTCCTTGGCTTAATTTTAATTACTTAACCTTCATAGCTTTATTTTACTTTCATTCCGGGTTGCGCACCTTCATGTGGTTCCATAATCCATAAATCTTTGCCACCAGGGCCGGCTGCCAAAACCATACCTTCAGAAACGCCAAACTTCATTTTACGCGGTTTTAAATTGGCAACCATAACGGTGAGCTTACCTTCAAGGTCTTCAGGTGAATAGGCCGATTTAATTCCGGCAAAAACATTGCGCGTCTCGGTGCCTATATCCAGAGTTAAGCGTAAAAGTTTATCCGCACCTTCAATATGCTCTGCTTTGACTATACGTGCAATACGTAAATCAATTTTTGCAAAGTCTTCAAAGTCGATAAGTTCGTTTTCCATATTGCCCGCTTCTTTTGGTTTTTTATCTGATGACTTCTTGTTTTTTTGCTTTTCAGTTGGAGCTGTTTCGAGATTTTGCTTTGAGGCTTCAACCATGGCACTTATTTTGTCTTTATCAACCCGGGTCATTAAGGGTTTGAACTTATTAACAGTGTGGCTTAATAAGGGCGTTTGAATAGCTTGCCAGGACATGGGTTTAACATTTAAAAAGGCTTCACTGTGTTGGGTGAGTGCCGGCAATACGGGTTTTAAAAATACAATCAGTGCACGGAACAGGTTAATCCCCATACTACAAATGTCTTGTAACTGTTGTTCTTTACCTTCCTGTTTTGCGACCACCCAGGGTTCAGCTGCATCAATGTACTGATTCGCTTGATCGGCAAGTGCCATAATTTCTCGGACAGCGTGATTGAACTCGCGCTTATCGTATAACGTCGCAATGTTTTCACTGGCATCGCTAAATTTTTTGTAAAGATCAGGATTACTTAATGTTGCACTCAGTTGACCGTTGAATCTTTTGGAAATAAATCCGGCACAGCGGCTTGCGATGTTTACAACTTTGCCTACCAGGTCGGAGTTAACCCGCGCCTGAAAGTCTTCTAAATTTAAATCCAGGTCATCAATACCGCTGCCGAGTTTGGCGGCAAAGTAATAGCGTAGATATTCCGGGTTAAGGTTATCTAAATAGGTACGTGCCTTAATAAAGGTGCCGCGTGACTTGGACATTTTTTTCCCGTCGACGGTTAAGAAGCCGTGACAGAAAACACCTGTCGGGGTGCGGTAGCCACTGCCCTGTAACATGGCCGGCCAAAACAAGGTGTGGAAGTAGGCTATGTCTTTGCCGATAAAATGGTACAACTCGTACTGACTATCGGCAGCCCAGTAGTCGTCGAAATTTAAATCAGCCTGCTTGCCTTTATCTTTTTGGCAGAGATTCTTAAAACTGGCCATGTAACCCACCGGCGCATCGAGCCACACATAAAAGAACTTGTCTTTAGTGCCGGGTATTTCAAAACCAAAATAGGGTTTATCCCGCGAGATATCCCAGTCCTGTAAACCGGACTCGAACCACTCATTAAGCTTGTTAGTAATTTCGGTTTGTACGTGGCCACTCGTATTCACCCAGTCTTTGAGCATCGTCTCAAAGTCGCCGAGGGCAAAGAAGTAGTGCTCTGATTCTTTTTCGATAGGGGTTGCGCCTGAAACCGCCGATACCGGATTGATTAGGTCTGTAGGTGAGTAAGTACTTCCACAGGCTTCACAGTTATCGCCATATTGGTCTTCCGCGCCGCATTTAGGGCATTCACCGCGAATGAAGCGGTCGGGCAAAAACATTTCTTTTTCAGGGTCGTAAGCCTGCTTAATGGTTTTGGTGTGAATATGTCCGGCTTTTTTGAGACGGGTGTAGATATCCTGGGATAATTCTTTGTTTTCGTCCGAGTGCGTACTGTGAAAATTATCAAAGTCGATTAAAAACTCGGCAAAGTCAGTCCGATGCTCTTTATCGGTATCGGCAATAAGTTGTTCGGGGGTAATGTTTTCAGACTGCGCGCGCAGCATAATGGGAGTGCCGTGAGCATCGTCCGCACATACATAAGTACATTGATTTCCATACATTTTTTGGAAACGAACCCAAATGTCGGTTTGGATATATTCAACCAGGTGGCCTAGATGAATCGAACCATTGGCATAGGGCAGGGCGCTCGTTACCAATATGTGGCGTTTTGGATGTAAATCGGTCGTCATTATTTTGCTCTGTATTTGTAACCGGATTAATCAGGTTAACTATGTAAGGTATTGATTTTAAAGGTGCATCTTATCAGTTGATGTCGAGATTATCTACGACTTTGGGACTGTTTAGCGGGTGCTAGTAGTATTTAGCTGCGTAGTGTTGAAATCATATGGGGCTAACCTCATATATAGATGCCTATAACTTAACTATTTTAAGGTAAAAAAGTTTATAATAGAACTCTAATGCATTTTTGTGTAAGATTGCGCTCTTCAGATAATACCTGTGTAATTTACTCAAGTATTTTAAACTGATTTTAGCCACCAAGTATAGTATCTGGATGTGGCAAAATAATTTTTATATTTTAAAGACTTTTAGGAGAAACCCCATGGCTGATGTAAGTACAACTCAAGTAGAAGAGGCACTCAAAGCCTATATCGACCCGTATACTGAAAGAGATTTAATGAGCACTAAAAGCATTCGTGACATTAAAATCGATGCCGGTAAAGTAGCGGTTGATGTTCTTTTGGGTTATCCGGCCGAGGGTTTCAAAGCTGAAATGGCCGGTAAGTTAAAGCCAATGGTTGAAGCGATCGATGGCGTATCTGAAGCAACGATTACTATTAGTTCTAAAATTGTGGCGCATACGGTTCAAAAAGGCGTCAACATGATTAAGGGCGTGAAAAATATTATTGCGATTGCTTCCGGTAAAGGGGGTGTTGGTAAATCAACGACTGCTGTTAATCTGGCATTAGCCTTAGCAAAAGAAGGTGCCACTGTTGGTATTTTAGATGCGGATATTTACGGCCCAAGTCAGCCGCGCATGTTAGGCGTGAATGCCCAGCCTGAATCATCAGATGGTAAGAGTCTCGAACCACTCAAGAGTTACAACATTCAATCTATGTCTATCGGCTATCTGATTGATGAAGAAACCCCGATGATTTGGCGTGGCCCAATGGTAACCCAGGCATTAGAGCAGTTATTAAATGATACACAATGGAAAGACGTTGATTATTTAATTATCGATTTACCACCCGGTACCGGTGACATTCAGTTAACCCTGGCGCAAAAAGTACCCGTAACCGGCGCAGTTATTGTTACCACACCGCAAGACATCGCCTTACTCGATGCACGTAAGGGATTGAAAATGTTCCAGAAAGTAGAAGTGCCGGTATTAGGCATTATTGAAAACATGAGCCTGCATATTTGTAGTGAATGTGGCCATGAAGAGCACATCTTTGGCCAGGGCGGCGGCGAGAAAATGGCGGAACAATATAACATTGATTTGCTAGGTGCCTTACCATTAGATATGTCGATTCGTATTGGTACTGATGAAGGTAAACCCTCTGTTGTTGCTGATCCAAACAGCCGTATTACTGAAATTTACTGTGATATAGCGCGTCGCGTTGCGGCTAAATTAGCAATAAAAGCGAAAGACTTTAGTGCTTCATTTCCCAATATAGTAATCCAAAACAACTAATTTCGAACAACGAGAGGCCGGATTGCGGCGTTGCTGCTATTTACAAATAATGCTCATTTACTAACGTAAACTCCGCTTATTTGTAAATCGCGCGCCTTGCACTCCGGCCTCTCATTGCCCGAAATATATGCCTACATTTAGAGATTGGATTGCGGCGTTGCTGCAACGTTTGAATAATGTTCATTTACTACTCGTAAACTCTGCTTATTTGTGAATCGCGCGCCTTGCACTCCGGCCTCTCGTTGCCCGAAATATATGCCTACATTTAGAGATTGGATTGCGGCGTTGCTGCAACTTTTGAATAATGCTCATTTACTATTCGTAAACTCCGCTGATTCAAAAGTTGCGCGTCTTATATTAGAGCCGCTCATAACCCGAAAACAGTTCATTTAGCTAATTATTTATAAAAAGGGAGACACTTTGTGTTTCCCTTTTTCTTTGGGTTAGATAAATTTCCTGCCGTGTTCTTACCCCTTCAAGCCCAATCTATATTAGAATAGCCGCTCGATAAAAAGACTGAATTAACATAGGTGTAGCGGGATGAGTATTAAATCGGATAAATGGATTCGGCGTATGGCTGAGAACGAAGGTATGATCGAACCGTTTGAGCCGGGTCAGGTGCGGGAAAATGCCGGTGGTCGGATTATTTCTTACGGTACGTCCAGCTATGGTTATGACGTGCGTTGCTCGAATGAATTCAAGGTTTTTACCAATATCAATTCCGTGATTGTTGACCCGAAAGATTTTGACCACCAAAGTTTTATCGATATTGAGGCTGATGTCTGTATTATCCCGCCTAATTCCTTCGCTTTGGCGCGCACTGTTGAAAACTTTAAAATTCCGCGCAGTGTGCTAACGGTTTGTCTGGGTAAGTCCACTTATGCACGTTGCGGTATTATCGTGAATGTCACCCCGTTAGAGCCAGAGTGGGAAGGACACGTGACCCTTGAATTTTCAAACACGACGACATTGCCGGCAAAAATCTACGCTAATGAAGGCGTCGCTCAAATGTTGTTCTTCGAATCTGATGAAGTGTGCGAAACCTCGTACAAAGATCGTGGCGGTAAATACCAGGGCCAGCAAGGCGTGACCTTGCCTAAAGCCTAATCTTGCCGATATTAGGTCTTTGTGACACACGAATAATCGAAAAACGCCCCATTTTCTCACAAATGGACCAATTTATGGCCAGTATCTGTGAATGGGTTAACCCGTTTGGGTAAGATACAACCAATAATAGATTATGTATACTTGATCACATTATTAATGTATTTGAAGGTGATTTCAGTGAAAGTTATATTAGCAGGTCTTTTATTATTGGGTTTTATGTCTGGTATACAAGCTGCAACGCTTCAGACGTATGCATCCGGTAACGCAACCCCAACTACAATTGCTAGTTTTGCAATGACCGATTTTGTACCTACTGGTGCAACAACGGGAACAACTACTAGTGTTGCTTCACCAATCAGTGGCTTATTATCTTTTAAACAGCAAAATGGTGACCCAGCAAGCATGTTACTGAGCACTGCTAATGCGGCTACTGAGGCTGCTACTGATGTTGGTGCTACTAATACATGGTGGCAGAATGGCGAAAGCTCTGACTATGATGTTTATTTAACAACAACACTATCCTGGGTCACAATCCTGATGCCAGCAAATACCCGAGCATTTTCTTTCAATGTCGGTGCTAACAAGAATGCTACTGGCTGGTTTTCAGCAACTGAATCTACCGGTTCTGGAATTGTGAAGACTGACTTCGGCGTAAGTCCGTCAAACACACCGGGTTATGGAATCTATGCTGATAAAGGCAGTTGTTCGGTTATCACTTCCGTAACTATTGACCCAACTTTCATCTGGGGCTTCGGTAACTTCTCGATTAATCAGGACACTTGCACCAGCGTACCTGAATCTAACTCTATTTATTTGTTAGCATTGGGCTTGTTCGGTTTATTGTTAACGGCCAGAAGAAAGAGCTAATTTCTTAAATACACCAGGTGTATTTGTAAAATCCTGCCTTAGTGCAGGATTTTTTTTGCGTTAGATTTATATAGCAAGTATTGCTTAGGACCGATACCTTATTTACGTATTAATACAAATACAAATACGAATAGCTAGAGACATAATTTAATGTGGTTTTGGCAATATTAACTCTGTGCTTGTTTATGAAGATTGTGCAATACGTTTTGGCATCAAAAAATCAACATTATGATTTGAGTTGTAAATATTTTCAGCATCCCCTCCTGTGAGGGAAGAAGACAATTAATTAACGTTATATTTAACTTGAATTATTTTTTTTGTATTGAAAAAGCCCGTAGTGTGAAACTAAACGTATCGCCTTTTTCATTCGTTTTTTGAATTTTAACTGGCAAGTATTCCAACGCAGGTGCATACCAAAAGGTAAATTGACTCTTATCTTTCAGAGGGGTAGTGCTTAGTTTGATAACGTCGAACTCGCCCAAAGCAGTCTCGACCTTTTCACTATTCAAAACATTTAGAACATACTCGCGCGTATGCTTTTTGGTTGCAATTCGATACAGCATGGTTTTTTTATGTTTTTGTAGATCTTGCATGATTGCAAGTTGAAAGCTCAGTAAATCATGAGTATTTTTTTTTAAATCTTCATTTTTTTTGGAAGAACTATTATTTAGTTTGTTTTTTTTCCAGTCAAAACTGAGTTGGAATTTTTCTATTTTCCCTTTTTTATTCTTACTCTGTATATAAAGGTTTGGTTGTATTTGAGTTCGGGTGATATTAATCTTGCTCGTTTCAGTAACGGTTTCTTTTATTAATAACGCAGCGAAGCCTTCAGGAATGGTGGTTGCTTCATAGGTTGCAAGTTGATTACTATCAACAATGAAACGGCGTTTGCTGACACCCAGTTCCATACCATTGTAACTTACATCGTAGTCCGCGTTAAAACCGGACTGTAACAGGTTGGCCTGACTGGCGTTTGTAAGACTTAAAAACAATACAAAAATAACACTTAAAGTTTTTATCATAATAGTTTGCGTTCTGTTTTATTGGTATGTATCGTTTTTGACCATGCCTGGTTTTAGACGTTCAAAGTCATTTACTATTTCGTTCAGCTACGGTTCATGTATTTAAATTAAATGTAACATAGCTGCATCATGGCTAAGTTCTTTGCCATCTTTATAGGTTTTATTGTCGGTCATTTTTATGCGGCCTTCAGCAAACCATTTTATTACTAACGGATAAATAATATGTTCCTGGGTATGGACGCGTTGCGCGAGAGTTGTTGCGGTGTCGTCGCTATGGATAGCAACTTCGGCTTGTAATATCAGGGGCCCGGCATCCAGCTCTGGAGTAACGAAATGCACACTGGCACCATGATGGGTATCGCCGGCGTCCAGTACGCGTTGATGGGTATTGAGTCCCTGGTACTTTGGCAAGAGTGACGGGTGAATATTAATAAGTCGGCCATGAAAATGGTTAACAAAAGCGTCGCTTAATATTCGCATAAATCCGGCAAGCACGACCAGATCAGGCTGGAATTGATTGATAGCCTGTTGGAGTTGTCGGTCGTAGTCTTCGCGAGAGCTTACCCCGGCACTTTCGACTATAAGGGTAGGAATCGCGGCTTGTTTGGCGCGTTGTAGTCCATAGGCTTGAGGCTTGTTGCTAATAACCGCAACAACGCGTGCATCGACTTCGTCGTCATGTATATCATCAATAATGGCTTGCAGGTTACTGCCATTACCGGAGATAAGAACAACGATGCGTAACATGGTGGGCTCGATGCTATTTTAATTAATGATAACGTGAGGGTTTTGTTCTTGGCTCGCTTCAATCGTGCCAATGATGTTTGTCTTAATCCCTTCAGCATTAAGAAGAGTAACAGCAGTATCGACATCGTTACTATCCAGTACGGCTACCATTCCAATACCACAGTTAAAGGTGCGATACATTTCTTCATCCTTGATATTGCCACTGGTTTGTAACCAATCAAAAATAGCGGGTTTTTGCCAACTAGTAGCATCAATTTTGGCCTGGGTGTTGTTCGGCATGACTCGCGGTATATTCTCGAGTAAGCCACCACCGGTAATATGGGCGAGTGCATGAATATCAATTTTTTCATGTAAGGCCAGTAATTGCTTCACATAAATTTGAGTTGGCGCTAACAGTCGTTCACCTAAGGTGACGCCATCAAAAGGCTGGCTTAAATCAGCATTGCTGACTTCAATCACTTTTCGAATCAGGGAATAACCGTTTGAATGGGGACCACTTGAAGCAAGTCCGATCAGGGTATCTCCCGGTTTAACTTTACTGCCATCAATTACCTTCTTTTTCTCAACCACACCCACGCAAAAACCGGCAAGATCATAATCGTCAGCGTTATACATACCGGGCATTTCAGCGGTTTCCCCGCCGATAAGCGCTGCGCCGGATATTAGGCAGCCATCAGCAATGCCTTTTATGACGCTTTCTGCTACGTCCACATCCAGTTTTCCAGTCGCGTAATAATCAAGGAAAAACAGAGGTTCAGCCCCTTGGACAATTAAATCATTTACACACATCGCTACCAGATCGATACCAATGGTGTCATGTTTGTTCATTTCAAGGGCTAGCTTGAGTTTTGTACCCACACCGTCTGTGCCTGAAACAAGCATCGGAGACTGATAACGCTCTGGAATTTCAAATAGTGCGCCAAATCCACCTAAGCCATCAACAACACCATTGCGTTTAGTACGCGCTGCATGCGGTTTGATTCTATCGATGAGCCGGTTGCCAGCATCAATATCGACACCAGCGTCTTTATAGCTCAGCGGTGTAGTCGTTTTTGTGTCAGTATTTGAAGCATCGTGAGACAATGTAAAACTCCAGTTAGGGTGTTGGTCAATGCGTTAGGATAGGCCAATTCGTTACGATAGCCAATCTATGATATTAAGATGCGATGAAGATACAGCTATTTTTACTCTATTCATTGCATAATAGGCAATTGTATCAAGTTGAATACACTATTAGAATGGTTTTAACATAAGTTAATTGATTTCCAGATAGAAAATACAGAAGGGGTTAGTGTTGCAAGGATTGAATTGTTTTACTCGGGTGTTTATCGGGTTTGTGGGTATAGGTTGTCTTTTAACGAGTCAAACTATTCAAGCCGCGCAAATATCAGATTTGTATGAAGCTGAAATACCCGTTTCAAGCCAGAGCCGTGCCGACCGTCATGTCGCTATTCAGCAGGCTTTTGCTGAAGTTTTGGTACGTGTTTCCGGGCAACAAGACGTGGTTTTGGCATTACCTCCGTTAATGGATACTGATGTACCCGTAACCCAAACTCCAAATCAAGAACCGACAAATTTAGTCCTCGTGGGTAAAACCCCTGAAATTGTAACGGCCCTGAATAAAGCGACTTATTATGTAAAACAATTTCGCTATCAACAACCAACAGACCGACCGCATATTGATTGGGGCATTGAACCGTTAGCCGATAATAAAACAAAGAAATCCAAACCTGTCCAGCAGGTATTATGGATTCGGTTTAATAAAAAGAAAGTCAATAAACTGTTACATAAATCAGGATTACCGGTGTGGAGTAAAACCAGACCGTCGATTTTAGTCTGGATGGTTGTAGAAAATAGTAGTCGACGGTATTTGTTATCAAATACTATAAAAAGTACAACGGGGGATGCGATTGAAAAACATGCTCGCCTTTATGGTTTGCCCATTCGATTCCCCTTAATGGATTTAGCGGATCGAGCTAATATTTCTACAAGTGATGTATGGGGTAATTTTGAAGATCGTATTCTACAAGCTTCTAAGCGTTATCAAACAGAATCTGTCCTGGTTGGTAAATTATATTTAGCTAATCGCTTATGGAATACAAAGTGGAGTCTTTACATTAATGGTCGTAAAGTTGATTGGGCTGCGCGGGATATTCATTTAGACAAAGTGGTGCAACAAGGTTTAAGTCGCACAGCTCAGAATCTTGCCCTGGCGTTTGCTGATGTGAAAACGGAACAAGGCATTCAAAACGTTTTGCTTGAGGTAAAAGATTTAAAAGGCTTGGCGGATTATGTGCAGGCAGTAAAATATTTATCCTCAATCAGTTCTGTTAAAAAAGTACAGACGCTAAAACTGAATAAAACCAGCGTTATTTTCAACTTAACAACGCGAGGGAGTAGAGTGGGTGTTATGCAAGCTATTTCACTTGATAATCAACTCGTTGCCGAGCCAAATACTATACCAAAACAGGCAGCGGTTCTGTCTGATACCAGAGTCATAACTGACTCGCCAATTGCCAAGGATACATCAGGTATCCAGGCGACAACCAAGAATCAACCGGAGTTAATACCGGATCTAATCCCGGATTTAATCTATCGGTTGCTGAGATAGGTGACATGTTTAGATTACGTAATTTGCCTAATGTTATAAGTTTATTACGTATCTTGCTGGTGCCCCCGGTTGTGTTTTACTTATTGCAACAAAACTATATGACTGCACTTATTTTATTTGTGATTGCAGGTGTCTCTGATGGTGTAGATGGCTGGTTGGCCAAGCGTTTTAACTGGCAATCCGCTTTAGGTGAAATACTCGATCCTCTCGCTGACAAGTTATTAATTGTCGCAAGTTATGTATGTTTTGCCTGGCTGGAATTATTACCGTTATGGCTGGTGGTAAGCGTTATGTTACGTGATGTTATTATCGTTGCCGGAGGTGTTTTATACCGTATTTTTTGTGGTAAAGTCGAAATCAAACCCTCTTACATGAGTAAACTTAATACTGTCATGCAGATTGTATTGATAGCTACGATATTAGTTTCTTTAACCTGGTTATCGATTGGCGACACTGTTATCACGGTTTTAATTTGGACAGTTCTGTTTACCACCATTGCAAGTGGTTTTATGTATGTGTTTACTTGGGGTACACGAGCAATTAAAGTGGCAAAAAACGCTAGCTAAAATGACAGAGGTGGATATTAGCATGACAGATAGTTCAAAGTTGTTTATTTTAATTGGCGTTAGTGTTTTTTGTTTTTTGGTTTATTTATTAGCTCCTATCTTGACGCCATTTGTTATTGCTGCGGTACTTTCTTATATTGGCGACCCATTAGTCGATTGGTTAGAGTTAAAAAAATGGCCACGAACAGTTGCGGTAACGGTTGTGTTTCTGGTACTTACACTCCTTACAGTCGTCTTGTTATTAATTCTTATCCCCCTGGTTGAAAAACAGATTCTTGTTTTAATTAACAAGGTTCCGGAATATGCGAAGTGGATTCAACAAACGATATTGCCTATCGTAAATGAGAAACTAGGTAATGCCAATCTGAGTCTGGACTTACAGTCGCTACAAGAATCCTTGAAATCTAACTGGCAATCAGCAGGTGGTATCATGGCGCAAGTAGTGGGTTCCATTACGCGATCGGGTCTTGCACTTTTTACCTGGTTGGCAAATTTAACCCTGGTGTTTATTGTTTCATTTTATCTGTTAAGAGATTGGGACAAGTTAATCGAACATATTCGTTATTTACTGCCGCGAAATAAAGAAAAACTGGTGTCATCACTCGCTAAGCAATCCGATGAAGTTTTAGGTGCCTTCTTCCGCGGCCAATTGTTAGTGGTGCTTGCGTTAACATTTGTTTACTCGGTTGGTTTGAGTATTGTCGGTTTAGAGCTGGCATTATTAATTGGTTTGTTAGCCGGTGCCGTAAGCTTTGTTCCGTACCTTGGTTTTATTATTGGCGTTGTTGTGGCCGGTATTGCAGCGATTATGCAGTTTAATGACGCGAGTTACATATTGTACGTGTTTATTGTTTTTGGAGTGGGGCAAGCACTGGAAGGCATGGTATTAACGCCTATTCTTGTTGGTGACAAAATCGGCCTGCATCCAGTGGCGGTTATTTTTGCCATTTTAGCCGGCGGTCAATTATTTGGTTTCTTTGGAATTTTATGCGCTTTACCTGTTACGGCTGTATTAGCTGTTATAATCCGTCACATGCATCAGGAATATAAAGGCAGCGCACTGTATAATAAGGCGTAGTCATTTCGATACCATTAAAAATATCTAATTCCGTCCTACTTACGAAGGCGGGTACCCAGTACATGAATATTGCGTTCTCTGGATTCCCGTCTTAGTGAGTAGGATTGAGACTGAAATCTGCTTCAATTAATCCATCATGGTACTAAGTAGTATGAGTATGCCCGAACAGATGTCCTTGAGTATCCAGTTACTGGATAACGCCCGTTTTGATAATTATGTAATTGGACATAACGATACCGCTGTGTACTCCATTAAAAATACTACCGAGCAGTATGTGTATTTATGGGGAAGTAGTGGATGTGGTAAAACACATTTATTGCAATCCCTTTGTCATGCGTATTCAAAGACACATTTAAAAATAAGTTACCTGCCTTTAGATAATATTATGCTTTCACCGAGTGCCTTTGAAAATCTGGAAGCAATGGATTTAGTGTGTTTGGATAATATCGAATTTGCAGTAGGAAACCCTATGTGGGAAGAAGCGCTGTTTAATTTGTATAATCGATTACGTGATGCCGATACCCGTTTGGTTGTTGCCGCCGAAAAATCACCAACGGCTCTGGATTTTAAACTTGCCGATCTGGCCTCTCGTATGTGTTGGGGACCGGTGTATCGTTTGAAAACGCTTGATGATGACGAAAAGAAAGTCGCTTTAAAACAACGTGCAAAAAACCGTGGTCTGGATCTGGACGATAATGTTATTGATTATTTAATTAAACGTAGTGCACGAGACATGCAGAGTTTGTTTGCGTTGTTGGATAAGCTGGATAAGGCATCACTTGCCGCCAAGCGTAAGCTAACGGTGCCATTTGTAAGAGAGTTACTTTAGTTTATTATTCTATTTGTTAGAATCAAGCTTATTTGTGATGTATATAGAATTAATATAAGTTTGTCATTGCGAGCGATAGCGCGGCAATCTTCTTTTGCTGGGCACACTGATACAAGATTGCCGCGCTATCGCTCGCAATGACTACTTCATTTTAAATAGAGAGGTTGCCATGTCCGAAACATTTACCGGTAGTTGTTTATGCAAAACTGTCACCTACAAGCTTGTTGGTGATCCTGTTCGTTTTTATCATTGCCATTGCGAGCGTTGTCGCAAAGTAACAGGTACCGGTCATGCTTCTAATATTATGATAAAGCCGGAGTCAGAACTTGAATGGCTTACAGGCGAAAAATCTTTAGGACGCTATAAAGTTCCTGAAGCAGAACGCTTTTATAATTGTTTCTGTAAAGAATGCGGTAGTCCGATGCCACGCGTTGTGCCAGAACTTAGTGCTGTGGTTATTGCAGCCGGTTCGCTTGATGCCGAGCCTTCGATGAAACCACAGGCACGAATATTTTGGGATTCTCGTACCGAGTGGTCATGTGCTAATGATGGTTTGGATACGTTTGCAGAATACCCGCCAAGTTTCAAATAAGAACAAACCTGTAGATATTACCTAAGATACTTGAAAAAGATTATTTATTGTTTATTAAAACGTAGCCCGGATGCAGCAAAGCGAAATCCGGGAAGCCTGTTAAAATATGTAACGTAAATTTTGTATTTCCCCGGATTTCGCTTTGCTGCATCCGGGCTACATGATTTGTTTTTTAATCTTCAGGCTCCAGTTTTTGCCCCAGCTCACGTGACTTGTATCTAACATACATAATCGCGCCAATAAAAAAGATAACGCTCAAAATAACTTCTATCAGAGCGAGTATTCGAACGGTCTCATTTTCATTAGCCCAGGCTTCAACAACACCATGCATAAAGTAAAACAGTATTAACATGCTGCTCCAGGCATAGGTGTATCGTTTACCGTTGAGCAGGCCACGTAGGGCTATTAGTAAGGGGGTTAGTATAAAAATAAGTGCTAAGGAGGTTGTCTCGTTTTTAGGTGGATCGAAATACGTAATCCAGCTTGCCAATAGCAGTAACAATCCGAAATAACTTGTCAGGCTCATGAAATAATAGAGATTAGGTTTTGTGGGTATGTTTATCATTATTTGATGTTTTTCTTTTAATTCATTTTCAGGGCTATTTCAGCAACACGTTTCCCGAGGGCTCTCGCTAAATCTTTTTCATCTTCGCTAAAAGGCATAGCATGGTTGGCTCCGGTAATATGGCTTGCTCCATAAGGTGTACCACCGGTTGTCGTGGTGTTGAGAATGGTTTCTGAATAGGGAATACCAACCAGTAACATGCCGTGGTGTAACAGTGGTTGCATCATACTGAGCAACACTGATTCTTGCCCGCCATGATAACTAGAGCTCGAAGTAAACACCGCTGCAGGTTTATTAATTAATTCGCCCGACAACCAGATAGGGGTAGTGCTATCAATAAAATATTTTAACGATGCACTCATATTGCCAAAGTATGCAGGACTGCCAATAATTAAACCGGCACATTGTTTTAAGTCTTCGAGGGTTGCATACAAGGGACCTTGTAATGGAATTTCATCTTGTGTGGATTCTACAACAGTTGACACTGGTGCTACTGTACGCAGACGTGCTTGTACACCCGCAACGCTTTCTACGCCCCGATTAATATAACTGGCGAGTTCGGCTGTGGCGCCGTGTTTACTATCAAAGAGGATTAAGATTTCAGAAGACGGCATTGTTACAAGATATCCAATACGCTAACAGGTGGGCGACCAATGGCAACTTTGCCATCCTTAACAACAATAGGACGTTCGATTAATTTAGGAAAATCAACCATGGCCTGAATAAGTTGCTCTTTGCTTAACGCTGGATTGTCTAGATTATTATCCTTATATTCGGTTTCCTGCTTGCGCATGAGTTGACGTGGCTCAATCTTTAATGCGTTTAAAATTTCAGTCAGTGTATGAGCATCAGGTGGGGTCTTCAGATATTCGATTACATCAGGATTGATCTTTTTTTCTTCCAGGAGAGCGAGTGTTTCCCGTGATTTTGAGCAACGAGGATTATGATAGATTTTTACGGACATGTTTGTTTCCTATAAAGACAGAATAAAGTTAAACGGGTTGACTTTATTCTATTTCGAGTTACCTTGACAGATCCAGGTGCGAGTGTTATTTTTTTATAATATTCTACTTCAATTGTATAAACGTAGATATATCTTCAAGTAACAAGGGTTAACATAGATTAGATGATCAAATTTGATCGAAATATACTTCAATATATACCTTCAGCGCAGTATTTCATGCTTCCCAGTTTATTTATAGTACTGTTACTGGGTGGTTGTAGCCTGGTTCCGCCAGTGCAGGAAATGAGTAATGCTCGTCAGAGTTTACAGGCGGCAAAATCTGCAGGTGCAGAAGTCCATGATTCTAAACGTTTTTCTGAAGCAGAAAAACTATTAGAGCTGGCATCTCAAAAAATGAGCACAGGTGAGTACGCTGAAGCGAGAAATTTAGCCCTCGAAGCCCGCTCAATTGCGATCAAAGCTAGAAAAGTTACTGTTACTAAAAAGTAAGCTTTTGCATGTATAATACTAAAATCAACACTTTAGTTTCTTGACCTTATATCAAGAGGGTGATATTTTTAACTAACTATAAATTAAGTAATTCTTTTGGGAGTGAGCAACAATGAAATTAACTCAACTATTGAAGTTTTTAGCTTTAATACTTGTAACGGGTAGTCTGGTTATAGGTTGTGCTGGCACAACAGAAGAAGCGCCAAAACAAGCGACGGGCGATGCCGCAGGAGCCATTGCATCAGCTGAGGCTGCGTATAAAGTTGCTTTAGATGAAATGTATGCCTGGCGTGACACTGGCAAGATCATCAAGAAAGCAAAAGAAGCACTAAAAGCAGGTAAAGATGCTGAGGCAATTAAATTAGCCAATAAAGCCCAAAAACAAGCTGAAGATGCTGTTGCGCAAAAGTATGCAGAACGTGATCGTATTAAGAGCATGATAGGCTCATCTGAACCTGAACCTACAGGTGCTGCAGGGGACTATCAAGTAGCAAAAGGGGATAACTTATGGAATATTTCTGGTAAAGCTGAAGTGTACTCAAATCCATATCAATGGCCTTTAATCTATAAAGCCAATAAAGATAAAATCAAAGATGCTGATTTGATCTACCCAGGGCAAAATTTAGCAATCGACCAAGGCGCTTCGGCTAGTGATATTGATGCTGCTGTGCAACATGCTAAAACACGTGGTAGCTGGTCAATTGGGAATGTTGAGAGTTCGGATACTTCCTACCTTTCAAAATAGCTGGTTTTACTAATATAAAGGAAGCTCCTTTGATTTATCATTGGAGCTTTTTTTATACCTGAAGATCAACGAGAATAAAGTTTACCTTTCCTTTCTTTATGAATTTTCCTGTATCCTATAAAACTGAAAAGTAATCAATAAGAAAATGAACGTGCGTATATATCAGTGGTCTCAGTGATTCCGGATTAAACTAAGATAAGGACTTCCATTCAGTGCAGAACTCTAAAAATCTATTCATGAAACCAGTTGTTACGTTGGTGTTGACCTTGGCTATGATGTTGAATTTTCAACTTGTATATTCAGCCGAGAAGGATTTAGTTTTACTTGATTTGAATGGAAAACAAGTCAAAGTGTCGGACTATAAAGGCAAATGGGTAATAGTAAATTATTGGGCAACCTGGTGCCCTCCATGCGCTGTCGAAATTCCTGAACTGAATGCTTTCCATAAAAAACATCAGCTACAAGATGCCGTTGTTGTTGGTATTAATATTGAGAAAGGTGAACTTGAGTACGTTAAAGAATTTTCACAGGAATTTAAAATAGTATACCCAATTTTACAGGCATTAGATTCTACTTCATCACCTTACGGTCAGATTCGCGCTTTACCAACCACGTTTGTCATTGACCCTAAAGGTGAATTATTTGAGACAATAATTGGTGGCGTAACGATGGAACGATTAGAAAATATTATCCAATCGAAAAAAGTGAGTAAAAGCCAATAAAATAAAAATTTAGTTACTAAAGCGTAGTTGGTGATTAGACCATTGTTGGAATAAAATTTCTTCTTTTTCAATTTCATCGGAATTAATTAACCCACGCCTAAGTGCAACTGAAACAGCACGTGCCCTGGTATTGAGCTGTTTTGATTCACTACTTTCCGCCGCAACACCTAATTTAAGATAAAGTGTTTTAAGCCGGTTTTGTGCTCCGCGATGGGATAAAAATCGTCTCTCAGCGATTAATTTATCTGTTAAGCCAAGCGATATGTCTATCAGAACTTCATAATCTGTATCAGTTAACCCACTGTCAGCTTGCAAAGCAAGACTCCGGCTGGGTCGAAGTTTTGGATCAATCCAACACTGGTCATCGATAAATACAGCTGCTACGGCTTTGAGTAAAATATCAGAAGTATTATCTTTTAAGACATAACCATAAACAGTTTCTTGAGGGATAATTTTGATTAATGAGCGAATATAGGTTTCATCACCATAATTAGACCAGAATAGAATTTTAGTATTTGGCTTTTCTTTCCAAATATTTTTTGCCAGGGTAACGCCATTCATTAACGGCATTTGTAAGTCTGAAATAATTTGTGGGTTGAGTTGTTGTTTTGCCAGTTCTATTGCCTGTAGCGGGTCTTGTGTATGTGTGAGGTTATAATCACGTAAATGATAGGAAAGAAATTCTCTATCTCTGGGATTATCTTCTGCAATAATAAGCGTACCTTTCAGAAATGGTTCTTTAGACATAGGCTGACGTTTGTATAGAGGCGATGGAGGTTGCGTCTGGTGATTGACGCGTGTTGTATAAAATAAGTTTAAAACAGGTTCCGGTACTAAATCGTGATGCTTGCCAATGGCCTTCAGTTTCTAGAATGCTTGCACGTTGCTTAATGGACAACATTCCAATATGTCCGAGTGGTTCAGTTGAAGTAAAATCAAAACCGCAGCCATTATCTTCAATGCTTAGTACAATATTTCCGTCTATGCGTTTAAGGACAAGTTCAAATCGATTGCAATGAGCATGTTTTAAAATATTGTTAATTGCTTCAATTGATATTCTGTAAAGGTGTAAGCATTGTTTTTGTGTAAGATAGTCATCAATGTTGGCATCAATTTGTACATAGAATTGAATATTCTGGAATGCAGATAGTTTTCGTAAAATATAATCACGTATAGAGGCCTCAAGACCAAGTATTTCTAAAGAATGAGGAAATAAATCATTGATTAAGGAGCGTAAGTCAGTATTAAGGCGACCTAATGTATCGTCAATAGTTTGCAGCTGTTTAGCAGAATTATTATGGGTATCAGCTTGTTCGATCTCTCGTCTTAGCTGTGTTATTTCAGATAGAAATTGGTCATGAATATCCATCGCTATACGTTGACGCTCGTCTTCAGCGGCTTGTAAGATATCCTCACTTGCGATTGTATGGCTTAATTTTTGTGACATTTTTGAAAGCTGGAGTGTAATTTGGTCTAGTTCATCATTTATATTGGTTGGTTTTTGCAGAGCCTGGTAGTTACCTTTTAATACATTTGTCGCGTACTGACTGATGCATGTTAAGCGTCGTTTAAGGGTTTTACTAACGAGACCGGCGGTTATGAGTGCGAGTAGAGTGGAGATACCTAAAACAAGTAATATTACATTTGTTAATTTTGATGTTATCAGGGTTATGTCTTTGTTTGATTTAATATAGAGCACACGTTTTTTCGCCTGAAGTGTATTGTATATATAATCTAATTTAGGGCTCAAAGTTTCTAAGGCGCGGATAGAAGATAGAATGTCCATTCGTTCGGAATAGCGGGTCGTTTGGATTGTTTTTGAAAATAATGTAAGGTTTTCATTAGAAATCTTATCGCCTATATCCGCTGAGGTAAGACTAGACTTTAATACTTGTGACTGTTCTATATAATTGAAAAAAAGCTCTTCTTTTTTATCCGAATCAGTAATGTTTTTTTTACTAGATAATTCAGTTAGAGTATGCAGCATCTGATAGCTTGTAGATTGTGCAATTTTAATCTGGTCTGTTGCTCTGGCCCACTCTCTTACCGTATCATTTTGTTTAGATATATCGGTAAGATAGACAAGGGTGTATATAAGAATAAAAACAATAGGAATTGCCAGTACCAGTGGTGCAGCAAGTATTTGAATGTTAAGTGGTAAACTGCGCATAAGTAGTTACTTATTAAATTGTCCTGAACCTGTAATATATACTAGTGTAATTTGCCATGTTTTTAACTGTGCATTCACACAGTGCTAATGTTTACAGTAACTTATATGCTTAATTAACACAATATATCGAGGTTTACTATGAATATTCGACACACTTTAGCGACGATTATGACCATAGGGTTACTTTGTGCCAGCAACCTTACGTTAGCAACTGAAGCCATGAATAATGATATACCTAATGATCCGTATAAATTCTTTTTTAACGAAACATGGGGCGATTTTAAAGAAGAATTAGCCAATGCTAAGGAGCAGGGTAAGAAAGGTATTTTAATCTTCTTTGAAATGGATGAATGTCCATTTTGTCACTTTATGAAAACGAATATTCTTAATCAAAAAATAGTGCAGGATTATTACAGAGAGAATTTTTTAAACTTTGCCGTAGATATTGAAGGCGATGTGGTGATTAAAAATATGAAGGGCAAAAGTATGAAGCAAAAGGATTTCGCCTTTCTCGAAAATAGAGTACGTGCCACTCCCGTTATCGCATTTTTTGATTTCGAAGGTAAACGTGTCTTTCGATATACCGGAAAAGCCTCTGGCGTTGATGAGTTTTTACTAATGGGTAAGTATGTAAAGAATGAAATTTACAAGAAAATGTCGTTTACCCGATATAAACGTGCACAACGTAAAAAATAATATTAACTTTAATCCACCGGTAGTAATTAGTTAGCCAATGAAATTATGCATTAACCTTACGGTTTCTTTTTTATTACTTATGTCAGTATGTTATGCCGATGAAAAACTGCCTCGAACAATACCCGAACCATTAACGTTAAATGATGCATTGATGTTTGCAGAAGAACCTCACCCCAGTTTGTCAACTGCAAATTTAAATCTTCAAACTGCAATGAACATTAAACGAGAAGCTGAGACTGAAAACGATTTCAATGCATATTTAGAGGGTAGCTTGAGCTATGTTGAGCCATCCCCCTTGTTAGAAAATCAGGCCAATAATGATAGCCGTGCTGGAATTGTTGTCAGTAAAACAATTTATGATTTTGGACGTAGTGAAGTAAGCATACATTCGGCAGACTTTGGTATTGAAGCTCAGGAGATAGAAAGGAAAAAATTAATTCAGCAACGCCGCTATGACATCATGTTGCGATTTTTTGATGTGATTCTGGCGGATATGACTTTTTATCGTTATAACGAAGAAATGGCAACGGCTTATATTAGCCTGGATCGGTTACGAGATCGTTTGCGTTTAGGACAGACTTCAGATATTGAAGTGATGCAACAAGATGTTGAATACAATAGAATTCGTTATTTACGTATTAAAAGTGAAAATGGACAACGTATAACCCGTGCCAAATTAGCACTGGCAATGGGACGTCCAAATGAACTTTCCGCGACGGTTACTAAACCGGTTCTGGACAAAATTAAAATAAAATTACCTGAAATTGAAGACTTGCAGCAATTGGCACTTAAGAATAATTATCAATTGAAGGCATTAAATTTCAAGTTATTATCGGCCAGGGCCAATGTAGAGTTAGCTCGGAATTTAGATAATCCAACACTAAGTCTGGAAGCAGAAAGTTATGCTTATTCACGTGATTTAAAAAGTCGTGAGGAGTTCCAGGTTGGTTTGGTTTTGCGTATTCCAATATTTTCCGGCACTAAGTCCGACATTGCAACAGCCAAAGCGCTTAGTTTAGTGCACTTAATTGAAGCGGATATTGAGAGTGTGAAAAATAAAGTCTTCGAATCTATTCTGGTCCAGTGGTTAGAGTTTGAATCTTTGAGTGGTAAACTGCTACAAATGAAAGCGCAAACAGATTATCGTGAACTTTATCTTGATCGTAGTCGTGCCCTATATGAAATGGAAGTGAAAACTGACTTAGGTGATGCAATGGTTAGAGTTTCTGAAGCTGAACGTGAGTACCTGCAAACACAGTATCAAATGATGTTGGCATTAACGAAAATAGAACTTGAATTAGGGCAGCAGCTCGAAAGTATTCCTAAAGCCACAGATGCATCAACAAGTACTACAAAAATCAGTTTGCAAGAAAATACTGAACAAAATTCCTTATTTGAGAAGGACAATACAAGATGAAAAATTTTATAACTATTGTCGGATTACTTTATTCACTTAATGTCAATACGGTTTATGCGCAACAACAAGTGGATGCTGTTGTTGATTGGGCTCAACGAGTGGACTTAACGATTCCTGTTGACGGTATTGTGAAAAAAGTAAGTGTTAATACAGGACAGATTGTTAAAAAAGGAGAATTGCTTGTTGAATTGGATTCACGTGTATTCAACGCAAACAAGCGTCAGGCAAAGGCGAAAGTTAACGGGCTTAAAGCCGCATATGACGAGATGAAGCGTGAGTTAGACAGGGCAAATGAACTTTATGATCGTACTGTCTTGTCACAACATGATTTACAGGTCGCTATAAACAATGAAATTATTGCAAAGTCTGATTTAGAAAAAGCTAAATCTGATTTTGTAAAAGCTCAGGTGGATTTAGAGTACGCTTCATTAGTTGCTCCCTTTGATGGCTTAATATTAAAACGTAACGTTGAAGAAGGATTGGCGATTATTAATCGGGACTCTTATCAAACGTTAATTACAATGGCATCAAGTCAAAGTTATTTGGCAAAGGCTGAATTAACTCCGGCACAAAGTGACTTAGCCCACATTGGTCAGGAAGTTAAGGTCGTAGCGGCAGATAAAACCTACAGTGCAATCGTAGTTGCAGTTGAATATACAGTGGAAAAGTCTGCTGGTGAATTGATTTTAGTCGTTAAGTTTGCCAGTCCAAACAAGAAGCTACATGCGGGTTCAAAAGTTAAAGTTGTTTTTTAAATGCAAACCTGTCGACGTTTCATTGTTTCTGGAAAGGTGCAAGGCGTATTTTATCGTGATAGTACTCGGCAACAAGCTCAGAGTCTGGGTTTAAGCGGTTTTGTTAAAAATCTAGCTGATGGTCGAGTCGAAGTGGAAGCATGCGGCGAACAAGACAAACTGGATGACCTGCAACAATGGCTTTGGAAAGGTCCCATTATGTCTCACGTAATAGATGTCCAGATACAAAAAATACCAACAATGAACTATTCACTTTTTTCGATAGAATAGTTGTGTAAAGTAAAGATGGAACATTTTATCCTTTAAGTTATTGGACTCTCTGGATGAGGTGATTTAGTCACTTCATGCGAATATTCTTCATGAAATTCATCGATTCTGGTTGCTGCTTCACCTACGTGTTCAAAGCGAGCGATATGAAATAATGCATCACCTTCATTCACCAGAGGTAAATTTGTTCTGCCTATTACGATACCATTATAGTTCGAAATAATTTGGGTTTCTGTGCTTCCAAACGGGTCGGAAACTACACCAAGGAGAGTCTCTTTTTTCACTCTGCTACCTAACGCTACCATTGCACGTAAAATCCCACTGTCTGGAGCACGCATCCAGGCACTTGAGCGAGCAACCATAGGTTCGATATAAGTAGATTTTCGAGTAGAGCTTGGTAACATTCCCAGTGTGCGCATAACGTTTGAAATTCCTTTAACGCCAGCGCGGATAGATACTTCATCAAAGCGTAATGCTTCGCCGGCTTCATACAGTAACATGGGAATACCATGTTCTGCGGCGGCTTCTCTTAATGAACCATCACGCAGGTTTGATGAAATAATAACAGGGACATTAAATGCCCGGGCTAGTTTCTCAGTTTCTTCATCATCCAGATTGGCTCTAATTTGCGGTAAATTATCCCTGTGGATTGCGCCGGTGTGAAGGTCGATACCGTGGGTACTCTGGCTTACAATTTCATTCATAAACAGATATGCAAGCCTCGCTGCAATGGAACCTTTTTCAGAACCAGGGAAGGAACGATTCAGATCGCGTCTATCTGGTAAGTATCTGGAATGGTTAATCAGGCCATGTATATTAACAATGGGTACTGCAATGATGGTACCTTGTAAGCGTTTGAGAATAGGGAGCTTAAGGAGCCGGCGTATAATTTCTACACCATTGATTTCATCACCGTGAATCGCGGCACTTATAAATAGGCGGGGACCGGTCTTTTTGCCGCGTATAACGTGTACCGGCATAGACATGGGAACATGGGTATATAATCGCCCCGCAGGTAAGTCGATGGTGGTACGAGTACCGGGAAGGATCGTTGTGCCGTTTATAATTAAAGGTTCTTCAGTCGTTGTCATTTTAAGATTCCAGCGGTATTCGAATTATTACGTTGTTGTAGAATTAGTAAGAAGAATATCAACAGTTGTGGAATAGAGATATAACTTTTACATTTATATTATACTGTTATAAAAGAAACACATACGAAAATCCAAGAAATTGATAGTCGGATTAGCGTTGTAACGTCAAATTATACAACTGTAACCGATAGTACTGGGCAGCTTTACATATTAGTGGGTATGATTGGGAATAGTCCTCCTAACCATGGAGTATTGAAATCGGTGAATTACAAAGTTACTTAAATAACAATGATGCCAGACTCTGTATCCATATCCTTTACGGTACTAATTTTTTTAATAGCAGCTGCTGTTATCGGGTTCTTTGGCGTTAAAATGACACATGTCGCGAGAAATCTTGCCGCTGATACCGGTATGGGTGAAGCGGTGATGGGAGCCATCTTTATTGGTGCCTCAACCTCATTATCGGGAATTATTACCTCGATAACCGCAGCCAGTAATGGTTATGCCGAAATGGCTGTTAGTAATGCATTGGGCGGAATTGCGGCACAAACATTCTTTCTTGCTGTGGCAGATATGTTTTATCGAAAAGCGAATTTAGAGCATGCTGCAGCATCCGCCGAAAATTTAATGATGAGTGCATTTTTGATTGCTTTGCTCTCGATACACCTGGTCGCTTTTGCTGTCCCGCAATGGACTATTTTTTCAATTCATCCACTTTCATTGGTTTTAATCATAAGTTATATGTTTGGTGTTCGTTTACTGGTTAAGACGCATAAAATGCCGATGTGGCTACCCCGTCATACACGTGAAACCAGTGTAGAGTCCGAACAAAAAACCACTGGCAAACCCCGCTTTAAATACAAGCTATGGATATATTTTATTTGTTATTCTGTCATAGTCGGCTTTGCCGGATGGGTACTGTCTAAAATAGGAATTACGCTTATTACAATCACCGGTCTATCTGAAAGTTTAGTCGGTGGTGTTTTTACAGCGGTTTCCACCTCACTACCGGAACTCGTTATCGCGATTACGGCAGTGCGTTTAAAGTCATTAACGCTAGCCGTCGGGGATATTATAGGTGGTAATGCGTTTGATACCTTGTTTATTAGCGTATCGGATTTCGCTTATGTAAAAGGCTCTATTTATGCTGATGTATCTTCTTATGAGAAATTTTGGTTGGCCATTACACTTCTTATGACCGCTATTATTTTAATGGGACTTTTGCATAGAGAACGCCATGGTATTGTGAACATTGGCTGGGAAAGTTTTTTAATCTTCATAATCTATATAGGTAGTTTATTTTATATTGCGATATAAAAACACTATTGAACTTAGTCAGTACAAATGGGAATATAGTTATCAAATATCCATATAGAGAGCATATTAATGATAATTCGTTTCTTATTGACTAGTCTTTTATTAAGCGCAGCAACTACTGCCCTGGCTGATAATCAGCTGCAATTGGCCTTCGATTTGACTCAAGGTGGTAATTTATTAGAACGAGGAATGGTTTTTGTATCTAAAGAGCAACATACATGGAGTAAAGGACGTAAGAGCAGTTATCTTAAACTAAGCTGTCAGAAACCGACATCGGGGAAAATACAAAAATTGTATTCTACTGAAGATCTCTTTGACGGTTTGCGTATAAAACACCGATTAGTTGAAAATAACGTCGTACTGACAGTCTTTCACAATATTGTACAACCCCGCTTAAATGAAATACGTGCTTTAGCAAAGAGTGAATGCAGAGATATTGCTCCCATGGTGACTACAACAAGCCAAACCTTTCGATTTATAGTAAAAGTTGATCATAAGGATTCCCATCCCTTTGGTGAAAATATGATTTTTAAAACTCGTATTCTCCAGCTAATTCATGATACGCCATAACTGGAAGCTCATACTTGCCTGATTAGTTATTTGGTTGATTTTGCTATTGTATTTTTAATACATAATTGTTTATGTTTTTAGTGCGTTTCTTTTGTTTACAGTGATTAGTCGAAAGTTTAGTTTATCATGACGATTGCTGTTTTATTTTTTATAAATCACAGATTAAAGTCTTCCATTCCAAAGTCAATATACTCTTGCAATTCATTCGCTTAAGTTGGATGATAAAACCAATCGTACTAATTTATAGTTTTTGAACTTGAGAGGTATACAGTGGCAAAACTTACATTCTATGGCGCAACGGAAGGTGTGACCGGTTCTTTGTATTTATTAGAAACTGAAACAGTAACAATTCTGCTGGAGTGTGGTCTTTTTCAGGGAAGACGTGAGGAGGAAAAGTCCAATGACAAACCTTTCCCGTTTGATATTAAGAAACTGGATGCCGTTATTCTTTCACATGCCCATCTCGATCATTCAGGTCGATTACCAAAATTAGTTGGCGACGGCTATAACGGCCTCTTGTATATGACGTACCCGACGAGTGAGCTATTGGACATTTTGCTCAAGGATTCTGCATCTTTGCAACAGCGCGATGTTGAATGGGAAAATAAACGTTTACGTCGGGCAGGTAAAAAGGAGATTGAGCCGCTTTATACAATTGAAGATGTTGAAGAGACTCTCACCTTGTGCAAGGGGATACGCTATGGGCATCGCCATCCAGTCGCTAAGGGTGTTGACGTACGCTTCAACGATGCAGGTCATATTCTGGGTTCATCCATCGTAGAGATTTTTATTAATGAGCAAGGTACTGAGAAAAAGTTGGTGTTTTCCGGTGACCTTGGTAATAGCTGTGCAGCATTATTACGTGATCCAGAAACTATTAAAGAAGCTGATGTGCTTCTTATGGAGTCTACCTATGGTGACCGTAATCATCGGCCCATGGACGAAACCTTACAGGAATTTGAAGACATCATTGTTGAAGCTTCAGAAAATGGCGGGAATATTTTAATTCCATCGTTTGCTGTCGGTCGTACACAGGAAATTATTTTCCGACTCGGCGAATTATACCAGGCCGGCAAACTCAAGCATCAAGCAATCTATCTTGACAGCCCAATGGCAATTGCTGTTACAGAGGTTTATCATCGTTATCAAAATATATTCAACTCTGAAGATGAAGATACAATAAGTCATAGTAAGATGGGGAGTCTGCACTCGTTTTTACCCAACTTGCGCTATACCCAATCAACAGAAGAATCTATGGCACTTAATCGAATTGAAGCCGGCGCCATTATTATTGCCGGGAGTGGTATGTGTACAGGTGGTCGTATACGCCATCATTTCAAACATAACTTGTGGAAGCGTAATGCGCATGTTGTTATCGTTGGCTATCAAGCCGTGGGTACACCGGGCCGAGCATTGGTTGATGGGGCTAAAACTTTTCGACTGGGTACTGATGAAATTGCGGTTAAAGCAAGGATTCATACATTAGGTGGATTTTCAGCGCATGCCAGTCAGTCACAGTTGATCGATTGGCTTAGCCATTTTAATAAACCACATCCCAGGTTGTACCTTATTCATGGTGAAACTGAAGCGAAGAACGTACTAAAGGATCGTCTGTCACAGGAAGATTGGTCTGCTGATATTCCTCATCCAGGCGAGAGCATTACGTTCTAAATATAGATTAAAAAAATCTAGCTCAACGTTCAATGGTATATAAAATATCCGCACCTTGTGCTTGGCCGCTTTCGGCTTTAATTTGCCATTTGTCCGATAATTGATATCGAACCCTGAACGTATTGAATGATTCAACGAGTCCGACGCCGTAACTTATATAAAGTTTTGGCGAGAGATAACGTCCCATGACAAGCGATGCCTGATCACCTTTCTCATTGCTTTCGATACGCATTTGATCCAGACCAAATTCATCGCCAATTTTACGAGCAAGTGTATCGCCGCCACTTAAACCTAACGCAAGTGCAGCTTTTGCCATCATTGAACCTTCTTCAGTAGATGCATTTTCAATGGGTGCACCCATTAGCAGGTAGGAAAGGATATTCGTTTGCCCCATGGCTGGGATTGAAAACAATTCAATTTGTGGCTGCGTGAGACTCCCCCTGACTTTAAGGCCAGCAGTAATATTATTAACAACACGAATAGCGCGTAAATCAAGCCCGGGGTTGGTGACAGGGCCGCCCGTATAGATCAGTCGACCGTGTTCGACTGTTAAATTTTGCCCATAGGCCTGATATTTTCCTTCGGGAACAGTAATTTCTCCCGTCGCTCTGGTCAGTTGGCCTGGCTCGTCTTCGAGTAACAAACTGCCACCGAAGCGTCCTTCAAAACCGTAACCGTAAAAGTTAACCCGCTCACCGAGGGTTAAACGAATTTTAGTAGTAATTAACCATTTTGCTTCCGGTGTTGTCTCGCTTCCTATAATTACCACATCTTGAGACACGCGCGTTGCCGTAGTAATGTCTTTAGGTTGCAGTTTGGCATACGGAATATGTACCTTACCTTGAACATCAATTGTGTTTTTTTGTAACTTGATATTTAAATCAGGTGAGACGACAACCCGTGCTTCCGGAATACGTGAAACTTCAAACGACTCGCCTTTAACCGACATTTGGGTCGGCCAACCCGCAGCACTGTCTAAATGGGTTTGCCCTTGAACCACGATATCACCTTCACCAGAGTGCGCATCGAGTTGGAAGTTAAACTTTTTAAAATTATCAGTCTTGCCGGTAAGCTTCAGTTTACTTATTGTGAGTCCAAGTCTTGGTATTCGAACAGAGCCGTTAAGTAAATCGGTGTGGGCATTAAGTTCTGGTTGGGAAAGCTTTCCTGCAAGTGATAACTTCAGAGCCATTTCACCTTTTAGATCTTGAACTTCAGGTATCAATGCTTCAAGAAAGCCTAAATCATGCACACTCAAGGCTGCTTCAACCTGGATACTTTGATGTTGAGGATCAAGTGTAAGTAACTTCATGCCGGGTAACGCGGCTTTAAATTTTAATGTGTCTTTTTTATTAACAATAATTTCAGACTCTGCGTTTAAGCCTTGTTCATTAAGGGTGACATATACAGTACCTCCCTGATAATCCCACTGCTCATGTTCACCATCCGGCATGGGGTAGGATATACTAGCCGGTAGAAACTCTATTTTAGCCTGGCCAAAAAGTTGGTCAGGGGTTTTAAATTGAACATCAGCGGAGCCATTTACATTACCATTTAAATTTATATCCGATGCTAACCAGGCACTCATTACCGAGAGTGGAAATTTAGTAAGGACTAATTTCGATTGCCAGTGTTGATTTTGATTATCTAGAGATAAGCATACAGTGGCGTCTGCAGTATTAATCCAACAAATCGGCTCAAGCATAAATGTGGTATCACTGATATTAAGCGCAACCGCGGACTTAAGTTTCCAATGACTAAATTGTTGGCTTTGAATATCAGCTTTCTGAATTTTACCTTGCCATCCTTTTGCACTTGCTTTGCCATTAAGTACAATATTGGTGACGGCTGAATCAGTTATGACATTGAGTGTTAGTTGATGGTTGTCAGCATTTATATCCAGTGATTGGACTTGAGACTCTTTAATCTTAAGATTTTTTGCGAGTAGCTTTAACTTGAGTTGTTGCCAATGAAAAATATCTGCGTAAAAGGATCCATCGAGCGACCCCATTTCATATTCAGTAAAACCTAAAGTCTGGCCAGTGTAAGTTGCTTTAATTATTGGGGCCTCTATCGTTCCTGCGACGGATCCACTTGCCTGAAGTTTCCCTTTAGCTTGAGGATACAGTTTGGCAAGTTCATTGACCGTTAAAGACCAATCCAGTTTAAGTTGCTTGGCTACTTTCCCTTGAAGATTAAGCTGTGTATCTTCACTAGTCAGTTCCAGTTTGGCAATGTCGAATCCGTTAGCGTGTTTTTTTAATTGAAGCTTGATTTGGGCATCAACTGGACGTTTTAAAATAGCAGATTGTCCATTCAGTGAACCTTGTAAACTGGCCGTATTAAGGTCGCCTTTTCCTTCTACGGATAATGTCGCCAATATACCGGGTGCTGCTTTGGAAAATTTTGTAATATCAAATTTAGGAATTTTTAGCCTGGCTTGCCATTGTAGTTGAGACAGCAAATTCAGGATTTCAACATCGAGAGTGGCTTGTATTGGCTGACTAAGTTTCTGCTGTAGCGTCGTTGTTTTCAAATCACCAATTAATCGCCCACTGCCTTTTACTTTTTCACCGGAAGGAAGGTTTGTATACCAGCTGGTTTCTAGTTGATGCGGATAACTCTTGGTTAATTGGATATCACCTTTGATATTTAAACCGAGTGTTTTGGTTTGAATACTGAAATCATGAATGTCGAGCTTGTGGAATAAAGTGCTGGCATTGAGTTTAATTTTATCGACAACAATAATATTTTCATTTTGTTGAAACGTTAATTCATTTATTACGGCGTGGTTAAGTGATACACGCCAGGGTAAATTAATGTCGGGAAGTGTTATAGGATTATTATTCTGAGTGGTTAAATTATCTTTTTTTGATTTTGGTAATCGAATTCTAAGTGAATCAACTTGTAGCTTACTGATACTTATTTCTGCTATCAATAATGCGCTGGGTGACCAGTTTAAAATAATTTCCTTTGCAGTAAATAATGCATCATCCTGTTTATATTCAACGCCTTTTAATCTCATAGGACCAAATAAATGGCCGTCTATTTTTGTCAGTTTGAGTTCAGCGGGTAGATAAGGTTTCGCATATTGAAAGCTCCAACGCAGGCCGCTGTCTGTGAACCCTAACCATAGTATAAAACTAACAGGGATAAGGATTAGAGCTACAAAGATTTTAGCGAAAATTTTCATTATAAATCGGGGCCAATATTGATATGGATTCGCCAGGGGTGGTTATCCTGGCTGATGGCATTGGCTACATCAATACGTATTGTACCTACTGGTGATTTCCATCTAAACCCGATGCCGGCGCCTCTTTCCAAATTGTCTCGGAAATCATCAATCGCATTTCCAGCATCATAAAATATTGCGGCCCCCCATTTGCTGCTAAAACTGTGTTCGAGTTCAATACTGCCAATCATTAGATTTCTGCCGCCGATTACCTTGCCGGTGCTGTCTTTGGGACCGAGAGACTGATAGTCATAACCACGCACACTCTGAGAACCACCTGCGAAGAAACGGACTGATGTAGGGAGTTGATGAAAGTCTTGTGTCCAGGTGGCTCCGAGGCGACCACGTGCGATAATTCGGTTATGTGAACCTAACGGAGTAATTGCTTTGATACCACCTTGAGCCTGAAAAAAATCCGTATCGGACAGTATATTTTTACTGGCCCCACGAAAGCTGATATCAAAGCGCAGACCATCAATGGTGTTAATAAAATCGTTTCCCCAGGTACGACTCCAGTTAACACTGGGAATTAATAACGTAGAGTTACCGCTATCGGTTGAAATAATATAGTCTTCTTGTTGGTAATTCAGAGCAACAGATTCACGCCAAAGGTTATGATTTCGGTTTAAAGCCGCACCGACAGTTCTTACTGTACTGTCACTGATATCGGTTTTTTCATTGACTTCGCCAATACTGTAAATCATTTGATCCGTACGTGGGTTGAGCACCGGGACACGGTATTGTGCGCTAAGGCTATAACCAAGTTCAGAGAGTTTGGCTTCAGTGCTAAATCGATGACCGCTTTTATTGACTCTAGGTATCTCCCAACCAAATTTAGTGCGTGCACCGGTATCAGTACCATAACCTAGTCCGAAGCTATAACGATTGCGTTTGCGTGGTTCGAGTTTTACAGTAATCGGGACTTCGTTAGTATCAACTTGTGGTTGACCGGGAGATACCTCTACGATTTTGAAATAATCACTGTCATTCAGTGCTTGTTGTAAGTCAATGACCTGATTTAAGGAGTAGGGTGACCCTTTTTCAAATGGAATGTAGCGTTTTAATAAGTCTTCTTTGAGTACATCTTGTTTTATTTGCACGTCTCCAAAACGATAGCGCAGTCCACCATCATAGTGTAAATAAATACGAGCCTCATAAGTTTTGAGATCGATTTCTACACGGTGTTTGGTAAAGACAGCTTTAAAATAACCACGTTCTGCTGCGAGTTTTGCAAGGTTCGATTTGATTGATTCATAGGTAACATGGTTAAAGATATCACCTTGATGCAAAGGGGTGGTTTCAATTAAGGTTTTAAATTCGGGATCATCTTTCATTTCTCCGCTGATAACAAAATCAAATAGACCTATCCGAAGCGGTGGACCTGAATCAATGGTATACGTTGCTAACCATTGATTAGGTGTCGGTTGGATTAAATTCGATTTTATTGCCGGACGATAATAACCAAAGGGTTGCAGGGCATTAGTAATTTCGAGAGGGGCTTTTTTATGCAGTCGCTGCAAACGACCTTCACTTAGTAGCGTGTGGTTTTTTTGTTGCTCGATGCTCAGGAACAATCTGACATTGTCGGCAATCTCGCCACTGACGCCTTTTAATTCAACGCTAATGATAGGTTGAGCATAGACCGCTGTATAATAAAAAATGCTAACAAGCGTAATTAGTAAGTATTTTATTCGGTACATCCAGTTTCCATAACTTAATTGTCAGAACATTATTTTTAGAAAAGGTGATATGAATATCAACAGTTACATTAGTGTTATATGATTTTGTATCGGTCTATGCAGCATATTATGCTGCATAAGAAGCGGTTATAAAAGAAATAGCGTTGCAAGCCCAAGAAAGCTTAAAAAACCGACTACATCAGTTACAGTGGTTAATACAACGGCTCCTGAGAGTGCGGGATCGATGTTCATACGGGTCAATATAACAGGAATTAAAACACCGGATAATGCCGCAGCGATTAAATTAAGCAACATGGCTGAGGCAATGACTAAAGAAATGCCTATCTCCTGGAACCATAAGAAAGTGACTATAGCCACTACCAGGGCCCAGGCAACGCCATTTAACACGCCAACTGCCAGTTCTTTATTGCCCAACCAACGTAAATTCGAAGTACTTACCTGGCCCAAAGCTAAACCGCGAATGGTCAATGTTAGAGTCTGGCTTCCTGCAATCCCACCCATACTGGCAACCACAGGCATTAACACAGCAAGGGCAACAAACTTCTCCAGTACTTCTTCAAAACGACCAATAACAAAGGAGGCCATAAACACCGTAATAAGATTAATCCCCAACCAAACCGCTCTGCGTTTTGCGCTGGGCACGACGGGCGCAAAAAGATCTTCATCTTCAACAAGGCCGGCACTGGCTAATAAAGCTTTGTCGGCCTCGGCAAGAATAATATCCACAGCATTGTCTACCGTTATCCGTCCCAATAATAATCCCTGTTCATCAACAACGGCAACCGAGATAAGATCACGTCGTTCAAACAATACTGAAATATCATGTTCATTTGCATTAACTTTTACACTATCTGCAGATTCGTGCATTACCTCAGCGACTAATTTGTCGGGACCTTCGGTGACGGCATCGGCTAAGGTTAGTTTACCGAGATACACGCCTTGTTCATCCGTTACCATTAAGGCATCCGTATGCGGTGGAAGTGGTTTGATGCGACGCAGGTAGCGCAATACCACCGCAAGTGTGACATTTTTGCGCACACTAATAAGATCGGTACTCATTAAACGGCCTGCCGAACCCTCAGCAAAAGACATGGTTGTTTCAAGTCGATGGCGACGATCTTCGTCTAGTGATTGCAGTACCGCATCACTAATATGTTCTGGAAGTTCATCCATTACATCCGCTAGATCTTCTACATCCATTGATTCCGTTGCAGCAACAACATCAGTGTGTTCCATATCGTCAATGATGCTGCTGCGAACCTCGTCACCCAGGTAGGTAAGTGTTTCACCTTCTATAGCTTGCGGTAGTAAAGTCCAAACGCGTTGACGATACTCGGGAGGAAGTGATTCCAACAGGCTAGCAATTTCAGATGCATGTAATTGCTCAATATGACTGGTAATTAAAATGTCATCATTGGCCTTCAATTGTCCAATGATGTAGTCAACCAGATTTGGCACCTCAGCTTGCTCTATATTTTCAGTAATTTGAGTCATGTGGCTTAGTTATTCCGGTTGTCTTCGTTTTTAATGAGTCGAGGTTGGTTCAGTTTTGTGAATAGCTTGATCAGGCTCATCCAGTTTTTCAATGAGGAATTTTCACAAACCAGAACAATCGTTTTGTTAAACAGAGTCTTGATATAGATGTGTTTAATTTGTGAAACTAACATGACCATGTCCGGATTTCTTGTAAACAAATGAAAAAATTATTATTATTAATGTTAATGTTAATGTATATCATGTATTTTTTTCGTGCAATCAACTATTCTGGAGAATCTTGTTAATACGCTTTAGATAGAGACGTAAACCATTTATGCAAAATATTCTTATTACCATAGGGATGCTCGCCGGTGGGCTTGGCCTGTTCTTGTTAGCTGTGAGTATGATTACTGATGGTCTTCGACTTGCCGCGGGTCATACCTTACGCGGTTTGCTGGGGAATTGGACTCGCTCACCTGGCCACGGCATTCTTACTGGCTTATCTATTACTGCACTTGTGCAGTCATCCAGTGCTGTTACCGTTGCAACGATTGGCTTCGTTAATGCAGGTTTGATTACATTATACCAGGCGTTGGGTGTCGTCTATGGCGCAAATATTGGCACCACTGTAACGGGTTGGCTGATAGCCATTATTGGTTTTAATATTAAGGTGGAAACTTTTGCTTTGCCTATTATAGGTATTGGTATGTTATTACGCCTCACTGGTGGCGATAGCAGACGAGCACCTCTGGGTTTAGCCATTGCGGGATTCGGTTTATTTTTCATTGGAATCGACGTACTCAAAGATGCATTCGAAGGTGTGGCAGCGACTATTGATCTGCAAAAATTTACCGCTGAGGGGGTTGCCGGTGTTTTATTATATGTTGGCATCGGATTTTTAATGACCGTACTAACACAATCATCCAGTGCGGCGACTGCTATTACTTTAACGGCAGCAACAGGGGGAATGCTCGGACTGCATGCAGCCGCAGCGATGGTTATCGGCGCTAATGTAGGAACAACCTCAACGGCAATAATTTCTGTTATAGGCGCAACACCCAATGCAAAAAGAGTGGCGGCTGCACATATTATTTTTAATGTCGCAACAGGATTGGTCGCCTTGCTTATATTGCCACTGCTATTCTGGATAATAAAAGTTACAGGTGATTTATTAGGTCTGCAAGATATACCGGTGGTAACGCTTGCCTTGTTTCATACTACGTTTAATATTCTTGGCGTGTTATTGATGTGGCCTGTTAGTGAAAAACTAACGCATTTATTAGAAAAACGTTTTGTTACTCAAGAGGAGGTCGAGGGACGTCCGAAGTATCTTGATAAGACTGTAGCCGTATCGCCAATGCTAGCACTCAATGCACTGGCATTAGAGTTATCGCGTATTTCAGTTGTTTCAAGACGTATGGGTCTGGCGGCGCTCAGCACTGAATCTGTACCGGCAAAACGCATTGTAAATGATCACATGGTAGCAGAGAAACTTGCCACTGCCGTTGCAGAATTTATTACCAAGTTGGGTAGGGGATTGCTTACGGGTGAAGTTTCAGACCAACTGGCCAAACTTTTGCGTGCCGAACAACATTTACTATCAGTTGCAGATCAGGCTCTTTTAATTTCCAAAAAGCAGACTAACCTGGAATCACTGGAAGATAGTGAACTTGAAAAAATCACCGCGCACTACCGCGCAGATGTAGTGCACCTTATAGAGGCAACAAATCTCGATAACAGTGATTTCTCATTTTCCGAATGTGAAGCTCAACTAACGTTGGTGGAAGCTTCTTATAATGACGTGAAAGTTGCACTTTTGCATGCAGGGGCAGAATTACGTACGCCAATTCCTGGCGTGATTAATATTCTTGAACAAAATAGCCGTATACGGCGAATGGCCAGACAGATGATAAAGGCAATACGAAATCTTAGTGAAGTCTACGCGACTTCAGGAGTAGTCACTTCAAAAGTAGATGTTGTAAAAAAAGACAATATCATTTTAACTTGAAGTTAGTTATAAACTTGAATCAATGGTAACAATTTTACAGCATATTTGAAGTGGACTATCTCAGAACCAGCCCTTACGTTTAAAAAATATAAGCATACCAATGGCCATGGCTATCATACCTATCCAGAGTAGCGGGTAGCCGTAATACCAATTCAATTCCGGCATCGCCCAGGGGCTTTTGCTATTAGCACTGAAATTCATTCCATAAACACCAACCAGGAAAGTTAGTGGAATGAAAATAGTTGATATAACCGTTAAAACTCGCATTACATCATTTAACTTATAACTGATGCTCGAAAGATAAACATCCAGCATACTTGAGGTCATATCACGATAGGTTTCCATTAAGTCCATAATCTGAACGGTATGGTCATAACAATCGCGTAAGTAGAGTGCTGTTTCGTCATTGATAAGCGCACTTTCATCGCGGATGAGTTTGTTGAGTAAATCGCGATGTGGCCACAACATACGGCGTAGAAATAAAAGTTCGCGTTTAATGGCATGTAATTTTTTCAAGGTTTCCTTGCTGGGTTTTTCCAGCAGTTCTTCTTCAAGGACTTCAATTTTCTCACCAAAGTTTTCCAGCACAGGAAAACCTTCATCAATGATAATATCTAATAAACAGTACAACAGGTAATCAGCTTTGCGAGAGCGAATCTTTCCACTATGGTTCCGTAGGCGTTTACGAATCGGTTCAAAGGGGTCCATATTGCCCATATGGAAACTGATAATATAATTTTTATCTGCAAAGATACTGATTTGCTCGCTGGTAATCTGGTTTTCTAACAAGACAGGAAGACTGGTAATAGCAAATAATTGGTTATCATAACTTTCGATTTTAGGTCGCTGGCCGGTGTTATGAATATCCTCAAGTGCCAGGGGATGGATTTCAAATAGAGGCGCAAGTTCTTCTAATAGCTGTGGTGTGGGTTGTCCCTGTATATGAATCCAGCTAATTGTCTCTTGCGCTAAAAAGGCTTTAATTTCGTCAACCTTCGAAAGAGTCTTTTCAGCTAACTTGGTATCATTATAATCAACCAGACTTATCTTTACTTCACCCGAATCAGGCTTTTCTCTTTCAGTTAAAGTGCCTGGAGATGTACCAGGTGGGTGATATTGTTTAGTGAAATAGGTCATTGTAAACTCATTGTTAGTTTGACTTATTTATTTTTTATGAAATACTTTGTGTTTAACCGATTATGTAATACTGCAAATGAATAATATAACTTATTTTAATCGTTAGTAGCGATATATTTGTAGCGTTTAAACCCTTATGTACTATGATATATACCTCATAAACTAAATTTAATAAATCATGTCATTGTATACTCCATGTCATATTTATTATGTATGTTGAGTCATTGAATTGAATAATAGACCCGCAAATAATTCATTTTAATGAAACTATTATTGTTGCTGTTATTGGTTTGCTTATTAGGGCAGCAACCAACATCCGTTTTGCCCACTGTTCAGTTAAAAATCGTATAATCATAAAATATAATGCACTAATGCTCTTTAATAATCTTAAATTCGGTATTATATACTATATAATTATTAGAGTGCGAATATTAGCGTAATTAAGGTGGCTGGTATGCTTTCTTTATTCAAAAAATTTATCATAACGTCATTGTTATTATTAGGGCTGCACAGTCAGGTAATGGCTGTAGAACAAACTACAGTTGGCTGGTTAGAAAATGTAAGTATTGATAATTCCGAGTTCACATTGAAATCTAAAATTGACAGCGGGGCAGATAATTCATCAATTCACGCAAAAGAAGTTACTCAATATACTAATAATGGTAAACAGTGGGTGAAATTTGCTCTGGAGAATAGCCAGGGTAATAAAAACATTATTAATAAACCCGTACTTAAGACAACACGGGTAAAAATGAAAAACGGGGCTATCCAAAAGCGTTTGGTTATTGAGTTGAATATAGCGCTTGGTGCAATTAAAAAGCTTACCAAAGTGAGCCTGGTCGATCGCAGCCATTTTAAATACCAACTACTTATTGGAAGAAGTTTTCTTAAGCCAGATTTTCTCGTGGACTCAAGTAAAACATATACTATTAAATACTAATGCCATTACAAAAAAACATTGATAAAAATACTATAGGATGGCGTGAATGGGTTAGTTTTCCGGATATTGGTATTGAAAAAATAAAGGCAAAAGTTGATACGGGTGCACGAACTTCAGCTTTACATGCATTTAATATTGAAGAATACTATGTAGACGGACAACAAAAAGTTCGTTTTAAACTTCACCCCTTGCAAAAAAATAATGATTTCATAGTTATTTGTGAAGCACATGTTTTTGATACGCGCTTAGTAACCGATTCAGGTGGGCATTGCGAAAAACGATTCGTAATTGAAACTCCTATAAAAATTGGTAATAATACTTTTCCAATTGAAGTAACTTTGACAGATCGTGATACCATGAAGTTTCGGATGTTATTGGGCCGTACCGCTTTAGAAAACCGTTTTATTGTCGATTCCAGCTTGTCTTATGTCGTCTCTAAAAAAAATCAACGAAATAACAAGGGCTTACTATGAGAATTGCAATATTATCCAGAAATAAAAAACTATATTCAACTAAACGTTTAATAGAGGCCATTGAATTGCGTGGCCATGAAGCGGTTGTTTTAGATACATTGCGCTGCTATATGAATTCGAATTCCCAAAAACCTTCCATCCATTATAAAGGTGAAGAAGTCCTGGACATCAGTGCTGTTATCCCTCGAATTGGCGCTTCGGTGACATTTTATGGTTGTGCCGTATTGCGTCAATTTGAAATGATGGGTGTCTATCCACTTAATGAGTCAGTAGCGCTTTCTCGTTCACGCGATAAGTTGCGTTCTACACAGTTGTTGTCAAGAAAAGGTGTTGGAATTCCAATAACCGGTTTTGCTAATAGGCCTGATGATATTCAAGATTTAATAAAAATGGTAGGTGGAGCACCGTTAGTGATTAAGTTGCTTGAGGGAACACAAGGTATCGGCGTTGTGTTAGCCGAAACTAAAAAGGCGGCAGAAAGTGTTATGCAGGCATTCATGGGAATGAATACCAATATTCTGGTTCAAGAATATATTAAAGAAGCAGGTGGTTCGGATATTCGTTGCCTGGTTATCGGTGATAAAGTGGTTGCTGCTATGAAACGGCAAGGTCCGGAAGGAGAGTTTCGTTCTAACTTGCATCGTGGCGGCTCCGCTGAGATAGTTAAATTAACCCCCGAAGAACGTAAAACAGCTGTCAGTGCGGCTAAAATTATGGGACTCAATGCTTGCGGTGTCGACATTCTACGATCAAATCGTGGTCCAGTGATTATGGAAGTAAACTCATCACCCGGGCTTGGGGGTATTGAAGCCGCAACGGGTAAAGATGTTGCTGGAATGATGATTGAGTTTATTGAAAAAAATGCTAAACCGCATCATACTCGGACTAAAGGAAAAGGTTAATTATGGTGCGCTAGGGAGCGGCACGGTTTAACTGAATGAAGACTGGGACTCTCTAGGACTTAAATACTAGCGAGTCTTTTTTTATTCTGTCCGTAAACTTTGATGAATGAGGGAATCCAGCTATTAGACAAGTATCTCCAGATTGTATTACGATTAGCTAAACAAATTAGTACCTTTTATTTTTAGTTGTACTTCTCGATAAATCGGAGAGCGTTCATTCTAGTGATATGTAAACAATGGTGTTTTAACTTATGATTAACAGAATGTTCGATACATTGAGAAAAATCATCCAGGATGTTAATGATGCTACCGGTTTAGAGGAGGCACTTAACATTATTGTTCAGCGCATCCGTACAGTGATGCAGGTCGATGCTGTATCGGTGTATTTGTGTGATAACCACTCTAGTCAACTCGTTTTAATGGCAACGGACGGCTTAAGTTCACATGCTATTGGTAAGATACGGATTGATTTTGGTGAGGGCTTGATAGGCCAGGTATTAAAGCAAACAGAACCTGTAAACGTTAAAGATGCACATGATAACCCTCATTATGGCTTTGTTACCGAAACTGATGAAATTTCATTTCATGGTTTTCTTGGAGTGCCTATTATTCAACATCGTCAGGCGCTTGGGGTATTAGTTGTTCGTCAGACTAAACAACGGTGTTTTTCACCCGATGAAGAAACTTTTCTGGTTACCTTGGCTGCACAACTCGCTGGTGCTATTTCACATGCAGAAAGGATTGGTGAATTATTAAAATTAAATAAAGATGTAAGCCAATCATTTACAATGAAAGGGTTAAGTGGCTCGCCAGGTTTTGCGGTTGGTAAGGCACAAATTGTTTTTCCTCCCGCTAACCTTGATGCCGTTCCGGATAATACGATTTCTGAAAATGAAATCGAGTCCAATATCGAAGCTTTCTTCAGTGCAGTAAAGAATGTAGAACAAGAATTCTTGCTTCTGTCTAAAAAGATGGAAGGAGCGATATCGAATGAAGAGCTTGCTTTGTTCGATGTCTTTGGATTGATGTTGAAAAGTGATTTATTAATTAATTCTATAGAAAATCGAATTAAAGCCGGGCAATGGGCGCAAGGGGCTTTACGTGAAACGATTGCCGAACATGTAAAACAGTTCAATTCAATGGATGATACTTATTTACGTGAACGTGCGGTTGATATTAAAGATCTTGGTCGTCGGCTGTTAATGCATTTGCAAATGCATGAGGTGAAACAAGTTGTATACAATGGTCCTGTTGTATTAGTGGGGGAAGAAATTACAGTCTCTCAATTTTCCGAGGTTTCCCTGCAAAATCTGATTGCCATTGTATCAACAAAAGGGTCTGCATTATCACATGTTGCAATCTTGTCCAGAGCGTTAGGGATACCATCGGTAATGGGGGTTGATGATTTATCGGTTAATTATATTAAAGGGCAGGAAATTGCGGTTGATGGTTATAGCGGGCAGATTTATATAAACCCGACACCCACAATGCGCGAAGAATTTCTCCGTCTGGTCAATGAAGAAAAATCTTTAAATTCTGATTTAAGAAAATTAATTGACATGCCCTCTATTACATTGGATGGAGTACTGATCCCCTTAAATGTTAATACCGGCTTATTAGAAGATATTACACCATCATTACAATCAGGTGCTGAAGGGGTGGGTTTATATCGTACCGAAATTCCCTTTCTCCTGCATAACGGTTTTCCCGGTGAGGATGAGCAGGCAAGAATCTACCAACAGGTTTTACAGGGTTTTGCACCTCGCCCGGTAACGTTTCGCACATTGGATATCGGCGGTGATAAATCTTTGCCTTACTTCCCGATAAAAGAAGATAATCCTTTCCTTGGTTGGCGTGGGATACGTATTATGCTTGACCACCCGGAAATATTTTTAACGCAAATAAGAGCCATATTAAAAGTTAATCGGTATGAAAATAATTTACGTTTAATGCTTCCTATGATAAGCGATGTGAGTGAAGTTGATGAAGCGCTTAAGTTAATTAATAAAGCATACAATGAGCTACGCACAGAAGATTTTGATATACCTTTTCCAGTAATAGGCATCATGATTGAAGTCCCCTCAGCTATTTATCAAATAAAAGCATTTTCAAAACGTGTTGATTTTTTTTCAATTGGAAGTAATGATTTAACTCAATATTTATTAGCGGTTGATCGAAATAACAAACAGGTGGCTAACTTATACAATAATATGCATCCCTCAGTATTGGCCTCGATTAAATATATAATTGATTCCGCTCACAAATATAATAAGCCGGTTAGTGTTTGTGGCGAAATGGCCGGCAATCCCGTTTCTGCATTAGCGCTAGTGGGTATGAGAGTTGATAGTCTGAGCATGAGTGCCAGCAGCTTGTTACGAGTCAAATGGGCGATCCGCTCATTCTCAAAGAGTAGGGTCGAACAGTTAGTTAATGAAGCTTTAAATATGGAAGATTGTTTAGCTATCAACTCATTATTCAAGGATGCACTGATTGATGCGGGCTTGTCCGGTTTAGTACAAGCAGGAAATTAATGTAAAATAAAACCAGCCTGTTTTTCTAGTTGAAAATGTCATCCCCTTAAGCGAATCATTTCACAAAGTCTAAATTATTCCCATTGCATGGTTTCTAAATAGCTGCGTAATTCACCTGCCGTTTTAAATTTTTTCAGTATCAAGGTCTTTTTGAGTCCGTTAATAATGTGCTTAATTTCAAGAGGTTGATTTATATAATTTTTTTTACCACCAAGAGCCTCATACAAAATATGTATCATATTTACGGTATCGTCACGGATGTTCTCATTCCGCGGCGCTTTCCATTGGTAAAAATCGAGAAGTTTTAAATCAAACTTTAAACCAAAGCGCTGTACGATAATATTTCCCGTGTGTAAGTCACCATGGTATTCGCCCATGGCATGGACGCATTCTAGCCCAGCAGCAAGTGCATGTAATAAATGCAATCCCTGGTATGGCATTAAGCGTTTTCCCGGCTGGCGTTTGATGAATTCAGTCAGTAATTCACCATCAACATATTCTGAAATTAAAAAACAAATCGATTGACCTTGTACTGTGATTGTTTCTTGAGCGTTATAGTGAATAACGATGGGGCAATGGCGTAGTGCATGGAGTTTTTTGGCATAAAAATTAATGCCTTTATTATTATGGTTTCGATTTGGGAAAAAGAGTTTTGCTGTACGCTCTATACCGGTGCTAATTTCTCGAACCAGATAAACTTCGCCTTCCCAGCCAGCCCCGAGCAAACTAATAACTTCATATTTTCGTGCAAGTGTACGCCCAGCTTGAAGATTGAAACTGCTAATTATCTTTTTTGACATGAACGTATAGGATACCGTATATAATAATTATTGGGTATCCTAGCATTTTTTTCGATGAAACAAATTCCTAAAACAAGTTTATTCTTCAATAATCCGACAGTTCTTTTTCCAGACGTTTTTGTTCCAGATAGTCTTCAAGCTTTCTTCTGGAATCAATTTTATTATTATCAACTCTTTCATTGATTGAAAATGATCCGGATGACTCAGTCTCTTCACCATTAAAATCTGTATCGCCAAATTGTTGCATATTATTTTTCACAATTACTACATCCTATTTAGATTTAATTCGGGGTCATTATTAAGACTATTTATAGGATTTGAATCGAATAAGTCAATGTTATTCATGATGAATTATATTGATGATGTCGATTAATTTTTTCGATGCACGATATCTATCTGAGGCATATATTGTGGTTGGGAGGTGCTGTCTCTAAGTTATTGTTATAACAATAACTTTTATAAGGTAAATATCAATAACATCCGATCTTACACGGATGTTATTGAAATAAGACTTAATCTTCTGGTGCAGGCAAAGTAATTATTATTTCTTTGCTGGGCCTTTTTTGCATGATGTCATGAATTCTGAACGTTCTTTTTTGTTTTTGAATTTCATTTTTGTAGCTTGTTTTTTACAACTAATTTTTGTTACTTGAGGTGCATCTGTTGCTTTTACTGCTTCAGCATAAGACATTGATGCAACACCAAAACTGAAGATGGCTGCAAGTGCAAGAATAGCGATTTTACCTTTCATGGTCTAACTCCGATGGTTAAATGTAATGTTATGGCTCACATAATTGTGAGTTGTAAAAACTATTAAGTTATTGAGAGTTTGTAAAACGAATTATTTGAATCCTTTCGATTGTACATACCGATTGATTCGAATCTACAATCGTAACTATGTAAATTTATCACTGGAAGTTTGCAAGTTCATAGCCTTAAATCACTTTTTTAAACCTAAGGTGGTGCAATATGAAAAATATTTTTTCTGTTTTTGTTATTATGTTTTTATCTCTTTCAGCATATGCTCAAGATGAGCAATCAGTGAAAGTGTGTAAGGATCTGGCACAAAGTCAGGCTCTTGCTGCTGCAGAAGCGCGTCAATATATTGATCAATGTGTTAAGGATATCGCTGAAGTAGAAGACGAAATACGTAAAAAAGCTAAATCTTAAGCGTAATCGGCAGGATTTAGTGGATCTCGATACCATTAAATCCTACTATTACTCATTATGGATATAGATGAATTAAAAACATTTCTAGAGGTTCACCGTACCCGTCACTTTGGGCAGGCGGCGGAAAATCTCTATGTTAGCCAATCAACGGTTAGTGCGCGGATTCGCCAGCTAGAACAAAGTTTGGGTGTATCACTTTTTACCCGTGAGCGAAATAATATCCAGCTAACTGGAGCTGGTAAGAAATTAATGGCCTATGCCGAGTCTATATTAACTTCGTGGACACGGGCTCGATTTGAAATTGGTACTGAAGACGAAGGGCAAACTCCGTTCATTATTGGCGGTGTACCGAGTCTTTGGGATATCAATTTACAATCCCTTTTAAATTATTTGCATGAAAGTTTGCCTGATATAGCCCTCTATGCAGAAACGGATACACCAGATATATTTTTACGTAGAATATACGAGCAAACCATGGATATGGCCTTCATCTTTGATGCACCCCAAACAACGGACCTTGAGATAGTAGAAGTGACTCACGTCCCACTTGTTATGGTGTCTTCGCATCGTGGTTTAAGCATTCAAGATGTATTTACGAATGAATATATTCTGGTTGATTGGGGCACCTCATTTGCTACGAGTCATGCTCGATATTTTCGAGATGCGCCATCGCCAACGATACGAATTGCTTTAGGTCGCCTGGCAAGAGATTTTATTCTATCGCAAGGTGGAACGGCCTACCTACCAGAACCCATGGTTACAGAATGTATCGAAAATAATACACTTTTTTATGTGAAGGACGCCCCTGTAATTGACCGACTAGCATACGCTGTCTACAACCCTAATAATCAAAAACAAGACCTCATCAGGCATACTCTGGAATTTTTTAATTTGGAAAATACCAAGGTACAGAGAATTTATTAATATCTAGATCTTACGTAATAAGTATTTTGACTGCCAAATAGGAACAGCTCATAGATGCTTAATTATTAGGATTACTATCGATTATTGAACGCAAACAAGAGACAATATCCCTTTAAAACACGATAAGTTAGGTCATGATATTACATCCCACACCTGTTTTGCTTGATAGCCTGTACTGGATTACCATATTTGCCGTAATAGTGTCCTCTGCTTCTGGTGTTTTGCAGGCGGGTTTTAAGAAGTATGACCTTTTTGGCGTTATTATTATTGCTGTTGCAACCGGGCTAGGTGGTGGCTCGCTACGCGATATGCTCCTGGATCGGAATGTATTCTGGATACGGGAGCAGATATTCTTTATTGCTTCCCTTGGCAGCGCAATAGGGATTTTTATAACGGCGCGCTTGGTGGCAATTTCTCCCAAGTTTTTCTTGATACCCGATGCCGCAGGGCTCGCCACCTTTGGGGTTGCCGGAACACTGGTTTCGCTCATGGTAGGTGCGCCTTGGCTAGTAGCAAGTTTCATGGGTGTTATGACAGGGACTATGGGTGGTATTTTCCGCGATATATTAAGTAATGAACCCCCAGTTGTCTTTCAGAACTCACTCTATGCCACAGTATCCTGGGGGGGGTCTTTGTTATTTATTATTCTGTTGAAATTGCAGCTTGATGTTACAATAGCGGCTATTATTGCAGGTGTAAGTATCTTTATTGCCCGGATGCTCGCAATTCGTTTTAATATTAGCTTGCCAAGGTTTCGTTTCAAGTCGTAAGCCTCTATCAATTCTTTTAAAGATAGGTCGAACCAGGTATGCAAAAGAATAATAGGGTTGGTCCTTTGGCCTCACATGCTGTAATTCAATTTACTATAAATTCCGGAAGATAAGAACATGTCAAAAGGTAAGAAATACGACTACCGTGTCCTAAAAAATAGAAATGACTGGAAGGTGGAAATTGTCAGACAGGCAACATCATCTAAAACAGTTGTTTCGAAAAGACAGGCCGGTTTTGCTACTGAAGCTGAAGCAAAAGAGTGGGCCGAAGTAGAGTTAAAAGCATTCATCGAGAATCTTTCAGAAAAAAACAAACGCCATGCCAAGTTGCGTGAGTTACGAGATGAAAAAGAAGCTGATGAAGAGCGCGCTGCATTAGAAGCAAAAAATGACCGAGAAATAAGAGATGCAAAAAAAGCAAGAGTCGTTAGAGATGGGGATGATTTTTAGTAAATCGATTCCATATTAGCAGTAGCCTCAAGCCATAAAGACTATCCCTTTAGTGGATAGAAAATAGACAGGAAATATTAATGACCAATAATGACATCATGCGCCGCATTCGCTATACCTTTGACTTTGATGATTCTAAGATGATCGCTATATTTGCCGCCGCCGGTTTTGATGCAACGCGTGAACAAATAAGTGATCTATTAAAAAAAGAAGATGAGCCTGCTTATAAAGAATGTAGCGATACTGTACTTGCTATTTTTCTGAACGGCTTAATCAATGACAAACGTGGTAAAAAAGATGGCGACCAGCCTGAGCCGGAAAATAAATTAACCAATAATATCATTTTTACAAAATTAAAAATTGCACTGAATCTTAAGGCTGATGAAATACTTGATATGCTAAACATGGTCGATGTAGATATCAGCAAACATGAATTGAGTGCTTTTTTTCGCAAATCGACACATAAAAATTATCGTGTTTGCCAAGATCAGGTTTTACGGAATTTTTTAAAAGGTATGCAGCTTAAATATAGAGACAACGCCTAGCTGAACTGAAATTTTGTCATTGCGAGCCCTGTTATTTTAGGGCGCTTAAATCTCGTAGAACTTACCCTCGTTTAAATCAGTTTGCCGCGCTATCCTGACAGGCCATAGTGGCTCGCAGCTAAAGGCTTAGCGCAATGACTGCATTTTTGAAGAATTTTTTTATATTATCAGGCATTCAAACCAATTGATGAATAAATCGCAACTGCTTGAACAGATAATAATTGCTCTCGAAGCCGTTCATAAAAATGCAGTTACGGCCACAAATCTTGCACATGAAACCGCAACTCATGGTGAGACGGTAGCAGAAAATAAATATGATACCTTCAGTCTGGAAGCATCCTATCTGGCACATGGACAGGCCAAACGCGTTGCTGAATATGAGACTGATTTAGCCGCATATAAAAAATTTACCATTCAGAAATTTACCTCACAAACTCCAGTTGCACCTGGCGCATTAGTTTATCTTATAGAAAAAAATTCCAATAAAGGTAGTATTAAAAAAGGTAGTACAGATAAAAGCATGCCTGAAAGAATCAAAACGGAAAGAATCCAGACAGAAATGATCCTCTTTTTAGGGCCTGCTGCCGGTGGCTTAAAACTAAAAATGAATACCAGGAATATAATGATCATTACGCTGGCCGCACCGCTTGGCAAAGTACTAGCAGGACGCTACGTGGGCGAGGAAGTTAAAATGACTATAGGTAAAAATGAAAAAAATTATGAGATAGTCAATATAAAATAATAAGTTTAGCTAATGAACAGTAACAGGTATTATATAGGTCACGTTCAATTATTCAGATTACAGGATAAACATAAAAGGATAATACTAATATGGAAAGTTCGGCACATCTTATCTGGAGTGTAATTTTTGCTGGTATCGGTCTCGGTTATTTTACCTACGGCAGAAAGCAAAAAGAAGTTATTCCATTTTTAACCGGAATAGCACTATTTGTTTTTCCATATTTTATATCGAACATACTTATACTTATAGCTGTCGGCATTGCAATAGTGATACTATCGTACTATATAAAAAGATAGTCGAATTTAAAGAACAGTATTGATCTTTTAACTTAGCAGGGATTTTTTATGTTTCATCCAATCAGTATTCCTTTTGGTAGTGTTATGTTATTTAATGTTGTAAAACTTAAAGATGGTGTTGGCATTGAAGATGTCGAACTTGTACTTGGTGAAATGTGCAATGTAGTAAAGAATACCTATGGCGATGAAGAAGGTGGCTTTATTGCCGGACAAGTTTTTCAATTTACCGGATTTATTTCTAATGAGGGTTCGTTTGACTCGAAGAAGATGAGTGAAGACCATTTGGCCATTGTTACCTATTGGAAATCATTTGAACAACATGAAAAATCCCATGCAGATAAAACTTTTAAAGAAAAATTCGATAAGCTGTTAGAAAGCTGCCAGGAAGCAAATGAAATCGGTTATAAAATGTTATGGCAAGGTGTTCCTGAATAATTAACTACTCGCCTCGGATGCGAGTATTATTTATAATCAATTCTCATGACATCGTTAAGTAATCGATTTTTTACTAGCGCATATTTTTACAATGGGCAATACAATTTATTAGATATGCCAATGAATGATTTTCAAAATGAATGGGTCATACTCCATGCTGATATTGAGAAGTATGAACGGTTTTCACTGTTTATAAAACTCTTTAGTGTGCTGGTTAGCGTGCTGTGCATAGCTTATTTTATTACGGCATGGGTTGGCTTAGTAGTAATCTTAATCTTGTGGTTACAAGATGGAATTTGGAAAACTTTCCAAAAACGTATGGAAACAAGAATTATTTTCATTGAAAAGACATTAAATGAAATTAAAGACTCTCTGAGTGAAGCGAATGATAACCCAATAGCATTTCAATATTACACTCAATGGCAAAACCAACGCCAGGGCGGGATGGGGCTTATTAAAGAATATCTCACCAATTCAGTAAAACCAACAGTGGCCTACCCATATGCCATTCTGATTACGCTTATATTGTTATATTATCAATCCGCTGGATAATAAAAAATAGAAAGTCAGGCCTTTTATATACTACTTATTACTTTTAGTAGCAGAGAAAAACAGGTCGGTGTTGAAGTATCCCCACAAATTTTGCTATTTCCAGTCAGTACTGACGCGGCAATCTGCTTGTAAATATCTCTTCTCTTTCAGATTGCCGCGCTTACTTTGTTCACTCGCAAAGATATACTTTTGACCTGATATCAGTGTTTGTTCTAACTAATTGTTTTAGATCGTTTTTATTCTTGATTTTGTGGCGATACCCTCAGGTTTGGGTCTCCTTTAAATCCAGTTGAAATTACGTTAAATCCATATTGTTTATAAGGATAAAGGTAATTGTTTGTCTGGAATCGAATTGAAATATTCAAGATTGTTGTTATATGACCGATATTTAGTGGATGCATAATAACTTAAATATATAAAATCAGGTCGTTAGTCATTATACAATTCCATTACGATTCTGCTGGGTTACCTAATGTCTAAATCAAAGGTAATTATTCTATTAGGATTTAGTTCGATCCTTGTATTGGTCAGCCTGCTAATCATTATTGGCGTAACCAATTTAAGCAAGAGTAAACTACATCTGGATCGGGTCGTTAACTCTAATAATCTGAAGATTCAATTGATTAACCAAATGTATCTGTCCGCGCGCGAACGAACCATTAATCTACAACATATGCTAATCGTAAATGAGCCCATCGAACTTGAAAAGGCAATGGATAGAATGGGATTTTATGGAGGCGAGTTTGTTGCATCGAGAAGCGAGTTATTAAAACTGAACATAAGTGCAAACGAAAAAAAAATTCTGGAGCAGCAGGCAATTTTATCAAGGAAGGTGGGGCCTATTCAGAATCAGATTGCAGACCTTATTAATTTTGGAGATTTAAAACAAGCTCAAATATTACTTATTGAACAAGCGGAGCCCTTGCAGAACGCAGTATTTAAGATCTTATCACAATTACAAGTCATTCAGCGCGAGGAAACACAATCTGCTATCAGAGAAAACAGTGATGATTATAAAAATATTGTAGGTATTATGTGGATGGTTACAATTATTGTAATTCTGATTTGTATTAGTATAGTATTTTTCACATTAAGACTCATTTCTAAAAATGAAAAACAACAAGATAAACATCAACAAGATATAGAATACCAGGCATTCTATGATCAACTTACAAGCTTGCCCAATCGGCGGCTCTTAAATGACCGAATGCAACATGTCATTATGAATACAGATCGTAGTGAAGTTCTTATGGCGGTATTATTTATAGATTGTGATCGATTTAAGTCCATTAATGATACGCTAGGTCATACGGTAGGTGATGATTTGTTATTATCGATTGCCAACCGTCTTAAAGAAAACGTTCGTGCTAGTGATACAGTCTGCCGATTCAGTGGTGATGAATTTGTGATTGTGCTTGGAGATATTGAACATATATCTACGATTGACCGCATAGCAAGAAAGCTCCTTGATTCGATTGCAGAGCCGCATTTTCTCGAAGGTCATAAAGTATTTACGACCATCAGTATGGGTATAACGGTATATCCTATTGATGAAAAGAATGTGAATGGTTTGTTAACATCGGCAGATACTGCTATGTACCATGTTAAGAAAAATGGTGGCAATCAGTATGAGTATTTTAATTCAGAGATGAATATACGCTCCAAGCAACGTCTGACACTTGAGCTAGATTTGCATGAAGCCTTGCAAAACAATGAATTAGAGATATATTATCAACCGCTCAATGCTATTAGTTCGAATAGAAAAATTCTTGGACTGGAAGCATTATTACGATGGAATCATCCAAGGCAAGGTATGGTTCTTCCTCTTGATTTTATCAGCATTGCCGAAGATACCGGATTAATTGTTGCTATTGGTGAATGGGTGCTAAAAACAGCCTGTGAACAAACAAAAAAATGGGAACAACAGGGTTATGGTAAGTTAGGTATCAGTGTTAATTTGTCGCCAAGACAGTTTTCTGACTCCAATCTCGTTTCGGCAGTAAAAAGCGCATTGGATATATCAGGTCTTGATCCTGGCCAATTGGATCTGGAAATAACGGAGTCAACTGCCATGCATACAATTGATAAGTCAATCGAAATATTGCACAAGCTAAAGGATTTAGGCGTTCATATTTCTATTGATGATTTTGGTACGGGTTATTCATCACTAAGTTATCTGCAAAAAATGCCAATAGATACCTTGAAAATTGACCGCTCCTTCATCAAGGACCTTCATCATTCTCTTAATGACAAAGCATTAGTGCAGGCCATGGTTACCATGGCGCATAGTTTGGGAATTAAAATTATAGCGGAAGGTGTTGAATTAGAGGAGCAATTAGTCTTTCTAAGTGAAATAGATTGCGAAATAGCGCAGGGATTTCTGTTTAGTAAGCCTGTGCCATCCGATCAACTTGAAAAGTTGCTTTAGCAACAACTTAACTTTATAGCACGTAAGGTACCATCGCTTGCCAACGGTGCTTATATCGTTTGTTTTGTGCTTCTTTTTCCATTTTCTCTATAGAAGTATGCAGTACGTCTTTACCTTTAACTAAATAAACAACATATTCATAAATGTTTTATACATGGTCTCTAAGACTTCCCCGATTGGTGGTGTTTTTCTGCTGGTCCAAATTTATAATTTATTCTATAAAAATAGTAAGTTAGAGTTTAATCGTTATTTTTTATCGAAAGATTACAATATTCAAAATATTAATTTTAAGTTAATGCGCGTTTTCTCATAAATAATAATGATTCATGAACTTGACATTTTATAGTTACAGGTATATCTTTGAGATATACAATGTATATACATATTTAAGTTGTAATTCCTGCTTAAATATAATCTGGACTAAATTATATGCCAAAGAAGAAGAAAGAGAAGAAAGAGAAGAAAGAAAAAATTAAAAAGGAGAGTCAGCTGATAATTCGTATTAATGGCAAAGAACGGGATCAATTTATTGAATTGTGCGATGAAATAGACACCAGTGCAGCGAGAGAAATTCGTAAATTTATTCGTCAGTTCCTTGCTGAACATGAGGAATAATAGAGTGTTTTAACGACTTGAAGAAGAATTTGTGTCAGTAGACTTTATTTTTATATGCAGGAAAAGTGTACGACACAGTAAACCGTGCAACATGCACATAATTAATCAATGGAGATTATTAAAAATGTCTAAATCAAAAAAAGTAACATCTATCAAGAAAGAATTAAAAAGTAGAAAAAATAAAGTCGATAAACAAAAAAATAAGATAAAAAAATTGCAAAAAGCTTTGAAAAAAGCAGCATAAACTAAAACGTGAGGGGTTGAGTAAATACTCGACCCCGTCACTTTTTGGTAGAAAATGAACATCCCGAATATAATACTAATGATGTATTGGTTGTAATAAATACATCATATTCAAGTTTATGGTAGATACTGCTAAAACATTATACATTCTACGACATGCGAAATCCGCATGGGATTCAGATGCGCAGGATGATTTTAGCCGACCTTTAAATACCAGGGGAAGGCGAGATGCATTAGCGATGGGGAAATGGATGATGCGTGAAAATTTTTTTCCTGATCAAATTGTAAGTTCCCCGGCCTTACGTGCCTGGCAGACAGTTACATCTGTTTGTCATGCCTTGCAGATTGACCTTGCGACAATTGATTTTGATAAACATTTGTATCTTGCCGGAATGACAGAGTTGTGTAATGTTCTTTCAAATACCGAGAAAGGCGTGAACTCGGTACTACTCGTTGGGCATAATCCTGGACTGGAACAGCTTATTCAACATCTGCTTAATTCAGATCCGCGTGATATAGCAGGAGACAAGTTATTACCCACAGCAGCATTTTGTATTCTCAAAATAGGTAACTGGGATGATATTGAAAGCGGCTCAGCGGAACTTGTCATGATCATGAAACCAAAATTGCTCAATTAATTTATTATGTCAGCTAATAAACATCATACTGATACTGGAATCACGAAACTAAAATAAGTGAAATCAAAGAATGCGTGGTTGATAAAAAAACGGGAAATATCTTGCTTTTTTACAGAAAATAAATGGGATGAGTGGCACAAATATATAGCATCTAATACTGAACAAAAAATCATTAATAATGTGTATAAACAGGAGATCTGAAATGTCAAGTAAAGTAGACAAGCAAATTAAACAAGCAAAGCGAGTTGCAAAAGAGAAAGATGCTGTACTCGCTAAAGGAAAAATGAAGGCAGAGAAGCAGGTGGAAAAATCTGCATGCAAAGTTGCCGAGGCTGAAAAATCTCTGCGTAAGGCTGAAGCAAAGACTGCAAAGCGTCTGGCTGATGCAGAACTTGCTAAGGCTCTCAAGGCCGAGAGTAAATTAAAAAAATTAAGTAAAAACGCTGAGAAAAACAGTTTGAAAACAGTGTCGTTTAAGAATGCGGTACAAACTGCTGAACAGTTAGCCAGTGAATGTCGTGCGAAAGCTGATGAAGCCATTGCTCTGGCAAAAAAGAAAAAAAGTGAAATTTTAACAGAGCAAGAGAGACGTGAAGCTATTGAAAAATCGGCCAAACGTGCGTTAAAAAAATTACAAGACAGTGAAAAAGTTATGCAAAAAGCGAAAGATAAGGCTGAAAAGGCTCGTGAGCATGCTGAAAAAATAGAAGCTATTCTTAAGAACCTGGCGAAGGAAAAACCACCTGCATCAGCGAGTAATAAAAAGTCTTCAAAGGCAAGTAAGAAGGCATCTGCACAAGTATCTCCCTAGCAGGATTTACTGAACGGGAATACTTCTGGAGATTGCGAGTAAAGATAATATATTTAATAAAATATTATTTTTGTACAACATGTCTATCCCGAGTACTTTATATTGTAATGATGATATAGAGTCTATTCAAGCATGAAGTAATCTGGGCTGAATTCAGTCAAAATTTTAGTGGATTTAATACATACGGTATATCTGAAAATGTCTAAGAATAGTAAAAAATCAAAATTAAGGACTATTGCCGAAACGGTTGATCGTCATAACCTCTACGAAAAATCAGTGCAGAATTCTGCACTTGAATATAAGTTTGTCAATAAAACGTTTCGCAAAATACGCGGCCGTAAACCGAGTATTTTACGCGAAGACTTTTGTGGTACAGCGCGGATGTGTCGTGAGTGGGTTAGCCGGCGTAAGTTGAATACAGCTGTCGGTGTTGATCTGGACGCAGAAGTATTGAATTGGGGTAGAGAGCATAATATCAAGCCGCTTGATGCTGCTCAGCAATTACGCATTAAGCTCGTTGAGAATAATGTACTTACAGCAAAGACCGAAAAAGCTGATATTATTATGGCAATGAATTTTAGTTATCAGTTATTTAAGGATCGTGCATCACTTGGGAACTATTTTAAGCGAGTCAGAGAATATCTGGTTGATGATGGGGTTTTCTTTCTTGATGCCTATGGTGGCTATGAGGCTTTCAAGGAAATAACAGAAAGAACACATCATAAGAAATTTACTTATGTATGGGAACAGGCAAAATATAACCCAGTCAATGGTGATATGACCTGCCACATTCATTTCGAGTTTGCAGATGGCTCAAAAATGAAAAAGGCTTTTAGTTATAGCTGGAGACTTTGGACATTACCAGAAATTCAGGAACTGTTGCACGAGGCAGGCTTCAAGAAGGTAACCATATATTGGGAAGGTAGTGATAAAAAAGGGGAGGGGAATGGTGAATTCAAGCCAACTACCAAGGCTGATGCAGATGCCGGCTGGGTTTGCTATATAGCAGCTGAGAAGTAGTGGCTCAGAGATGACTTTTAATTTTAACTGATTCTTATGAACAAAGAAGCCCAGCATCCAAGCGCTAAACATAGTATTCAGCAAGATAATTATTTAGTTACAAATAAACTGGATCTAGTTTGGCTTATGTCCGAGTTGGATAAAAATTTCGATTGTAGTCTTGAAACGACTCATGATTTTACCAGAGTTTTTTACGATACATTTGACTGGCGTTTGTATCGACAGGGTCAGGTATTGTTTTATCAGGCTTACAAGCAAGAAAATAAGCTGTTTTTACTGAATAAAGATAGTGGCACAGTAAAAGAAATTGCCCCATTACTAAAGTCTATTCAATTTAATTCCGTACTGGATTTACCTTTATCAAGATTACGTGACAAGGTTGCTCCCATCATATTAATGCGTGCTCTTTTGTCTGTTGTCCGGATTAAAGGGGAGATGCAAAAATTGGTATTAAGAAACAAAGATGAAAAAATAGTCGTTCGTTTATCTATTGAGCAGAATTGTATCGCTTTCGATGACGATGTACGACAAAATGAATTACCTATCAGGATTATTATAGAACCGGTCAGGGGTTATCAGTCAGAACAACGGAACGTCGAAAAAATATTGAAAGCTAGAGAATCATTTGACACTGGCAAGTATTGCCAACTGGATATGGCATTACAAAGTATTGGACGACATGCATGTGATTATTCATCAAAAATGAATATTGAGCTCGATCCTTCTACACATTCAGGCCGGGCAGTTAAAACAGTTTTGCAACAACTTCTTGAGGCATTAAATGCTAATGAAGAGGGTGTGTTGAAAAATATTGATTCGGAATTTTTGCATGACTACCGTGTTGCTGTTCGGCGAGTTCGTTCAATTCTGACTCAAATGAAAGGTACATTACCTCGAGATAAATTTGAATATTTCAAAAAAGAATTTTCCTGGTTAGGTGCGGTAACAACACCTGCGAGAGATCTTGATGTTTATTTACTTGAGTTTGATAAATTACAAAATAGTCTTTTACCTGAAATACAGAGTGACTTATTGCCATTCAAGGATTTTTTATTGGTCCAGCAACAAAATGCATATGCAGACCTTAGAATGGCAGTGAAATCACAGCGCTATGTTAAATTAAAGCAGTCACTAAAAACTTTTTTAAGAACTAGTACTGAATCGTATAAGAATGCTCCAAACGCAGCAATAGATATAAAATCCCAGGCAAATGACAGAATACGTCGCAGCTACCACAGGGTTATAAAAGAAGCGAGCCAATTAACGCCTGATTCTCCTGCTTATGATTTTCATGAGTTACGAAAGAGTTGTAAAAAACTTCGTTATCTCCTTGAATTTTTCCAGTGTCTTTATCCAGCTAAAGAAATGAAAGAATTGGTCCAGAAATTAAAACTCTTGCAGGACAATCTGGGTGAATTTCAGGATATGGATGTGCAGAGTAATGATCTGCATAGATTTGCAAAAATGATGGTTGAACAAGGTGTCAATAGTCCTAATACATTTATGGCCATGGGGGTACTTGCAGAAGGGATGGCGAAAAATAAAAATGAATTACGTTATGAATTTGTGAATTGTTATAAGAAATTCTCCCGAAAAAGGTACCGAGATATATTTGATAATCTGTTCAAGCCCGTTGAAAATTTAGCAGAAAATACCATTGGAAAAATCAAGCAGGAGTTAGTTGATGAAAGTATTAGCTAGCTATAATATCAAAGGCGGTGTTGGTAAAACCGCTGCAGCGGTTAATCTGTCTTATCTCGCTTCTCTTCAAGGTTTACGGACTTTAGTCTGGGATCTTGATCCACAAGGTGCTGCCAGTTTTTACTTTCGAGTAAAGCCAAAAATCAAGAATGGTGTGAAAGATATAATCAATAAAAAGCATACCCTGTCAGAGGTTATAAAAGGGACCGATTATGAATATCTTGACTTAATACCTGCTGATTTTTCATATCGGAATATGGATTTATTATTGGATAGTAAAAAAAATCCAGTGCAGTTTTTGAAAAAGCTGCTGAAGCCACTTGCCAATGAGTATGATCTTGTTTTACTGGATTGCCCCCCAAGTATCTCACTGGTTTCAGAAAGTGTATTTTATGCTGCAAACGCATTAATAGTTCCCATAATACCAACAATATTGTCGTTAAGAACGCTGGAACAACTTATAAAATTTCAGAAAAAAAATAAACTCGATAATGTGCAATTAATGCCTTTTTTTTCAATGGTGGATCGCAGAAAAAATATGCACAGAATGATTGTTGAAAACCCACCTTTTAAAGAGGTTTCTTTTATTAATAGTGAAATATCTTATGCCAGTGACATTGAGAAAATGGGTGTTCACCGAGCCCCATTGTTGAGCTATGCAGCAAAAAGTCGGTCGGCAAGAGCTTACTCTGATATGTGGAATGAAATATATTTAAGACTGACATAACAATTGGCCCTGACTATCTTATATGTATGTTATCAGGGGGGAATTATTTTAGAACAGGATCTCCGATATAATGACAGAATTTATACCTTCAATTCGCAATGCTGCACGCGCCTTGATTATACGCAATAATCATATTTTGTTACTCAGAAAAGAGTATGAAGATGGACAATCTTGTTTTTCATTTCCAGGCGGTGGTCAGGAAACAGGGGAAACATTAATCCAAACCCTTAACCGGGAGTGTCTTGAAGAAATTGATACGGAGGTTGATGACAGCAATCTGTTACATGTTGCTGATTATTTTAAACCCCGAGGAATTGAACCACTAACGACTCGCCACTTAGTAGAATTTTTATTTGAATGCACCGTTCCTGATAGTTACACTCCGCGAAATGGACATCACCCCGATAAACATCAGGTGGCTGTAGTGTGGAAAGATATTTTAGAGCTTACACAACTAAATTTGTACCCCGAGATACTGGCAAGCAGGGTAAATAAAACATCAAAGAAAAAATCCCATGTGTATTTAGGTAAGTTTGAATAGTTATGCGCATTGCAAAAAGTATTCGTGAAAATTTACACTTTCTTTTGGCTGAAGTAAGTTCGCAGTTGCTAAGTTTAGAAAGTTATTTTGATAGTTATTATCTTGTTGAGGTAAAGAGAATTCTTGATCGTAGTGGTTATGTCTATAATCTTAAAATACGTATTCATAAAGCGTGTCTGAGTGAAAGTGCACAATATAATGTGGCTAATAAAACAGAAAGATTGACCCTACGTTCTGTAGAATTTATAGCAACCGACCTGGAACGTATTGCTGAATTGTGTCGTGAATGTGTTAACCACTTACAGTATCTACAAGACCCAAACTTGTTACAGCCTGATATATACAGGACGTTATTTAACCGGGTATGGCGTAGAATAGAGCTGATTGAGTCGGCTATTTATGAACATGATACCCAGTTGGCATTGAAAATTGGAAATATCGAGAAAAAGCTTGAAGGTGAATTTAACCGTTTGCTGAAGCAACACATTGGGTCCGTAAGTAAAAAAAAACATACTATTGATTTGATTTCATCTCTGTTTATTACACGGGCTATTGAACAAATGTGTCATGCAGTGGTTAATATAAGTGAAGCAATTATATCCGCTAATCTAGGACAACCGGTTAATATAGATCGTTATTACTCACTCCAGGCATCTGTAGCACATTTGGAGAAGGATGAAGAATTATCTTCATTACAAATCGACTCTATTGCTGAAACACGGTCGGGCAGTGGAATCTCTGCCATATCCAATGGTCAAGATGAAGGTTATCTTGCCATATTCAAGGATGGAGAAAAGCGTAAACTTAAACAAGAAAGACAGGGTGTTAAAAGCTGGCATGAAATCTATCCTGGTTTAGCGCCGAAAATTTTATCTTATAAGAAAAAAGGACAATCTGCTTCTTTATTGATTGAACATCTTGCTGGTTTTACCTTCGAGCAAATTTTGTTGCAAGAATCATCTTTACTCCTGGATGAGACGCTAGTAAAACTTGGGAGTACATTAAAGTCGGTTTGGAAAGAAACACGATCAGACAAGAAGGTACCTGCGAACTTTATGCGGCAGTTGTCAAAACGTTTGCCGGATGTTTACAGTGTCCATCCTGAGTTTCGCCAGGGGAAAAGTGAAATCTGCGGACAGCGAATACATGCTTTTGAATATTTGCTTGAGCTGGCACGGAAGTATGAAAATAAAATTAAGGTGCCATTCTCTGTTTATATTCATGGCGATTTTAATGTTGATAATATTATTTATGATCCGATAGAAAAAAATATTAATTTTATTGATCTGCATCGCTCATGTTATATGGATTATGTTCAAGATGTTTCGGTATTTATGGTGTCGAATTATCGATTACAGGTACTTGATCACTCCTTACGAAAACGAATCATGCAACTAGTATACGACTTTTATCTTATATCCCGGAAGTATGCCCGCAAGGCTGGTGATGATAGTTTCGAGATACGACTAGCCTTGGGGCTAGCCCGTTCTTTTGCAACATCTACACGGTTTATACTGGATAAAACTCTGGCACGTGCCATGTTTAATCGTTCGCGCTACCTGATTGAATGTGTGCTACAGACTGACATTGAGAAAGTGAATAAATTTAAGTTACCAATAAAGGAAATATTCGTTGGATAATATAAAAATAGGTGTGATTGGAATTCCAGGTAAGTGGTCGACGGAAACACTGGCTGATGCTGTAGAAGCCAGAACCGGTTTTAGACTTGTGATTAATATGGGAGAGGTGGCGTTGAATCTTGTGTCCGGAGAATTGATGTATGAACATCATGATTTATGCAAACTGGATGCTTTGCTGGTAAAAAAGATCAGTGCCGAGTACAGCCCCAATACACTAGACCGTCTGGATTTACTTCGGGTTGCCGAGCAAGCAGGAGTTAGAGTGTTTAGTAAAGCACAAAACATTCATCGATTGGTAAATAGATTAAGTTGTACGATTACATTACGTAATCATGATATCCCCATGCCTGACACTTGTGTGACTGAAAGTGTTGAAAAGGCAATCGAAACCGTAATAGCTTTTGGCAGTGCGGTTTTTAAACCTTTTTTCTCTACCAAGGCACGTGGCATGGTTGTTATTGAGGCGGCTTCGGGTAGAAATCAAATTGAACAGCAAGTACGTGAATTTCAGTCAAGTAATGCAATGATGTACATACAGAAAAAAGTCGACTTACCCGGGCAAGATATGGGCCTAGTCTATTTAGGTGGAGTATATCAGGGTGCTTATGCTCGCGTATCGCAAAGTGATTCCTGGAACACCACTATTCGGAGTGGAGGACGATACCAGGACATAATCCCTGAAGATAATATTATTGAATTGGCAAGTCGTGCGCAGGCACCATTTGGTATGGACTTTACAACTGTGGATGTGGCAGAGACAACTGATGGCCCAATTATTTTTGAAGTATCAGCTTTTGGAGGTTTTCGAGGCTCGTTGGAAGGCAGTGGTATAAAAATGGCGGAGCGGTATGTCGACTATGCACTCTTGGAATTAAAGGGAGAATAAAATTGAAACTAACTATTTGTATAGATGATGTGGTTGCTACGTTAGTGGGTGACCATGTATTAATAAAAGAGCCACTTTGTTTATCAATAGATGGATTTTGTATTCATGTTTATTCCAACTCGAATGAATTACTGGACACGTTGCGTCATTATTTTGGAGCTATGTGTGTTGATTGGATAAAAAGTGATATTGAAATTATTGCAGTGCAACGAGATGCGCTTGAGTTGGGTATAGATTTCTTAGACTGGGTCCGTGAGTCGCATAAGATGGATCGCAAAGATAGCTATGTCGATTTCGATGGTGTTAGACTACTGCGCAAGGTGAGGACAGGAATGGTGTTCCTGCAGAGCAAGTCTTATCGGATTGCGACCGGCCCCTGTGTTGAGAATGAAAATCAGGTAATTAATTTTATCAATGCTCAATATATGAATTGGTTACAACATCAGGACTGGTTAATTTGTCACGCCGCCGCACTTGTTCATAATGGTCAAGCCTATGCCTTTGCAGGATTTTCTGGTGGGGGTAAATCCACTCAGATGCTTCACCTACTCAATGCTGAAAATACGGCCTATATGACAAATGATCGTTTGTTTATTCGACGCGATGATAATATTACTAGTGCGGCTGGTATACCGAAGCTCCCGCGAATCAATCCCGGTACTATTGTTTATAATCCAAAGTTAAATGGACTTATATCCGAACAACAAAAGAATGCGTTTCTGGCAATGTCGCAGCAGGATTTGTGGGAACTTGAAGATAAGCATGATGTATTTATTGATGAGATATATGGCCCTGACCGAATTGTTCTTTCTGCACCTCTTGCGGGACTAGTCATTTTGAACTGGAAGCAAGGGAGTGAGCAACTCATGAGTGTTGAAAAAGTTGACCTTGCTGACAGACATGATTTATTACCGGCAGTCATGAAATCACCGGGGCCCTTTTATCAACGTTTGGATGGTAGTTTTTCTCATGATAGCAGGGTGCCTCTGGAACAGGCCTACATCGACGCGTTGGAAAAGAATATTGTTTATGAAGTGAAAGGTAAGGCAGATTTTGATGCCTTGACCGACTACTTTACTACAAATATCTTTTGCTAAATAAATATCAGGTGAGTGGATGATGTTAAACCATATAAAGACGGATAGATGTTCTGCAAAGGAATTGTTATGACGAGACTATTTGCTGCACTTATTCGACACGGAGATTATCAACAACGTCCTGATACGCCGAGTGCTCATCAGCCTTACTCATTAAATGAGGATGGTATTAAGCAATCAAATCAAGCCGCTGATCTATTAGATAAATATATAAAAGATAACAGTTTGGAATTGTCGCCGGTTATCGATTCATCACATTTGTTACGTGCATGGCAAACAGCGCAGATTATGTCAGATCGTTTTACTAAACTTAATCCGCCTAATCAATCTAATAATAGTAATTTAAAGAATAGTCAATTAAAGAATAATAAATTAAAAGTTGAAAGTTTTGTTGCTCTTGCTGAACGTGGTGTTGGTAGTTGTGTAGCGAATCTGACACTTTCACAAATTGAAGCTGTTATAGAGCAGGATCCACGTTTGGTATCACCGCCAGCCAACTGGAAGTCGAACAGCCAATATTGTTTGCCCTTTCCAGATGCAGAGTCACTGATGATAGCAGGTGAACGCGTTGCTCGTCATATCACTGAGCAGATGGAGCAATTAAGGGCTAATAGTACTAAAGATAGCTTAAAGATATTTGTGGGTCATGGTGCTGCTTTTCGTCACGCGGCATATCACTTTGGTGTTCTTGATTTTAAAATGATAGCTAGGCTCAGTATGTATCATGCTAGCCCGATTTATCTGGAGTATTTCCCCGATAAATATTGGCAGCATAGTGCTGGTGAATGGAAAGTTCGCGGTGAGTCAGAGATGAGTATGGATTAACACCCGTATTTATTTGAGTCATTGGCAGTCGTTATATTGTCATATTTTAATGGTATAAATGTAAAATGGAATGTTTTTTTAATTTTGAGGCAGCCTGAGTCAGTATTATGACAAATAAACCTGAGTGGAAATTTGTTGTTACAATTTAAATAAAAAGATGTGACTAACTATGAAATATAATCTTGATAAACAGCTGCCCAAATATCATGGAAAAAAATGGACAAGCAATGGCTTTCCTAAGAAGGGAGCGAGCTGGCATCTTGGACAACCTGATTCCTCTCGCAAAGAGCAGGCTATTCAGAAAGAAATGATACAGTCACTCAGAAAATCTACGGAATATTCAAAATGGAAATGGCCCAAGGATCCTGTTTGTTTTATATCGGATGCCCACGCTGATGCTGATGCTTTTCAGGCTTCTCTGGTGATGTCCGGTGGCATAAAGAAAACAGGTTTTGGTCACAAGGATTTCAAGTTAACTCAAGAGGGGCGTCGTACCGATTTTATTATTGGCGGTGATTGCCTGGATAAAGGGCCCAGTAACCTGGAGCTTTTACGCAACATTCGTACGTTTAAGAAACGTGGTGCGCGTTTGGATATTTTGGCGGGTAATCATGATATGCGTCTCCTAATGGGCGTGCGCACGATTGAGGACAAGCGGGAGCCAAGAACTGAGCATTTTTTTGTTCGCATGGGCGCAAAAGCTATTCCGTTACTAAAAGAAATTCATGAGCTGTATTTTAAAGGTAAGGATGTACCGAAGGGCATTCCTGGAAAAGGAGAATGTAAAAAATTACTTTTTCCATCAAATCAGTGGTTTGATGAATTTCCTCGATTTGCGCAGTGGGTGATGCCTGAGCATGCAATGGAAAGAGAAGTCGCACGTTTAAAGCGAAAGGCAGAACGTTTTGAATCTTTGTGCGAAGAAGCAGGTCTTTCCTTGCGTATGGTATATGCAACTGCATTAAAGTGTCAGGCGTTATTTCTGGAGCCACAGGGTGAGTTTTACTGGTTTTATAACGAAATGAAATTGGCAAAACGCAAAGATTCATTTTTGTTTGTGCATGCCGGCCTTGATGACCGTGCGGCTATTTTAATTCAAGAAAAGGGTATTACGCATCTGAATAAGCTATATCAACGTCAGGTGAAAAATAATTTATTTGAATTTTACTATGGTCCACTTGCCAATATTATGCGGACAAAATACCGGGACGTGGATATGCCGTTGACAAATTATGGGGTTGAGCGGATCTATGATAAAGGCATTCATGCCATTGTGCATGGTCATCGAAGTCATACTGATGGACAGCGAATGATGCTTAGAAAAGGGTTGTTGCATATTGAAAGTGATACCACAATGGATCGAAATTCACGTAAAAAAGAAGGGCTGAAGGGTTATGGTGCGGGTGTTACCATTATTCGCCCTGAAGGACAGATTATTGGCCTTAGTGCAGATTACCCCTACGCCAAGGTTTTCGAGCCACGGGAGCTTGTCAATTGAGTATGAAACAAGGCAAAAAGAGCTTCCAACACGAATCTTTACAAGACACTAAGATGCTGCAGGAGTTACTTAATTCTGTGACAAAAGGAATTGCGAAAGGGGAGTTGAAATTTAGTGATGAGGAAGATGAGATCGTCATGTATCCCAAGGGGCTGATGAATTTGAAAGTGACTGCAAATCAGGATGATAACAGACAGCGGGTAACTTTTCGCATTACCTGGCAGTTAGGGGATGACAAGAAAATACATAAAAAAATTCTGAAGATTAAATAACCAATATATGTCAAACCTGACTATTTCGTGTTAAAAAAATTCCTCAACAAGAGTATTGATTATCACAAGAACAATACAACCTCGCACCCCAATAACTGTTATAAGACCTGTTGGCGGCGGAATAATACTATAATAATCAATGAATTGAGCTAGTTATTTAACTGTCATATAACTGTCATAATATCAAGCTTTTAGTGTGATAAAATGTTAACCGTATAAAAAACAAGCTTTAAATGCATGCTTTGGTTAATGAGGTTATATGGGACAGGATTTACAGGGTATCGATAATTTGCCGAAAGGTGAGCTATCAGTTCCGCCAGCTGGTGTGTCAGACGTTGAACTACCTTTGACACAAGCTAATGTCTCCGACGAGCAGGTTGCAAGTCTAAACGAGCTCGATCTTAAACAGCCTGACCTCTATTTCAATCGCGAATTATCACTGCTTGATTTCAACCGGCGTGTTCTTGAGCAGGCACGCGATCATAGTACACCCCTAATAGAGCGTGTGAGATTTCTTTGTATATCCACTACGAATATGGACGAGTTTTTTGAGATCCGTGTGGCTGGACTTAAACAAAAATTTGAAAGCGGTTCTGTACAAGCAGGGCCCGATAATATGACGCCTCAGGAAATTCTAAAGGCTATTAGTCTTAAAGCTCATGAGCTCGTTGACCTGCAGTACCGCGTATTGAATGACGAACTGCTTCCTGCACTGGAAAAGGAAAATATCCGTTTTATCAAGCGGGGTGAGTGGACTACCCGACAGGAAAAATGGTTACATAATTTCTTTAAAGAGGAATTGATCTCAGTATTGAGTCCAATGGGATTGGATCATTCTCACCCCTTTCCACGGATCCTGAACAAAAGTCTTAATTTTATTGTGTCCCTCAAAGGTAAAGATGCATTTGGTCGTAAAGGTGGCTATGCCATCGTTCAGGCTCCGCGTGCTTTGCCCCGGGTGATTCAGTTACCGCCTGGTGAAGGTGACAATGGGCCACACGATTTTGTGTTTTTATCTTCAGCGATACATTCATACGTAGATGAACTCTTTCCCGGGATGACGGTAATGGGTTGTTATCAGTTTAGGGTAACTCGCAACAGTGACTTGTATGTTGATGAGGAAGAGATTGATGATTTACTACGCGCAGTGGAAGGCGAACTGGCTACTCGCCGGTATGGTGAAACCGTCCGCCTGGAAACTGCACATGATTGTCCTGCCGCGCTGACAGACTATCTATTGAATAAATTTTGCTTACAGGAAGATGTGCTTTATAAAGTGAATGGCCCGGTGAATTTGAATAGACTGATGGCAGTTTGTGATCTGGTTGATCGCCCGGATTTGAAATATCCCTCGTTTATATCCGGTATGCCTGTAGAATTAAAGCCTCATCAAAACTTATTTGAGGCGATTCGTGCTGGTGATATTTTGTTGCACCACCCCTTTCAATCCTTTCTGCCGGTTATCGATTTTCTAAAACAGGCTGCAATTGATCCACATGTTATTGCTATTAAACAAACCCTGTATCGTACCGGGCCTGATTCGGCAATTGTTGATGCACTGGTTGAAGCTGCTAAATCGGGCAAAGAGGTTTTGGTTGTTGTAGAGTTACGAGCCCGTTTTGATGAAGAGGCCAATATTGCTTTAGCAACTCGGTTGGAACATGCAGGGGCACACCTTGTTTATGGGGTGGTTGGCTATAAGACACATGCCAAAATGAGTATGGTAGTACGCCGTGAAGGTAAGATTTTGCGACGCTATGTTCATCTTGGGACAGGTAACTATCATCCGCGAACTTCTCGTTTGTATACTGATTACGGTTTGTTTACTTGTGACAAAGAAATAGGTGAAGATATACATCAGGTCTTTTTACAGCTTACCAGTATGGGGAATTTCCCTGGGATAAAAAAAGTAAAAAAAGCGCCATTTACTTTACACAAAGCCATGGAAGTTAATATAACCCGTGAAATCGGGCATGCCAGAGCTGGGCGTGAGGCAAGAATTATTATTAAGCTTAATTCCTTAACTGAACCCAAAAGTATTCGCTGGCTGTATCGTGCATCAATGGCGGGCGTCAAGATAGACCTTATTGTACGTGGTATTTGTTGTTTACGGCCGGGCGTATCAGGTATCTCTGATAACATTCAGGTGCGATCCATAATAGGGCGTTTTCTTGAACACACACGTGTATTTTATTTTCATAATGACGGAGAGCCCGAAGTTTGGTGTTCCAGTGCAGACTGGATGGAAAGGAATTTTTTCAAACGGGTTGAAATAGCCTTCCCTATAGAGACAAAAAAACATCAACAGCAGATAATTAACGAACTGGATTATTACCTGCGTGACAACAGTCAGGCCTGGCTACTGCTTGAGGATGGTACTTATCAATCTGCCAGTGAACTTAACCGTCAACGTTGTTTTAGTAACGCGACCGACACTGATGAAAATCAGCATGATGTTGAGACATGTTTTATTGCCCAACTGGCTCTACTGGAGTCTTTGGCAGAGAGTTGTTAATTCTGCATTTAGTAAACAGTTAATTCAAACTCAACACTTTTAAGATATTCGATCTCATTTTCAAGATCGGCCTGTGTTAATGGATGAGCATCCAGCCAGTCTGGTGGGAATTCAAGCAACAGCGAGCTATCATTCGGTATCAGTTTTATCTCCGGGATCTTTGTAGCTCCACGACTGCGGTGAAAAATTACGGCCAGGCGTAATAATATGGCAAGATGTAACAAATCCCGGTATTTTTTCCCTACGTGATTTTTAAACTGACTGGTCGGTAATTTGCCACGGTGACTACGGATAAATAAAGCGAGTAGTTGTTGTTCCTGGCGAGAAAAGCCGGACATGTCGGCATACTCTGCTATATATGCACCGTGTTTGTGATGTTGACTATGCGCAATGCTCAGTCCGATTTCATGTAATTGAGCTGACCATTTTAAAAACTGTGCATCTTCCTCATCACATTTCCAGTATTCCTCTACCTGTAAGAATAGATACCTGACAGTGGATTTGATCAGGTCGGCTTGCTTAAGATCAACGTGAAATCTTTCCGCTAATTGAAGCACACTATGGGTGCGCACATCTTCATGCCGAATACGTCCCACCATGTCATATACAATCCCTTCGCGTAAGGCACTATCTGATACCTTCATGGTTTTTATACCGAGTCCTGAGAATAATCCAGCTAGCACCATTACACCACCAGGAAAGACCGCCGCCCGCTTACTACTAAGACCAGGAAGATCAAAAGTGTTGATATCTTCTTTTTCAATCATGTAATCGACCAGCTTATTGAGAGCCTCAAAGGTAATTTCGTCTTTACACCAGTTCATATTGGTCAGGATTCGGCCTACAGCTTTAATGGTTCCCGAAGCTCCGATAGCCTCATCCCAATTGCTTTGGCTAAATCGATTCTCATAAGGTTCTAATCTTTGTAAAACGGCAAGCAAGGCTTTACGTGTGCCTTTTCGAGTCACAAGACCTTTGCTAAAATATTTTCGGCTCATGCTGACACAGCCCATGCTCAGGCTTTCGAGTTTTTTAGGTAAATAACTTTCGCCAATGATCAATTCTGTGCTGCCGCCCCCTATATCGATCACTAACCTTGGACGAGGTGGATCATGATCCAGTCCGTGTGCAACCCCAAGATAAATTAGTCGAGCCTCTTCAATTCCTGAAACGATTTCAATAGGATGACTCAAGATATCTTCAGCGAGGCGTTGGAATTTATATGTATTTGTGGCTATACGTAAGGTTCGGGTGCCGATGATCCGTACACAACCTTTGGGTAAATCGGAGAGGCGTTGGTTAAATCTGGCAAGGCAGGATAAGGCCCGCTCGATAGCCTCTTCCGTAAGATTATTATCAGTATCAAGTCCTGCACCAAGGCGAACCATTTCACGTAATTTATCCAGCTTGGTTATTTGTCCCTCATGTAGTCTCGCGACAATCATATGAAAGCTATTAGAGCCAAGATCAATTGCGGCTACAGATTCGGGTGGAGATTTAGTAAAGAGTGACTTCATTAATATATCTAACGTTTATTCAGTGCTTCTTTCTCCATTTTTTCTATCGAAGTATGGCGTACGTCTTTGCCTTTAACTAAATAAACAACATATTCACAGATATTTTGTGCATGGTCGCCAATACGCTCCATAGCGCGCACTGTCCACATAATATCCAGCATTTGCGAAATGGTATGTGGGTCTTCCATCATGTAGGTAAGCGATTGACGCATAATGCCATCGTATTCTACGTCTACAATTTTATCTTCTTTCGCAACGGCAACGGCTGCATCGACATCCATACGGGCGAAAGCGTCGAGTGCATCATGTACCATACGCGCAACGCGCTCGCCCATGTGACGAATTTCCATATAACTGATTTTTGGGTTAGGTTGTTCCGCTAAACGAATTCCCATTCGGGCAACACGCTCGGCCTGGTCACCGATGCGTTCCAGATCAGTGATGGTTTTAATGACTGCGATGACTAATCGTAAATCGGATGCGGTAGGTTGACGACGGGCAATAATTTTTGTGCACTCTTCATCAATATTGACCTCGGCTTTATTAACCTTGGTATCATCTTTTATAACTCTTTCAGCCAGTGCAATGTCACTTTCAACCAGCGCATTGGTGGCTTTTTGTATTTGTTCTTCAACCAGGCCACCCATGGCTAAAACATGAGAGCGAATTTCTTCAAGCTCTTCGTTGAACTGATGTGAAATATGATGACCAAGATTGTTATCCATTGTTTTTATCCTTAAATGTTGTTAACCGTAACGCCCGGTAATGTAATCTTCAGTTTGTTTGTTTTGGGGGTTAGTGAAAATAGTATTGGTATCACTAAACTCGATTAACTCACCCATATACATAAAGGCGGTGTAATCCGATACACGTGCCGCTTGTTGCATGTTGTGAGTAACAATAACGATAGTGTAATCGTTTTTTAATTCACTAATCAATTCTTCTATTTTTAAAGTTGAAATCGGGTCAAGTGCTGAAGCTGGTTCATCGAGTAATAATACTTCAGGTTCAATCGCGATAGCGCGTGCAATAACTACACGTTGTTGTTGACCACCGGATAGACCGAGTGCGGATTCATGTAGGCGATCTTTTACTTCGTCCCATAATGCTGCACCGCGTAATGACTTTTCAACGACTTCGTCAAGCAAGCGACGGTTTTTCACACCTTGCAAGCGTAAACCATAAGCTACATTTTCATAAATGGATTTAGGAAACGGGTTTGGTTTCTGGAATACCATACCAACCCGACGACGTAGCTCGGCAACATCAACTCCTTTTTGATAAATATTACTGTCGTAAAGATTAACTTCACCTTCTATCCGGCAGCCATCGACAAGATCATTCATGCGGTTAAAGCACCGCAATAAGGTTGACTTACCACAGCCACTTGGGCCAATGAAGGCAGAAACCTTTTTTTCTGGAATCACAAGGTTAACATCTATAAGCGCCTGCTTTTTACCATAATAAAGATTAAGGTTATTAACGGTCAAGCAGGGTGCTTCATTACCGGTACTTAATGTATCGGAGCTTCGTCCGAGTGCTTCCATGTTAATAGCGTGTGTCATTTTATTATCTGACATAATATTTTGCCTTGCTGTTGCATTCTTTTTTGGTGAATTCTCTTAGGTTTGATTTCGCTTTGCTTTAAATTATTTTAGGTATCCATTGCTTTATATTTTTCACGCAAGTGGTTACGTATATAAATTGCGGACAGGTTTAGTGCCACAATGATAATGACTAACAATAATGCGGTGGCATATACTAGTGGACGTGCTGCTTCCACGTTAGGGCTTTGGAAACCCACATCATAGATATGAAAACCCAGATGCATAAATTTACGTTCTAAATGCAGGAATGGTGCATTGGAATCCAGTGCTAATGAAGGGGCTAACTTCACAACACCCACTAACATTAACGGTGCAACTTCACCGGCTGCGCGTGCTACGGCCAGTATTAAACCGGTCATCATTGCCGGTGTTGCCATGGGAATGACTGTACGCCATAAGGTTTCTGCCTTGGTAGCACCCAGTGCCAGGCTTCCTTCACGAATTGCGCGTGGTATGCGGGATAGGCCTTCTTCGGTCGCAACTATAACAACCGGCAACGTAATGATTGCTAAGGTTAAAGAAGACCAGAGAATCCCCGGTGTGCCAAACACGGGTGCAGGGGAGGCTTCGGGATAAAAGAGGCTATCAATACTGCCACCTAAAAAATAAACAAAGAAACCCAAACCAAAGATACCGTAAACAATAGACGGTACCCCGGCGAGATTATTGACGGCGATACGAATAGTGCGTGTTAACGGTCCTTGTTTGGCATATTCATGTAAATAAACTGCGGCGATAACACCAAATGGGGTTACCAACATTGCCATAATGATAACCATCATGACCGTACCGAAGATAGCCGGAAAGATCCCTCCTTCAGTATTTGCTTCACGAGGTTCATCGGAAACGAACTCCCAAAGTCGATCGAAATACACGCCAATTTTGTGAAAAATATTTAAATTATTAGCGCGGTAAGTGCGTACGATATTTTTAAGTGGGATGGTAATTGTTTTACCATTAGCCGTAGTCGCTACAATTGAATCACGCTTAATCAAATTATGTAACGCGATCAGTTTACCTTGCAACACTTTGTATTTTTTTTGTAATACTTTATGTTCAGCTTTAATTTCTTCATAAGGAGCTTTGTCGGTTACTTTTTTAAGTTTTAGTTTATGTTCGTCCAGGCGTAAACGTTCGATTTTATAATTAATGTCACCGATGGCACCTTTTTCAATATCACGGATGTCCTGGTGTAAATTAAGAGTACGAACAAGTCTGGTTTGCAGTTCCTGCCATGCCGTGTCTTTACCAGCAACTTGTTTGCCATTTTCCTGTACGCTTTGTATATATCCGTAAAAATTTCCCCATTCACGGCGTTCAATTGTTATTGCATCTACCGGGTATTCGACACGTTTCAGAAAAGTATCAAATGCCCATTTGAAATCACGACCGGAAATATCACGATTGCCGGTTTTGAGTAGCGAACGCTTAACCCAATCAGTATCGCTTTTAATGGTAATACCCATTTCTTTCAGGCTTTCAACGCTGACGGTTTCTGTATCGTGAAGTTCACCTAGCAATTTTACCTGGCTGACTTTAGCGCCATCAACACCGGGTGCAATATACAATGCTTCCATGACAGGTTTAGGCCAAAAATGTCCAAGTCCACGTACCGCTATAAGACCGATTAAACCAATAACAATAATTAAACTGCAGCTTACCGCTGCGGCGTTTAACCAGATCATTGGGTCTCCGCTTTTGAACCATTTCTTTATCATAAGCTACTGTACTTTTTACGTAAACGTTGACGAACAATTTCAGCAACGGTATTAAATATAAAGGTAAAAACAAACAACACTAGCGCAGCCAGAAATAATACGCGGTAGTGGGTACTACCGAGTTCAGCTTCCGGCATTTCGACGGCAATGTTGGCAGATAGTGTACGCATACCCTGAAAAATACTTAAATCCATTACCGGTGTATTACCTGTTGCCATTAATACAATCATGGTTTCGCCAACGGCACGCCCCATGCCAATCATAATGGCAGAAAATATTGCAGGTGAGGCGGTAAGAATGACAACACGTGTTAGTGTTTGCCAGGTGGTTGCACCTAAGGCAAGGGAACCAAACGTTAAGTGTTTGGGTACACTGAAAATAGCATCTTCAGTAATCGAAAAAATAGTAGGAATAACTGCAACCCCCATTGCGATGCCAACCACCAATGAATTACGCTGGTCGTATTGCAAGCCTAAATTAGTACCTAACCAGGCTTTCATATCACCATTAAAGAATAATACTTCCATGGGTAAGCTAAGTGACAATACTCCCCAACCTGTAAATAAAATAATGGGAATTAATAATGCAGCTTGCCAACCATCAGGAATAATTTGTTTGATTTTTGCTGGCAAGTTGTGCCATGCAAAAGCAAACAATAGAACACCTACTGGCATTAGAAGCAATAGCGCAAACACCCCGGGCAAATGCAGCTCTATCATTGGCGCTAACCATAAGCCGGCAAGAAAACCCAAAATTACCGTAGGTAAGGCTTCCATAATTTCAATGGTTGGTTTTACATAGGTACGCATAGCCGGAGACATAAAGTAAGCCGTGTAGATAGCTCCCATAATGGCTAAAGGAACTGCAAATAACATGGCATATAAGGCTGCTTTAATCGTACCAAAAGCTAATGGAATTAAACTAAATTTGGGTTCAAAATCATTGCTTGATGATGATGATTGCCATATGTATTTGGGTTCTTGGTAACTTTCATACCAGACTTTTTGCCATAGTACTTGCCAGGATACTTCTGGATGTTCGTTTTCAATGTTCCAGCGTTGATAGTTACCCTTGTTATCCTCCATCAGAGCCACATTGGCACGAGGTGATAAGGCTAAATGGGCAATGGGATTATTCATTGCTTTTTCAGACAGTAAGGTGCGTGCTGCAGTCGAATGATAAATACCTAATTTACCTTTACTGTCCACTGCTGCAAAACCTTTACGGCGTTGCTCGGTATTGATTTGAGAAATGGCACTTTGTTGTGTATCAAAAGAGCGTATTTTGGTTAATTGTAAACCTTGCTCGGACTTAACCGGGAACCACTGACTGATATGACCTTTATCATCACCAATGAGTAAGGAAATTTGACCGGTTAAGAAACTAACGGCGGTGAGTTTGGCGCCTTCAGTAACTACTTTTTTACGATTGAGTATTTGAGTATCTTCAATGTCAGTTATATCAACTAAGGTAATTTCATCGCTATTGTGGACGACGTAAAGTAAACGTTGATCATTGCTAATCAGTATATCCCTCACATCCTGAATATTGGCGAGGATGATTGAGTCTTGCTCAAATTCAATCGGTTCATCAGTTTCTGAATCAATGGGAGATTCATCATAAGTTAACCGTGTTATAACAACCGTATCATTGGTGGTTGCCGCGGCAAGCGTAGCTTTTTCTTCACCTAAGCGCAGGGCGAGTTCGGTTAAAGGAGCATGGTCATCCTGGTCTAGCAAGATTTGTTTTTTACCGAATGGAAAAAGTACTTGAGGAACAATACTTCGCTCGGTATCCCCCTGTTTTGTTTCTCTATAGACTAATTTATATTGGTGGCGAGCAATAAGCGCTTCGCCATTATTGAGTCCGAGTGCGATAAAACCTTTTGCTAAACTGGCATGCGCAAAGCTAGTAATCTTATTTTTTGTATCTAATAATGTTTTAGTTTCTATCGGTTTACCGGTTTGAATATTAAAAAACGTTACCGTACTGTTATCGGTAAAACGGGCGCCTATTTCATTTTGTTCTTCAATAGTCAGGTGTAAGGTTTGACCCTGTTCTGCTGCCGGTATGGTGTATTCACTGACGCGCTCCATGTGTGCCGGGATAAACATGGGGTACACAACATACAGCAAGTAAAAGAATATAAGCACGATGGCGATTATTACGCTGATACCGCCAAGCCCCATAAACCAGGTCATGAGGCGGTCTTTAATTTGGCGAATGTTATAGCCTTGCTTAGCTGCGAGAATGGAGGATTTATCAGTCATGGGGAGGATAATATACATGAAATATGACAGTTTTGTTACAGTTGTAACTTGTTGATAATTCAGGTTATATCTTGTGTTCGAAAGTTCGTAAATGCTCGTAGATTAGGAATAACGGGTACATTAAAGGATCAGAAAACAATATAAGTATTTGTAGGATAAAAATAAGGTATCTATAAAGAACAGAAAACAATATAAGTACCCGTATGGATAAAGAAACGGATACTAAATAAGTGCCTGTAAAGTACTTTGTATCGAGGTTGGGTTTTAGTTTGGAAGAAAGAGATCAGAAAACAACATAAGTATCTCGTATCGAGGTTGGGCTCTAGTCTGGTTGGGGAAAAACCATAAGTGCCTGTAAAGAAAAAACAACAGGCTCTAAGAGAGATCATTAGTACCTCGTATCGAGGTTTGGTTCTAGTTTGGAAGAAAGAGATCATAAGTGCCCGTAAGTACCTCGTATTGAGGTTGGGTTCTAGTCTGGAAGAAAGAGATCATAAGTGCCCGTAGGTACCTCGTATGTAGGTTGGGTTTTAGTCTGGTTGAAAAAGATTATAAGTGCCCGTAAAGAAGAGAAACGGGCACTAAAAAAGAAAGGCCCCGCTGGATTAGAGCGGGGCCTTTTATGACAAAGATGATGTTGCTTTGTCGTTACATCAAACCAGTCTTAGTTTAATTTTTTCAATTGCTTTCTTAAGAATTTATTGCTTAATGGAACATAACCATCTTTTATAACAACTTGCTGACCTTGTTTTGATAGAACCAATTTCATGAATTCACGTTCCAATGGTGCGAGCGGTTTGTTAGGTGCTTTGTTCACATAAACATATAAATAACGGCTTAAAGGGTAGGTTTTATTTGCAGCATTTTCTGCTGTTGCTGCAATAAAAGGTTTACCCGGTTTTTTAGTTAATGCTACTGCACGAACACCTGATGTCTTGTAACCAATACCTGAGTAACCGATACCATTGATCGAGGTTGATACTGACTGAACGACAGAAGCAGAACCCGGTTGTTCATTTACAGAAGATTTATAATCGCCTTTACATAAAGCTTTCTTCTTGAAGTAACCGTAAGTACCGGATACTGAGTTACGTCCGTATAACTGAATTGAACGGCTTTTCCATGCACCGGTCATATCTGCGCCACCCCAGGTCGAGATGTCACTTTTATGTCCACATTTACGGTTTGCAGAGAAAATAGCATCTACTTGAGGAATACTTAAGCCTTTAATAGGGTTGTCTTTGTGTACATACACGGCAAGTGCATCAATCGCTACAGGAATAGCTGTTGGTTTGTAGCCATATTTCTTTTCGAAAGCCTGTACTTCTTTATCCTTCATTTTACGGCTCATTGGACCCAGGTTTGAAGTACCTTCAGTTAAAGCCGGTGGCGCAGTAGATGAGCCGGCGGCTTGTACCTGGATATTTACGTTAGGATATGACTTGCTGAACTGTTCAGTCCATAGCGTCATCAAGTTAGCCAATGTATCCGAACCAACACTAGATAAGTTACCGGAAACACCGCTGGCTTTTTTATATTCGGGGAGTTTTGGGTCGAGTTGGCTACCAGCCATTGCTGTGGTAGCGACGCTTAAGCCTAATAGGCTAATCGTTGCGGTTTTTAATAATGTTGCTTTTGTTCTATTTAGCATTTTCAGTTCCTCTATTGTTACTTACGAATAATTTTTCAGTGGTTGTATTTTTATTCAATTCGATTACATCTTCATGACGCTTTTATGAAGGTTTTATGACAGCATTATTGGTGAGTAATGATCCGTTGTGCCGGGAAACGGCAGATGAAAGTACTCCCTTTTCCCGGTGTACTGTTAATGTCCAGCTGACCATCATTACGATCTAAGGCGTGTTTTACAATAGATAAACCTAAACCGGTACCACCACTTTCACGTGAACGGTCTGAATCAACACGGTAAAAACGTTCAGTTAAATGACTTAAATGTTCGCGTTCAATGCCAGGACCTGTATCAGTGACACTGAAAATCCCTTGCTCGCCTTGTTTGTGCCAGTGAATATCAATTTTTCCATTATTCGGAGTATAGCGTACAGCGTTATTCACCAGGTTACTAAACAGGCTGGTGATTTCATCGTTAACACCGATAAGGTTTAAGTGATTATCCGCATCGAGGGTGATGGTTTGGTTTTTATCTTTACCATACACTTCAGCATTATCACGAATAGCAGCAAGCATACTCGCTACTTTAATTTCTTCATTGGGTTTAACCGATTCAGTTTCAAGCCTGGTGAGGGTTAGTAAGTCTTCAACCAGTCTGTCCATACGCTGTACCTGGCCGCCCATATTAGTAAATACTTTTTTCTGATAGTCGGAAATAGACTGTTTGCCATCGTCGTCAGACAGCATTTCCATATACCCTTTAATAACCGTTAAGGGAGAACGTAATTCATGCGAGACATTTGAAATAAATCGGGTACGCATGGCCTCAAGCTGTGCAATGTGGGTAATGTCGTTACACAGAACTAATTTTTGTTTACTGCCAAAAGGAACAATATGAATATCCAATTTTTGCTCGGGGTACATGGGGCGAGCGAGTGTAATACTCTTTTTATAATCTTTTTTATTTAAATAGTCTTGAAATTTTGGATTACGGATTAAGTTATTAATTTTTTGCCCAATATCGCGTTCGGCACCAATGCCTAACATTGCACAAGCCGTTTGATTAGCCCATTCAATATCATTGTCTTTAGTTAGTATAATGGCGCCATCGGGTAAAGCTTGAGCGGCATCTTGAAAACGTGTCAGTAAGAGACTTAAACGTTCGCGATTTTTGCGTCTCTCTTTTTCAGTAAGGTGAATTTCATTAAAGATCTCGCCCCAATAGCCTTGTGCTTCTGGTGGCGTTTTAGAACGGTCGAGTAACCAGTTGTGTAGTTGGAATTGGTGGTGTAATTGGTAAACCAGATAGGCGAGTAAGGTTACAATAGTAAATAACAGGGTGTAATTGAAAATACTACCGATACCGGCTGTTACCGCAATATAAAGAAGCAGAATAAACAACTCGCGTTGTTGCTGTGGGTGTAATGTCATAAAAAAAGAACTTAATCTTTACCTGATAAACGATAGCCTGTGCCACGGACAGTCTGGATTAGTTTATCATGTCCAGAGGGTGTAAGTGCTTTGCGCAAGCGCCGAATGTGTACATCTACGGTACGTTCTTCTACATATACATGATCACCCCAAACCTGATCCAGTACTTGAGTGCGACTATACACTTTTTCGGGGTGTGACATAAAGAATTGTAACAAGCGAAACTCGGTCGGCCCCATGTCAATTTCTGTATTATTGAATTGCACACGATGAGAGCTGGAATCTAACTGGAGTCCGTTCATTTCCAGCTTTTCCTGATTCACATCATCACCATTACTGCGTCGTAGCAGGGCATGAATGCGTGCAATCAGAGCTCGCGGTGAGAATGGTTTAGTAATGTAGTCGTCAGCACCATTTTCTAATCCCTTAATTAAGTCTTCTTCTTCGGTTTTTGCGGTGAGCATTATAATCGGCATAGATTGGGTGCTTTCATTGCGCCGAAGCTTGCGCGTGAAGTCAACTCCACTGAGGCCGGGCATCATCCAGTCTAGTAACAAAATATCTGGGACGGCTTGTTTTATAATGGTATCCGCTTTATGTGCATCACTTGCTTCGACACAGATGAAACCTTCCTTTTCTAATGCCATTATCACCATGTCTCTGATTGCATGCTCATCATCAACGATTAATACGGTTGTGTCACTATTAGTCATCTGCTGTCATTTTCCCTTCATAAATCACTGTTTAGCGGATTAAAACAGAACAATATGTCATTTTTGTTACAAAGTGAATAATTAACCCTGTTTATGGCATATTTAGGATAATCTAAAATTATTATTAATAGTACGTGGATGTTTAATTCTATATATATGGTAAATTTTATGATTTAAATAAGTATTTTAAGTTGAGGTGTCTTCAGTAAATTTAATGTATAGGTATTAAGTTGCTAATATTCGATTTTTTTAAAATCAAGTATAGTCGTTGTATCATTCAGATCTTTGCTCTGAATGAATTCTGAGTGTATTTTTCAAGACAGTCCACATAATCCACCAGCATAGAATTATATGGAGTTATGAAATGCAAAAAATAATAATACTCGCTATATTGCTATTCTACTCAAGTGTGAGTTTTTCATATGAGTGGATTCCAGAGCGACGTAAAGATCAGAATCCGACCCAATCTGCTCACCTAATCGTGCCTCTGCCCTACAGTAAGCCCGGTATTGGCGAAGGGATTGTACTGTTGGGTACGGTTACCAATATTGCCGGCACCACGGCAGATATTTCAGGCCTGTTTGTTGGCGGTGATGCGGAAGGAACCATACTTAATGGTTCAGAAATCCCCTTGTACTCTGATGTGTTTTTTCTGGATTTTTTCCTACAGGACGTTAATCGGGCCGCTGTAAATAATTATTCAATACGCGGCATCAATAATACCGGAGAAAATGATTTTACAGTTATGGATGTCAGTGTCGCTAACGAAAGCAGGTTTGATCTGTATTTAACATTTTATGAGAGAAGGCTTAATTTTTACTATTCCTATAATAAATTTGAATACCAGGTTGACGCGTTTAAGGATTCGAATGGAGAACTCATTACTACCCTCGGTAAACCCTTTATCAATTCTGGTGATAGTGACAGTTTTAGAGCCTCGATTGACCTGACTGATGATTATCTTGATTCGAGAAAAGGCATGAGGTTAGATGTAACATATCAAAATCATAAGGCGGATACACTGAAGGAGCCGGAGTTCTACACGCTGGATATTAATCTTCTGGGTTATATTCCTATGCGTCATGCCGATACCCTGGTATTAAATTATTACCAGTCAGATGCACATGTCAGCCGAAAAGGTGAGACCGACCCTACCAGTATTCGTGCCGAACTAAATTCAAATTGCGCACCGACGGATACTCAGTGTTTAACTACCGAACAAGAACTGGTTGATAATTTTATTAGCGCAAGAACAAATGGCACTTCTACGACACTCGGTGGCGATTTGCGTTTGCGATCTTTCCCACAAATGCGCTATCAAGGTGCACATACAGCATTTATAGGCGCTGAGTACCGTTGGAATATATCACAAGAAGTTAAACCGTTTGACTATTTTATTTGGAAGGATGTGCGCACTGGTTTACAAGTCGCTTTTTTTGCTGAAATTGGAACAGTTTCCGAAACATCTGCAAAATTATGGGATGAAACACGTTATAGTATTGGCACTGGCTTTCGTTTAGTTGCCGCATCCGGTGCAGTCTATCGAGCTGATCTGGCTACTGGTGATGAAGGTACGGAATTAATCGTTATTTTCGATTATCCGTGGGAATAAAAAAGTATAGTTAAAAATCACAAAACCATAACTACAATTATAAGAAAGACTCATAGTGAAAATTCATCGACTAGTATTTTTGATATTGATTATTCTTTTAAATTCATTTGAGATTCATGCTGATACCGCTACAAAAGAAAAATTTAAAGAACGGCCACGAATTGGTTTGGTATTGAGTGGCGGGGGTGCACGCGGTGCAGCACATGTTGGTGTATTGAAAGTACTGGAAGAATTACATATTCCAATTGATCTTATAACAGGCACCAGTATGGGAGCGATTACGGGTGGGTTATATGCATATGGGCATTCACCGGCAATGCTTGAAGAGACACTCGTTACGACTGACTGGAATGACCTGTTTCAAGACAGTCCTTTGCGTGCGCAGCGCAGTGTGCGACGAAAGCGAGATGATTATAACTATTTAATTAAACTGGAAGCTGGATTTGAAAATGGTGCGTTCAAGATTCCGACGGGATTGATTCAAGGCCAAAAACTGGACTTGTTGCTGAAGTCACTTTTGCGAAATGCACCCGAAAACTTTGATGAACTGCCCGTGCCTTTTCGTGCGCTAGCTGAAGACATTGAAAGCGGAGAAGCCGTTGCAATGGGTCGCGGTGATATTGTTACTGCGATGCGAGCGAGTATGTCTATTCCCGGCGTGTTTGCACCGGTAGAGCGCGATGGTCGCCTGCTAGTGGATGGTGGCTTTGCTAATAATTTACCTGTACGACTGGCACGGAAGATGGGAGCTGATATATTAATTGTTGTTGATTTAGGCGGCAATCAATTTACGCGAGATAAACTTGTTTCACCTCTTGGCATACTTAACCAGAATATGGGGTTTATGATTCAACGTAATACCAGGGAACAACTGGATGCCCTTACTGAGAACGATATTCTTATTCAGCCTGACTTGACCGGATATTCTTCTACTGATTTTTGGCGTATAGCTGAAATGATTAAACGGGGCATTGCAGCCGCAAAGATACATACTTCAAAACTTAAGCTGTATTCGATGACAAGCAATGCTTATAAAGATCGGTTGAAATTATTGCGCTCGAAAAAATACGTTGCGCAAACCATAAATAAAATAATCATAAATAATGATTCAAAGCTTTCATCCGATATTATCCGTTCTTACATCTCACTTCAGCCAGGTGAGGTTTTAAATATTGAATCTCTTGAAAAAGATATTCAGCAATTATATGGGTTGAATATATTTGAACGAGTGGATTATGAAGTCACGCATTCGGATAATAGTACTATTTTAACGATTAACGTTAGAACAAAAAGTTGGGGTCCTCATTATATTCGTTTTGGTTTAAATTTAGAAAGTAACTTCAAAGGTTCGAGTACCTACAATACCGCCGTGAGTGTTACTTCCACTCCGGTTAACAGCTTTGGTGGTGAGTGGCGCACAGAAGTACAGACAGGTAATGATCAGTTTATATCAACAGAGTTTTACCAACCTTTGGACAAAGCACAAAATTATTTTGCCAATATCAATGCGACCTATTCAGAGTTTCATTTTGCAAGGTATCAAAATGGAGAACAACTATCAGACTATAAAAGTTCATCGGCAACAATAAATATTTCAGCAGGACGCGCCTTCAATAACAATGTGCAACTATCGGCAGGGTTAGTTAAAGGTCATGGCGACACTGACCTTCTTATTGGTAGCCGACCTGCAAATGAAGAAGATTTTCATATTGGCGCCAGGTATGTCAATTTTGCTTATGACAAACTTGATAGTGTGAATTTTCCGAAACATGGTGCGCTTTCCAATATTCGCTGGGTGAATAGCCGGGAAAGCCTGGGTGCAGATGCAAACCAGGACTCTCTATCAATAAATGCGCTGTGGGCTGAAACCTGGAACAAGCACACCTTAATTTTTTGGACCGGTCTTGCCGGGGTGGTTAAAAGCGATACGCCAGCAGCTGATACTTTTGGACTGGGTGGATTCCTAAATTTATCCGGCTATAGAAAACAGGAATTAACCGGCCGTTATGCAGGCATTGCTCGCCTTATTTATCTAAATAAAATTGGTGGTAACGGTAACGACTCTTTTTTTAGAATTCCTTTTTATATTGGTGGTTCATTAGAAACAGGAAATGCCTGGAATAATAAAGATGATATTAATACTGCATCGTTAAAGACAGCAGGTAGCCTGATAATTTCTTTTGATACACCATTAGGGCCACTTTATTTAGGGCAAGGATTCGCGAGTGGCGGAAAATCCGAGTATTATTTTTTTCTTGGTCGAAGTTTCACGTTTTTTTAAGAGAGCTAGAGCTCTGCTAATGTAAGACTGAAAACTAATGCATACACTCTATTTTCATCATAATCTATATCGCCAAAATCATCCGCTAAAATTCCTATTAAAAATTCTAGTATACGTAATTGTCCTTATTGTACTGTAATAGCGCTAACTTTATAATTTTTCTGGTTGGTATTTGAGCTCTATAAAATTCAAACAAGATTTATAGATGAATTTAAAATCTGTCATTAAACTGTTCGCGAGTTACGTTATCACCTTGAAATATTGACATCATTTAATGAATAGATTCTGGCATTAAAGTTCTGTAAAACGTACATATTGAGATTACACCATTTAACAACAAGGAGAGGTTAATATCATGAATGCCCTCAGGAATATTTTTTAGAAAATGCTAAATACACTAACGCAACTTGCCTTCGTTGCTTGCTTAATGATGATGAATTTTTTGGCCGAAGCTGATGGACATGCTTGGTACATCGGCGGCGCAGCATTCGGCAAGGTGACAGTTGATCGTAATGTAAGTGATTTCGATGACGGTTCTATTACGAGCGGTCGAGTGGATGCTAGAGATAGTGGCTGGAAATTATTCGGTGGTTATCGATACAATCGATATCTCGCAGTTGAAATTGGCCGCACTAGCCTGAATAATGATCTGGATGATACGACCGCCTTTACGGGTCAGTCTGATGGTTCTGGTAGGAAATACGCGACAGGTAAGGTTACAGTTGATATTGATAAACCCCGTGCATTGTATCTGGCTGCGGTGGGTAGATTGCCCATGCCGCTTGGCCCTGCACCATACGATGACAGACTTGCCTTGATCGGAAAGCTTGGTGTTATTTCATGGAAAGCAACTGAAATAATAATTGATTCAAACGGTAGAGTTGAGAAAGACAAAGATGGTACTAACTTAATCGCCGGTTTGGGAGTGGAGTATAAGTGGTCAAATGGCTTTGCAATAAGAAGTGAAATGGAATTTTATAAGGATATTGTCGATGAGCAATATGAATTTTATTCTTTAGGCCTCACTTACAGATTTTTAATCTGTTAGTTATCTCTAATAGTGACATTCGATGAATGAGACTAGAGATTGAATACAAGTTTTATATTATTAGAATCTTATGCTTTTTTATGCGATAGTAGTTAGAAGTGAAGTGTTCACATAAATGTGAATTCTCACAATATCTCTGGCATATGTAGCAACAAACTTATGAATTTTTATAAAAAAAATATTCTGGCGTTATCCATTTTATTCTTAATCCCTGCAATTGTTTTTGCAGAAGAAGCTATAAATGAAACCAGTAAAAGTGGACCTTCTGCACTTGATCGGCGTATAGAGATAGAACGTAATACCCGGTTTCAACCTTTTGTTCTTACGCCGCATAGACCAAATTATATTTTACCTTTTTCGTATAATGACAAGCCTAATAATGCATCAGCCGATAGATCGAGTGACGGTGAGTTAGATAAAACGGAAGTTAAGTTTCAGTTTAGTATTAAGTTCCCCGTCATTGAAAATTTGTTTGACAAAAAAATTAATCTACAGTTTGCCTATACCAATCTTTCATTTTGGCAGGCTTATAACGCAAATGTATCCAGTCCATTTCGTGAAACTGTACACGAACCAGAATTTTTTGTTACATTCGAAAATGATTGGGAATTTCTGGGTTTTAAAAATAGAATAATACAGTTAGGTCTTGTCCATCAATCAAATGGTCGTTCCGGAACACAATCGCGTAGCTGGAATAGAGTCTATGCAGATTTCATTTTTGAGAGTGGTAATTATTATTTAAGTTTTAAACCCTGGTATCGCGTAGACCGTTCCGGGGTTGATGATAATCCTGACATAGAAAAATTCATGGGGCATGCTGAGGTTCGTGGTGCCTATGCAGGAGGTCGGCATACGCTGAGCGTTATGTTGAGAAATAATTTTCATGGCCCTAACTACGGTGCATTTGAAATCAACTGGAGTTTTCCAATGAGTCGTCGTGCTAAGTGGTTTGTTCAGTATTTTAACGGCTATGGTGAAAGTCTTATTGATTATAACGCACGTGTGAATCGGTTCGGTATTGGAGTTGCTTTTACTGATTGGTTATAGATTACCATTAATAGCGGGTAAAAAATAAGACTATTATTGTAATTATATAATGGGTAGTTATGTAGAGCTTGCACAGAATCTTACTATTAACGAGGAGGCTATATGCGATATTCATATTCAATTTTTGTTTTATTGGGACTGACTATTTCAACTTTTAGTTTTGCAGGACAGACTGAATATAATGATTGTATTTTAAAACACCTTAAAGGTGCAAAGCTCGATGTCGCGACGAATTATATTCGAATGGCGTGTGAAGAGAATTCTAAAAAAGCGAGTTTTATTTCGAAAAATCGCCGGGCATATAACAGTTGCCTTCTGGAACATCTGGCCGGGGTTGAAAGTTTGCATGCGGTGATGGAAATTAGTAATGCCTGTGCAAGTAAACATAAATAAGTAATAACTGTTAGTCGACTTTTCAGTAACACATTTATAAACGAATTTCAGATCTTAGCCCATAGATAATTGCGTGGGTAAGTTACAATACAGGGAGAGATACAATGAACTTTAATTTCTGGCAGAAATGGCTGGTTGGGGTAGGTGTCTACCTTGTTGTATTTGGGTTGCTACTAGCATTTTTCGGTCAATCACCGCTTATGGATGTGCTTCTTAATCAATATTTTGATCCCATTTTTTGGCCAGACAATCTGATCTCTACTGGTACGATGCAATATAAGGCCTGGATTTCGAGTGTTTTGGGCGCGGTTATTGCTGGTTGGGGTTTGTCGATTTCCTTTATAGCGTACTACCCATTCAAATTACGCGAAACATGGGCGTGGAAGAGTATCGCTGTTGCCGTTATATTCTGGTTTGTCGTTGATACGGCTTGTTCGCTTTACTACCGTGTTCCTATCAATGCAGTATTCAATTTGTTCACACTCGCTTTGTTTGCATTACCTTTGCTTTTTACCTGGAAATCTTTTTTTGGCAAGGCTGAAATCTAAGAACAATGTTCACTACTATGAATAATACGTCAGGCAAGGCGTTGCTCATTTCAGGGTTGCTAGCAGCACCTTTTTACTTAGTGTTGATTCTTATGTTGGGTATATTGGAGCCGGGCTTCAGTCATCTCACCAAACCGATGAGTCTGCTCGGCGGTGTTCCAGGCTTGCGTGGGCAGATTTTTAATTTCGGTGTCGCGTTTACCGGTGTTCTGGTTTTTATTTTTGGGCAGGGGCTTTGGCGACAACTACCCGCGAAAATCAGTACAAAGATTGCTTTTGGGCTGTTTACCATGGGTTGTGTTGGTTTGATTGGGGCAGGGGTATTTCATTGCAATGAGGGCTGCAAAAATATTCTGCTAGAACCGGATTTTGCTGGGCGGTTACATGCCATTGCTTCATTTCTGGCAGGAGTGGGAACCGGCCTGGCGCCATTTTTTGTCTGGCTAGTCATGCGTAAAAGTGATCAGTGGAAAAGATTTGCGACACCAACAGTAATAGCCGCCATCCTTGCTAACGTGCCAGGAATTATATTTTGGTTAACATTTTTTACAGGTTATCGACTGGAATCGGTAGAAGGGTTGATTCAGCGCCTTGGTTTTGTGGTTACCTTGATTTGGATGTTCTATCTGGCTATTAGCCTATTGAGATGGAAGAGACGGAAAACATGAAAATTAAATTTTATGGATACAATACTTTTTTAATCGAGTCAGGCGATAAAAAAATTGCCATAGATCCTGGTGCCTTATTTTTTTACTGGTTCAGGTTTACAACGCTTATTCCAAAATCAGAGTGGGATAGTATTACACATATCTTTATTACCCACGGCGATCCTGACCATTATTGGCACGCAGACAGGGTCGCACAAGCCTCTAATGCACCTGTTATTTGCAATAAAACAATGGTGAGAGATATTAAAGGTAAAGCATTAATGCTTGGTCCTCGTGATAAAGGACTGGCCTTTACAACACCCTTTAAAAAACTTCATACGATTTCTGTGGATGAAACAATTCAGCTAGATGGAATGACCATAACAGGAATTAAGGCAACTCATGGACCTATGATTTTAAAAGTTGGTCCTTTCTCTAAAACATTAACACCCGGTCCTGATGAAAGAGTTGGCTGGGGTGCAATTGGTTTTAATATTCAGCTTGGTGGAAAGAGTATTGTCAATCTTGGTGATACTCTCCTCCATGAAAAAGAGTGGCAGAGTATAAAAACCCCTGATGTTTTAATGATCCCCATTGGTGGACGAACTATTCCTAACACTATGGATGAAAAAGAGGCAATACAAGCGGTAAAAATAATGCAGCCAAAACTGGTAATTCCCTGCCACTATAACTTGTTTGGACTGTTTTCTAAAAAATATAATTCAGCCGATGACCAGATGTTTAAAACCGAAGTGGAAAAAACAGGAGCGAAATGTGTGATTTTACATCAAGGGGAATCAATTGATGTTTAGGAAAGCATAAAGTGAGAAGATCCACTAAAAACTTTCTTAAACTTCCTGATGGTCGTTAACGTTGCTACGCGCAATATGGTGATTCCGCGGGTCAACCGGTTTTTGTTTTTCACGGTAATCCCAGTTTGAACATTTACCTGAAATGCTAGAGAAACTACTTAAAAGCAGGCCTACTGAATAATGTGAAATCAGAATTTTAAAAAACGATAAGAAACTTTTAAAAAGGGACTAATTGAGCCCCATATGTTTTATTTAACCCTTGATCACTCTTTTTTTTAATTTTGTGCTAAATGTGGTGATAAAGAAAGGAGCGGAAGAATGTCTAAAAAAGGCGTCGAACAAAAACCTTCAGAAACAGCGCTCTTTGCTGCAATCTATAGAACGATTGTAAATATAGAAAAACATAATGATGTGTTAGGCTCAGATTATCTGGCTGAGTGTTTTTTGCCTGGCCTTTTAAAATATTTGATGAGGTTTAAGTTTATAAGGGAAAATTTTAAAAATAAAAGTCACAAGCTTAGTCCCGGTATATATGAGTACGTGCTTGCCAGAACAGCGTTTTTTGACACTATTTTTAAAGACGCACTTAATAATCAAATTCCACAAATCGTATTGCTTGGCGCTGGATATGATACAAGACCTTATCGCTTTGCTAATCTAAACAACAGTACCAGAATATTTGAACTCGAAATAAGTCCAACACAAAATAGGAAAAAGAAATGTTTAGCAAAAGCAAAGATTGATATTCCAGAAAAAGTTACACTCGTTCCCATCGACTTCAATAAAGAAAAGTTGCAGAACGTGTTGGAAAAGGCTGGCTATAACAGGAATGCAAATACGCTTTTTATATGGGAGGGTGTTAGTTATTATCTCGAGCCGACCTCGGTTGATGCAACATTGGATTTCATGAAAAAAAACTCACCTAAAGAAAGTCTTGTAGTATTTGATTACGTTGTCTCACTGTCAGATGAAACAGTTAAAAATTATTATGGTGCAAAAGAATTTACCGAAACATGGAAGAAGCGTCACTTAAATGAACCGTTCAAGTTTGCCATCAATGACGGTGAAATAGAATTATTTTTAGAGCAAAGAGGGTTGAAAATAATTAACCACCTGGATAGCGAGCAGATCGAGAAAATGTTTTTGTTACAAGAAAATGGGTCATTAATTGGTAAAGTTTCTGGTATTTTTCGGTTTACTGTAGCTTCACCAGCTGAGTAAAGTATAAATTATATGTGGACTAAAAGTTAGATTCAGATCAATCAGTAAAAGAGAACAATGAAAAACCTCGCATTAAATCGAAAGTTCGCATTTTCCAGTAAAGCAGGTATTGTTTTCGTCATTATGGTTATGGTCGGGTGTTCATCATCCTCATCACCTGAAATATGGGCAGAGGGAAAACCTAAGCATCATACCCAGAATGGGTTTCGTAACTACCCTGTAGTTCCAGAACCACCAGCATTAGGTATCGATTTTTACATGCGGCGCATTGAATCATCCTTTAATTTGCCGGTTGTTCCAAAAAGTCACTACTTATCTGAAGAAGATGCTATTACTCAGCTTAATAATTTAAATAATAAAAATACAATAACCTGGATTGGACAAAGTACTTTGCTACTGAAGCTTAATGGGAAATTCATTCTTACGGATCCCTTTTTTTCCAAATACGCATCTCCTTTTCCGTTTGGGCCACAACGTTTCGTCAATCCAGGAATTAGCCCCAAATCTCTCCCTACAATCGATATTATTATCATATCGCATAATCACTACGATCATCTGGATGAGCAATTCATCAAAAGCATTCCAAATAAAGAAAACATTCATGTGTTCGTTCCTCTTAAACTAAAAAGTTTCTTTACAGATCGTGGCTACAATTTTGTTCATGAATTTGATTGGTATGAAACATATTCAATATATAATTTTAAATTTACAGCTTTACCAATCGTTCACTATTCAGGTAGAGGAATAGGAAATAAGAATAAATCATTGTGGTGTTCCTGGGCTATTTCCACCCCATTTGGGAGATACTTTTTTATTGGCGATTCGGCATATTCACCAACTATCTTTAAGGAGATAGGAAACAATTTTGGCTCTTTCGATTTTGCAATGCTTACAATTGGGACTTATGGAAATAGAAAATATGGTGTTAACAATCACACCACGCCAGAAGAAGCTATTATTATAGCAAAAGAGATTAAAGCAAAGACGCTTTTAGGGATGCATTGGGGAACAATTGAACTTTCGGATGAGAACCCCTGGGAGCCACCAAAACGTTTTAAAGACTCAGCTCGAAAAGCGGGATTTCTTCCCGAAAAGGTTTGGGTAATGAAGATTGGAGAAACGCGTCTTCTACCTGCTAGAAAGTAAAAAAAAGAGGTTAATCTGGAGGAAGTTATGAAAGCAAGTGTCTTGACTAAATACGGATCACCTGATTTTTTTGAGTTAAGAGAAGTAGAAAAACCATTACCTAAGGATAATGAAGTATTGGTAAAAGTTCATGCGGCATCCATAAATTCATGGGACGATGAGATCCTGAGAGGCACGCCGTTTGTAAACCGTTTAATGGTCGGAATTTTTAAACCAACTAAAATACAAATACTCGGCTGTGACATAGCCGGACGAGTTGAAGCAGTAGGTAAAAACGTAACGCTGTTGGAGCCTGGCGATGAAGTCTTCGGCGACTTATCCCGGGGTGGCTGGGGTGGTTTTGCCGAGTATGTTTGTGCTCCTGAAAATGCAGTAATACTAAAACCAACCAATATGACATTTGAGCAAGCATCGGCCGTTCCACAAGCAGGACTCCTTGCCCTGCAAGGTCTTCGTAAAGGAAACATTCTGCCAGAAGAAAATCAGGCCGGAGAAATTAATTCAGGGCGAAAAGTTTTAATTAATGGTGCATCGGGTGGAGTGGGATCCTTTGCGGTACCGCTGGTCAAATTATATGGCGCTGAAGTGACTGGCGTATGCAGTACAGGGAAAATGGAGTTTGTACGTTCGTTGGGTGCAGACCTTGTCATCGATTACACACAAGAAAATTTTACTAAAAATGGACAACATTATGATTTGATTCTTGATGTTAAGGGATTCCATTCAATTTTCGATTACAAGCGTGCATTAACTCCCAGGGGAATTTATGTCATGGTTGGTGGTACCACGGCTCTCGTGAACCAACTCATATTTCTGAGACCATGGATTTCAATGACCGATAATAAAAAAATGAGTCTCCTGTTGCATAAACCAAATAAAGGTTTGGGTTTTATGAAAGAGCTTTTAGAAGCGGGAAAAATCGTACCGGTTATTGATAGATGTTACCCGTTAAATGAGGTTGCAGAAGCTTTCCGATATTTTGGAGAAGGCCAAGCCCGAGGTAAAGCCAAAGGAAAAATAGTTATAACTTTGGAGCATCGTAACTAAACCTGGGCAAAGCGCAGCATTTTATTTAAAGTCCTGTTTATAAATTCATCATCTACGGCTATCGTAATTACAATACTTATCTTAACCACAAATTAGACCCATAAAAATATATTTAAATTTAGGTAACTATACGTATTAACATTCAGTCGTAATTAATACGATAATTAAATAATGTTGGTTATGATTTTACGGGATGAAACATAACAATAAAATGTCATCATGTTGTAGCGCTATTAATATAGAGCATTAATTTAAGGCTTGTTAGAAGCAACCCTATAAATTTATGATTGATAACGCTGGCTGGGTAATCGCGATAGTGGTACATTGAATCGTTTGTTCTACTTTAATAAGTAAAGTAGAATGACACAAAAGTATGAATGAATCTTGACCACTGAAGGTGACTCAATGGAACAAGCTATTCTGATAATCAATGCCGGTTCGTCCAGTATTAAATTCGCTGTGTTCGTTTTCGATGAAAATAAAACCGCATCGGAAGCGGTGTATTACGGCGAGATTGATGGCATCGACAATCACGCTCGCTTGAAAGTTCGTTGTGAGCGATACGATACCGCACAGATAGATCAAAATGTTGCAGCACAAAATCACGATGATGCTGTACAAATATTATTGAGCTGGATTGAACATGACGCAATCGATCTTGATATTGTAGCGGCCGGTCACCGGGTTGTTCATGGCGGAACTTTCTTTTCCACTGCCGTCATCATCAACGCCGAGGTTGACGCCAAGCTTGAACAACTCGTGCCGCTGGCTCCACTTCACCAGGCCCATAGTCTTGCGATCATCCGCACACTCCGCGCATTACATCCGCAATGGGTGCAGGTAGCCTGTTTTGATACAGCCTTTCATCATAGTATGCCTGTTGTGGCACAAAGCTTTGCGTTGCCTCGTACACTATTTGATAAAGGAGTGCGTCGTTATGGTTTCCATGGACTATCGTATGATTATATCGCCAGTGTCTTGCCTGATTTTATCGGCACCAAAGCGCGAGGCCGGGTGATCGTTGCCCATCTTGGTCATGGTGTCAGCATGTGTGCCATGAAGGAACTCAAAAGTATTGAAACCACCATGAGCTTCACTCCACTGGATGGCTTGCCGATGGCAACCCGCAGTGGCACGATTGATCCCGCGGTGATTTTTTATCTAATGCGTGAAAAAAATATGAGCGTTGATGACGTTTCTGAACTGTTGCACCAGCAGTCAGGTTTGCTTGGCGTGTCGGGTATCAGTGCTGATATGCGCGAATTATTAATCAGCGATGACCTTCATGCCAAACAGGCCATTGATCTGTTTGTTTACCGTGTTACATGTGAGATCGGTTCACTCGCCGCGGCGCTCGGGGGTTTGGATGCAATAGTGTTCACCGCCGGTATCGGAGAACATGCACCGGAAATCCGCCAGCGCATCTGCAAACAGGCCGGCTGGCTTGGTGTTGCTCTGGATGAATCGGCCAACATTGCCGGCAAGCCTGAAATTAGCACAGCACAGAGTGCGGTGTCGGTGTGGGTAATCCCAACCAACGAAGCGTTAATCATTGCCCGCCATACATTCGCGTTAATGAATAATTAAGGAGTAAAAAAAATGGATGAAACTGTTAATAAAGCAACTCAACAAAAACTTGCGCTTTCCGCAGAGGAATTGAATCGCATGCACAGATATTGGCGGGCGGCGAATTACCTTTCAGTCGGGCAGATCTATTTACTCGATAATCCACTGCTTACACAGCCGTTAACTCTGGAGCATATTAAACCCAGGTTACTAGGGCATTGGGGAACCACTCCCGGGCTTAACTTTATTTATGTGCATATGAATCGTCTCATCAAGGCACATGATCTAAATGTTATTTATCTCACCGGTCCCGGCCACGGTGGCCCGGGCCTGGTCGCCAACACTTACCTGGAAGGGACGTATAGCGAAGTCTATCCAAATATTTCTCAGGATGCCGAGGGCATGAAAAAACTGTTCCGCCAGTTTTCGTTTCCTGGCGGCATTCCCAGCCACGTTGCACCCGAGACACCGGGTTCTATTCACGAAGGGGGAGAGCTCGGTTACGTTGTTTCGCATGCGTTTGGCGCGGTGTTCGATAACCCCGACCTGATTGCTTGTTGTGTGGTTGGCGATGGTGAAGCAGAAACCGGTCCCCTGGCAACGGCCTGGCATTCGAATAAATTTCTTAACCCCGTTAATGATGGCGCGGTCATCCCTATCTTACATTTGAACGGTTACAAGATCGCTAACCCGGCCGTATTGGCACGCATAAGTCATGAAGAATTGGAAAGCCTGTTTATCGGTTACGGTTACAAACCGTATTTTGTTGAAGGTTCGGATCCAGAGGTGATGCATCAAGTCATGGCGGCAACCCTGGATAGTATTATTCTGGAAATCAAAGCCATTCAAGACGATGCGCGTAGTAATGGTGTGACGACGCGTCCGTGTTGGCCGATGATTATTTTACGAAGTCCGAAGGGTTGGACCGGCCCCAAGGAAGTTGATGGTAAAAAAACCGAAGGTTACTGGCGTTCCCACCAGGTACCATTTGCCGAAATGGCAACAAAACCACAACACATCAAGTTGCTTGAACAATGGATGAAAAGTTATAAGCCAGAAGAACTATTCGACAACAACGGCACATTAATTTCGGAACTGGCAGAGTTGGCACCGAAAGGCGTATGCCGTATGGGCGCTAACCCGCATGCCAATGGCGGTTTGTTGCTTAAAGATTTACGCATGCCGGATTTTCGCAACTACGCTGTGGAAGTGCCAGAACCCGGGCAAGTATTGGCGGAGTCAACCCGCGTGATGGGAACCCTGTTGCGTGATGTCATGCGCCTGAACATGGAAGAAAGAAATTTTCGGGTAGTGGGCCCGGACGAAACCAATTCGAATCGTCTTGGTGCCTTATTTGAAGTCACTAATCGGGCCTGGATGGCAGAAACATTACCTGAAGATGATCATCTCGCCGCAGATGGTCGGGTGATGGAAATCCTCAGTGAACATACTTGTCAGGGCTGGTTGGAAGGTTATCTGTTGACGGGGCGCCACGGTTTATTTTCCTGTTATGAAGCTTTCATTCATATTATTGATTCGATGTTTAACCAACACGCCAAGTGGATTAAGGTGAGTAAAGAGATTCCGTGGCGACGTCCTATCGCGTCACTAAATTATTTATTAACCTCGCATGTCTGGCGCCAGGATCACAACGGTTTCTCGCATCAGGATCCGGGGTTTATCGATCACGTGGTTAACAAAAAGGCCGACATCATTCGCGTTTACCTGCCGCCCGATGCCAATACCTTATTGTGTATTACCGATAAATGCCTGCGCAGTCGCGACTTTATAAATGTGATTGTGGCGGGTAAACAACCGCAGCTGCAGTGGCTTAATATGGACGCTGCAATTCAACACAGCAGTGCCGGTATCGGTATCTGGGAATGGGCGAGTAACGATAAAGGTGGAGAGCCCGATGTAGTGATGGCCTGTGCAGGTGATGTACCCACTTTAGAAACACTTGCCGCGGTAGAAATTCTCCGGCAGCAGCAACCGGATTTGAAGATACGCGTGATCAATGTCGTGAACCTGATGACTTTGCAACCGCAGGAAGAACATCCGCATGGTTTATCGGATAAGAATTTTGATACGCTGTTCACAACAAACAAACCGGTCATTTTTGTATATCACGGTTATCCCTGGTTGATTCATCGGCTTGCTTATCGTCGAAACAATCATAAAAATTTGCATGTGCGCGGTTTTAAAGAGGAGGGTACGACTACCACGCCGTTCGACATGGCAGTGCGTAATGATATTGATCGTTTTCACCTGGTAGCCGATGTTATCGATCGGGTCGAGACTCTAGGCAGTCGTGGTGCCTATACCAAACAATATGTGCGTGACAAATTGATAGAACATAAGCAGTACATCAACCAGCATGGTGAAGACATGCCCGAGATACGTGATTGGAAATGGGAGCCTAAATGACCATTCACTGTTTTATGATGCACGATATCGACGATTTATCCGTCGAGTTGAAAGCCATGCTCAACACAGTGATGGAACTGGCGATGGATCTGCGCTGGACCTGGAGTCATGCCGGCGATGCGTTATGGAACACGATCGATCCTGTCGTCTGGCAACAGACTAAAAATCCTTCCGCGGTAATGCAAAATCTCAACCCTCAACGTTTGCAAGAGTTAAATAATAATGCACAGTTTAAAGAGCGCTTACAAAAAGTAACAACAGAGCGTCAGGAGTATCTAGCGCAGCCCGGTTGGTACGGTGAAAATCATAGCCAGTCTGGCTTAAAAGGTATTGCTTATTTCAGTATGGAGTTTGGCTTAGGTGAAGCTTTGCCATTGTATGCTGGTGGCCTGGGCATATTGGCTGGCGATTATCTCAAGGCCGCAAGCGATCTTGGCGTTCCCGTGATCGGTATCGGCCTGTTGTATCAGGAAGGTTATTTTCGGCAGGTTCTCGATGCCAGCGGTTGGCAGCAGGATATTTATCCCTATAACGAACCGACGAGCATGCCAGTGCGGCCGGTGCGATCCCGCACCGGTGCCTGGTTGCGTGTCTATAGCGATTTTCCTGGCAGACGGGTGAGCTTTCGGGTCTGGCAAGCGCAAGTTGGACGTGTCACTTTGTATTTGCTAGATAGTAATGACTTACTTAACAGCCCACGTGACCAGGGTATTACGAGTAAATTGTATGGTGGCGGCCAGGAATTGCGTCTCATGCAGGAAATTGTTTTGGGTATTTGCGGTTGGCGGTTGATTGAGGCTTTGGGATTGGATATTGACATCTGTCATCTCAATGAAGGGCACGCGGCGTTTGTTACTCTCGAACGTGCGCGTTGTTTTATGGATCGTAATAACGTTAGTTTTCAGGAAGCCATTTGGGCTACGCGCCCGGGAAACATCTTTACCACCCACACTCCGGTGGCAGCAGGATTTGATACTTTCCCTCAAGAACTGGTTTTAAAGTACGGCCGGGAGTATACCGAACTGCTCGGTATTTCTATTGAAGAGATTGGTACTCTGGGGCGCAACCATTCCAGAGATCCGGATGAGCCATTTAATATGGCTTATTTAGCCATGCGCACTTGCGGCACGACCAATGGCGTTAGCCGTTTACACGGTGAAGTCAGCCGGCGTATTTTTCAGGCTTTGTACCCGCGTTGGCCGAAACATGAAGTACCGATTACCCATGTGACCAACGGTGTGCATGTACCGAGTTGGGATTCACCCTGGGCTGATGAACTCTGGACGCAGGCTGCCGGCAAACAACGCTGGCTCGGAAACCTGGAACCGCTGGTGAATGCGATTGAAAATCTGAGTGATGAAGCACTGTGGATATTCTGCGGTCAGGAACGCGCCGGCCTGGTGGACTATACGCGCAAGCGCCTGGCATTACATTTAGGCCAACGCGGCGAGTCAGCGGAAAATGTAGCTGTAGCGCAAACGGTGCTCGACCCCAATGTTTTAACCCTCGGCTTTGCGCGACGCTTTGCCAGTTACAAACGCCCCAATCTGTTACTGCATGATCAGGAACGCCTGATTCGACTGTTAAATAATAGTGAGCGACCGGTGCAAATTATTGTTGCCGGTAAGGCGCATCCAAACGATGACGCAGGTAAAGTTTTTATCCAGCAATGGGTACAACTGACGCACAGACCGGAGGCTCGGGCCAGGGTAGTATTTTTAGAAGACTATGATATTGCGCTGGCACAGGAACTGGTGCAAGGCGTTGACCTTTGGATCAATACGCCGCGCCGCCCCTGGGAAGCATGTGGTACCAGCGGCATGAAAGTGTTGGTGAATGGTGGACTAAACTTGTCCGAGTTAGATGGCTGGTGGGCAGAAGCCTATTCTGAAGATGTTGGCTGGGCATTGGGCGATGGTCTGGAACATGATGAAGCCGAATGGGACATTGTCGAAGCAGAACAACTGTATCAGATATTGGAAGAAGAAATCATTCCGCTGTTTTATGACCGCGATGTCAGTGGTATTCCACGTGCATGGGTAGCACGGATGCGCGCCAGTATGTCACAACTAACACCACAGTTCAGTACCGGCCGCATGATGCGCGAGTATGTAGAGCAGTTATATCTGCCGTCTGCTATTGCCGTTAATCGCCGTACAGAAGAGGGTGGCAAACTTGCTAAAACTCTATGGGATTGGGAACAAACGTTACGAGCGCATTGGCAAGAGATTCACTGGGGTAACTTGAATATTCAGCAACAAAGTGACGGCTGGCGTTTCGAGGTACAGATCTATTTAGGAGATATTCCATCAGAGTTTGTTCAGGTTCAACTCTATGCCGCGCCATTCGATGCAGATGAAGAATTTTTAATCGTTATGCAGCAAGGTGAGGCTATACCCGGATCAGTGAACGGTTTTAGTTATCAAAAAAACATTATAACAACACGCTCGGCAGAAAATTATACGCCACGTATAGTGCCATACCATCCACAAGCAAGCGTGCCGAATGAGCTGACCTTAATTCAATGGCAACGCTAGTGACAGGTACGTAAGCCACACTGCACGTTATCCTTATTTAAAAAACAAAAACAAAAACAAAAACAAAAACAAAAACAAAAACAAAAACAAAAACAAAAAAAACAAGAAACAACAGACAACAGACAAGATACAACAGACAAGAAACAAAAATAGGTATGTCATTGCGAGCCAATCATATATGCAAGCGCGCGGCAATCTTGATGAAAAAGGGCATAACAACTGAAGATTGCCGCGCTATCGCTCGCAATGACAGGTTTTGTAATATTAATAATACTGCTCACTGAACAGCAGTGATGCACATATTTAAAGTGTAAACAAATACGAAGTTGGGACGGAGAATAATAATGGCTAGAAAATTTGCAATGAAATGGAAAACCGCAGTAATAGTTTTTGGGGTTTTAATTGTTACTATTGGTTTGTCATTACAATTCTTTAAGAAATCTGAGTTGCCAGCAGGTATTGTATCCGGGAACGGGCGCATTGAAGCTGTTGAAGTCGATATCACAACCAAGTTTGGTGGCCGTCTTGCCTCAGTGTTAGTTAATGAAGGCGATACAGTAAAACTTAATCAAACACTTGCACAGCTTGATTCCAAAGAATTAGATGCGCAACTGCGCCGGGCCGAAGCCGAAGTGCTACGTGCTCGGCAGGAAAGTAATGTTGCAATCGCAGTAATAGCACAACGTAACAGCGAGCTATCTCTGGTAAAAAAAGATTTGGGTCGTTCCAAAGGTCTTTATGAAAACGACAGCATCTCATTGGAACAATTGCAGCGCGATGAAACTGCCGTGCAAACAGCGAAGGCGGCATTAGCAGCAGCACAAGCTCAATTATCCAATTCCAAAGCAGGCATTGAGGCGGCCATTGCAAATACCGAATTACTCAAAGTTCAAATAGAAGACAGTACTCTTAAATCCCCCGTCGCCGGTCGTGTTCTATACCGATTAACTGAGCCCGGTGAAGTGCTACCTCCCGGGGGCAAGGTATTAACGATATTTGATCCAGCTGATGTCTATATGACAATTTTTCTTCCAACGCAACACGCCGCCAAACTTGCCATTGGTGCCAGGGCGCGTTTGTTACTCGATGGTTTACCCGATCAAACTTTTCCGGCAACAGTTTCGTTTGTTGCACCCAAGGCGCAATTTACACCCAAAGAAGTAGAAACCAGGGCAGAGCGAGATAAGTTAATGTTTCGAGTCAAAATAAAAATAGATCCTGAATTTTTACGCAAGAATATAGAAATGTCCAAGACAGGAATCCCCGGCGTCGCTTATGTGCGTCTCACCCCAGATGCTTCATGGCCTGAATATTTACCACAAGTCCCTGTGCTACAAGTCCCAGCGCCATGACTCAGAAAACCATTGCGCAAGTCAGTAAGCTTTGCCATCGCTATCGTAAGATCATAGCAATTGATCACGTTGATCTGGAAATACCCGCGGGTATTATGGTGGGTTTAATTGGTCCGGACGGTGTTGGTAAATCCAGCTTGCTAGCTATTGTTGCCGGGGTACGAAAAATTCAACAAGGCACAGTAACCGTATTCGATGGCAACATGCGCGATAAAAAACATCGTAATGCCGTCTGTCCACGCATTGCCTATATGCCGCAAGGGTTGGGTCATAATCTTTATATGTCCTTATCGGTGTTCGAGAACCTGGATTTCTTTGGTCGGTTATTCGGTCAATCGCATCAGGAACGCGTGTGGCGCATAAAGGAATTACTGGAAAGTACCGGACTTGCGCCTTTTGCCGATCGACCGGCGGGTAAACTATCGGGTGGTATGAAACAAAAACTGGGCCTGTGCTGTGCGCTGATTCACGATCCGGATCTGCTTATCCTTGACGAGCCGACCACAGGTGTTGATCCACTCTCTCGCCGCCAGTTCTGGGAACTTATTGATCGTATTCGAGCGCGCCGCACGGGTATGTCGGTGATAGTGGCCACTGCCTATATGGATGAAGCAAAACATTTTGACTGGTTGATCGCAATGGATGCCGGGAAGGTGCTGGCTACGGGATCTCCACAAGCACTGCTAACCCAAACAGAAACAGGTGGACTGGAAGAAGCCTTTATCGCCTTACTGCCCGAAGAAAAACGCCAACGGCATCGAAGCATAAATATACCACCTCGCTCACAGCACACGGGTAAGATCGCAATTGAAGCTCGCAATCTCACCCGCCGATTTGATCAGTTTACCGCTGTGGACAAGGTAAGTTTTCAAATTGAACGTGGCGAGATCTTTGGTTTCCTTGGCTCCAACGGTTGTGGCAAAACCACCACGATGAAAATGCTAACCGGATTACTGCCGATTTCAGACGGTGAAGCATTGTTGTTCGGCCATCCAATCGATACAAATGATATTGAGACCCGCAAGCGGGTCGGTTACATGACTCAATCGTTTTCGCTGTATTCCGAACTTACGGTGCGCCGGAATCTCGAACTGCACGCTAGTGTTTTTCATATTCCAAAAGCTCAGATCGCTGAACGGGTCTTGCAAATGATCCAACGCTTCGATCTTGAAGACAATGCAGATGAACTAACTGAAAAATTACCTCTGGGTATACGGCAACGTCTTTCTCTTGCCGTAGCGGTGATCCATAAACCGGAAATGTTGATCCTCGACGAACCAACTTCCGGAGTCGATCCTGTGGCTCGGGATCAGTTTTGGGAATTGTTGATTCAGTTGTCGCGGGAAGACGGCGTTACCATTTTTATTTCCACTCACTTCATGAACGAAGCCGAACGTTGTGATCGTATTTCGTTGATGCATGCCGGTAAAGTTTTGGCACAAGGTGTTCCCGCCGAGTTGGTTGCAGACAGTGGCGCAGACAGTCTTGAGGAAACCTTCATCGCTTATCTGGAACAAAGCACTGTCAGTGAGTTCGACATGAGTGACCAAAAAACACCGGCGACTAAACCGCCAGTTGTATCGAGCAAACTGCAGTCGCAGAAGGTGCAGCGATTCGACCTGCGTCGCGCCTGGGCGTACGCTTATCGTGAAAGTATGGAAATCAGACGCGATCCCATTCGTCTGGCCGTGGCGTTATTGGGGCCAATAATCCTGATGATTGTTTTTGGCTACGGTATCAACCTCGATATCGAGAATATTCCTTACGCCGTGCTTGACCGCGACCGGACACCGGAAAGTCGGACCTATCTGGAAAATTACAAAGGTTCGCGCTATTTTGAAACGCGTTCCCCGCTCAACGATTATGTCGAAATGGATCGCCGTATGCGCAACGGCGAGTTGGATATGATTATTGAAATTCCTCCCGGTTTTGGTATTGACCTGAAGCGTAACCGTCACCCCGAAGTGGGTATCTGGCTTGACGCAAGCTTGCCGTTTCGCGCCGAAACCGCCAGGGGTTATGTACTGGGAGTGCACCAGTTTTACCTCGAGTCTCTGGCGCGACGCGAGTTTGGTTCAACTCCCGAAGTCCTGCCTTTCAATATAGAAACCCGTTTCCGCTATAACCAGGATTTTAAAAGTGTGTTCGCTATGGTGCCAGGCTCGATCATGCTATTGCTAATCTGGATACCCGCGATGATGACTGCAGTAGGTGTGGTGCGCGAAAAGGAGATGGGTTCCATTACCAACTTCTATGCCACCCCGGTAAACGGTCTGGAATTTCTGTTGGGTAAACAGTTTCCCTATCTGGGTCTGGCGCTGGTCAACTTTGCCTGTCTGGTATTGTTAGCAATATTTTTATTTCAGGTACCGGTTAAGGGCAGTTTCGTTGCGTTGACGCTGGGTGCTTTGATTTATGTTATCGCCACAACCGGTTTCGGTTTATTAGTTTCTTCCTTCGTAAAAACCCAGATCGCAGCGGTATTCGCCGCCGCTATCCTCTCGGTGGTTCCAGCAATTAATTTCTCAGGTTTTTTTTCTCCGGCGGCATCCCTCGACGGTGGCGCCAGAGTTATGGGGCAGATATTTCCCAGCTCCCATTTCCAGCAAATCAGTCTTGGTGCGTTTACCAAAGCATTGGAAATAAATGATCTGGTGAATAGTTTTTTCGCCATCGCGGCCATCATCGCCGTTTACTTATTACTCGCGCTAACCTTGCTTAAGACGCAGGAACGCTAATGAAGCAACATCTGATTAACATCTACAGGCTGGGCATCAAGGAACTATTTAGTCTGCGCTACGATCCGGTAATGGTATTCTTAATCATTTACAGTTTTACTTTTTCGATCTACATGATTGCCCAAGGTGCAGCTCTAGGTGTGAACAATGCTGCTGTTGCTATTGTTGATGAAGATCATTCCCAACTTTCTCGACGCATCAACGATGCCTTGCTGGCACCGCAGTTTTTACCCGCGGCACAAATCGGCCTGGACGAGATCGATGCCGCGATGGATGCCGGACAATACACTTTTGTTATCGACATTCCGCCGGATTTTCAGGCGGACATAAAAGCTGGGCATAGGCCAGTTATTCAACTCAATGTTGATGCGACCGCGATGGGCATGGCCGGTACTGGCGCAGGTTATATTCATCGCATCATAATTCACGAGGTTACAGTCTTCCTTAAGGGAGCAGGGGCTAAAGAGCCGGTAACTGTCGTCACCCGGGCCCGCTTCAATCCAAATATGGAACCATCCTGGTTCGATACCGTTATGGAGATCGCCAACAACATTTCATTACTCGCGATCATGCTCACCGGTGCAGCCCTGATCCGCGAACGCGAACACGGTACCATTGAGCACCTGCTGGTGATGCCGCTATCACCCGTTGAGATCATGCTGGCTAAAGTATGGGCGAATGGCTTAGCTATTCTGCTTGCTGCGAGTTTTTCTCTTTACGTTGTTGTGCAGGGTTTATTGGCTATCCCCATCATCGGTTCCATCCCATTGTTTCTGACAGGAACAATTGTCTATCTGTTCTCGGTCACGGCGTTAGGCATTTTTTTGGCTACACTGGCGCGTTCCATGCCGCAGTTTGGCCTGCTCGCCCTGTTGGTGTTCATTGTCATGATTATGCTATCCGGCGCCCATTCACCGTTGGAAAGTATGCCGGTGCTGCTGCAAAGCATTATGCAACTTTCACCTTCCACCCATTATGTCAGTTTCACTAAGGCAGTATTATTTCGCGGCGCCGGTCTCGACGTGGTGTGGTTTGATTTTGTCGCCATTTTTATTATTGGTTCGGTATTATTCTTCTCAGCATTAGCGCGCTTTCGCAAGACAGTGACGTTGACGCAGGGATAAACGATTTTAACTACAGTTCTGAAATACGAAGGAAAAAGTTATGAGGAAAAAACGTCTTCCATACAGTTTAGTTTTGTTCATGCTGATATCGACAAACCTGGTTCATGCGGCGAAGCTTGTTACTATCGGTATTGTTACTGATGGTCAGACGCAACAAGCAGGTTGGACAACCGAACAGTTCAAGAACGAATTAAAAGCGCTAACGAAAGGTGAATTCGAATTGTCTTTCCCCGCAGCAAAACAACTTGATGGCAAGTGGTCTGCAAAACGTATCTCGGCAGGGTTTAAACAACTGCAAAACGATCCCGAAGTAAATATGGTAATCGCGCTGGGTTATGTTTCAAGTGCCATTGCCATCCTTAACAAACCCTTAGCTAAACCAACTTTTGCCCCCTTTGTGTGGGATGCAAATCTTCTGGGTATTAATATAAAAGACAAAACCAGTGGTATCAGGCATCTTAATTTCCTGGGCAGTGAAGCTGATTTTAAACGGGATTTAAAAACGTTCCGTAGTGTCGTTGAGTTTCACAAATTAGCCGTGCTTATCGACGCCAGTATTTATGATGCACTCCCAGGATTGATACAACGTGCACAGGATGTTGCTGCAACAGCAGGAGTCGAACTGCATTTTATTTTGCAAACCCGACAAGACGAAAATTTAGCAACTAAAATACCGAACGATATTGATGCCGTGGTTGTGACCAGCCTGCCACGACTTACTCCGAGGGCAATGAAACAGCTGATTGCAGCATTGATCAACAAACGTTTACCCAGTTATTCTCTGGTCGGCTCACATCTGGTAACGCAAGGATTATTAATGGCCGAGGCCCCTGCATCTGACTGGCAACGGCTTGCGCGTCGTAATGCTTTAAATATGCATGCGGTAATGAAGGGAGAACTTGCCGAAAACCAGCCCATTACATTTAAAGGGAAACGTCGTTTAACTCTGAACATGGCTACGGCACGCGCCATTGGTTTATTCCCTAGTTTCGATATTATTCATCAGGCTATTTTGCTAAATGAAGATCCGCTTCCTACAGAACGATCACTTTCTTTATCAGCCGTTGCGCATGAGGCCGTCAGAGTTAATCTTGATTTGCGTGTTACAGCACTTGGGCTTGAAGGTGGCAAAACGGATATCGACAAAGCGCGCGCTAAACTGTTACCACAATTAAGAGCCAGTGTTGGTTATAGTCAACTTAATGATGATAGCACTTTGGTAAAAAGCGGAGCAGCAGCTGAACGGTCTACGACGGCTGCACTTACATTAAGCCAGTTGATTTATTCTAATGAAGTCAGTACGAATGTCAAAATTCAGCGTTATTTACAGAATAACCGGCAAGCCCTTTATAGACAGTTAGAACTGGATATTATTCAGGAGGCAACTCAAACTTATCTGAATTTGCTCAAGGCACAAACGCTGGTGCTTATTCGGCGTGAGAATACCAAGCTCACGCTTACCAATTTAGGACTTGCACAAGATCGGCGTCGCCTGGGTGTTGGTAAACCTGCCGAGGTTTATCGCTGGCAAAGTGAGCTAGCCACTTCAAAGAAAGAATTGCTGGGAGCACAAGCACAGTATTCCCTGTCCCGTGATGCATTGAACCGGTTGCTACATCGACCTCTCAAAGAATTATTCATTACCACAACTGCGTCACTTGATGATCCCAGTCTGCTAGTAAGTCGTAAGGCGTTATTTGATTATGTAAACAATGAACGCGCTTATGAGTTAATGGGTGACTTTATGTTGAACCAGGCATTAACCGCGTCACCTGAGATGGCCGGTCTGGAAGCGTTGGTGGAGGCTAATAAACTGGAACTTAAGAAGGACCAACATTCTTACTGGTCGCCTACAGTGACACTTCAAGGAGAACTATCCAATGTGATGAATGAAAACCGACAAGCCGGATTGTCCGCAGAAGGTGATACGGGCTGGACGGTTGGGGTTAATGTTTCTCTTCCCTTGTTCGAAGGCGGAGCACGCAGTGCACGTATTAGTGGCTCGCGCTTAACGCTTGAGAAAAATTTGCTGCAACGTTCCGCTACAACAGAGCGGATTGAACAACGTGTTCACGCCACTCTACACCAAATTAAAGCATCCTATCCTTCCATCCAACTTTCCAAACAAGCAGCAACTGCTGCACGTAAAAATCTTAAACTGGTTACCGATGCCTATACTCGCGGCACACTTTCAATACTCGATTTACTGGATGCACAAAACGCCGCGTTAGTGGCCGATGAATCTGCTACCAATTCTGTGTTTGATTTTCTGATTGATTTGATGAATCTTCAGCGCAGTTTAGGACAATTCAGTTTTTTTCTGGACGAACAAGGAATAGATAACTGGCTAAAAGATTTGCGAAATTATATTGCGACTGAAGGGCGCGGTTAAGAATTAATATAACCAGAATGTATTATTGATGTGAGAATAATATTTAGAAAAGTTAAGGGTGTTATGTACTCAATAATTTTAGTGAATCACTAGAATGTACTTTATAGGAGAAATATCATGAACAGACGAAGAACTATAATAACGACATTATTTTTTTGTTTGATACTTATTGTCCCTTTAGCTTCCTTTGCCTCAATGGAAAACGGAGAGTCAGTGACCAGGCGAGGAATAGTTAATGATGATTATTACGCTGCGGGCAAGTCCGTTAACATTGATGCCGAAGTTAACGGAGACGTTGTGGTGTCTGGTCGAGACGTGTTTATTGGGCATCGTATTCAAGCTGATGTTTTGGCTGCTGGCAGATCGGTCAACCTGCGTGGAGAAATTCTGGATGATGTTCGTATCGCCGGAGGAGAAGTTAATATTGACGCAACCATTGGTGATGACCTGTTCGCTGCCGGTGGTGTCATTAATGTTTCCTCAGGAACAATCGTTAGTGGTGGAGCCTGGTTGGGCGGGGGTGAAGTTAATATGTCCGGGGAAATTAATAAAGACCTGTTAATAGGAGCCGGTAAAATTCTAATCTCCGGTACTGTCTATGGTGATGTGGAACTTACAGGCGATGATATACAAATCCTCGAAGGCGCTCTTATAAAGGGAAGTTTGCATTACATGAGTCCACATGAAGCGAAGATACACCCCGATGCAAAGATTACCGGCAAGGTTACTTATGAACAAGTAGAGTGGGATGACTCTCACCGAGGTTATGGCATCTTCTTTTCACTAACATTGATTGTTGCCGCCATTGTATTGTTCCGACTATTCCCGGGTTTTACCATGTCAGCTTCCGGCAGAATTAGCTCCGACCCTTGGAAAAGTCTTGGTGTAGGTTTTGTTTTACTTGTCGTTACTCCTGTAGCTGCAATATTGCTAATGAGTATTGTGTTGGGTATCTGGGTTGGTCTGAGTATTTTTGCGCTGTATTTTGTGGCATTACTTATAGGTTTACTTATTAGTTGTTTTTATCTTGGCGATTGGAGTGCAAAGATGTTACGTAAGGATGTAACAACGACTGGCCGCAGATTATTTTCTGTCAGCATCGCGATTATTCTACTTGGACTTTTACAGCTTATTCCGGTGCTTGGTTGCCTGCTTGTATTTGCACTTTTACTATTAGGGCTAGGGGCTGAAATGTTGCAGCTATATTATGTCTATCGTCAATCAGATGTAACGTGATCTGTTAACAAAGAAAAATATTTTAAGGTTATATTAAAAAATAAATAGATTAATGAAGATATCAATCTCTGTAAATTTTTTGTTAAATTTACAGAAAAATGGCATATAGATGTCGAGATATTTTACATTTATTAATACTTGGCTCAGCAGTAAGTAGTTAAATGCACGATTAGTCAACGCAAGTGAAAAATGTAAAGTTTATTTAAAATTGTTATGGGCAGTATAAAATGATAAAGGAAAAACGTTATATTTCTTTTTGGGTCATTGAAGTATTTCTTATTGCATCTCTATTTTTATTATTACTGGGTCAAACAACGGCGATATTTAATTATGATTTCGCGGTAAGCTTAGGCTTGCAAGAAAGTGTTGAAGACGTCGGTGAGTTTGGTGTGCAGTTAAATCGAGCGTTTGGTGTTGGCGATACCATTATATACATTCCCTTAATAATTAGCTCAATGATAGGATTGTTACTGAAAAAGAACTGGGCATTAATAACCACTGCTGCGGTGATGGGGATCTCGGCATATTGGGCCACTACGTCAGTATTTTTATTAGAGTTTTTTATTGGTGTACCAAACTATAACTTTATCCCTGATATATCTTATTGGCTGGTCATTGCAATGTATATAATCTCTGGTGTTTGGGGATTGTTTTATTTAATACTACGGGGAAACAGGTTGTTAGTTTAGCAGTCTATGTAGTAGCAACTCAGACTTTCCAGACTTTATCTTGCGGATTTACAGGTGAGTTTTGATATCATTGGACAGATGATCAAATCGTAAATTAAGCAAAAGAAGACAGAAGAGAGCTAATACTAATTAACAACTACCGACCCTTGCTGCCTTTTATATTGAAATTAATAATTGGATGTTTAGTAATAAAAGTAGCCAGGTATACTTGTGTTGACCTTAACTGGTCGGTAGGACTATGATCATATTTAATGAGTTCTTTGGAAAACGCAATAGAGTGCCAGGTTTCCGTTGCTTAAGCATCTCTTCCCCTCCGAGAGGAGAATAGAATGATTTTTAATCTTTTACTACAGGTATGAATGGATGTTTACTTTCACTGACCACGATCTTGATGCTAATTTCTTCGTTAGCAGCTTAAAATGATTAAGCTTACTGTTAATGGAAGAACTGTCGAATTGAATGATGGCTCGACATTGCTCGATGCAGCCAGGGAAGCTGGCGTGTATATTCCAACGCTTTGTTACCACCCACGTTTACCCAGTCATGCCGTTTGCCGATTGTGCCTTGTTAATGTTGAGGGCGATGCCCGACCACAACCTGCCTGTAAAACAAAAGCGAAAGATGGTGATGTTGTCGAGACGGATTCAAAAGAACTTCAGGCGTTTCGTAAAACCGATATTGAATGGTTGTTAGCTCGTCACCCAAACGATTGCATACGTTGTGAAGTAAACGGTTCATGCAAGTTGCAGAATTTTGTTAGCGAGAACCAACTGGAAGACAACTGGGAAAAAATTCCGATTGGTTCGGTCGGACACCCTGAACATAAATTAACAGACCACACATCGCCGAGTATCTGGCGTGATCTTTCGAAGTGTGTTGAATGTGGCTTGTGTGTCGAAGCATGTGGTGATGAGGGGCAACAGCAACACGTAATCGGTTTTGCCGAGCGTAGTTCAGGGCGCTTGCCCGTAACCGTTTTTGATCAATCCCTGGCTGACACCCAATGTATTTCCTGCGGTCAATGCACGCTTGTTTGCCCAGTTGGTGCGCTGATCGAAACACCACACTGGCACGATGTTCTTCATACCCTTGATGCACGTAGACGAATATCTGCAGTACAAGTGGCACCTGCAACACGCATTGCCATCAGTGAAGAGTTCGGAATGAAACCTGGTACAGTGAGCACGGGCAGAATGATCAATGCTCTGAGACAGCTGGGCTTTGATTACGTGTTTGATACCAATTTTGCAGCTGATTTGACGGTCATGGAAGAAGGAGCAGAATTTCTGGGTCGTCTCAATAATCAGAAGGGGAGCCAGAAGACGTTACCACTTTTTACATCCTGCTGTCCTGGATGGGTGAACTGGGTTGAGATCAACCGCCCTGATCTTCTGCCACATCTGAGTACGACAAAATCACCGCAGCAAATGCATGGTGCACTCACTAAACGGGGAGCCTTCGCGCGTGCACTTGGTCCTGAATTCGCAGAGGGCAAAGCTGAACCCTACGTTGTCAGTGTGATGCCTTGTACCGCTAAGAAAGATGAGGCCGTGCGTCCTGGTGGATCGGGTGATATAGACCATGTCCTCACAACACGCGAACTGGCCAGAATGATTAGAGCTCGCGGTATTGCATTTGGTGCGCTATCGGAAGAGGGTGATTTCGATAATCCACTTGGTGAAAGCACAGGCGCTGGACAGATCTTCGGCGCATCGGGTGGTGTCATGGAAGCCGTTGTGCGTACAGCATCCCATTTTATCGGCGAAGAAAATGCACTTCCGTTAGAATGGCATCAACTTCGTGGCGTAAGCAAGGGAGTGAAAATGGCCGAGATTCCCGGTATAGGCAAGGTCGCCATATGCAATGGCATCGCAGCAGCGCAACGTATGCTGGAAACAGAAACATGGCGAGATGAGTTCGTTGCAATTGAGGTTATGGCATGTGTTGGTGGTTGTCTGGGTGGAGGTGGCGAACCCAAATCCATGGATCCACTTATCCTGGAGAAGCGCATGCAGGCAATTTATGATATGGACAAACTGGCGCCGCGACGACGCTCGTATGAAAACAGGGATATTCAAAAATTGTATGCGACTGAATTGAAGGAACCGAATTCCGTTTACGCACACGCATTACTTCACACCAGCTATGCCGCGCGAAACTCTAAACGATTGCTTTTGATGCGGTTTCTTGATTGTGTAGACAGACGAGATGGCAGTGGTACGGTCAGCCTGTTTCATCCGGATGCGTTGTGGTCAACGGCTTCACCTTTCGGTGACATCCAGGGTGCCTCAAATATCGAGGCGTTAATTGATACTCATTTACCTCCGCGTAAGTATGGCCCTGAATATGCGCGGCATCGAATGGAATCCTCTGCTGATATTGATGATCTCACTGTCGTGACGCCCATGGGCGAGCGATGCAGGTTCAGTATGGAAGTAGACACCATACACGAAGGTAGTCAGTCCAGTATGGTGATCAGAAATCTTGTGCGGGAAATCCTGTAATCAATTTGTATCGTCTATTCGAACTCATGTGTATTGAGCCTCGTTAATTTATGTATCTCAGAACTACGTTATACATGGATTTCGCCCGGAAAATCGACATAAGCTATCATTATAAATTAACAAGTACAGATATAAATAAACCCATGGTGATCCTGACCATTACTGGCATGCCGATAGAGTGGCGAAAGTTTCCAATGCGCCGGTCATCTGTAATAAAACTATGCTTAAAGAAGTAAACGGTAAAACATTAATGCTTGGTCCGCGTGATAAAGGACTAGCCTTTACGACAGAATTTAAAAACATTCACACACTGACTGTTGATGAAACTATCGAGATAGATGGTATTAGCATCACCGATATAAAAGCAACTCATGGTGAGTTTACTTTAAAAGTTGGACCGTCTTCTAAAACCGTGTACCCCAGTCCAAATGAAAGAGTCGGTTGGGGTGCTATTGGTTTTGACATAAACATTGATGGAAAACGATTAGTTAATCTAGGCGATACATTATGTAAACGATGTGCTTAGTTCAGCATGGGATAAAATATTAAAAGCTTAGTGTTATGGATAATGTTTACATAGTATTATTTTATTTCACATAGCCCTAACAGCGGCTTTGGTTTACCGATGTCATAACCCTGGCCGTAATCAACGCCAATTTTTTGTAACTCGTTCATTATTTCTTTTGTTTCAACATATTCAGCAATAATCTTCAGACCCATGACGTGCCCGATTTTGGTAATCGACTCGACCATTGCCCAATCTATCGGGTCGTTCACCATGTCTTTTACAAAATTGCCATCAATCTTTAAATAATCCACCGGTAGATTTTTAAGGTAGGCAAATGAGGAAATGCCACTGCCAAAATCATCCAGAGAAAAACGACAACCAGTGGCTTTTAAGTCGTTCATGAAATGAACCGCCTTGGCAAGATTAGCCACCGCTGCGGTTTCGGTAATTTCAAAGCTGATATTCTGGGGCGGTACATTATGTTCTTTGAATTGGGCATGAATGAATTTCAGGAAATCATCATCATTCAATGAAGTACCGGATAAATTAATCGACAGCTGACAGCCTTCCCCTGAACTGGATTGGGTACAACCAAGACTGGAGTAAGCAGCGAAGGCGTGGCTGATAACCCAGCGGTCAATTGCCGGCATTAGGTTGTAGCGCTCTGCGGCAGGTAAAAAGGCTCCTGGTGGAATAAGTTCACCCTGTTCATCCAACATCCGTACTAATATTTCAAAGTGAGTTGCATCGTTTGGAGCAGCGACTACCGGCACAATAACCTGACCGTATAAACAGAGTCGATTTTCGTCTAAAGCCTGTTTAATTCGTGATACCCACTGCATTTCACCTTGTCGCTTGGCCAGGTCTACATCACCATCTGTGTACACGTGGATGCGATTTCGTCCCATTTCTTTCGCGGTATAGCAGGCAACATCAGCGGCACTTAACAGACTGGCGCTATCTTCACTCTCAGCGGTTATATTGGTTAAGCCGATACTGACACCAAGCTCGAATGTTTTGTCTTGCCATACAAAGCGAAAATTTCTTACCGCCTGACGTAACTTTTCAGCGACATTTTTGGCTTTTCTTACGGTGCTCTTTTCCAGAAGTATGCCAAACTCATCACCGCCAAGGCGCGCTAATATATCACTATCCCGTACTTCTGCTTTGAGGACAACGCTTATTTGACTGAGTAATTCATCACCTGCTACATGCCCGCAAGTATCATTGACGACTTTGAACTGATCGAGATCCAGATAAATTAATGCATGCGATGAGTTATATTTTCTTGCGCTGGTTAATAACTCTTCCAGACAGTGTTCAAATTTTCGACGGTTTGCCAATCCGGTCAGACTATCGTGGCTCGCCTGATGAGACAGTTGGTGTTTTAATTGGCGTTCATTGCTGCAATCATGAAATACCATTACCACACCACTGATTTTTCCATCGAGATCACGGATCGGTGCAGCGGAATCCTCGATAGAAATTTCCTGGCCATCGCGTTTAATTAATACCGTGTGGTTAGCGAGTGAAACGACTGTACCATTGCGCAAGCATTGTTTTACGGGATCTTCTGCTGCCTGACGGGTGAGTTCGTTGATAATATTGAAAACCTCAACGAGTGGGCGACCTTTCGCCTCACAATTACGCCACCCGGTAAGTTCCTCGGCGACCGGATTCATGTACTGTACAATGCCCTTTGGATCAGTCGTCATAACTGCATCCGCAATGGATTGCAATGTTACTTCGGCACGTTCCTTTTCCAGGTGTAATTGCTCTTCAGCTATATACCTTTGTGTTATATCTTGAATGATCGCAACGAAGACAGGATGTTTATCAGAATGGGAAATTTGTAAACGTATCTCTACCGGATAAGTTGAGCCGTTTTTACGCTCGTGAATGGTTTCAAAAATAATCTGCTGTTCGCTACCCGCTACAAGAGGTTTAGTCAACTCGTGGAAACGTTCGAGGGTAAATTCCGGTTTGAGATCGATAGCGCTAAGCTGACTAAGTTCCTTTGAGCTGTAACCAATATTTTGTTCGGCAGCGTGATTTACCTGAACAAAGCGTAGCGATTTCATATCAAAAATATATATTTCATTCCATGAATCATCCAGAATCCGTCCGAGCTGGGTGAGGTGGGCGTCAGTCTTTTTTTGCTTGGTGATATCACGTAGTGCGCCAACGAACAAATGCTGCGTTTCATTTTTAACTTCACTAACACCAATATCCAAATGAAAAGTCGTACCGTCTTTACGCTTCCCGATAACTTCCAGGCCACGACCAATCATCCTGGTTTTTCCTGTTTGTAAAAAGGTCTTTATATAGCCATCATGTGCCTTACTATGTTCTTCCGGCATGAGCATAGTAATTTTTTTGCCAACCAGTTCAGTGCGCAGATAGCCAAACATACTCTGAGTAGGACGATTGACTTCGAGGATAATCCCTTGTTTATTGCTGACAATGACACCGTCCACCATTCGGTTCAGAATGGAGGCTGTAACTGTATCGTATACAATGGACTCGGACATCTTTCTAACCTAATTATTCATTCCAGCTGAAAATAACATGGCAAATCAGTAGGTTACTGTAATGTATCCAGGTGGCTGCCAATTAAATAGCTAAAAACAACAGAAAATCCATTTATTCTAGATAGTTACAATAACTATCTCGAGATAACTTTAGCACTTAAAGGTAAATGAGTGCAAACATTTACTAACGATAGTGTTGTTAGTCTTTGTGGGGCAGTAGTGTGAGTTTGGGTTGTCCTCACGATGGGAAAGTCCATTCAGACCCTGAGGAATCTCTAGTTCTCACAGGAAACTTTTATTGCCATAACTTTCGTCTTACACCCTACTCAAGGACTCATCCATTTTTATGGGGTAAGGAAACGTGGGAGTAGTCCATCCTGTCCCTTCCCAATTACGGTGTTATGTAAGCTAATCACCTTACGCACACCTTAAGTTTGCGAAAATTCTGCCGTTAATAACTGAAGCGGTTGTTGATATCACTATAAAGCACATTAAAGGTCAATGAATTATGCGCTTGTTCACTCACAAAGGCATTCTTTTTGACTGAATAGCAGTATTTTTTTCTAAACGATTGTTATTGATCGTTTTTATTCTTGATTTTAAGGGGATACTTCAGACTCCAGTTACTTTGGTAATTTTTTATTTACAAACTACCAGGTTAAATCATCGGGTATTTGATATTCCGCGTAAGGATCATTTTCGTCAATGACTTGTTCGTCGGTGTCAAACAAAATAACCCGGCTGCCATCGCGTTGTTGTATTTTTTCTGCAACGGGTCTGGCGACTAATTCATAGCTTCCTGCAATGCCAACAATGCCGAGTTTGCCTTGAATGATTTGGCGTTTCATTTCTTCGTTCACATAGATACGTTTAACTTTTTTATTATCTTCGAAGTTATACGCAATCTCGCAGTTATCCGAACGTTCCAGTTTATTGGTGGTAATAAGTTGATCAATTTCAGCAACAAGTGCTTTTTGGCGGGCTTGTTGTTCTTTTTTTAGATTTAACTCCCGATCCAGTTTGGCTTTTTCTTCAGCGGCCTGCTGAATTTTGAGTTTGGTTTCATCAACTAATTTTTCATTTGTTGAGCGTTGTTGTTTATTCTTCTGGCTCTTGGCTTTTTTTGCATTGTGCGCTTGTTTCTTGCTGACAAGGCCAGTTTTAAGAAGTTGATCCTGGAATGGGTTACTCATATTATATCTCGGTATATTGATTCTTTAGTTATAAATGGTTTTTTATGGGTTAGTTTTATCTGAGTGTCCAACGTTTATCTAATGCACTGAATACTTTGGTTGTATAGCGATAACTACCTAAACTGCCATTGTATCTTGCCAGCGCACGGGTGATGTTGCCTTTTTCTTTATCCAGATAGAAGCGCAGAATAGTGCAACCCATGCGTAAGTTGGTTCGGATGTTGAAAAGATTATCGTTAATCTGGCCAATTTCTTTTAACCAAAAAGGCATTATTTGCATGAGTCCTCGGGCGCCGGCTGTCGAGATAGCATATTTATCAAAATTACTTTCAACCTGAATCAGTGCTAAGACAATTTGCGGAGATAATTCTACGCGTGAGGCTTCGTAATGAATGTGTCGGAGTAGCTCCAGACGTTTTTGATTATCCGTTATTTTTCCTTCAAGTCGAGTGGACATATCCAGTAACCAAACCTCGGCATCAAAACGATCTTTAAAGCTGTCACTAGATGTAATGGCCTCTTTCAAGAGTTGTCGTAACTCCGCATCAGGCTCTTCGGGCTTTTGGATATTCGATTCTATAGCTAAAGTAGAGCTGCTAAAAATAATCAGACATAGGGATACACAATATTTCAATATCGATGTATTTCTATTTGATATTTTCATGATAAACCTAGCGGGTTATTTTCTCGTTAAGGAATTCAAAGAGTGCATCTGTTTTAATATCTTGAGATTCATTATCTCTACGACCTTTATATTCATAGGTTCCATTTTCCAGACCACGATTACTAATGACGATACGATGCGGTAAGCCTATCAGTTCCATATCGGCAAACATCACGCCGGCACGTTCTTTTCTGTCATCTAATAATACATCATAGCCGAGTTCGATTAATTTGGTATAAAGCGCTTCAGATTCTTTTTGAACCTGTTCTGATTTATGCAAATTCATTGGAATAAGTACTATTTGGAATGGAGTGATATTGTCTGGCCAGATAATGCCGTTATCATCATGGTTTTGCTCAATCGCGGCTGCGACGATACGCGTAATACCAATACCATAACAGCCCATGGTGACAACTACGGCTTTGCCATTACTATCTAATACCGTTGCTTTCATTGCATCGCTGTACTTATCGCCGAGCTGGAATATATGCCCAACTTCAATACCGCGTTTAATGCTCAGCGTGCCTTCTCCGTCCGGGCTAGGATCGCCATCGACAACTTTGCGTAAATCTACACACAGATCGAGAGGAAGATCGCGCTGCCAGTTTGCGCCGGTATAGTGTTTGCCATTTTCATTAGCGCCGCACACAAAATCTGAAAGTGCAGCCGCGGCGTGATCGACATAGACTGGAATATTTAAACCGATCGGGCCAATCGAGCCTGCATCGCAGTTAACAACGGTTCGAATTTGTTCAGCGCTCACTAGAGTCAATGGCGATAATACTTTTTCTATTTTCTCGGCTTTAATGTCATTGATTTCATGATCGCCACGTAGCACTAAAGCAATAATCGTGTCATCGACGCCCTCAACGAGTAAGGTTTTGATACATTGGCTGGCATCAACTTTTAATAAAGCACTTACTTCTTCGATGCTGTGTTGATTTGGCGTATCAACTTTGGTTAAGGCTTGAGTAGGTTTAGCTAATGGTGTGTTAGAGGCGAGTGTTTCGGCAAGCTCAACATTGGCTGCATAATCACTCTGGTCACTAAAGGCGATATCATCTTCACCCGATTCAGCCAGTACATGAAACTCATGCGATAAGTTACCACCAATGGAACCGGCATCGGCACTGACCGGACGGTAGTTGAGGCCGATACGATCAAAAATATTGCAATAAGCTTTATGCATAATCTGGTAAGTATCATTGAGTGAATCATGATCGATATGAAACGAGTATGCATCTTTCATAATAAATTCACGTGAGCGCATGACGCCAAAGCGTGGCCGTATTTCATCACGGAATTTAGTTTGTATTTGGTAAAAATTAATCGGCAGTTGCTTATAACTGCGAATTTCTTTTCTGAATAAATCGGTAATCACTTCTTCGTGAGTCGGGCCGAAACAAAACTCGCGTTGATGTCTGTCTTTCATCCGCAGAAGTTCCGGGCCGTATTGATCCCAACGGGTGGATTCCTGCCATAACTCGGCAGGCTGTACCGTTGGCATTAATAATTCCTGTGCACCAGCACGATTCATTTCGTCGCGAACAATGGCTTCGATTTTGCGAATAACCCGTAAACCCATCGGTAACCAGTTGTACAGTCCGGCAGAAAGTTTTCGCACCATACCAGCTCGAATCATCAATTTGTGGCTGATAATTTCAGCGTCTGAAGGGACTTCTTTAACGGTGGCTAATAGAATTTGTGATACGCGCATATTGGATAACTACTTATAGGTTAAAAAGAATCAGTATTTTAACGATTTTTATGGCCTTGCGTAAGTAACGAATGACTTATTTTGAAGGTACGACGTTAGTATTACGGTTATAGCGGAGTGTCTCGTAAGGGGTGTCATCACCTGGCAGCGTGTCACTGACGATCCATTTCCCTGTTTTATCCTTCCATTTATATAGCGCAGGGGTTTTATTAAGAACCGTATCAGGGTTAATCGCCTCGAGTTGCTGGTTAATGCTATTGGGTAAAGCGGCGCTTATTTTATGTCTTAAAGCAGGTGATAGATAAACGACTATTGCGAATAGAGTAAACAGGAGACCGCTGATAAGTAAGAGTTTCTTCATCGAAGGGATAAGTTAGCTTGTTTAAAACGTACTGCCATTCCATCCCCACATACTGCGTTGTGCATCAGCAAACTCAATATAAATACGTTCAGCGGAAATATTCATTTTTTCGCTAATTAACTGACAAAGTGCTGCAGATAAGGTTTTCGTCTTTGATTCCATGAGGCCAATACTTTTAAGCTCTAAATAAGCGGCAGGCTCGTCTGTGCCAGCAAACAGCATCGGACGTGGTGGTTCGATACTAATCATGACATAACTTTCAGGTTTGCCAAGTTCAGAGGCTACCAGTGACGATGCTTCACGTAATAGCGTCTGCTCGATTGCAGCGTCCATGCCCTGGTTTGTTTGTATTTTTAAGTAAGGCATTTTGAAAGTAACTTATCTTTTCTTAGTCACAGAATTGTTTAATGTTTATTTCGGTATTTTTAATCCGTTTTGCTCGTTCATTATCGTCCATTGTTGTCACATTGCCATCTTTGTCTTTAAAGCGGCGATAAACAGTTAAGGATTCCAGTCCTTTTTTAGACTTTTCACAGGCTTCTTTACGTTTACTCGCATTTTTAGCCGTTTCTTTAGCAATTTTATCTTTTTTTGTTTTATCTTCAGGTTTGCCAATAACCGATTCTCTGGCTTTGTTTACTTTTTCAACCCGGGATTCTTCAGAGAGCTTTGAACTGCGGGACGCTTTTTTGGCTTTGATGGCTTCGAATTCACCACTTGCTGGGGGATGTTGTGAATATACCCAATTTCCTTTTTCATCTTGATACTTGTACATTGCAGAGAAGCTCAAAGTAGGCGTAATGAGTATAAGCAGTGTTAGTAAGGTTTTGAAGTTCATTGTATTTCAGTCCATTTATTCTTTGAGTGAGTATGGCAAGCTAAACGATGATTGTAAATTCTCTACTCGACAATTTACATCTGAATTACCATTAAATTTAGCATGGAAGTGGATGTTTGTATTATGAAAATGTGGATTTAGGTCTAAATCCCTTGTGAATCCTCGGTCTTTTCATTTGTTTTCCTGTTTTTACATGTATTTATAAGCATTTGCTTGGCCAGCCAATAGCATTCCTATTATAATACAACGTTTGAGTACACGGGCTTTTCGTCCTGTTACCCTTAAAATTTTGATAAATTTGGCCAGCAGACTGATATTATTGAGCTTGATATTAGGTATAGTTGGCTGGTTGCCCTTTATGGGCTTTTTTTATCTTCGCAAGTTCGATAGTTTTTAGTGAAAGACAAAAGGTGATGTAATCGTGAAACTCAGTGGTGCAGAGATTGTTATTCGATCCCTCAAAGACGAAGGTGTTGAATTTGTATTTGGTTACCCCGGTGGTGCCGTGCTTCATATTTATGATGCTATACATAATCAGTCTGACGTGGAACATATACTTGTTCGGCATGAGCAGGGTGCAACCCATGCTGCTGACGGTTATGCGCGTTCAACGGGTAAACCCGGTGTTGTGCTTGTCACCTCTGGTCCTGGTGCAACGAATGCCATAACAGGTATTGCCACCGCGCACCTGGATTCAATTCCACTGGTTGTTATTACTGGTCAGGTCACGTCTGCCTTTATTGGTAGTGATGCTTTCCAGGAAGTCGATTCTGTTGGTATTAGTCGCCCTTGTGTTAAACATAATTTTTTAATCAAAAATGTTGAAGATATTGCCGAGACAATGAAAAAGGCATTTCACCTGGCTATGACCGGTCGTCCTGGGCCTGTTGTAGTGGATATTCCAAAAGATATTACTGATCCAGGCATCAAGATCGATTATGAATATCCTACTGATGTCAAAATTCGATCATACAAACCGATAATGCAGGGCAGTCCTGAACAAATAAAGAAAGCCGTTGCACTTATCCTTGCGGCCAAACGTCCAATGATTTATAGCGGCGGTGGTGTTGTTTTAAGTAACGCCAGTGAAGAATTAAGATCGTTTACAAATGAACTTGGTTTTCCTATTACTCAGACCCTAATGGGTTTAGGTGCTTACCCCGCCAATGGTGAGAATTTTGTTGGCATGTTAGGCATGCATGGAACCTATGAAGCCAATATGGCGATGCATGAATGCGACACTTTGGTTGCCATTGGTGCGCGTTTTGATGATCGTGTAACGGGCGATTTAGAACAATTCTGTCCACATGCAAAAATTATCCATATTGATATTGACCCCTCTTCAATCGCAAAAAATGTGCAAGTTGATGTGCCTATTGTAGGTGACGTTAAGCATGTTCTGGTTGATATGAATAAAGAGCTTAAACTTAGTAAAACCAAAACAGATGCTAAAGCATTAGCTATCTGGTGGAAGCAAATTAAACAATGGTCAACGGGTGATTGCTTACGCTATGACAGACACAGTGCGATAATTAAACCGCAGTTTGTTGTTGAAGAGTTGCATAAAGTTACGCAAGGTGATGCGTTTGTCACTTCTGATGTTGGCCAGCATCAAATGTTTGCAGCACAATATTATGGTTTTAATGAACCCCGACGTTGGATTAACTCCGGCGGCTTAGGGACGATGGGCTTTGGTTTGCCGGCAGCTATTGGTGTGCAACTTGCGCATAAAGATGCCATGGTGGCCTGCATTACCGGAGAAGCCAGTATTCAAATGTGTATACAAGAGTTATCAACGGCTCTTCAATACGATCTACCGATTAAAGTTATTATGCTAAATAATCGTTACATGGGAATGGTACGGCAGTGGCAGGAGTTTTTTTACGAAAGTCGCTATTCCCAGTCTTATATGAAAGCATTGCCTGATTTTGTTAAGTTAGCAGAAAGTTACGGCCATGTCGGGATGCGAATCGAAAAACCAGAAGATGTAAACAGTGCTTTGACTGATGCGTTTGCAATGAAAGATCGATTGGTCTTTATGGATTTTGTAACCGACCAAACTGAAAATGTTTATCCAATGATTGCCGCAGGAAAAGGCCATCATGAAATGCATTTGCAAGCGGAATGTATCCCGGTACAGTCTTCTGATAGAGAATTGGCATAGAGGTTTTAGTAGTGCGACATATAATATCAATTTTAATAGAAAATGAATCCGGTGCCCTGTCTCGTGTGGCAGGTCTGTTTTCAGCGCGTGGTTATAATATAGAATCATTGACGGTTGCGGCTACCGAAGATAAATCACTATCACGTATGACGATTGTCACCACGGGTACCGAAAATATTATCGAGCAAATCAACAAACAGTTAAACAAGCTGATTGATGTTGTTAAGCTTGCCGATATTTCTGAAGGTGCACATATTGAACGTGAGCTCATGATGGTTAAAGTGGATGCGGCTAAGGCGGCAGACCGGGATGAGTTACAACGTTTAGCTGACATATTCAAAGGTCGAATTATTGATGTATCTGATAACATCTATACGGTTGAATTAACCGGTGAGGGTGAAAAGTTAGATTCGTTTTTAGAAGCGGTGGACTCCAGGTCCATTATCGAAACTGTTCGTTCGGGTGCTATTGGCATTGCGCGCGGCAAAAAGTCATTACAAGTTTAAAAATTAGTTAAGGGTAAAAATAATGAAAATTTTTTATGATAAAGATTGTGATCTATCGATCATCAAAGGTTTAAACGTAACAATTATTGGTTACGGTTCACAAGGCCATGCACATGCAAACAACCTGACAGATTCAGGTGTAAACGTCACTGTTGCATTACGTGAAGGTTCATCTTCTGCTGCTAAAGCTAAAGAAGCGGGTCTTACTGTGAAAAATACTATAGATGCAGTTAAAAGTGCGGACTTAGTCATGATTCTAACCCCGGATGAATTTCAATCAACTCTTTATAGAGACGAAGTAGAGCCTAACTTGAAGAAAGGCGCAACATTAGCATTTGCACATGGTTTTGCTATTCATTATAACCAGGTTGTACCTCGTGCAGATTTAGATGTCATCATGATTGCACCTAAAGCTCCTGGTCATACAGTTCGTAGTGAGTTTGTAAAAGGCGGCGGTATTCCAGATTTAATCGCGATTTATCAAGATGCTTCAGGTAAAGCGAAAGATGTTGCTTTGTCTTATGCTTCAGGTGTCGGTGGTGGTCGTACTGGTATCATCGAAACAACATTTAAAGATGAAACAGAAACTGATTTATTTGGTGAGCAAGCCGTGTTATGTGGTGGCGCAGTTGAATTAGTTAAAGCCGGTTTCGAAACGTTAACGGAAGCAGGCTATGCTCCAGAAATGGCTTATTTCGAATGTTTGCATGAATTAAAACTTATCGTTGATTTAATGTATGAAGGCGGTATCGCAAACATGAATTACTCTATATCGAACAATGCTGAATACGGTGAATACGTTACAGGTGATAAAGTTATTAATGCTGAAAGTCGTAGAGCAATGAAAGAAGCATTAGCAAATATTCAAAACGGTGAATACGCTAAACGCTTTATTTTAGAAGGCGCGTCTAACTATCCTGAAATGACAGCACGTCGCCGTAACAATGCTGTACATCCTATTGAAGTAGTGGGTGGCAAGTTACGTTCTATGATGCCCTGGATAACAGCGAATGCCTTAGTAGACAAGTCTAAAAACTAACCATGAATAGTGAGAAGCCAGATAGCGGCGTTGCAAACTTAACTAGGAAAACATCATAAGTGCCAGTAATAATAAAAAACTGGCACTAAAAATGCTCATTTACAAATGTAAACTCCGCTTTTTCGTTAAATTTGCGCCTTGCTCTCCGACTTCTCACTATCCATGGAAATACTTTGTATAGTTTTTGTGAATGAAAGGCCGGGCTGTACAGCTCGGCTTTTTTATTAAATAGTTATTAAATGGTTTTATTATTATGATAGCCCGTGAAGCTTTCTGGTATCTTGTCCCTCTACTCATTGTTGCTGCACTTATGCAGTTTGTGAATCATTTTTATTCAATCCCGTTTTGGTTGTTAGCGATTGTTGTTGCGTATTTATTTCGTAATCCAACCTATGAGTACTCTGAAGCTGCACTCGGCATTGTTAGTCCGGTGGATTCAGTCGTAACCCATGTTTCCAAAGAGAAAGACCCGTATATCGATCGTGAAGCTGTTCGCATAGAATTTGAAATGGGTGTGATGGATCCCTATATCCTACGCAGTGTCACGGAAGGCAAAATCGCTAATTTCTGGATGACTCAGTCCAGTGTCGAAAATAAAAACAAAGTAAAAGCTATCAGGATACAAACTGATGAAGGTGATGAGGCGATAATGGAAGTTCATCCAAGTCGTAGTGGTCAAACGATGTGTTATTACGCTGCTGGTGAGCGTGTTGGTCAGGGGAAAAAATGTGGCTTTTTGCCCTTTGGTTCGAAAGTGGTGGTTTACCTACCTGAAAATAGTGTTGTAGAAGTACACGAAGGTGATCACGTTAAGGCTGGGAGAGATATTATTGCCCATTGGCCACGATCTTAAGGTAGACTCAAATCATGACAAAACCAACCAAAATCGAAGAAAACACAAGCGATGCGCATACGCCTGGCGTGATTAAACGACGCAGAGGTATCTACCTTTTACCCAATCTTTTCACTACTGCAGCTTTATTTGCTGGCTACTATGCCATTGTTGCGGCCATGCAAGGTCGGTTTGAAGCTGCAGCGATTGCCATTTTTATAGCTATGATTCTTGATGGCTTAGATGGTCGAGTCGCACGCTTAACCAATACTCAAAGTGATTTTGGCGCGCAATATGACAGTCTTGCCGATTTAGCTTCTTTTGGTATTGCTCCATCACTGGTTATGTACCAGTGGGCGCTCAGCGGTATGGGCAAACTCGGTTGGCTAGCCGCTTTTATTTATACTGCGAGTGCTGCATTACGCTTGGCGCGTTTTAATACTCAAGTGGGCACGGCGGATAAGAACTACTTTCAAGGGCTGGCTAGTCCGGCGGCTGCCGCGATTATTGCGGGTTTGGTGTGGGTCGGGAATGACTATTTTGAACCCGGTAAAGTATTAAATATAAGTGCGCTAATTATCACTGTGTGCGCGGGCTTATTAATGGTGAGTAATTTTAGATATAACAGTTTTAAAGGCATCGATTTACGCGGCAAAGTTCCTTTTATTTCGATGCTTGTTTTCGTGCTGGTGATAGTATTAATTACTTATGATCCACCGATCGTTCTGTTTATTGTATTTTTTGGATACGCATTGTCCGGGCCGGTGATGACCTTGATGCAGCTACGTGAGCACCGTGCGCAGCGTAAAAAATCACAGATGGAATCAGAAACAAACAGTCTTGCCTCCGAGACATCAGAGTCAGATAGCCAAAATTCCGAAAATCAGGATACGCCAAAATAACAGTCTGGAAGTCAAAATCTGCTGGATTTATTTTTTGTTTTAAATTATTTACGAAATAAACTTGGCAAATCGCGAAAGAGTGATTATAGTTAATCTATGTCTATTCAGGAAACAGCTAAAAAGTCACCATTACACGGCGAATCCTCGTCTGTGTTGAAGGTTGCTATGTTAGTTTTAGTGCCTGTTTCTATCGCTGTTCTCTTCTTAAGCCTCAACCTCGCCCATTAGGGCAAAATTCTAAGCTGACTGCGCCAAATGGCGGCGCAAAACACCCAACAGTTAATAATTACCTTCAAATATTATATTTAAGGTTGAGCATAGAGCCATGTATAATGGCGCTTAAGAGGAAGTAAAATCATGTCGAATACAAATTCAGATTCAATAATTATTTTTGATACCACCTTGCGCGATGGTGAACAAAGCCCCGGTGCGTCCATGACCCTGGATGAAAAGGTACGCATCGCCAAAGCGTTAGAAAAGATGCACGTTGATGTCATCGAAGCCGGCTTTCCGATTGCCTCACAAGGTGACTTTGAGTCCGTACAAGCGGTTGCCAATACCATTAAAAACAGTCGCGTATGCGGATTGGCCCGGGCATTGGATAAAGATATCAAACGTGCCGGCGAAGCCTTAAAAAAGGCCAATGCCGGTCGAATTCATACTTTTATTGCAACTTCCCCGATTCATATGCAACAAAAATTGCGCATGGAACCCGAGCAGGTTATTGAGCAAGCCGTAAGGGCGGTAAAGTTAGCCCGACAGTATACGGATGATGTGGAATTTTCACCCGAAGATGCCGGTCGTTCAGATTTTGATTTTTTGTGCCGCGTATTAGAGGCGGTCATCGACGCCGGTGCGAGCACGGTTAATATTCCTGACACAGTCGGTTATAACTTACCGGATCAGTTCGGCAAGTTGATTTATAACTTACGTGAAAAAGTGCCTAACTCCGATAAAGCAATTTTCTCGGTACATTGTCATAACGATTTAGGTTTGGCGGTTGCCAACTCTTTGTCGGCAGTGATGAATGGTGCACGTCAGGTCGAATGTACGATTAATGGTTTGGGTGAACGTGCCGGTAATGCTTCTTTAGAAGAAATTGTCATGGCAGTTAAGACCCGTAAAGATTTGTTTGCAACAAATGTTCGTCACATTGACACCACTCAAATTATGAACTGCTCGCGTTTAGTTTCCGGTATCACTGGTTTTGCTGTACAACCTAATAAAGCTATTGTTGGGGCAAATGCCTTTGCACATGAGTCCGGCATTCATCAGGATGGTGTATTAAAAAATCGCGAGACTTACGAAATCATGCGAGCCGAAGACGTGGGCTTAACAACGAATCGAATGGTGTTAGGTAAGCATTCAGGGCGTAATGCATTTAAAACCCGATTAGCAGAATTGGGTGTTGAGTTTAAAACGGAAGATGAATTGAATGCGGCGTTTTCACGTTTTAAAGATTTAGCCGATAAAAAACACGAAATTTATGATGATGATTTACAAGCTATTGTCACAGAAGCAAACGCTGATATTGAGAATGACCGCTTGAGATTAGTTTCATTAAAAGTTTGTTCCGAGACGGGTGAAAAACCTCATGCAGACTTAACCTTAATGTTTGATGGCAACGAAGTTTCTGCCGATGCTATTGGTGGCGGTCCGGTAGATGCTGTTTTTTGTGCGATAGAGTCCGTTGTGAAAAGTGAAACTGAATTATTATTATATTCAGTTAATAACATTACCAATGGTACTGATGCGCAAGGTGAAGTAACGGTGCGATTGGAACGAGGTGGTCGTATTGTTAACGGCCAGGGCGCCGATACCGATATTGTAATCGCTTCTGCAAAAGCGTATATCAATGCTTTAAATAAAATCATTAAGCCAGTAGTCGAACGAGAACATCCGCAAGCAGCGGATGTTTAATACTTTGTTTATATTCGAACAAGTTTATATTCGAACAAAATGATAAAGCTAATCCTATGACAAAACGGCTATTATGAAATCTCTGAGCCCCACACAACATGCCTGTCTAGATGCAATGGGTATTGATGTGTGGGTATCTCGTGATGAATTACTCGATGTTGAATCTGCAAAGGTAGTGGTTTCAATCGAGCCTGAGAGTGATCCAATCTCTGAATCGCTCGACACGCAAGCTACCCATGCCGAAAATATAACTGTCGATGAAACGACGCTCGAATCTGAACCACCTCCAGTTGAATTTATTCCACGAGAAATAGCTCCTATATTAGATATTCCAGCTGATTGGAATGGTTTGCGACAAGCAGTTTCAAATTGTCAACGCTGTGAATTACATTTAACACGGACACAAACCGTTTTTGGTGCTGGTAGCCAAAATGCTGACTGGTTAATTATTGGCGATACCCCGACAGTTGATGACGATAAAGATGGAAATCCTTTTGCCGGACTAAGCGGTGAGTTATTAACGGCCATGCTGCGGGCAATAAAACTAACTCGTCAACATGTTTATGTAACCAATACTTTAAAATGCCTGACACCGAACAATAGAGAACCAGAAGCTGTTGAGATCGAAACTTGTGTGCGTTACTTGTATCAACAAATTAAATTGATTAAACCAAAGTTGATATTAATTATGGGGCAAAGTGCAGCGCAACGTGTTTTGAATAACCATTCAACACTGGCAAGGTTAAGACAAAAAATACACACTTTGGAAGGCTCTAATATTCCGGTGATTGTTACTTATCACCCGGCTTCTTTATTGAGTATGCCTGCAAATAAAAGTAAGGCGTGGCAAGATTTACTATTGGCACAAAAAACGATATCAGCAGAAGCCGTATTGTAAGGACGTTATTACATAATGAGTGCAGTAATAGATAATACTCCAGATCCTTTTTCACCAATGCGCATGAGTGACATTGAAGAAGTGATGGAAATTGAAAATACGTTGTATGATTTTCCATGGACTAAATCAATTTTGTCCGACTGTATACAAGTCGGATATTCCTGTTGGGTTTATAAACAAAATTATGAAATTCAGGGTTATTGCGTACTATCGTCTGGAGCAGGTGAGGCGCATATACTAACCTTGTGTGTCAAAAAAGAATACCAGGGGCTGGGTATAGGTAACTTGCTGTTACAACATTTAATTGAACTTGCGACTACCCATAAAGCTGAAGTTTTACTTTTAGAAGTCAGGCCATCAAATGTTGCTGCGGTTCATTTGTATCATAAAGTTGGCTTTAATGAAGTGGGTCTTCGCAAAGGCTATTATCCCACTAAGGATGGGCGCGAAGACGCCATTATAATGGCTTTAGACCTTTCCATCTTTGACATGTTTTAAGTAATAGAATTCCATAAGCCATTTAATCAGCAAACTAATTGGATATCATGTAAAATAGCGCCTTTATATCTACCATTAAAGTACTTATTCCTAAAATGTCTGACTTTATTAAAGAAACTCTTCGTCGCCGCACTTTTGCTATTATTTCGCATCCCGATGCCGGCAAAACAACCTTAACTGAAAAACTGCTTTTATACGGTGGTGCCATTCAGTCTGCAGGAACAGTAAAAGGTCGTAAAGCGGATAAACATGCAACATCCGATTGGATGGATATGGAAAAGGAACGTGGAATCTCCGTTTCTTCTGCCGTTATGCAGTTTCCCTATCACGATAAAATCATTAACCTCCTGGATACACCCGGTCACGAAGACTTCTCTGAAGATACGTATCGCGTGTTAACGGCAGTCGACTCTGCTTTAATGGTTATCGATGTGGCAAAAGGTGTAGAAGACCGCACCATTAAATTAATGGAAGTGTGTCGCTTACGAGATACCCCGATCCTAACTTTTATAAATAAACTCGACCGTGAAGGTCGGGAACCCATCGACCTGCTTGATGAAGTGGAAAGTATTCTAAAAATCGAATGCGCACCCATCACCTGGCCCATTGGAATGGGGAAACGCTTTAAAGGGGTTTATCATCTTTATAAAGATAGTGTACATCTCTTCAGTGCAACCCATGGTGGTAAAATTAATGTGGGTGAAGTCATTGAAGGTTTAAATAATCCACGGCTTGATGAAGTACTTGGTGATATGGCGGCTGAGCTGCGCGAAGAAATCGAGCTCGTACAAGGTGCAAGTCATACATTTAATCGTGACGCCTTATTGTCTGGTAAGCAAACTCCAGTTTTTTTTGGTTCGGCAATAAATAACTTTGGTATCGATGAATTGTTAGAGTATTTCTCGGACCAGGCCCCGGCGCCATTACCAAGGCCGACCAATGAACGCATTGTTAAGCCGGAGGAAACAACGTTCTCAGGTTTTGTGTTCAAAATTCAGGCTAATATGGATCCCTCGCATCGCGATCGTATTGCCTTTTTAAGGATCTGTTCAGGCACCTATGAAAAAGGTATGAAGTTACGTCATGTTCGAATCAAAAAAGATATCAGAATAGGTAATGCCATTACCTTTATGGCGAGTGAACGTGAACACGTAGAGGAAGCATTCCCTGGTGATATTATTGGTTTACATAATCATGGCTCTATTCAGATTGGTGATACTTTCACTCAAGGTGAAGAATTAAAATTCACCGGTATTCCAAACTTTGCACCGGAATTATTCCGACGGGTGCGCTTAAAAGATCCGCTTAAATTAAAACAATTACAAAAAGGTTTGGATCAGTTAAGTGAAGAGGGGGCAACACAAGTCTTCCGTCCTTTAAACAATAATGACGTCATCGTTGGTGCTGTCGGTGTGCTTCAGTTTGAAGTTGTCGCAGCGCGTTTGAAATCAGAGTACAGTGTGCAGTGTACGTTTGAAGCCGTCAACGTATCAGTTGCACGTTGGGTTGAATGTGACGATGCCAAGAAGTTTGAAGAGTTTAAAAAGAAAGCCGCTGATAATCTGGCATTAGATGCTTCGCAAAGTTACACTTATTTAGCACCAACTCGGGTTAATCTTGAATTAAACATTGAGCGTTACCCGGATGTTCGTTTCTTTGCAACCCGTGAACATTAATGAAAACTACTGCGCTTGAAATAACAGCGTTAAAAATTTATTCGGAAGAGAACATAAGTGCCAGTAAAAAAACTGGCACTAAAAAATACTCATATATTACATATAAATTCCGTTTTTTCGTAAATTTTTACCTTGTTCTTCCTGCGCTCGCTACGTTTTCACTCAATATGCAGTTAAAATAAAGACTATAAAATTATAATAAGCTAGTTTCAAAGTCAAAATGTTCAGGAGCGAATAAGTGGCAGCAGCACTATTGCGAAAACTTTTAAAACTCTTATATCGAGTTGAGGTAAAAGGGCTGGATAATTTTCATCTATCCAGTAAGCGCACCATGATTGTAGCAAATCACACCTCGTTTCTCGATGCCGCGTTACTCTATTGTTTTCTTCCGGAAGATATCAGTTTTTCCATTCATACCCGTATAATGAACAAATGGTTTATGGCGCCTTTTCGCAGGAAGCTTAAATTGTTTGTTATGGATCCTACAAATCCATTCTCGTTAAAATCACTGATTAAATATCTAAAAGAAGATAACCGCGTGGTTATTTTTCCGGAAGGCCGAATTACAACGACCGGCGCACTAATGAAGATCTACAATGGCCCTGGATTAGTGGCCGACCGATCCGATGCCGATGTGTTACCGGTTCGAATTGATGGCGCACAATACACTCCATTCTCACGCTTGAGGAGTATTGTACGTCTACGCTGGTTTCCAAAAATTACTATTACCATCTTAGCGCCACGCAAATTAAAAGCTCCCGATACTATTCGTGGGAGAAATCGCCGGATATTTGCCGGGAAGCTATTAACCGACATTATGAATGAACTGATGTTCTCCACCAGTAACTACCGGCGCACCTTGTTTCAGGCCATATTGGATGCAAAAAATATTCACGGCAGAAAACACATTATTGCCGAAGATATTGAGCGCAGTCCTATCTCCTACCAAAAGCTAATTCATCGTTCTATTCTTTTGGGTGATGCACTACAACACGACACTCTACAAGGTGACTATGTGGGTATTTTACTGCCTAATATGGTGAATACCGTTGTTACATTTTTTGCCTTACAGGTTCATGGTCGTATCCCTGCGATGTTAAATTATTCTGCCGGTGCTGCATCAATGCTAAATTCATGTACAACGGCAAATATTAAAGTAGTGTATACCTCTAAACGTTTTGTCAGTTACGCTAAACTGGAAGCAACAATGGATCAGTTAAGTACACAAGTGAAAATTTGTTACCTCGAAGAAGTTGTAGAAAATATTCCGTTAACTAAAAAATTATTAAGTTTAGTCATAGCAAAATTTCCTAAAGCGGCTTACCGCAAACGTATGCCACAGCATGATCCGGATGCCCCTGCTGTTGTTCTGTTTACCTCCGGCTCGGAAGGCACACCTAAAGGTGTTGTGCTATCGCACAGTAATTTACTGGCCAACGGCATTCAAATGAGTACGCGTGTAGATTTTAATGCCCAGGATAAAATCTTAAACGCCTTACCATTGTTCCATTCCTTCGGTTTAACCGCAGGCACCTTAATTCCATTAATATCAGGGATGAAAGTATTTTTATATCCCAGTCCATTGCATTTCAGAATTATCCCCGAGATTGCATATGATATTGGTGCCACCATTATGTTTGGAACCAACACCTTTTTAGTCAACTACGGCCGCTTTGCCCATCCATACGATTTTTATAGCTTGCGTTATGTATTTTCCGGTGCTGAAAAATTACAAGAATCGACCCGCCAAATGTGGAGTGATAAATTCGGGGTGCGCGTCTTTGAGGGGTATGGTGCAACTGAAACCAGCCCGGCCTTAAGTACCAACACCGCAATGGATAATCGTAAAGGTACTGTAGGGCGTTTATTACCGGGTATTGAATACCATTTAGATACGGTAACCGGTGTAGAAGAAGGGCAACGCCTATCGGTAAAAGGTCCTAATATTATGCTGGGTTATTTGTTACTTGAAAATGTCAGTAACGGCAGTAATAAAATTGTACCGCCACTAACAGAGCAAGGTGTGGGTTGGTATGATACTGGTGATATTGTTAGTGTCGACACTGAAGGTTTTATAAAAATTCTCGGCCGAGCTAAACGCTTCGCTAAAGTTGCAGGCGAAATGATTTCACTGGCAGCAGTGGAAGAATTTCTGACCAAAGTATGGCCTACAGCACATCATGCGGTCATTGCAATCCCCGATGAACGTAAAGGTGAGAAGTTGGTATTAATGTCAGATGAAAAAGAATTAACCAAGAAAATAATTTCTGAAAAAGCAAAAGAATACGGTATTAACGAATTATCGATTCCACGTACTGTTCAGTATATTAAAAAATTACCTTTACTGGGTTCGGGTAAACCGGACTTTACAGCAATTAGAATAATAGTAATGGATGAGTTTAAGTAAATAGTTGTCATTGCGGTGAGCCTTTAGCTGCGAGCCACTATGGCGCGGCAGGCTAGCGCGGCAATCTGGATGAACGATGGCATACACAACAAGATTGCCGCGCTATCGCTCGCAATGACGAGAATGTTATTTTAGCTTACCAAAGATAAAGCGACGTATACTTGTAAACTTGAATAAGGATGAAGCCAATTAAAAAGTATCTAACAAAGTCAGTAGTATCATGGGCACTCTACGACTGGGCGAACTCAGCCTTTGCCGTAGTTGTGTTAACTGCTTTTTACCCTGTGCTATTTTCCTCCTTCTGGAGTGTAGGTGTTGAAGCAACCACAACAACTGCACGCATTGGTGCAGCTAATTCAATATCCAGTATTGTTATTGTGTTACTTGCTCCCATTCTCGGTGCAATAGCCGATGCCAGTCAGGCTAAAAAACGTTTTTTAATAGCGTTCGCGCTAGTCGGTATAGTAATGACTGGTTGCTTATTCTTTATAGGTGAGGGGCAATGGCTATATGCGAGTATCTGTTTTGTATTCGCTGCCATAGGCTTTATGGGAGCGAATATTTTCTATGACTCATTAATTGTTAACGTTACCCAAAAAGACAAATACGACGGTGTCTCGGCACTGGGTTATTCCTTGGGTTATCTGGGGGGTGGCTTGTTATTTTTAATAACTGTTATTATGAGTCAATCGCCAGAGTCTTTTGGTTTTGCATCGCAAAGGGAAGCAATACAATTTTCTTTTGTTGCCGTATCTCTTTGGTGGTTTATCTTTTCGTTGCCTATAATGTTATTTGTACACGAAACTGGATCTAAGTCTGGAACAGATAATGGAACAAAAAAAATAAATATTGTTGCGGGTGTAAAACAACTCAAACAAACTGTCTCCGAAATCCGTGCTCTAAAAGTTGTTTTCATGTTTTTGATTGCTTATTGGTTATACATCGATGGAGTCGATACCATCGTTCGCATGGCGATACCCTATGGAATGTCGATTGGTTTAGATTCGTCTAATTTAATCATTGCGATTTTAATTACCCAGTTTGTTGGTTTTCCTGCTGCATTGCTATTTGGTTTCTTAGGCCAAAAGTGGGGAGCAAAGCGCGCAATTCTGTTAGCGATTAGCGTGTATCTTGTAATTACCGTTCTCGGCTCGCTTATGGATTCCGTTGAAGAATTTTACATTCTCGCTATTAGCATTGGTTTAGTTCAGGGTGGAGTGCAGTCTTTAAGTCGCTCATTTTATGCACGCATTATCCCCCATACAAAATCCGCAGAGTTTTTTGGTTTTTATAATATGTTAGGTAAATTCGCCGCGGTACTCGGTCCTATTATGATGGGAGCAGTGGGTGTCATAACCGGTGATCCCCGCATATCCATTTTATCCATCGCTGTTTTGTTTGTCGCCGGTGGAGTGTTGCTATATTTTGTAGATGAACAAAAGGGCATTCAAATGGCAAAAGAACTGGAAGACTAAGTACGCTTTATGCAACAATAAACCATACAAAGAATCCGTCATTCCCGCGAAGGCGGGAATCCAGAAAAATATAATGAGCAGTTAATATGAATGATCAATCAGAACAGAATAATAACAAAGCACCCACCTTATGGGATGTAACCAAAAGCGTATTAGCTGCAATGCTCGGCGTTCAAAAAAGTAAAAATTACGAACGAGACTTTCAATACGGTAAACCTTGGCAATATGTCATTGTGGGACTAATTGCGGTTGGAATCTTTATTGGAATACTGGTGACTGTTGTTAACTTGGTAATGAGCTCGGCTGGATTATAATATTATAACCAATATTAGGATGTATTTTAATAACACTAGATATTATTGTTTTTATTTAACTCCTCTACATATATCAGCTAAGTCAACACCTTTTATGGATTCTTATTTTGAATGCATGGGTAATGTAGGTTATATGTAATGAAACTTTACAAATTCCGATCTTTTGAAAAAATAGAGTTAACACTCGATATCATTATGAATGAACGATTCTATTGTGCATTTCATAAAGATCTAAATGACCCTTTTGAAGGACTATTCTCAGTAGTTGAATGTAAAGGAAAAGGGATGACAAGACCAATTGTTCAGTCTATAGCTCGACCTATAGTACGTCCTATTGTTACTGGTTGGTCCTCTCGTACGACAGTTTTTAAATCACTTTACGATTTTCCCACTTTGGGTAATGGTATCCGTGTATGCAGCTTTTCTAGTGCGATGTCAGACATTCGAATGTGGTCACATTATGCATCGGGGCACACTGGCTGTGTTGTGGAAGTTGAACTGGCACCAAATTCAAAGCTTTTTGAAGTGAATTACGGAGCTGGATTAAAAAGCTTTGCAGAGAATATAAATGAGAAAACTAAAGCAACTGACATTTTATCTTTTAAAACAGATCACTGGAAATATGAAAAAGAATACCGAATCATAACTGAAGATGAATTTTATTCTGTTTCAAAAAATATCACAGGTATTTACTTAGGAATGCGTGTGAAAGATATTCACAAAGAGTTGGTGGTACGAAGTACACCAAAAGAAATACCAGTATTTGAAACCCAAATCCAATTAGAATCTGTAGAAATAATACCTAATAAACGCATTAATTAAATAGGTTTGAAGTTTTGATAAAAAGTATGAAATTAAAGGGGTAGCCCCCTTTAATAATCCTCTATAAATTCTATTTTCGATAAGATAACAACATATGAGTAACAACCTAAAAGAAACGATACGTGTGCAGCGTGAAAAGCTAACGGCAATGCTTGGTGAGGAGATGCATGATCTAGCTTTGGAATGCGTCACCCTGCTTGATAACCATGAAGCACTCAATGGCTTGTTGTTAGGTGCTTTTCCCCGATTGCCATATTGTAAGCATCTTTATGTTTTAAATTCTGATGGTGTGCAGATAACAGATAACATCACTCAAACAGGTAAAGAGTCGGAACATTTTGGGCGTAATCGAATGGACCGGCCTTATATGGAAGGAATAATAGGGATAACTGATTTTAGATTATCCGATGCTTATATCAGCAAAAACAAAAAAAGACCGTCATTTACCGCTATTCAAGTGATACGCAATGAAAAGGGTGGACGTGCCGGGTTTCTAGGGGCCGATTTCGATTTACGCGAGTTACCTGATATTAAAGAAATCTACCAGGAGCCTGATGCCTGGCGACAGGTAAAAGGTGATCCGGTTATTCGTAGTGCTGTATTCAGTCAGCAACGCATTGACAGCCAGATGGATAATCATCTGGACGAAGTCCTACCGATTATCTGTGAGTTAATTAGTGAGCATGGTGTATTTCATGCCAACCTTCATTTCTCGAGTGGACTTGTCACTATATGGATGGTTGATGACCCTTACAGTTATAGAATATTAAGTTTTGATGAAATCATCGATCCGGATATTTGTCTTGCGTATCCACGACGTGACTATCACGACAGAGCTATCGTTCCCGTCGATAAGATTATGTCGGTATTTGAAGTTTTTCGAAAATTACGTTTCGCTGATGAAAATATTTACTTAAGAGCGGGTTCGTTAAATATTATTAACGGTATGGTTAGCCTGAATTTTTCATGTGATGGTTCGCACTATATGCGATTTGATGAGTTTCTTGAGAAAAATATAGATTTTTGGTTCGGAACAAAATAAAAGGGGCAGGCTACTATTATTTGCATTCTTTATCACTCGATTTTTTTAATCATCACAAGATGCAGCAAGCATAATCATCTTGAATGGATCGAGTATAGATTTCATATTATGGCTGGTTCGCCATTTATCCTGTAGCTCATAAGCTTCTACTTCAAGTTTACCAAGACATACCTGTTTATTTTTATTGCTTGACCACTGCATGTAGTGCACTAGTTCATGGACTAGTATTGCCTGATCTTTTTTACTTTGAGGATTAAATTTTAGGGGTAAATAAATGGTATTCTTTTTATTATAAAAGGCGACTAATCGAGAAGCATCGCAACGCCCTTTGTCGTTTATTCCATAGTTAGCACAAATATTAGACGGTTCGGTAAAAGTGAGGTTAGGTGTGAATTGCACAATATTATAAGAACTATTTGCACCAATCCAGGCTAAAGCGCCAATTAAAATATCCTGCATTTTAATGCTCCTTTTGAATACTAACTATAGGACATATCGGCACTATTAGTTGGAAGTTTAAAATAAGTAGGGGGTTTAGAGCACAGATTTCACTAATATTCGCAACAATTGTGAACATCACCTATTTCCCAAGTAAAATTCTAATAACAGCAGCCATTATTCAGTATAATCTGCGCCATGAATAAAGAAATTGAATTACTCGCGCCCGGTGGCGATATTGACTCGATAAAGGCTGCGATTCTGGCAGGCGCGAACGCGGTGTATTGCGGGCTGGATAAGTTTAATGCCCGTAGCCAGGCGAAAAACATCGCACTTGAAGACCTTCCCGGCATATTGCGACTGGCGCATAAGCATGATTGTGAGGTGTTTTTAACCCTTAATATTATTATTGTTGAGCGGGAAATTCCTGCCCTTATCGGTTTGCTCAACAAGTTAGTGAATACCACGCTTGATGGCATTATTATTCAAGATTTAGGGGTATTTTATTTAATCTCTAAATATTTCCCTTCGCTTAAAATCCATGCTTCTACGCAGATGACCACACATAATGAAGGGCAAATAAAGTTCTTAAGCAAACTTAATGCAACCCGGGTGAATTTATCTCGCGAGTTAACCCTGTCTGAAATCACGGCGTTAACCGCGGCTGCGCATGAGCATAAGGTGTTAACCGAAGTGTTTGTGCATGGCTCTAATTGCATCTCGTTTTCCGGTCTGTGTTACATGAGTTCGGTGACCGGCGGTAACTCGGGTAATCGTGGTCAGTGTAGTCAGCCGTGTCGGGATGAATATTTAACCACACCTGAAGGTAAAAATTTTCCGCTTAACATTAAAGACAATTCGGCCTTTACGGATATCAGCGCACTCGCGGATGCAGGTGTTGATTCGGTGAAAATTGAAGGACGGATTAAGAAATATCACTACGTACACACTGTGGTCGATACATGGCGCAACCAACTCAATAATTTTTATGCGCAGAAAGAATTAGCAGGTGATAACAGCAACTTGCGTAAGGTGTTTAACCGGGATTTTTCAAACTCGTTTTTGAAAGGTGATATTAGTCGAGATATCTTTATTGATAATCCGCGTGACAACTCGGCGATACACCGAGCCAAGGTGAAGTTTGGTGAAGGTATTAATTTCGATACTAAAGTTAATGTCGAAGCTAATGACAAATTAGAGATCGTTAAACAAGAGCTTAGTGATTTAAAAGAAGCAATTGTTACGAATGTTCATGAAGGAATCGGAAAGCTTAGTATAGATAAGGCACCGATAACCCTAAACCTTTCTGGCGTGGCGGGTGAACCTTTAAGTGTTTCTGTAATAACACCTGAAACATCATTTATTGTATCTTCAAATTCGAAGCTGGTTACTGTTGATACTACTAAAGAAGATTCAGCCAGTATTGATGAGGCCGTGTTATTAAAACGGTTTAAATCTTTAAATGAGTCAGAATATTTTATTGAGAGATTAGATTTAGATAACTTCCAAAACGATCTGTTTATTCCATTTAAAGAACTCAATGTATTAAAGAATAAAATTCTGTTTGAATTAAATGGCGGCAAAGAGGTTGTTGGTCACGTTGATTTTTCAAGAGATGTTGATATATCTAAACTGATAAATAAAAGTGTTGAAAGTATTAATCCTTCGTTATCGGTGCTCATTTCATCTGAAGATGATTTGCACCTGAGTGAAAAAACCAATGCAAACATCTACTTCCAGATCCCGAATCATTTTAAAAGCAATCTACCTAAGTTAATCAAACTGTTTGAAAATAATAAAAAATTAATTCCATGGTTCCCTGCGGTGTTAATCGGTGAAAACTATCGTGCAGCAGTTGATCTTTTAGAACAACTAAAGCCGGAACGTATTGTGACGAATAATACTGGAATAGCTTATGCTGCCTATGAGCGCAATATTGCCTGGACTGCCGGCCCCTATATGAACCTGGTCAATTCCTATAGTTTGTTATGTTTAAAAGAAGAGTTTAACTGTAAAGGTGCCTTTATCTCTAACGAGATAAGTAAAGTGCAAATTAAAAAAATACACAAGCCTGACAACTTTGAGCTGACCTATAGCATCTCTCATCCCATAGTCTTAATGACAACAATTGCGTGCATGTTTCATCAGGTTTCCGGCTGCAATAAAAATATCGTTGATGATAAATGTATTCAGCGTTGTGAAAAGTCCTCCTCGATAACTAATTTAAAAGATGTTTCGTATTTTATTGATAAAGAGAAGGGCGGTTACCATACCGTTTATAATGAGACAAATTTTTTGAATACGGATATTGTGAATGATATTCCGAATGTTTTTTCTAATTTCTTTATTGATTTAAGAGATATAAAAACGAATACTCAGTTTGGCGTGGATAAATTAGAAATTATTAAACTGTTTGAAGGGCACATTAACGGAAATTCTGATGCAATAACTGAGCTGCAACAAAGTATTTATCCTTCAACTAACATCCAATATAGTAGAGGGATCTAACATGCTCATTTTGTTAAGGGTTCATGCATATATTAATTATGAATATACTTAGTATCTTAAATATTACCTTTCTATCCTAAGCGCTGTTATTTTGTACCTGGCTTATGTGTTTTTCTTAAAAAACCTTAACAAATACTGGATAGAACTAACTTCTGGCAGGCTCATGCGATGATGCTTGAACCGAAATATAAATTTGTAGTAGAGTTAATTAATGGATGAATTAAAAAAACAATGAGCTTATGGCATTGTTAATTACATAATGATTTGAGCATAATTGTCACTCTGTATAAAAAGATTAATTAAGGGAGAATTTAATAATGGAATATATTCAATTAATACGTACTTTATTTATTTCAGTTTTGAGCTTAATTTTATTAACACAAAATTCATTTTCAACTGAACGACGTAAAGATCAGTTTACTAAAGAACCGGGCTATTACTTTATTCCCATGCCCTATAGTTTACCTGGCATTGGTGAAGGTCTGTTAGTTGGTGGTGCCTATAATAATATTGCGGATACCCATTCGGATATCATCGGCTTTGTACTCACAGGTGATCTGGAAGGTGGAGGACTTGTTTCGTTAGATAATCATTTGATTCCAAATCGATTGATACTGGATTTAAGTGCACAATATTTATCCAAAGCAGCGGTACGCAATTATAATCAACGCGGTATGACCGGTAACAAGGATGATTATTCTATATTGAATATCGAAGATAATGAATTTTATGCATTACGTTTAACCGGTACATGGTATGAACGGATGTTTGAAGTTTATAGTGGCATTCTCTCCGGAAAGTCGAACTTAAAGCAGATTAGTGACAAAGACGGTAACGTACTGCAAACCAGCAGTGGTGCTTCAGCCGATAGCTCCACACTTTATACTCTCGGCCTGCGCTTTGATTTAACCGACGACTATCAAGATCCAAGACGTGGTGTACGTTATCAAGTTTCACGCTGGTGGGACGACCGCGAGGGTCAGCAAACTTCCAGGTTTTATCAAACCGAGCATAATTTTACCGGTTACGTTCCAATTGGAAAACGCTCAACCATAGCCCTTAATGTATTCAAAGCCGACGCAACTGTCACTCGACAGGGTGAAACTGATTTTGCAACGATTGAATCACAGCAAGGTTTAAACTGTAGTGATGCGAGTTTGTCGGCAAGCGAACAGCTTCAGTGTCAACAAGTCATCAATAATATTATTGCAAATAATACCTATGGTTCGGTATCGGGTTTAGGTGGTTGGGGGCGTTTACGTTCTTATCCCGATGGGCGTTATAAAGGTTCACACTTATTATTTTATGGGGCTGAGTTTCGTTGGAATATAACGGAGGAGTTTACCCCGTTTGATATCTGGATAGCCAAAGACATTAGAACCACGATTCAACTCGCTGCATTTTATGAGCGAGGTTCCATTGCCGATAGCGAAAGCAGTGTTGGCGATGTTTGGAAAGAGTCTTATGGTATCGGTGCCAGAATGGTAACTGCATCGGGTCTGGTGTTTCGTGCTGATATTGCGACAGGAGATGAAGGTGCTGAAGTATCTGTGATCATAGGTTATCCCTGGGAAACCTTTTAAAAAAAGCACACAAGCAATGCAGAAATAACTCAATATCTCCCAATAATTGCCTGATTCTGTTCGTTAATACTTCTATTAAGATACCACTACTACTATAATCCTGTTTATTTATTATTTTAAGTTGAGTAGTACCTATGCGGTTTTGGTTGAGTCACGTTGTTTATCCTCTTTTAGTTTTTTTTATATTATTGATATTATTAAATATAACGGATTCAGATGTCACTATTTCTGATTTGTTTTTTAACCACGCATTAAATAAATGGTATTATGGCGAACGTTGGTGGACTGTTACTTTAATCCATATCTGGGGTAAAAATATGATTGCCGCGATATTTATCGCGGCGTTGTTAGCGCTGGGTTTAAGTTTTTTTGTTCAGCGTATGAAAAAATATCGATTTATTTTTGTTTATATTGTTTTAACAATATTACTTGCGACTGGAATTGTTGCCCTCCTAAAAGAATATTCAAATATTGACTGTCCCTGGGATTTGTCACTCTTTAATGGTACAAGGCCTTATTATAATATTTTTTCTGATAAGCCTGATAATTTAGCTGTCGGTAAATGTTTTCCCGGCGGACATTCTTCAGGTGGATTTTCATTGTTATTCTTATATTTTTTATTTTTAGACTACAAAAAAAGCTATGCCTATACAGGTTTGTTTATTGGTTTGACTATAGGTACTATTTTTGGTTATGGCCAATTAGTTCGTGGTGCCCATTTTGTGTCACATGATATGACCTCAGCGATGATTTGTTGGTTGGTAGCTTTATTCTTATATAAATTATTTGTGCATTCGAGAATGAAGCGTTTCCGTAATACTGGATAATATTAACGAATTAAGTTGTAAATCTGCTTGATTACTCGAGTGCTACGTTTTAGTAATATTGGAGTTAACAGCAGCTAGATAAGTGTGTTATATGAGTGACGTAAATTTTAGGTTTCCAGAAAATTGGTATTATCGGGTTCTGCGTTAAGTATAGCTCCAAGATATTCTTAAATGGGCTGCCACTCTTTTACATGTTGAATACAGAAGTCTATAAACAGTCTTACCATTCGCGATAGATTACGATTGCTTGGGTAAATAATGGAAAGTTTTGTCTTTGGTAAATACCAGTTGGGAAGAATTTCTATTATTCTGCCAGATTGAATAATAGACTGACAAATGATAGAAGGGATTTCAGAAATTCCTTGTCCTTTCTCTACAGCATAAATAATTCCAGCATAATCGTTTATTGACAGTGAACTGCTAAGTGTAATTTTTTCAGTTTTACTCTTGTTAGTTAATTTCCATATGGTTGGAGCATGCCATCCTGAGAATGTAACAATTCGATGGTTTAGTAAATCTTTAGGGTGTTTTAATTCTGCGTGAGTATTTAGATAGTCGCTTGATGATACTAGAATATGTCTATATTGAATAATTTCCTGTGCAATTAGATTACTGTCTTCGAGTTCACCAACACGTAGAGTTACGTCTACACCATCTTCAATTAAATCAAGATTACGCTCTGAAATAAGTACCTTAATATTTACTTTAGGATATTGCTCCTGGAACGCACAAACCATGGGTGCTATTAAGATATTGGCGAGGTTAGGTGGTGCAGAAAAGCGAATCGTACCGGATACTTCGGATTGTTTATTGTTGATCATCAGAGTACCAGTCTCAAATTCCTCCAGGCCACGACGGCAGAATTCATAGTATTCCTGACCAATTTCAGTTAAGCGTAGTTTACGCGTTGAGCGTTCAAGCAAACGGATATTTAACGATTTTTCAAGTTCACTTATTTTACGGCTAACGGTTGATATAGGTATACCGACACGTTTAGCTGTTTCCGAGAAACTTTTATTCTCAACCACACGTACGAATAAAGCCATTGCATTTAAATCCAGGGACATTTTATATTCTCATATTTGGAAAAGTCTTTTCAAAAAATAGCATCTAATCTCATATCTGGAAATTAAGTATGCTTCAGATAACATAAATCTGCAATCAATGGAGAATAAAAATGTTAGATAAAATATCAATAAGTAACGTTTTAAAACCGGTATTACTGGTAATAATATTACTTGCCCCCTGTGCATATTGCGAATGCAGGTGACGACAAGGTATGTAAAACAGACATTAAATCGGTAATAAAGGCATATGAAAAAGCATTAAACGGAAGTGATGTAAGCAATGTTATTAAAAATTATGCGCAAGATGGGGTGTTTATGCCTTCAGGTAAACCTACATCAGTTGGTCGGGAGAATGTAATTCAAGCATACCATAATGTCTTTAAAGCTCTGGACCTTAATGTAACTTTTCATTTTGACGAAATTGTGCGCCGAGGTGACCTGGCTTTTGTTAGGACAACGTCTGATGGAAAAATAAAACTCCTGGATAAAAATATAACAATACAAAATCAAAGTCGTGAATTATTTGTAATGAAAAGAATTGATGGTGATTGGAGAATCTATCGCTATATGTTTAATGAAACAACAAATGGTTAAAAGTTAATAATTAATATCGGTTAAATTTCTAGTGGAGATAACAATGAAAGCAATTATAGTTACAAAACCAGGCAGTATTGAAGAATTGAATATTCAAGATGTAGATATACCAATTACAGAAGAAGGGTGCGTTAAAATTAAAACAAAAGCATTTGGTCTTAATAGAGCAGAGACCTACTATCGAGCTGGAAATTTTGGTGAGATAAACGAACCGCGAATTCCGGGTATCGAAGCCGCTGGTGAAGTTGTTGAAGACAAAAGTGGAAAATTTAAAATAGGCCAAAAAGTTATAACAGCTATGGGTGGATTAATGCTGTCGAGAAATGGTAGCTATGCAGAATATGTTACTGCACCAGCCAGTAATGTGCTTGCTGTTGATACTCAACTTCCGTGGGAAGAATTAGCTGCATTACCTCAGGCCTATTTAACTATTTGGGGAGCACTTGATAAAAATCTCGCCATTAAAGGTGGGCACACCTTGCTTGTTAGAGGGGGAACAACAACATTAGGTTTAGCTGCAATTACCTATGCTAAAGCAAAGGGGTTGACAGTCGTAGTAACTACAAGAAATGCTGGTAATAAAGAACTTTTAATTTCCAAGGGTGCCGATGAAGTAATCGTGGATGATGGTGACATTTCAGATAAAGTTCGTGTAATTTTTCCTGAGGGTGTAGATTGTGCAATAGATGTAGTTGGAGTCGCCACCATCAAAGATACTTTAAGAACAATAAAGCCTTTCGGTGCGCTATGTGTTGTTGGTGTTTTAACCGGGCCACCAGTTTTTGAAAATTTCAATTTAATGTCCGACTTACCGAATACTGTTAAAATAAATTTTTTCTCAAGTGGTTTGTTTGGTTCGCCACAAATGCCGCTTTCAGAATCACCCATTCAGTGGATCATTGAGCAAATAGAAAATAAAAAAATTCCTTCAATAGTTTCTAAAATATATGAGTTTGATCAAATAAGAAAAGCTCATCAGCAGATGGAAAATAATGAGATACTTGGAAAGGCGGTTGTAATGATATAAAGAATTGACGACAATAACAGATAAGTCGTTGTTGTCGTCAATTGTTAATTTAAGTTTATAACCATTGTGGTCAAAAATTAAGAAAAATTATTTATTAAATCAAATAGCCTCAATCTTTTTCAATTGCTCCGACAAACTTTCCAATGTGGATTTAAAGCCATTTAATTTTTCTTTTTCTTTATTCACGACATCTTCTGGCGCTTTGTCTACAAATTTCGGATTAGATAATTTACCTTCGGTACGTTTGATCTCTCCGCCAAGTTTATCCATTTCTTTTTGTAGACGTATTTTTTCTGCTTCTACGTCAATTAGTCCATCAAGAGGAATGAGTATTTTCATTTCTCCAACCAGTGCGGTCGCAGGATTTGGCGCATCATCACCTTCGTTCAACCAGGTAATAGATTCTATCTTAGCCAGGTCTACTAAATAGTGTTTATTGTTTTCTATACGTTGTTGATCTTGTTCTGAACCATTTTGAATAAATACAGGTAATGCTTTGCTGGGCTTAATGTCGTTACCACTACGTATTTGTCGAACACCCAGAATAAATTCTTTCACCCATTCAAGTTCTTCAACTGCCGCGTTATCAATTTTACTATTATCGGCTTCCGGATAAGGCTGGCGCATTATCGTTTTATGAACTTTAGTATCCACGCCTGCAAGCGGCGCAACTCGCTGCCAAATCTCTTCAGTGATGTACGGCATAATCGGGTGGGTTAAACGTAATAACGTCTCAAGTACCCGCACCAGGGTTTGGCGGGTACCGCGTTTGGCCGCTGCACTGCTATCTCCCATTAATACCGGTTTAGATAATTCCAAATACCAACCACAGTATTCACTCCAGGTGAATTCGTAGATAGTGGCGGCCATGATATCGAGTCGATAATTTTTAACCGCTTTTTCAATTTCGGCTTCTACATGTTGGAGTTTGGCAATAATCCATTTGTCGGCAATACTGAGTTCGATTTCTGACCTGTTACCATCATGGGCATCGATACCGCACTCCTGATCTTCGGTGTTCATTAATACGTAACGCGCAGCATTCCATATTTTATTACAGAAGTTGCGGTAACCTTCGGTACGGGCTAAGTCAAAGTTAATGTCACGCCCGGTTGAGGCCATCGCCGCAAAAGTAAAGCGCAGTGCATCAGTGCCGTAGGCGGCGATACCATCGGGAAAATCTTTACGCGTTTGTTTGACTATTTTCTTGGCCATTTCAGGTTGCATTAAACCTGTGGAGCGCTTTTTAACAAGGGTTTCAAGATCGATGCCGTCGATTAGATCAATAGGATCTAAAACGTTACCTTTAGACTTCGACATTTTCTGGCCGTGACTATCGCGTACCAGACCGTGAATATATACTTCTTTAAAGGGTACTTTGCCGGTGAACTTCAGCCCCATCATGATCATTCTGGCGACCCAGAAGAAAATAATATCGAATCCGGTAACAAGTACATTGGTTGGATAGAAGGTATTCAGCATGGCTTGGGTATCGGCATCTTTAGCAGGCCATCCTAAAGTAGAGAATGGCCAGAGGGCTGATGAGAACCAGGTATCGAGGACATCTTCATCCTGGGTGAGCTTGATGCTGGAATCGAGTTTATATTTTTCACGTACCTCGGCTTCATCACGAGCGACATACACTTTGCCTTGCTCGTCATACCAGGCAGGGATCCGATGCCCCCACCAGATTTGACGGCTGATGCACCAGTCCTGAATGTTGTTCATCCAATCGTAGTAGGTGTTTTTCCAGTTATCGGGTATAAATTTAATATCGCCATTTTGTACGGCTTTAATTGCAGGCCCGGCCAGTGGAGCAATTTTTACATACCATTGGTCGGTTAAGAACGGTTCAACCACGGAGCCGGAACGATCACCTCGTGGCACCATGAGTTTGTGGTCGTCAATTTTTTCGATTAAATTGAGTTCAGTTAAGTCGGCAACGACTTGTTTCCGCGCAACATAACGATCCATGCCGCGGTATTTATCAGGCACTTCATCATTCATTTCAGCATTGATAGTTAAAATATTATATATCGGCAGGTCATGGCGTTTACCCATTTCATAATCGTTAAAATCATGTGCTGGAGTTATCTTGACGCAACCGGTGCCGAATTCCGGATCAACATAGTCGTCTGCAATAATCGGAATTTTTCGTCCAACTAATGGAAGCGTAATCGTTTTGCCGATAAGGTGTTGGTAACGTTCGTCGTCTGGATGAACGGCAACTGCAGAATCACCAAACATGGTTTCAGGACGGGTAGTGGCAACTACTAAGTGTCCGGAGCCATCGCTAAGAGGGTAGCGCATATGCCAAAGGTGGCCATTTTCTTCTTCGGAGATAACTTCTAAATCTGAAACGGCTGTATGTAGCACTGGATCCCAGTTAACAAGTCGTTTACCGCGATAGATTAAGTCGTCTTCAAATAACTTTACAAATACTTCTCTCACGGCATCGTTTAAGCCTTCGTCCATGGTGAAGCGTTCACGGCTCCAATCTACGGATGATCCCATGCGTCGAAGTTGCTTGGTGATGGTGTCGCCGGATTGTTCTTTCCATTCCCAGATTTTTTCAATGAATTTGTCGCGGCCAAGATCATGGCGGGTTTTGCCTTCAGCTTTGAGCTGGCGTTCAACAACCATTTGGGTTGCAATACCGGCGTGGTCGGTGCCTGGCTGCCATAATGTGTTGTGGCCTTTCATGCGATGGTAACGGGTTAAGGTATCCATAACGGTGTTGTTAAAACCATGCCCCATGTGCAGACTACCCGTGACATTGGGAGGGGGAATCATTATGCAATAAGGTTCGGGAGCTGATTTAGATGGATTCTGTTCAGATGGACTTTGGTCAGCTGGATTTTGGGGTGCAAAATGCTGTTCTTTTTCCCAGATTTCATACCAGCTTTGTTCGATAGCATGTGGGTTATAGGTTTTTTCCATTCGATATGACAACTTAAAATAAGATTATGAAATAAGCCAATAATTATACCCGACTCATCTGCTTTACACACCACCGATACACTAGATAGATACACTTTAGAGTGGCTGCTAGAACGTGTTAATATTCCATAATGACATCAATACGAATGAATTTGCAAAATATACAGCCGCTTCAGTGGCTAAGTCTAACCCTTATCGCGAGCTTACTAATCAGGATTGCAGTAGCCTATTGGATCCCCCTGACCGGTGATGAAGCCTATTTTGTTACCTGGGGGAAAAATCTCGATTATGGGTATTACGATCATCCTCCGATGGTGGGCTGGTTTTTAAGTTTAATGTTACTCGTGAGTGATGCCACCGTTTGGTTACGCTTACCGGGTATATTAATGTTCACTTTTATGGGAATAGTTATTTTCCGACTGCTAAAAGGTATCGACGAAACTAAAGCAGCCTATGCGGCTATTTTATTTCTTATCGCTCCAATAAACTTACTTTCGGTGCTCATCACAACCGATACGCCATTAATTTTGTGGTCTTTTATTTCGGCATTCTTTTTTTTTAAGGCGCAGCGAGACGATAGTTTAAAAAATTATTTATTAGCAGGGTTGTTTCTGGGGCTGGCTTTTTATTCCAAATTCTTTGCCGGACTACTTGGCCTGGCGTATTTTCTATATGTAGTGTTATTTATTCGTGGCCAACGGGGCTACAAACCCTATACCGGCGTTGCGGTTATTCTGCTGGGTGCCAGCCCGTTTATTATTTTAAATCTAATCTGGAATTATAATAATTGCTGGAATAATTACTTATTTAATTTACTGAACCGAACCACCGATGCACATTTCTCCTTTGCGACGCTGGGTATTTATATTGGTCTATTGATTTACCTTATTACGCCGCCGATTCTATGGTATGGCTTTAAACAGCCATTAGATAAATATTTAAAATTCATTCAGGCACCGTTAGGGGTGTTTCTTGGCCTGTTTGTTTTACCCCTAATCTTATTCCTTTTATTAGCCTTCTTTAAAAAAATAGGTTTGCATTGGCTGCTGAGTTTTTATCCGTTTTTATTTATTAGTGTTGGCTATTTATTTAGCAACAAGCAGTTAAAAACAACCATTAAATTTACTATTTATTTTTCGTTATTACATCTGCTGGTGATTGCATTTATATTAATTGCAGCGCCTAACGCTTTCGAGAAAAATGAGAACACCTATAAAGACATTCTTTATGGTATTGAAAATGATGTTATTTTAGAGAAATTATCGAAATATCGAAGTGATTATATTTTTGCAACGGATAGTTATATAGAGTCGGCATTATTGTCTTACACGTCACGTGAACATGTTATTGTCCTGGGGCACGGTTCTTATCACGCTCGAGAAGATGACAAGTTAACTGATTTCAGAAAGTTACAGGGTAAAAATATATTACTGGTTTCCTATACAAAGAATCTGGACTATCTAGCCGAGTTCTTTGATTCGGTTGAAATTAAACCATTAAAAATAGAGAACGCTACCTTTTATTATGCCTTAGGGCGTGGTTTTAAATATAAACAATATCGTCAAACTATTATTCAAAATGCATTAGACAGGTATTATCGTATTCCTGAATGGTTGCCAGTGGGACAATGTTATATGCATGATATGTATACGTCCTAAATAGTGTTAAAAATTATCCCCAGTTAATGAAGCAACAGTTATTTAAGAGTGATATTTATTTTCTCTTTAAACCGGTAATCATAGCCTTAATTAAATTTTCTTTATGGATAAGACTTTCAATCACAACTCCGCTGATATGCAGCGCAACCAATAGCAAGGTAAAGTTAGCAAAAAAATCATGTGTTTCTTTTAGATTATCTTCAAATATTTGACTGGAGTTGTTAAATATTGAGGCGAATGGTCCTGCATTGTCAACACCGTACAACATGATCCCGGTTATGCTTATTACAAATAATGTTATTAGCAACACAATAATCATTAACCCGCCTGCAGGGTTGTGTCCTATATAGCGTAGCGCTTTTCCCGATATAATTGTTTGAAGGTATTTTTTTGTAGTTGATAGTGGATATAAAAAGTCTTTAAAGCGAGCATGCTGAGTACCGACAAACCCCCAAAGCAACCGTGCACTGATTAAAGCCAGGACGGAATATCCGGCAGCGGTGTGCAGAGTCATCAAATCATCTTCAGTGAAGTATGCAATAAAAAAAGTTACCACCAAACTCCAGTGAAAGAAGCGAACAAAAATATCCCATACTTTTATGGCGGGTTTAGTATAGTAAAGGAAGCTTAAGGTTTGCTTAATCGTTTTGTAAAAGGTGATATTATTTTTTGCTGAGCTCAGCTTTCATGACTTCGATTTTTTGACTGATTTTCAGTTTTAAATCTTTTTCTAGTATTACCATTGTCTTCATTAGACTTTCCCGTAATGATTCTTCCATATCCATCTGTAAATCATCTAAAGCATCAATGATAAGATTTTTTGCGGTTAAGGTGGCTAAGTCTGGTTTAATAACCGGCATATCGTCATCGTCTACTGGTATCGAGTTATCTTGTAGAACGATGTCATCTGGTGCAGGGTCATCCACAACGTTTATTGCAAATTGAGTATCAATTTCAGGCTCATTGAAAATAGAGTCGAGCTCGGGTATTTTATCTAAACTGTTTGTTGATAGTTCTATTTCAACGATGTCATCAAGAATAGGGACGATTTGTTCATGATGAGTACCAGTTCTCATATTAAGCAGCGCACTGGTATCATGTTTAGTATTGGCATTGGCTATAGATATGCTTGCTCTAGCTGCACTTAGTTTGGTTTCATTTTGTTCGAGTAATATACGAATTGACTCAAGCGTATTCACCAAGTTGCCTTGATCTTCTTTTATGTTTTCGCTGGGTGTTTTCTTGTCTGTCATTGAATTCATTTAATATTATAAGTGTTGATAATATAACCCCGATCTTTGTAGAAAGTGTAGTGTTTTCTTGATAAATCTCGCTGTTTCGTATCATTGGTCACAATTTCAATGACGCGATTAAAGCGACTGTAAAAATCGGGTATTTTGGTATCCAGATTAATCAGTAAATCAAAGTTTTTTTCAGGTTCAACATCATGTCCGATAAGAATAGGATGATGCTGTTTCTCTGAATCCTCATGGTTATAAAGCTGATGGGGAATAAAACTGTGTTCTTTAAAAGTCCATAGTAGCTTATCTAATTCAAGGCAGTGTTGTTCGGTTTGTGTATGAATATATGTTGCGGCATTTGAGTGACAGGCTTTTTCCG